>Ga0126371_10000513_pt1 | contig 32042 bp, 31 predicted proteins | sample PanSoiMetaPlot_4_FD_110145 | JGI IMG/M metagenome (GOLD analysis project Ga0126371, IMG submission 110145) | Tropical forest soil microbial communities from Panama - MetaG Plot_4 | ecosystem: Environmental > Terrestrial > Soil > Tropical forest > Bulk soil | place: Panama | collected 2016-02-17 | reverse complement strand
TGGTTCCCGTAGGTGGCGACGGGATAATGATTGCTGACCATAAGAAAAACGACCGGCACTGCCATGAAGGTGTTGTGTTTTGAACGCAGCTTGGCTTGCGCGCCGAGCCCCGGGTCAAAATTTTCGCCGGCAGCAGCGGCTGCAATCATTTTTCGCTGAGCCGGAAGGATGCGCTGCCAAACGTTGGCCGTCATGATCGTCCCAAAAATCGCGCCCATGTGAATGTACGCCGCGCGCCCGCTCAACAGGTGCATCAGTCCCCATGAGACGGCCGCGCTCGACAGCAATGCAAAGACCGCGAACCTGGATTGCGATCTGCCGAGCGGGGAAAGCATCGCGGCGTCGTAGACGATCCAGCCACCCAAGATGGCACCGATGCCGATCGCAATGGCGGTCTTCTTCGAGATGTCGGCGACGTCCGGATCGACTAACCCGCTGCCCATGTAATAGACCAGAACCAGTAGCACAACACCGGCCAGCCAGGTGAAAAACGCCTCCCACCGGAACCACCGCACTTGTGCAGCGCTTACACCGAGTGACCTTTGCTTCTCGACGGTATAAAAGCCACCGCTGTGGACCATCCAGACGGCGGGTGGGTTTTGTGCGGAGGCGTTCTTCTCCATCCTGGTGAACTGTCCATCAAGCCAAGTGAAGTAGTAGGTCTGACCGACCCACATGATGGCAGCAAAAACGTGAAACCAGCGCACAGAAAGGTTCAACCACTCGCGCACTGATGAACTCACCTTAGCTCCCCCGGTAGGTGGTGTATCCGTTTGCGCTCAATAATAAAGGAATGTGAAACTGCGACTCGCCGCTACGAACCTGAAAGGTGACTTCGACGACGGGATAGAGTCCCGCGAGCCTTTGTGCTTCGAAGTAGGTTGCGGTATCGAACGAGAGGCGATAAACGCCGGGCGGCAATTCGTCGGTGGGGAGCAACTGGCCGCAACGCCCGTCCTGATCGGTACGGGTGGAGCCGAGAGCGCGCCAGTCTCCGGAGGAGAGCTGCTGTTCGAGCCGCACCGGGATGTCGTTGGCAGGGCGCCCGCGCATAAGGTCGAGAATATGGGTGGAGATGCGACTCATTCGCAGAGCCATTTCTTTAAGCGGAGATTTGTGATCTTACGCTGCTCCTCGGCAGCCTCGTGCAGTTCCGTGGCTTCGTCGTTCGAGAGACGGCGGCGCAAGCTCTCAAGGATTTCGGGTACGGACTTTCCGGTGGCACAGACGATAAAGACGGTGTGGAAGCGCTTCTCGTATTCGCGATTCTCTTCTGCAAGCGCGAGCTGTACTGATTCTCCAGCCGTGGCGACTTTTTGCTGTTCTTGTGCCGACCAAGCGGCCGATTGTGCGGTCGCAATCTGGGGCGCTTTTCGCTCACCGATGCGCGGGTGGCTGGCGAAAGCTTCTTTCCAATCCTGAGCACTGAGTTTAGTCCATACTTCGTCAGATACGGAGATGAGGGCAGCTTCGTCAGCGAGTGGCCGACGCGCAGCCACGCCGTGAGCCCAAGCTTTTGAACCGCAGCAGGCAAGGATTTCCTGGGCGGCGTCTTGCGCATTCAGATGGTTCCAACGCTGGAGGATCTGGCTCATGGCCTCGTCATACTTTCACGCAACGCGTTCAGGAACTCTACAACGAGATTGCCGGCGACGGCAGCACGATAGGCCGCGGTCGACCGAATATCGTCGATTGGCTGAATTTCCGCGATCGAAGTCGAACGCGCCGTGGCGATTGCTTCCGTGTCGATCGCTTTTCCCTTTAGGGCATTTTCCGTGCCTCGCAATCGTAAAGGGACCGGCGCCACGCTGCCTATCGCGATGCGAATGTCGGACATGGTGGCGCGATCTGGTTTTCCGAGTGCGGCAAGACAGACTTTGGAAATCGCTTGTGCATTGCGCCCTCCAACTTTGCGGGAATAGGAAACGTAGTTTGTGAACCGCCGCGGCAAGCAAATCGCGCGAATCAGTTCATCGGGAGCCAAGACCGATTTCTTGTATCCCGTGTGAAAGGTCGTGTAGGGGACACGGCGCTCCCCGCGAACCGACACCAGGATCAAGTCGGCTTCATAGGCCAGGAGCGCGGGCAAGGAATCGGCGGCCGGAGATGAGTTCACGATGTTTCCACCGAGCGTTCCGCGATTCTGGTTGGCGATGCTGCCGGTCCAGCGCGCTGCGGTCGTTAGTAACGAAAATTCGCGGGTTATCTTTTGGTGATTCCGAATGTCGGTGTAGGTGCAGCCAGCGCCGATGCGGATTTCGTCGTCGGTAACATCGATGAAGCGCAGTTCCGGGAGATTCCACAAACTGACAAGTTTCTTCTGCGAGAGTTTTCCGGAGGCATAGAGAACCATCACGTCGGTCCCACCGGCGATGGGAAGCCACGTTCGCGGTTCGCGGGAGAGCAGGGACAGGACGTTGGAGAGAGTGCCCGGTGCAACGAGTTCGTATTCCACGGGATCAGCTCTCATCCTTGAGGCTCGCGATTGGCGGCGCTGGCAACGGCTTCGCAGATTTGCGCGTATCCGGTGCAGCGACAGAGATTCCCGGCCAGAGCTTCACGAATTCCTTCGGCAGATGGCTTGGGATTTTGATCGAGCAGGTGATGGGCGGCGAGGATCATACCCGGCGTACATATGCCACACTGTGCGCCGCCGCACTCGAGGAAAGCCTGTTGAAGCGCGGAGAGCCGAGTGTTCTGCGCCAGACCTTCGATGGTCACGATCGTTGAGCCTTCGGCTTGCAGAATGGGGACGAGGCAACTATTCACTAACGATCCGTCGACCAGCACGGCACAGGCACCGCATTCGCCCTCTCCGCATCCTTCCTTCGTTCCCGTCAGATTGAGGCGCTGGCGAAGTACATCGAGCAGGCGTTCCATCGGATAAGCGCAGACGGTCTTCGTTTGGCCATTTACGGTGAAAGAGATGTCGCGCTGGCCGCGAGGATCGTTCATCGAATTCCTTGGGATAAAAGGGAGTCGTGCGTGTGGGCTTCCATGGTTTGGAAGATGTCTTCCGGCAGTAGCGGGATCGAATTGAATGGCGTGCCGAGCGCGTCTTCGATGGCGTTGACGATGGCCGGAGCCGGGCCATCCATGGGCAATTCGCCGATGCCTTTTGCACCGAAAGCGCCGTGCACATTGCCGAGTTCCTCGAAGTACACGCGAATGAAAGGGAGGTCGGCAGACGTCGGCATGATGTAGTTCGTCATCTGGCCGTTTTGCATGCGGCCGTTTTGCCAAACGACTTTTTCGTACAGCGTGTAACCGATTCCTTGCGCGACACCGCCCGTGATCTGGCCGCGGGCGAGAACCGGGTGAAGGACCTTGCCCACTTCCTGCAGGGCGACGAAGTCATCGACAGTGACACAGTAGGTCGATAGATCCACGGAGACGTCGGCGATGTACACCGCCCACGAATAAGCCGCATAGGCTTCCCCACGATATTTCTCGTCGTCCCAGTAGATGTTCGGGGGGGCCTCGTACTCCGCGAGTGACTTGAGCTGTCCGCGCTGTGCGACGTATTTTGCGCACGCGTCACGAAATTCCTGGGAAGAATATTTCTCGCGGAGAAGGCCGGCTGCGATCAATGTCAGCACAATTCCCCGTGCGGCGGATTGCACGAGCTTGCCTACGACCATCACAGTTCGGGAGGCGACCGTGGGACCGCTGTTCGGCACATCGTTAGTGTCGGGCTGGGCAATCTCAACTTGCTCGTAGGGAAGTTGGAGCGTCTCGGCCGCAATCTGGCAGAGAACAGTCTTGGTCCCTTGTCCGAATTCAGTGCTCGAGACCAGCACTCGCACGCGCCCATCAGCGATGCCTTCGACACCAACGACCGATGCCAGATAACGCTCGCCGGATCCGGTAAAACCGGCGCCGTGAAGGAAGGCCGCGATACCGATTCCCTTTTTTCGCGTTGCGGATTGATTCTCGTTTCGGAAGCGGGTCTTCTTGGCGTGGTATTCCGAGAGTTCGAGCCCGCGATCGAGGAGTTTTTCCAGATTGATTGCTTCGTTAATCGTCTGGTCGGTCGCCGTGGTTTGCCCGGTCTTCAGGAAGTTGCGTTTTCGAATCTCGAGGGGCGAAAGACCGACGGTCGCGGCGATGCGGTCCATATGACGTTCCATGGCGAACAAACTTTGCGGGGCTCCGAATCCGCGGAATGCGCCGTGTGGCGGGGCGTTGGTGGCCACTGCTTTTGCGCGAATCCTGATGTTTGGCCAGTAATAAGGGCCCGCTGCGTGAATCGTCCCGCGTGAGAGCACGACAGGCGAAAGCGTCGTATAGGCGCCGCCATCGACCACGAACTCGATCTCTCCGCCGAGAATCTTGCCCTCGCGGCTGACGGCTGTGCGGTGGCGGGTGCGCGATGGATGGCGCTTGGTGGTGGCGACCATGTCTTCCATGCGGTCGTAGACGATTTTCACGGGCCGTCCGGACTTCATCGCGAGCAAGGCCGCGTGTCCGCCGATCATGGAGGGATATTCTTCCTTGCCGCCGAAAGCTCCACCCGTCTCGGTCTGCACGACGCGCACTTTGTCTTCCGGCAACGCACACAGCTTGATCAGCGCCTTGTGTACGTAATACGGACACTGCAGAGAGCCCCACAGAGTCAGCCCCGTGTCGGGATCGAAGCTCGCAATAACACCGTTATTCTCGATGTAGAGCTGTTCCTGTGCACCCGTCTGGTACTCGCCTTCGACGACGAAATCGGCTCTCTGCCAAATGCTGTCGACGTCGCCTTTCTCAACCAAGTAACGTTTGAAGGTGTTATCAGCGCCCCAGATGATCGTGTTCTTCCGCTCGCTCTCTTCGATGGTGAACAAGGGGGGCAGAGGCTCACATTCGATAGTGACCGCATCGACAGCTTTCGGGAGGATGTGCGGATTGGCGTGCGCGAGAAGAAGAATCGGCTCTTCCGGATGATTGATCACGCCGTCCGCAAGGCAAGGCTGATCTTCGACAATAAGCGCGATGCAATTTTTCCCGGGGATGTCTTTCGCGGAGACAATCACAAATTCGTTCCAAGGGATGCCGGCGCCGAAACTGATCTTTTTGATTTCGCCGCGCGGGATACGGCTGCGCACTGTCGCGCCAAAGAGCATACCGGGCAGCGTGAGGTCGTCGATGTACCGCGCTCGGCCCGTGACTTTGTCCCAGCCTTCCTTGCGTGGGACGGATGCGCCGACGATGTGCTCAGTGGTCACCGGATGTTGTCGGCCGACAATCGACCTTCTCCGCTATGAAAAAAGTATCACGTTAATGTCGGAACTCAACTCCCCGAGGATCACCGACAAAAGCACCATCGCGAAAAACCGGCTTTCCACGGAGATAAGTTCGGTTTACGACTCCTCGCAACTTCTCGCCGAGGTACGGCGAGATTGGGTGGCGATGGTACAGACGATCCTGCGTCACTGTGAATTCGGAGTCGGGATCGATGACGACAAAGTCGGCGTCGTAGCCTGCAGCGAGTCGTCCTTTGGAAGCATCGCATCCGGCGAGTCGCGCCGGTTTTTCGGACATCCAGCGGGCGATGTCGGAAAGAGTAAACCCACGGTGTGAGGCCTCGGTCCACATGATGGGTAATGCCATCGAGAGGCTGGCGATCCCGCCCCAGGCATCGCGGAAGTTGCTATCAGCCAAACGCTTCATGGCCAGTGGGCATGGCGAATGGTCGGTGACGACGAAATCAATGACACCGTCGCGAAGACCCTGCCACAAAGATTCCCGATTCTCGTGTCGTCGAATTGGCGGCGCGCATTTGAACTGGGTTGCGGCGTCGGAGATGCTTTCGGCGTCCAAATGAAGATAGTGCGGGCAGGTTTCGACAGTAACGGGCAGGCGATCGCTGCGAGCCGTCTTTAATTCTTGCAATGCCTGGGCAGTTGCGAGATGGACGATGTGAAGGCGGAATTTGAATTCGCGGCAAAGACGGAGCATCAGTCGAATCGCTTCCAGTTCGGCCGCGTCGGGACGAGACGCAAGGTAGGTGGGGTAACGGCGCCAATCTTGGTGTTGGAGCCGCGATGTCGCCGTGTCGATGGGACCCGGGAGTTCGGCGTGCACGAGCAACGGTAGCCCTGTTCCCGCCAACTGAGGAAGCGCGACGCGCAGATCAGCTTCGCGCACCATGGTGAATTCGTCGACCCCTGGATGAACGAGGAAACATTTGAAGCCGCGCACGCCCGCGGCGGCGAGTGGAGCGATCTCCGCTTGATTGCCTTGAACAACACCGCCCCAAGACGCCCAGTCGACCCAGCACTGGCCGCTTGCTGCTTCGCGCTTTGCGTCCAGAGCGGCAACATTGGTTGTGGCCGGGACACAGTTCAGCGGCATGTCGACGAGCATGGTGTAGCCGCCGGCAGCAGCAGCGCGCGTCGCTGTGCAAAAGCCTTCCCACTCCGTTCTACCGGGCTGATTGATGTGCACGTGAGAATCTACGAGGCCCGGTAGCAGTGCGGAGACCCCAAAGTCTTCCACTTTGCAGTCGGCCGGAATCTCGCTTGGCTCGACGATGCGGTGGATCGTCCCTCCGTTGACCAGCAGCGCGCCGGGGAGAACGCCTTCCGATGTAACAAGACGACGGGAGACAAAGGCCTGCAACCCCAAGATCGGCGCTCCTCCTCAAGTGATATTGGAAAGAAGCGTATCCGGAAGCGAGGGGGTTTTCAAATCGCGATGGGTTCACTCGAGCAACCTCAGAGAACAGTCTTACCGATTTTCAGATTCCAGCTTATACTCGCTGCTCAGCGATAACGGCCGCGGGCAGGTCCATGTCGACCGATTTGCGCATGAATTCAGCGTACCGCTGACTGATACGCACGGGACCGATCACAACCTCATGGACAATCCTTTCATGGCTCGCGCTATTCAACTTTCCCTCGACAATGTTCTTTCCGGCCAAGGGGGCCCGTTTGGTGCGGTCATCGTGCAGCACGGCAGCATCGTGGCTGAAGGAGTCAATCGGGTCACCGCGACGAACGATCCCACGGCGCACGCGGAAGTGGTCGCGATTCGCCAGGCCTGCGCGAAGCTCGGCGGCTTCGAACTGAAGGACTGTGAACTGTACTCTTCGTGCGAGCCCTGTCCCATGTGCCTGGGGGCGATTTACTGGTCCAGGCTGTCTCGCGTCTATTACGGCGGACTCGCGGCGGACGCTGCAGAAGCCGGCTTCGACGATTCGTTCATTTATCGCGAAATTGAGAAACCGCTGACTGGGCGTGCTGTTCCGATGATGCAGATGATGCGCGAACAAGCTCTGGCGAGTTTCCGCGCCTGGACACAGAAGTCGAACAAAATTCCCTACTAGCTCGGTAAAAAGATCACTCGCAATCGAGGCGAACGTTGATCGAACGCTATTTCAAGCTCTCTGAAAACGAGAGTTCGGTGCGGCAGGAATTTCTCGGCGGGCTGACTACGTTTGTGACCATGGCGTATATCGTCGTGGTCAATCCACAGATCCTTTCGCAGGCGGGAATGCCGGTAGAAGGAGTGCTGTTCGCCACCTGCATTTCAGCAGCGGTGGCCACGCTGGTGATGGGACTGGCGGCGAACTATCCGATTGCGCTCGCACCGGGAATGTCGCTGAACGCTTACTTCACGTATTCCGTCTGCTTGAGCATGCATGTGCCGTGGAGAACGGCGCTGGCGGTAGTGTTTTTTTCGGGCAGCCTGTTTCTGTTGCTGACTGTTACTCGCGTGCGCGAGCAGATCGTCAACGGGATGCCACTGTGCCTGAAGCATTCAACAGCAACGGGTATTGGGATGTTCATCGCGTTTATCGGCATGCGGAACGCGAAGCTGGTGGTGGCGAACCCGGCCACGTACGTGGGGTTGGGCAGCTTTGCCGATCGGGCGGTCCAAACTGCGTGCTTCGGTCTTGCACTGATGATTGTTCTGACGGCTCGCAAAGTGAACGGCGCGATCCTTATCGGGATCTTCGGCACGACGCTGGTGGGCATTCTTCGCGGGATCGCTCACTGGCCACAAGGAATTCTTTCGCTGCCGCATCCATCATCGACGTTTTTGCAACTCAATTTCCGCGGTGCTTTGAAGCTTGGGTTGCTGGAGATTCTGTTTGCCTTCCTCTTTGTCGATTTGTTTGACAACGTTGGCACACTGGTCGGAGTCTGCGAGCAAGCTGGATTCATCAAGGACGGGAAAATCCCGCGCGTGGGGCGCGCACTGATTGCGGATGCAACAGGGACGCTGTTTGGCTCGCTCACGGGGACATCGACAGTAACGAGTTACATCGAAAGCGTGGCCGGGGTAGCCGCGGGTGCACGGACCGGGCTCAGCAATGTGTTCGTGGCGATCTTCTTTCTGGCAGCCATGTTCTGCTCGCCGCTAGCTGCGGCCATTCCGGGATACGCAACGGCTCCAGCGCTCATCGTGGTAGGCGCGCTGATGACGCAATCAATTGCACACATCGAGTGGAGCGACTTCAGCGAGGCGGTACCGGCATTCATTACCATGATCGCGACACCTCTGACATTCAGTATCGCAACCGGGCTGAGTCTTGGGTTGATCTCGTATACCGTTGTGAAAGTTGCGTCGGGGAAGGTGCGGGAGATCAACCTGCTGGTATGGATTCTGACCGGGCTCTTTATCTTGCGGTATGTGTATCTTGCGTGGCACTGAGCAGCCCCCCGCCGCCTTTCCGACTACCAGTGATTTGCAGCACCCTTCCCCTTGCGCCCTGCATCTATGTAAAAGCGTGTTTATATGCGCCAAAGGGCGTTGTTGCGGGCCCGGCGCCATAAGGTTATTCCTACCAGATGAGCTCGTACGAAGACGGCCTTACTCATTCCCAGGCGCAACGTAAAATTGCGCTCCAGCTAAAAACATCTTCCGCTTCCAGCGCAGAACCGGAACTCTCTGTAAGGACTCGCGTTGCCAGTGAGCCCGCCCGGCTTCGCGGTCGGATCGCAAGATTCGTGGCCATTGTGCAGTCGATCCTGCTGCTTGGCCACTGGTTCATTTACGCGACATGGATAGCTTTCTGGGGCCCGATGGACGCGCGTCTGGCAGTGCCGCTCAAGACAATGTTGGCGATTCTTTCGGTGAGCTTTGTAGGAGCGAGCTTGCTTGCTCATCGCTTTAACAACGTCACGGTTCGATCGCTTTATCGGGTGGCGGCAGTCTGGCTCGGTTTTCTGAATTTCTTCTTTTTAGCAGCAGGAGCAAGTTGGCTCTTGTATCTCATTAGTGCAGCTCTTGGCCAGACGCTTGACCGGCTGGTGGTCGTCGCCGTGCTGTATGGAGCGGCGGGGATTGCGGCGGTCGCTGGTCTTGCAAATGCTCGTTTGATTCGAGTGAAGCGAATCGCAGTGAAGCTTCCCAATCTGCCCTCCTCCTGGCGCGGACGAATTGCGGCTCTTGTCTCAGATGTGCACGTCGGACACGTCAATGGGGCGCGATTCATGCGGCGTGTCGTAGAAAAGGTCAGGGGCGCGCAGCCCGACGTCGTTTTCATCACGGGTGACTTGTATGACGGAACACATGTCGACCCAGTGAGTCTTGCCGCGCCGTGGAAGGAATTTCATCCCAAATTCGGCTCCTACTTTGTTACGGGAAATCACGAGGAGTTTTCCGATCCATCGAAGTATCTCGACGGGGTAAGGCGCGCAGATGTGCGGGTATTGAACAACGAAAAAATTGTAATTGATGGCCTGCAGGTCGTTGGTGTGCACTTCAGCTCAACCACGCGCGAAAATGTGTTTCGAGCAGTTCTGGATCGAGCAAATATTGATCCCGAAAAGGCCAGTGTTCTGCTGTCCCATGCGCCACATGCTTTAGAAGTCGCAGAACAAGCTGGAATTTCTTTACAGCTGTCGGGTCACACCCATCGGGGCCAGGTTTTTCCGTTTTCGTGGTTCACCAAGAGAATCTTCGGACCCTTTACCTACGGGCTCGCCCGCCTCAAGAAGTTGATTGTTTACACGACCAGCGGCGTCGGAACGTGGGGTCCTCCGCTGCGGTTGGGCACGAATCCCGAAATCGTAGTGATTGAGTTCGTGTGATCGCGGTCGATGCCTTGCACGGGTGCTGGACGAACACCGACTATCGAAGCCGCGCCGCCCGGGTCTTAGGCCGAGGAGTAAAAGGTGCTCGCTAGTGGTTCTGCGCTGTCTTGTTCCCGACGTAACTTACGCGCCAGATTGAATTCGAACCGTCGTCGCTGACGAGCAATGATCCGTCCGGCGCAACGGTGACGCCGACCGGCCGCCCCCAGACGTGGCCATTATCAACGACGAATCCAGTCAGGAAATCTTGGTATTCCCCGGACGCGCGGCCGGACTGGTGCCGAGGCACGCGGATCACCTCGTAGCCGGTCCGGATCGACTTGTTCCATGACCCGTGTTCTGCGGCAAAGATGTCGTTCTTGTATTCGGCGGGAAACTGCTGGCCGCGATAAAAAGTAATCTCCAAGGACGCATTGTGTGGCTGGAGCGGTACATCCGGCGTAATCACTTTGTCCTTGAGTTCCGGATGCTTGCCCTTGTGGCGCGGATCCTGATGTCCACCCATGTACCACCATGGCCACCCGTAGAAGCCGCCATCCTGCACGTGTGTGATGTAGTCCGGAACTAAATTGTCCCCGAGGCCGTCACGCTCATTCACAGAGCACCACAAAGTCCCGTTCTCGTCGAGCGCGATGCCGACAGCGTTGCGGATGCCGTAGGCATAGACACGCATGTTGGAGCCGTCCGGCTTGAATGCCAAAATGTCAGCTCGATTTTTCTCTTCGGGCGTGGTATCGGGATCATCCACATTGGAAGCGGATCCGACGGAGACGTACATCGTTTGGCCGTCAGGCGAAAATTGAATGTCGCGCGTTGTGTGTCCACCGCCGTCGGGAAGATCGGCGATGTGTTGTGGCGCACCACTCGCATGCAGGTCGCCCTTCTTGTACGGGAAACGGACGACCGCATCGGTGTTGCCGATGTAGATCCACTCAGGATCCGGACCCGGAGGGTAGAAGGCGATTCCAAAGGGTTGCGCCAGACCTTTCGCGAAGACCTCGGTCTGTTGCGGGTGACCATCGGCCGTGATTCCGCGGAAGACCTTGACGTCGCCCGCCTTCATCTCCGCGAGAAAGATGTCGCCATTGGGAGCGGTGCGCATCAGGCGCGGGTTGTCGAGACCAGCCGTGAACTGTTCGACCTTGAATCCCTCAGGAGCTTTCGGCCACGCGTTTTGGGGGCGCTCCACGACTGTGGGGCCATTGCTGGCAGACTTGGTCGCGTAAGGCTCCGGAAGATCGTTCACGGTCACCTTGTGGATTTTTCCCGGCTCCTCGAGCCGGTAGTCGACGAAAGGTTGCGGAGGTAGCGGAGCGTCGAGTTTTTCGGCACTTGATGTCGCCGCCGCGGGAGCAGGTGAGGCCACGGCCGAACTTGTCCCCAACGTTCGAATGTAGGCGATGATTTTCCACCGCTGTTCCTCGGGAATTATCTGCCAGGAAGGCATCCCATTCTCGACATCGCCTTTGGTGACATACCAAAAGATCTCGCCGTCTGTTGCCCCTTTTTTGGACACCGCGCTTAGTGCCGGGACGTTCCCAGTCCCGCGCCCACCCACACCGTGACAGGAGCCGCAGTTGCGCGTGTAGAGCTTGGCTCCTTCGGTAGCAGCTGTCGGCTGCCCGGCATACGGGTTTTTCGTGCTTTTCGCGGACGCGGGAGCGTTATGAAATTTTGCATTCTGTGCCGAAGAAACGGCGGCCAATATGAGAAGTGCAAGTGGGACGAAAGCTGCTGAGCGAACCACAGGGGCTGAGTACCGTTTCAAGTTCCGCTCCTTCGACCGTAAGAATGTACTCCCTTTGGATTCTTTATGGGTAGCCGCCGATGCGGCGCACTGCCCGATGGGTTGTTTAAGGAACTAGCTTAGTGAGATGTGCAGGAAGTGAGGCGTAGCAGGAAAATGTCTCAGCGGCGCGTTCTCTCGAACATTGTGGGATTTGAAGTCAGCTTACGGGCGCCTTGCGCCAGCTGCTGCAGCGGCTAGTGTTTGTTTCGGCGCCAGTAGTCGAGCAAGTATTTGAGGCCCAAGAGGAGCGCCCCTACGAGCACCACTGCGCATGCTGCTTCAAATGGGATCATCGTGTGGGGATGATTCACTGTATCCCGAGGCGCTGGGGGCCGAAAGATTACGGGGCTATGGTTACAGTGGCATTACGGGCACGAATGTGAGGTGTGTAGTTAAGGCGCCAGCCGTAACCAAGGCTGCCGGTACCAAAGATTGCGAAAACGGAGACCGTATCGTTCTCTGTCAATCACTTGCATTTTGCAAGTAATTTGCCGTAAGCTTTGCTGCATGCCGGACAAGCGCCGGTCCACCGCAAAGCGCCGCTCGGGTTGCCCGGTAAGTGTGTCTCTTGAGGTTTTTGGAGATCGTTGGTCCCTGCTCATCGTGCGAGATCTGATGGTGCGAGGATATCGGGCTTTTAAAGAATTCCTGGGATCGGGAGAAGGCATTGCGAGCAACGTGCTCGCAGATCGGCTCCAGAGGCTTGAGGCATCGGGAATCATCAGCGCGGAACGCGAGGAAAGCGATAACCGCCGCATCAACTACCGACTGACGGAGAAGGGCGTTGACCTCGCCCCGGTAATGCTGGATCTGCTGATCTGGGGCGCGCGCCATGAACAGACGGGCGCGTCGTGCTCGTTGGTAGTGCGAATGGAAAGAAACCGCGACGAGATCCTCAACGAAGCGCGGCGGCGCTGGGAGAATCGCGATCAAACTCCGCTCATTCCACAGTTTGATAACGCTGTTGGACGCGGCCTAGGCCGCAGGCAGCATGTTGCGAAGGAGAAACTTTGAATACCGAGTTCTCGGCAATCCAATCGATGTTCCAGGCGAATGGTTCTGTTTTCGAGAAAGCAACCCAGGGGATTCCTGAGGAGAAATGGCTTATTCAGCCGGGCGCTGATTCGAATCACCTGATGTTTATCGCAGGACACGTAGTGGTTCACCGCGCTTTCGTGCCGAAATATATGGGCATTGAGTGGTCCGCCCCATGGGTTGGCCTTTTCTCCCGCGGCGCAAAGAGGGTGACTGCAGGGCAATACCCAAGCGTTGCCGAGATTCAAACTGCATGGAAGGAAGTTTCAGAGAAGCTTAAGGCATCGTTGCCGAAAGCGACTCCGGAACTGCTGGCGCAGCCCGTCCCACAAGGAAGGCCATCACTCGATGGAACCATAGCAGGAGCGATCGGTCTGCTCTGCTTTCATGAGACGTACCACGTCGGCCAGATGGGCTATCTCAGGAAGTGGCTGGGTTTTGGTAACTCTGTTGGATAAATTGCAGCGTCTATATGCTTAGCTAATTTTCTGCTCATGAAAAGAAGGCTGGATGGACTCGATGACCTCTGAACCTGGAACTTCGAAGGCGATGCTCTGGAGTGGTCGCGTGCTTACGGTACTACTCGCGCTTGTTCTGTTGTTCGATAGCGGGGTCAAGATCGCGCGGTCGCCGGAGGCAGTTCAGGGGAGGGCGCAGCTCGGTTATCCACAAACTCATAAGTCTAGTGATTTCCCTGATCCCGCGGACGTCGATTCTGGGGACGATCTGGTTGACGGGTTACCTGGGCGGCGCGACAGCCACCATGGTGCGCGTGAGCAGCCCGTGGGTGCCTTTTCCGGTATTGATCGGCGTTCTGGCGTGGGCGGCATTGTATTTCCGCGATGACCGGCTCCGCGCCATGATTCCGCTGCGACGCTAAAGGGTCTTCGAGCATCGCATAAGTTGCGTAGTTTCGCTTCGCAAGGCAAGATCGAAGTGCGCACGCCACTCATGCGAAGCAAGGAGATCGTGATGGGCAGACCGGTCGTTTTCTGGGAGTTCCTATCCAAGGACCCAGCTAAAGTTTCGGCTTTTTACGAGAAAGTATTCGGTTGGAAAGCGCAGGATATGCCGGAGTTGAACTACAGGTTCGTTGAAACGGGCGGACAAGGTGGCATCAATGGCGGAATCATCAAACCTGACACACCCGAGCCATGGCCGGGGAACATGACGGTCTATATCGATGTAGATGATCTTGCGAAGTATCGCGAACAGATTCGTGCCGCCGGAGGAGAAATTATCATCGAGGAACAGGCAGTCCCGGGAATGGGGTCATTCACGCTGTTCAAGGATCCCGACGGACGCATGGTAGGCCTGTGGAAAGCGGCAGGAGTGTAGAGAGGGGTGGAGGCGGGCGTTCGCATCGTCCAGGGTATATAGCGCGTCATTGCTCCGTTCGCGCCAAACAAACTCACTAAAGAAAGCACGATTTAAGGAGAGCATGATGAGCAAAGTTCGAGTGCTGGCAGGAACCAGGAAAGGCGCATTCATTCTGACGTCCGATGGCAAGCGGGAGAAATGGGACGTCAGCGGACCGCATTTTGCCGGATGGGAGATGTATCACCTGAAGGGCTCTCCGGTGGATCCGAATCGGATTTATGCGTCGCAGACCAGTGGCTGGTTCGGACAGATCATTCAGCGCTCCGATGATGGCGGCAAAACTTGGCACCAACCGGGAACACCGCCCGGTGAGACCACCGGCCCGGGCGGCACGCCAAAAGGAGAAAGCAATAAGTTTAAGTACGACGCTTCGCCGGAAACGGGCAAGCCGCTCACCACTCATCAGTGGTACGACGGCACACAGCATCCGTGGGAATTCAAACGAGTCTGGCACATTGAGCCGTCACTGACCGACGCAGATACGGTTTACGCTGGCGTAGAGGACGCAGCGCTGTTCCGTTCGACCGATGGCGGTAAGAACTGGAGCGAACTCTCCGGGCTTCGTGGCCATGGGACGGGTCCGAAGTGGCAGCCGGGTGCGGGTGGAATGTGTCTGCACACCATCATTCTCGACCCGAAGGATCCAGGCAGGATTTACATCGCGATTTCGGCGGCCGGAGCCTTCCGCACAGATGACGGCGGCAAGACGTGGAAGCCGATCAATCAAGGATTGAGATCGCAGTACATTCCTGATCCGAAGGCGGAAGTCGGGCACTGCGTGCACCACATCGCCATGAATCCTTCACGGCCGGGTGTGCTGTTTATGCAGAAACACTGGGATGTGATGCGCAGCGACGATGCCGGCGATAACTGGCGCGAGATCAGCGGCAACCTGCCAACTGACTTCGGCTTTGTCATCGACGTACACGCACACGAACCCGAGACCATCTATGTAATCCCGATCAAAAGCGACGGCGAACATTATGTCCACCAGGGGAAGCTGCGCGTTTATCGCAGCCGCAGCGGCGGAAATGAATGGGAACCGCTAACCAAGGGCCTTCCGCAGGAGAATTGTTATGTCAACGTCCTGCGCGATGCGATGGCGGTGGACTCACTGGACAAGTGCGGGATTTATTTCGGCACAACCGGCGGGCAGGTGTATGCCTCCAATGATGCGGGCGATAGTTGGAATCCAATCGTGCGCGACCTGCCGGCGGTATTGTCGGTAGAGGTACAGACGCTGGCGTGATATCAGTAAAGCGCACCTGGTGCGGTGAGGGTTCGCGGGTGCAGATTCAGACTCCGCTGGTTGAACGATGATTCGCGTAATTTTGCCCCCTCATTTACGAACGCTGGCGAATGTAGGCAGTGAAGTGAGTCTTGAAGTCGCTGCCCCGATCACGATCGCCTCGATTCTCGACGCGTTAGAAGATACCTATCCGATGCTTCGAGGAACGATACGCGATCACGATACCCTGCGGCGACGGGCGTTCCTGCGTTTCTTCGCTTGCGAGGAAGATTGGTCTCATGAACCTACTGACAAGACTCTGCCGGACACCGTCGCCTCAGGAAAAGAGCCTTTCTTTGTTGTAGGCGCGATCGCAGGAGGATAGAGATCGGGCAGTTGGTTGCGGCAAGTACGGCGTGCGACAATTACCCCCCACATCATGCCCAGGATCTCCAAGACGCGTTTTGTGATCGCTGTTCCGAACTTGCAGACGTCGGCTGCGTTCTACCACGACGTGCTAGGGTTCACCATCGAAACGATTTCCGATCCGCGACTTCTGTTCTACCACTGCGGCGATTGCGTGATTATGGTCGGTGAATGTCCGGATGCCGTGAATCCGGCAGAACTCGGAGATCACTCCTACTACGCGTATCTGGAGATCGATGATGTCGATGGTTTCTATGAGTCGGTGCAAGACGCGGGCGCCAAGATTTGCAAAACCATCCGTAATGAGCCCTGGGGAATGCGAGAGTTCGGACTGGTAACCGCCGATGGCCACAGGATCATGTACGCTTCCGCAGTGGTGTAGCAACTGACAACCTTCGGCACGTTGCTCCATTGACTTCGCAAACCACTGCCCGTAAGATGCGCGCCTGTGCACGCCCACTTCCCTGCCTTCTCTCAGCGATTGCAATTTCAACTCTCGGAGGACCGGGTGCGTCTAGTTATCAGGCTCGTCGCAGTGTTATCGCTCTTAACGTGTTCTGTTGCGCAACAGGCCGCGCCGACGGGCCAAGGAGCGCAAGCACAGTCTCCCTTCAAGTTTCAAGAAGTCATGGTCCCGATGCGCGACGGAGTGCGCCTTCAAACGGTGATCCTGACTCCAATGGATCAGCATGGTCCGCTTCCGATCCTCATGCGGCGGACCCCTTACGGCGTTCCGGACAAAGCGCCCGAGAAGATGCCGTCAAACCTGAAGGAACTGGCCGCGGATGGCTACATCTTCGTGATCCAGAACCTGCGCGGACGATTCAAGTCGGAGGGCGAGTTCAAACTGTCGTCGTGGGTCGACCTCAAAGATCCGAAAGCAACGAACGAGACGACCGACGCCTACGACACGGTGGAGTGGCTGGTGAAGAATGTCCCCGACAACAACGGCAACGTCGGCATCTACGGCGTGTCGTATCTGGGTTTGACCGCTGGTTTGACGCTACTGCATCCGCACCCGGCCCTGAAGGCAGTTAGTGAACAGGCGTCGCCCGTCGACCAGTGGATGAACGACGATGATCATCGTTATGGTGCGCTGCGCGAGAGCTACGACTTCGAGTACGCCGTCATGGAGCAGGCCGACAAGAACAAAAACACTCACTTCGATTTCGAAACCTACGACACGTATCAGTGGTATCTGGACCTCGGCCCGCTTTCAAACATCAATTTCAAATATCTGCATGGATCGATTCCCTACTGGAACTCAAGTGTTGATCATCCTGACTACGACGACTTTTGGAAGAAAGAAGCGTGGGTGAGTCAGCTTCACTCCTCGACGGTGCCAAACCTGAATGTCGCAGGATTTTGGGATCAGGAAGATCCATGGGGTCCGTGGCAAATCTTCCGTCACGCGGAAAAGAGCGATCCTGAGCATGATAACTTCATGGTGGCGGGCCCGTGGTTCCACGGACAGTGGCAAAGTGATAAAGGCGAGAGCATCGGGATCGTTTCGTTCGGTGGACATGAAACGGCTCGCGAGTTTCGCGAGAATATCCAGGCGCCGTTCTTTCGTTACTACCTGCACGGCAAAGGCGAGAAGCTTCCCTGGCAGGCCTCGATGTTTCAGAGCGGATCGAATTCGTGGCGCACTTATTCGGTCTGGCCCCCGAAAGAGGCAAAGGCAACCAACTTGTATCTGCACGCGGATGGGACACTGTCGTTTAACGCGCCGACGCATGGGAAGTCGGAGCATGAATACCGTGAGTATGTTTCCGATCCTGCGAATCCGGTACCGTACCGGCTGCGACCGATCTCGCCAACCTATCCGGGTGGTGACTGGCGCACGTGGGAGATGGCGGACCAGCGATTTGTCGATGGTCGTCCCGATGTACTTTCGTTTGTCAGCAAGCCGCTGGATCACGATCTGACGGTCACAGGGCCGGTCGAAGCAAATCTGTTCGCGTCGACGTCTGGCACGGACAGCGATTTCGTGGTCAAGCTCATTGATGTGTATCCAGAGAATACACAGAAGAGTTTATGGGATGCCGAAGAAGGCCCGAAGGCTGGGGAATATGCGAAGTCGCTGAACGGGTACCAATTGCCGATCGCGATGGAAGTGCGTCGAGGGCGGTATCTGACGAGCAACGAGACCCCGCATGCGCTCGCTTCGAACAAACCTATCGAATGGAAGATCCCCCTGCGGGACCGTGATCATGTGTTTCTGAAAGGACATCGGATCATGGTGCAGATTCAATCAACCTGGTTCCCCGTGATCGACCGCAATCCGCAGAAGTTTGTGCTGAGCATCTACAAGGCGGCAGCGTCGGATTTTGTGAAGGCTACGCAACGCGTGTACTGCTCGTCGGCCTTGCCTTCACACTTGGTGTTGCCGGTAATGCCTTAGCTCCGGTGGGGCGCCATCGAGAATTGCTGTGTTCAGCCATGGCTGACGCAGCCGTTGCCTTGACGGATTACACATCCTCGCGCTATCTCTGGTGTGCCACCCCGTCTGCCAAAAAGCACTGATATCGAAATGAGGCTCCGATGAAACTGATCCTGACGTTCGTAAGCTTATTGCTGCTGGCAAGTTTCGCGATTGCTGCCGACACCCAGACGTTTTCCACATCGGCGGGACCGGTCAAAATCACGCCGCTATTTCATGCGAGCACACTGATCGAAGCGGGCGGGAAGACAATCTATCTCGATCCTGCGAAGCCAGCAAAGCTCAGCGATCAACCCAAAGCGGACCTCATTCTGATCACCGACATCCATGGCGATCATATGGACCCCTCTTCGATCGCATCGGTCAGTAAATCGGGGACCGAGATCATCGCATCGACAGCTGTAACTAAGACCGTCACGAACGCAACGCCGCTCGCGAACGGCCAGAGCAAATCTTGGCAAGGATGGACGATTGAAGCGATCCCTGCGTACAACTTGAAGCGCGGCCCCGAACCCGGCAAGCTGTTTCACGACAAAGGCCGGGGCAATGGTTACGTGCTCACCTATGGTGGCCAACGGTTTTATTTTTCGGGAGACACCGAGGGCGTGCCTGAAATGCGCGCGCTGAAGAATATCGATGTCGCTTTCGTATGCATGAATCTCCCCTACACGATGCCCCCTGAGGAGGCGGCGGACGCCGTGAAGGCATTTCACCCCAAGATCGTGATTCCCTACCACTATCGAGGCTCAGATCTCAGCGTTTTCAAAAAAGGCCTAGAGGGGACTGGAATTGAGGTCCGGGAACTCAACTGGTATCCGCAATAAAAATGGCTCGTTGCCGGTTAGCAGCGAGCCATCACACGAATTGCAACCGTGCTATTTTTTGGGCGGAAAATGCTCAAAAAGTTTGTCGACTGACTTGTCGAGCTTCTTCTCGTTGCTTTCAGGTTTCTCGGAAAGGGTGTCGGTTGCGGCTCCGCGCCACACGAGCCGTTTGCTCTGCGTGTCATACATATCGAGAACCAGCGTTCCAACTTTGTAGTTCTCAACGATGGTCGGGGCTTCAGGTCCAAACCCTCCCCAACGCCAACCACCCAAGCCGTTGTAGAACGTCTGATATTCCTGCTGGTCGTGAGCAGAGCCGACGGCGGTCAGAGCGACGTCGCCCGACCCTTCAGACTTCTGCCAGCCCTTGGCCTGCAGGTCCTTGTCGACCGCGTCCTGAATTCTTTGCTGCCACAGGGGATTTGAGGTTTGCACCTTCGCCCAGTAATAAGTGTGATAACGCTCGAAATTCGCGGACTTATCGTGGTCGGTGTGAACTTCCTGTGCCACACCAACGCAACAAAGCGCCGTTAAGATTGCGATTCCAAAAACGAGCGACCGCATTCGATTCATGTAGATCTCCTCGCAGGAGCTGGCTGTAGAAGTCGTGGCACCTCGTGTCAGACGCATGAACCCGAAACGCCATGGTCACCGCGACTCATGAGAGATCAGAAACTTCTCGTCTCGGTACTCTCGCGCCAGCCCTACGAGTATCGCCATTCGCAAAAAGGAACAATAAGGTCAACTCTGCATTGAGCGCATCTTGGTTACTTAAGCATCCCTGCAGCGTTTACCGGTGCCAGTGGTAACCGATGCTGAGTTGTATGCCGTTGAATTGGGGGTTTTTCCGACCCAGGTTTGCATTCGAGATGTGCAGCCAGCGGCAGGAAAGGTCGAGTGCTTCTCGCTTGCCTGCATGGATCTGTATGCCGCCGCCAATGCGCGCGGTGAAGTTGACGTCAGACGTATCTCCAGCGGGAATGTTGGCATTCGTAAACACGCCACCCCCGGCGAGTTCAATGTACGGGGACCACTTTGATGAATGCCAACTCGAATTCCAGCGCAAGATCACGGGTTCAACCGCGACTCCATGAGGTCCACCGGGACCAAGTTGAATGAAGACCGGGATTACATTCCCGCCGAACGCGAACCGGCCTCGACGCCAGCCATTGCCAAGCTCGTCGGTGATCGCCTTTTCGACGCCAAACCCAGCGCTGACAATTTGTGCTTCAGCAAAAGAGCCGGTTAATTCTTTGCCGGTCGCGCCCGCGACCCAAATACCGAAGTCCCAAGGGCGGGGTCCGCCCTCGGGGATTGCGATCTGCGATAGACATAGCGGTGCGATCGCAAGAATGAGAACGATGAGCAGCCCGGAACGCAACATCAACACCATCGTAGGTTAACGGCTGTCCCCGGTGCGAGCGACCGCATCTGCCGAGGCTGGCTTCTTCAATTGATGCTGAAAGTAGACTTCCGTTGCTTCACGAGAGGCGCGGTACCAAGGCCGCTTTCGGTGCAGAATGTTTGCGCCGCCACGAATCGGGTTCAAAGCGCAGCGCGTAACATCAATCAGAAAATGATTTTGAGTTACCCCTTCAAGTCGGCGAACAATCTCTTTGTCGAGCAACTCCTCGCCGAGCAGCCATCCGGTAACCGCCGATCGGAGTCATGACCAGGTTCACCTGTCCCACGCCCGTGACACAGGGTGGGTTTTTGCAAGGCCACGTGCCGTCCTTTATTCCAGGGCGTGCGATCTTTAGTGCCGTACTTTTCGACAGTCACTTCGCTCAGCGGACCGATATTCCAAAGCGTGCTATACACGGCGTTCCATAAAAACGCCTTGGAGCGACTATGCCAGTACGCTTTGCTATTTGAGATTTCCAGCTTTGCACCCTGGGGATCATTCTGAATCTGGATGTACTCCGTCGGGGATGCACCCTGGATTGGATGACCGACATAGCTGTGGAGGGGGTTATCGCCATCGTCCCATGCAGCATTCACCCATGTATTCAGAGATTGCTTGTAGTCGCGCCCGTAGTGATTGAAAGGCATACCATTTTCACTCACAACCCAGCGATAATCATCGTGAACCACGTGGGCTTGTTCGATGGCGAGAAAGACGAACGATTCGAACAAAGCGTGTCCCCAGTGAAAACCTTCTGGACCGGCCGTGGTCGTTGTTGCAACGAAAGGAGTGCCAGGATCCTGGTTGGGGGCCCTCGCTCCCTCCTCAGCGGTTTTCGATTCTGGTTGTGTGGGTGAAGAAGTTCGCGATGGCGCCTCTCCGGAAGTGAGAATCGCGCATTCTGATAGCGGGCTTCCGATAAGATCGCATCGTGCAGACGGTAGCTGTGCAAAGAGATTAACCGCACAGAAGACTAAGGCACATGGGCCGAACCAAAGCTGAAGGATTCTTTTCAGCAGCGATTTGTTACGAAGATTTCTGGTATCTCTTATGTCGGCACGCGAGCACAACGTCTCAGGCTTTGGCGTTTTGATAAATCGCTACCAGCCGACCAACCTTCGGATATTGTGGAGAATTATCCACCCCAGTACATACCGAAATCGCTGTACCTGTCAGAATGCAGATGTATCGCCTACGCGCGCGCTCCCGACAAAATTCCCAGGAGTAGAACCCAGCGACGTGCGTTGGTCGTCATGAGAAAGTTTTCTTTCACGTGCTCACGGCCATTCTTGCCGAGCTGCGCGCCAAAGTCGGGATGCGTCAGCAAGTAGCGGATCTGGTAGGCGCAACCCTCAACCGAATGCACAAGTGCGCCGGTATGCTTATCGATGATCTGCGTAGGAATGCCGCCGACAGCGCTGGCGATCGTGGGCTTCCCTTTCCACAGCGCTTCGGTGACCGTAAGGCCGAATCCTTCTTTCAATGATTTTTGTACGACGATGGTGGATGCCCGTTGGAGTGCATTAATCTCGAGCGCGCACCAGGGCGGTAAATCCAGGATGACGATGTCGTGATCGTCGCCTGCAGCTTCGTTCACTTCTTGCAGAACCGCTGCGCCTTCGGGATCGTCGCTCGCGCCGCCGCCAGCAAGCACTAGCTGAAAATCGACGTACTTCTTTGCCATCTTATAAGCTTGGATAACTCCAAGCGGATCCTTCAGGCGATCAAAGCGTGAAATCTGTGTAACGATGGGCCGCTTGCGGTCGATCCCGAAGTTGTCGCAGACGCTCTGGATGTAAGTTTCATCAAGGTCTTTATTTTTGTCAGAGAGCGGATCAATGCAGGGATAAAAGAGCGCTTGCGGAATCGACAAGCGCCGGGCAAATGCCGGCGAGGAGAAAACAGTAGCATCATACTTCTCGATCATCGGCTGAAGGAAACTCCAAACGTCCGGGTTCGGATGAGACAAATCAATGTGACAACGCCAGACCCAATGAGAGTTGCCAGACTTTGAGGCGATCAGCCCAGCAGGTTGAGGATCGTGGATCACCACGAAGTCCTCGTCGAAAGTCATTCGATGGCGATTTTGTTCGTTGTTTCTCAGGAACACTTCGCGCGCCGCTGGCGTGAACTTGAAATCCGCTCCGTGCAGAGCGTTATGGAAACCCTTGGTCACTTCGAAAAAGTCATTCCCGCCGGTGATCACCTCCCACCCGGTCTTCACGCCGAGCTCATCGAGCAGCGGGACGAGACGGTTCAGCATCTCGGCGACACCACCGCCGACCGCGGTGGAATTGACCATCTTCACGCGCTTGCCTTGCAGCGGACTAGCGACAAAGCGAAGCTCATCGAGCTGTGACTTCCCGATGATGGGTTCGTAGTCGGCAAGCGCCGGAGCAGGAGGAGGCGGTGGAGGCGTATCAGAGATTTGCGGCTTGCGGCGCGCCCGCGCCTGTCCGTTCGATTCTGTCTTTTCGCCGACTTTCGCGCCAGATCCAGCCTCGAGCGACTCAACATTGGAAGGGAGGCGTTCGGTCATTTTCTCCTCACTCGCTTTTACTTACGCGGCATTTTGCAAGGTCTGCACGATCTTCCGGCGCACACCTTCCAGAGTGGATGTGTAGATGTCGATCTGGTTGAGCTGCTTGGCTGCTTTCTCCATCCCAAGATCACGTCGAAGCCAGATGGAGAAATCATTGGTCTCGAGTTCTCGACGAAGGCGGGCCTCAATAAAGTGGTAGTGAATGGAATGGAGGCTCACTTGTTTCAATCCCTCGATGAACTCCACAAGATTCGTGGCGCTTCGTTGAGTCGGCAAAACTGTGATCTTGGATGAGCAGAAGTAGAATGGCGTTTTCGAAACGCTTTCTTTCGCATTCGGGGTTGCTTCGCGAAATTCTTCGACGATCTGTATCAGGCGCTCACGGAGCTTGACAATCGATGTGAATTCACGGATGTCCAACCCTGTAAGCCGCTCGCCGAGACCCACTTCCCGGAGGTCGGTGTAGGCCCACTGAGCGAAGTCGTTGGAGAAACCTTCCTTGATGAAGTGATGCTCCTCGAGCGTTCGGAAGGTGTGTTGGAAGATCGATTCATCCGGACACGTGCGAAGAGCATCGAGCAACTCTTCGATATTCCTGGCCTGCTCGCGTTCGATGAACAGCAGCGGTGCCGCAGATTTGAACTCGAAAGGCGTGCGTGCCGGCTTACGCTCGGCCGTGGTCGTTGAACTCATAGCGATTGCCCGGTTCCTTCTCTATTTGACTCATGCAGGGCCGGTTGAGCTTTAGGATTATTGTGCACCGCAACGTTTGTAAATACAGACTAGTTCGCAATGTCATACGGGGATCACTGGATGACGGATGTCCTGATGATCCGTTTGTATAGGACGGATGTCCTGATGATCCGTTTGTATAGATGGTTAAGTCTCAATCCAGGAACGAGAGAGTGGCTGCGACTGGAACACAACCGGAGAATTACACGGCGGAGCCTGCGGTTCGAGCGGGAAGTTGGCGGCTAGGGGCGATCCCGGGGAAAAACGGTGACTGCGAGTTCAATGTGTGGGCGCCGCGAGCGAAGAATGTTGAGGTGCTTCTGATCCAGGATGGCCGGGTCATACAGTTGGTTCCAGAGGGCCGAGGCTACTACGCTGGCCGCGTGTCAGGGGCGCAACCTGACGACCGCTACGTTTACAAATTGGACGGCGAGAAAGAACGCGCAGATCCAGCTTCTAGATTTCAGCCTGAAGGAGTGTTCGGACCTACCCAAATCGTCGACCTCAAAAAAGCCGCTTGGAAGGACCACCAATGGCGGGGTCTGGAACTGAAGGAATATATCCTTTACGAACTCCACGTGGGCACCTACTCCGAGGCGGGTACGCTGGACGCCGTAATCGACCATCTTGCCGAGCTGAAATCTTTGGGAATTACCGCGGTGGAATTGATGCCGTTAGCCCAATTCTCGGGCGCACGAAACTGGGGCTACGACGGAGTTTTTCCTTTTGCAGTGCAAAACAGCTACGGTGGACCGCACGCGCTGCAGAGGCTCGTGAACGCATGCCATGAAATTGGACTCGCAGTTGTTCTGGATGTGGTCTACAACCATCTTGGGCCCGAAGGAAATGTTTTGTTGGATTTCGGTCCATATTTTACGGACCGTTACCGCACGCCGTGGGGAGATGCGTTGAACTTCGACGGCCCCCACAGCGACGATGTTGTGCGCTATTTTCTGGAAAATGCCATGGGATGGCTCGAGGATTTTCATATCGATGCCCTTCGTCTCGATGCAATTCACGGGATTTACGATCGGAGCGCCCAGCCGTTTCTGGCTTTATTGAGTGCAGCTACGGACGAATTTGCGAAGCGAGCGAACCGGCACATTTATCTGATCGCCGAGACCGACCTGAACGACGCACGATTCATTACTCCACGAGAGGCTGGAGGATATGGCTTGCACGCGCAGTGGAATGACGATTTCCATCATTCACTCCATAGTCTGCAAACCGGCGAACGCGTTGGATACTATCGCGACTTCGGCTCCCTTCGAGATCTGCAAAAAGCTTTCCAGCAGAGCTACGTGTACACGGGAGAGTATTCCGAGTATCGCAAGCGGCGCCATGGGAATTCGCCTGCAGAGTTGCGGCGATCTCAGATGGTGGTCTGCTCTCAGAATCACGACCAAGTTGGGAATCGGATGCTCGGAGAGCGCACGAGTAAGCTGCTGACCTTCGAGGCACAGAAGTTGTCGGCCGCGTGCATTGTGCTGTCGCCCTACCTTCCGCTCTTATTCATGGGCGAGGAATACGGGGAGCCTGCACCCTTTCTTTACTTCACCAGCCATCAGGATCCGGCCCTGGCGCAGGCTGTGCGAGAAGGTAGAACAAAAGAATTTGGTGAGTTTCACGCTCAAGGGTCGCCACCGGATCCGCAAGCGGAAGAGACGTTCCTCCGATCGAAACTTCATCACGATCTTCGCACAGAGGGCCGTCATCAGACCCTGTGGCAGTTCTATCGGGAACTCATTCGATTGCGGAAAGATCTTTCGCCGTTGCGTGAACTGGAGGCAACCGTTCTGCAGTTCGAAATGGACGAGGCTCAACATTGTCTCCGGGTAACACGGAGATACGAACAAAGCGAAATATTGATGATTTTCAATTTTGGATGGACGCCGCAGAGTTGCTTTGGTGTACGGTCGAGTGAGCACTGGCAACTGGTACTCGACTCCGCCGACAGCAAGTGGATAAGTCACAGTAAATCATCCGATGTTGCTGAAAACGATGGCTCTTCGATTGGGCCTCAAAGTATTCGGCTGTACCAGCGCCTCTAGCAGTTTCTGCAGTCCGTTTTCTCGAAAAAAGCATCCAAGCGGTTGCTTCGATCTCCTGAGTCGATCATGAGTGGACCACGCATCCCGGTTTCAACATACCGACTGCAATTCAATCAGGATCTCCGTTTCAATGACGTCAGAAAACTGATTCCATACTTGCATCAGCTCGGCATAACCGACCTTTACGCATCACCGCTGCTGCAAGCGAAGCGAGGCAGTACGCACGGCTACGATGTCACAGATCCTTCTCACTTGAATCCCGAACTAGGGACCGACGAAGAGTTCGATGCAATGGTTCGCGAGCTACAGCAGCACGAAATGGGTCTGCTGCTCGATATTGTTCCGAATCACATGGCGGCGAATAGCGAGAACCCATGGTGGATGGATATCCTTGAGGACGGTGCGCGTTCGACCTTTGCCGCACACTTCGACGTGGATTGGCATCCTCCCGCGCGTTCGCTGGAGAACCGTGTGCTTCTTCCGATACTCGGCAAGCCTTACGGACAGGTTCTGGAAGGGCGAGAATTGCTGCTGTCGTATTCGCAAAGCGGTTTTTCCCTGAATTATTTTGACTTCACACTTCCGATTGCACCGCGATCCTATGGGCGAATTCTCGGCTACCGGCAGGATCGTCTGCGACGGGCATTGGGACCGGAATCCCCGGCGTGGCAGGAGTTTCAGGGGATTCTCGCTGCGGTTGCGCAAATCCCCGGTCCGTCGGTTCCCCCGACAGAGGCACCCGGCGAGCGTCGACAGCATCGGGAGTTGATCAAGGAACGGCTGTGGCGACTTCACACAACTTCGCCTGAAGTGAAGCGTTTTGTTGACTCCAATGTTCGCTTGTTTAGCGGCCGCAAGGGCGTGCCTTCCACTTTTTTGCTTCTGGATCAATTGCTGAACGACCAGGCATACGAACTCGCGTTCTGGCTCACGGCAAACGAAGAAATCAATTACCGCCGTTTCTTCACGATCAGCGATCTGGTTGGAATTCGGATTGACGACCCGATCACATTCGATAACGTTCACGCGGTTGTGTTGCGCCTGGCCACAAAGGGGCTGGTGACTGGATTTCGAATCGACCACATCGACGGTCTTCGCGATCCTCTCGGATATCTGCGGCGCTTGCAGGAGAAGGCACGCCCGGCCGGAAGCGATTCGCGACTTAAGGATTTCTACGTCGTGGTCGAAAAGATTCTGTCGCCAGGAGAGAGTCTTCCGAGCGAGTGGCCGGTTCACGGCACCACCGGCTATGACTTCATGAATGCCGTCAACAATATCTTCATTGACCCGACGAATCTGCCGGCGCTCGAAAACACCTACTCCGAGTTTATTTCCGAGAGAATCAGTTATCCGGACCTTGCATATCGCAAGAAGAAGCAGGTCATGCAGAGTCTGCTCGCCGTAGAAATGCGCTCTCTTGGTCGATACTTAAGCGTATTGGCGGAGCAAGACCGATATGCGCGCGAACTCTCGCGCGAGCAATTGACGCGGACGCTTATTGAGACGACTGCGTGCCTGGAACCCTACCGCACCTACGTACGTGGATTCGAGGTGAAACCTCAAGACCGGGTCGCGATTCTGAATGCTCTGAGCGAAGCGAAGCGGAGGAACCCATCCATCGAACCGGTCTACTTCAGCTTCCTGCAAGAAGTTTTGCTCCTGGAGCCGGGTCCGCACTTGCTTCCTGAACAACGCGAATCGCGGCTGTTGTTCGTGACGACGTGGCAGCAGTTCACCGGGCCGATCACCGCAAAGGGTGTAGAAGACTCGGCGTTATATGTGTACAACCGTTTGATCTCACTGAACGAAGTCGGAGGGTGCCCGCAATGCTCTGACGTTTCGAAAACGGCATTCGATTCGTTCCTTCTGCATCGCCACAAGAAATGGCCATTTGCGATGAACACGACCATGACGCACGACGCGAAGCGTTCTGAAGACGTACGAGCGCGCATCAACGTGCTCTCGGAAATCCCTGAAGAATGGGACAAGCGCTTGAACCAATGGAGCCTGTGGAACGATCCGAAGTGCCAGATCGTGAAAGGAGTGCGGGCACCTGAACGGAATGAAGAGATCCTGCTGTACCAGACCTTGCTAGGTTCATGGCCTGTCGGAGAGCCGGCGTGCCAATGCTACACACGCCGGATTCAAGAGTTCATGGTAAAAGGAGTCCGCGAGGCGATGGTGCACACGCGCTGGACGGTGCCAAACATCGACCATGAACAGGCCCTCACGGATTTTGTTGGAAAAATTTTGGCGGAATCCGATGACAATGAGTTTTTAGCGGACTTCAAGACATTCGCGGCAAAGATCGGATATCACGGCGCGTTGAACAGTCTTTCTCAACTGCTCTTGAAGCTGGCGTCCCCCGGCGTTGCGGACTTCTATCAGGGATCGGAACTTTGGGACTTAAGATTGGTCGACCCCGACAACAGGAACGCCGTCGATTTCCAATGGCGCGACCGAATGTTGGCAGAGTTACGTGAGAAAACGCTGTCCGCCAAAGAATTGACGACGTCATGGCAAGACGGCCGCATCAAGATGTATGTCACGCAACGAGGTCTCCTTGCCAGAAGAGACCATGCTGCACTGTTCTTGAAAGGTGATTGCATTTCGCTGGAAACGCAAGGAGTCAAGCACGACTGCGTAATCGCCATCGCGCGCCGCCACCGTGGTGAGTGGTGCATTGTGGCCGCACCGCGATTCACTACCAGATTGTCGACCTCAGCTTCCTCCGACCAACTTTGGGAGGACTGGGGTGACACGCGCATCGTCCTGCCGAAGGAAACCCCGCACCGCTGGACGGATGTGTTCTCTGACGGGACCGAGCGAGAGATTCAAGACCGCACGATTTCAGTAGGCGAGTTGCTAAAGGACTTCCCAGTCGCCATGTTGTGGAGCGAATAAGACCTGCCCGCCTGCGTTATCTCAATCCTCAGGTCGTCGTAAGCGCTTCTGATCGTGTCTAGCCGCGAACTTAACGGGAAGCCGTCTTCCACCGGTCGAGCCATCCTCCGCCACTTGCCGGTTGCGACCCCGCATCTGAACTTTCATTTGCATCCTGGCTGGGTACGTGATCGGGTGCAACTTCCGAGGTGTTCTTTTCCTCTTCCAGCAGCGGAATAGTCAACCGCAACGCGTCGATCTCGGCCTGAACCCGGTCCCTGTCCGCCTCTTTTTGTCTTAAAACGTCGTAGACATTCTTCATCAAGAACCTTCCCTTGTAATTTTATTCGTTGAATCGCACAAGATCGCAACACACGGACGCACGATCTTTCCAAACCGTTTTGACTAACAGGAGCACTCCGATCGAATCACTCGGCCAAACGGTGATTTGAAGAAATTACGGGCTTCAGAAGGCCCTGGTGGATTCGTCGCGCTGGAAGAACAATTCGTTGTGAAGCACCGCATCCACAGCCCGGACTACCTCTCTACCTCGACTTTTTGTAATAGCGCCTTTAAAACCTGCCTCGCGTGCCGCTTCGATGAGCTGATCAGATACCTCTTGAACGCTCACGAGCAGCATCGATGTATTGGGCTTGCGTCGAGCGATCTCACGGGCGGCTTCGATGCCGTTCATCAACGGCATACTCAGATCCAGAATGGCCAGATCAGGAGCGATACTGTCGGCCTGTTCAACGGCCTCGGCGCCATTCCCAGCTTCCCCACAGACTTGCCAGTGAGGTTGAGCTTCGATCAATCTCCGGAACAAGCCCCGTATCGCCGGATCATCGTCCGCGATTAAGATTCGAATCGGCATACCCGGCCCTTCCAAACGGGCACAAGCTTGACTCTGGACTACAGAGAGCTGCCGAGTGGCGGCATAGTCCCCTGCAAGGCTCAGCGAGGTCGTAGCTTCATTACCACATTTTAGAGGTTGCCGTTTCAATACAGGTGACACCTTAGAACCATATTTTGCAAGCAGATGGGACGAAATGACAGGTACAGCCCGCGGCGCGGCGTTTACCGGACACACCGTGGGCTTTCTACAGGAATTTTGTGTAAAGGCGACGCTCACTCTTTCATCGTAACGAACGATGATGAAGAAAGGAAATAACCACGGCATTCAAGATAACGAAGAACGCATGGTGGGGCCACAACTGGTCCGGAATACGATCCTCCAACAGATTCCGGCGTCCGAATTCGACGCACTCCGACCATATTTGACGTTCGCTGAGCTGCGGCTGGCAGACCCGCTCCAGAAGGAGCACTCGAGGATTCAGTCGGCATGTTTCGTGAATAGCGGAATCGCTTCTCTTATCGTCGAAACCGAAGACGGGCGCAGCGTTGAAGTCGGCATTGCGGGTAGGGAGGAGATGATCGGACTGCCTCTTGTCGCGGGCTTGGACGCCTATGCCCAGACCGTGATCATGCAGGTCCCGGGCAATGGCTTCATGATCGATGGAAGAGCATTGCAGCGAGTTCTGAAATCACTACCCGAACTCCACGGAATTCTGATTCAGCGCCTGGGAATTCGTTCGCTGCAGCTAGCGCAGAATGCGGCCTGCAATCGTCTGCACAACGTCAAACAACGCGTAGCACGTTGGCTCCTGGCAGCGCACGACCGGATGGATTCCGACGTCATCCGTACGACGCACGAATTTCTCGCTAAGCTGGTCGGCACGGACAGGCCGACTGTGAGTGTCGCCATGGCCAAACTCCAGCAACGCGGAATCCGCCGCGGACGGGCCTCCATTCACATCGTGCATCGTGAATCACTCGAACAGGAATCGTGTGAGTGCTATGCAGCTCTCCAGCGATTCAACTCCGACCTGGGGCTTGAAAGCGCAATTCGTAGGGAATCCGACCGACCCGAGCTAACTTCGCCGCTAAGCTAGTCACATCCCTGAAAAGATGTGACGGGTTTGGTACGCCGGGAAAGCTCTGCAATGGAGAAAAATCAGCGTTGGAGAGAGTTGTGCGCTCAAGCCGCGGTTGAGAAGGATCCGAAGCGCTTGATGGAACTCGTCGCCGAGATCAGCCGATTGTTCGACGAGGAACACGCGAGAACTCATCCGCGTAGTCAGAGCAGTGACAACCCTCTTGTCGAGGACCCCGGTCCGCACGATCAGCAGAAGGAATAGAGTTGAACAGCGCGTATCCCGCTACGGGCAAGATCCGAGCGTAAACTTCTAGAGCAACCCTGCCCAATTCTACAGTGTTCGCCCGATGGTGCCTGGTTGTAACGGCACCCTAGACTCCAGGTTTAAGTTGACTACCAGGTGAGGTGGAGTATGAGCGCGCTTCGAATTCTGATCGCAGACGACCATGAAGTTGTTCGGAAAGGCATTCGGGCGTTGCTCGACGGGCATCCGGGATGGGAGGTCTGTGGCGAAGCGGTTGACGGGCGAGATGCCGTAGAGAAAGCTCGCGAATTTTCCCCTGACTTGGCGCTTCTTGACATCGGTATGCCCAACCTGAATGGTTTGGATGCAGCCCGACAAATCTTGAAGGCGGCACCCCGCACCCGCGTTCTCATTCTTAGCATGCACAACTCGGACCAAGTCGTTCGTGAGGTTCTGGAAGTGGGAGCTCGCGGCTTCATCCTCAAGTCCGATGCAGCGAGGGATCTGGTTGCCGCGGTGGAAGCTCTTCAGCGCCGCACCACTTTCTTCACTTCCGATGTCGCAACGATCGTTCTTGAGGGGTACCTTACTCGTTCGATCAATCCGGAAAAGCCGGTCAAGAATCGACTCACTGCCCGAGAGCGCGAGGTGGTTCAACTTCTGGCTGAAGGCAAGAGCAGCAAGGAAGTAGCCGTCGCGCTCAACCTGTCAGTGAAGACAGCAGAAACACATCGTACCAACGTCATGCGTAAGCTGGATCTTCATTCGGTGGCGGACCTGGTTCGCTACGCTGTGCGCAATAACATCGTGCACGTCGCTTAAGCGAAAGCTTTCGGCAGCCAAACTGATCGCCAGCCGCCCCTCGCCAACCGCTCTTCATGAAGAAGAGCGGTTGTGTTTTGGCGCATCTCTCGGCCGAAGCATCTGGAGCGACTTCAAAGCACCCCAAATAATGCAGCAATCACTGTATTGAAGCGTGCAGGACGTGCGGATATTGTGCCGCTACGGTAAGTCGCAACATCTCCTCAAACCCGCGTCCACCTGTCCCGGGGGCGCGGGCTTTTTTTGTTGAATAGCTTTTCTAGGTTGGGCCTCG
>Ga0126371_10000512_pt1 | contig 32114 bp, 27 predicted proteins | sample PanSoiMetaPlot_4_FD_110145 | JGI IMG/M metagenome (GOLD analysis project Ga0126371, IMG submission 110145) | Tropical forest soil microbial communities from Panama - MetaG Plot_4 | ecosystem: Environmental > Terrestrial > Soil > Tropical forest > Bulk soil | place: Panama | collected 2016-02-17 | reverse complement strand
GCGTACAGCCGAGCTTCCCCGCGATCGACGTGATCGCTGCCCACTGCGAGGCGTACTCCGAGCCGTGCTCTTGGACCATCCGCACCGCCCGTTCCCGGACCTCCGGAGCATATCGTGTTGTCGTGCCCATGACTCCATCCTCTCATACAATGGAGTCTCCGGCAATCCCGGGGCGATTCAGATACTTGAGGGGCTGCTCGTTGGTGTCGCTGCGGTGGTGATCGCCGTGTCATGTGGGGACAATCACGGGTGCCATCTGGACTACACTCAGTACTGGACCCAATACATCGCCAACGTTGAAGTTGACAATCCGGCTCAATGCCCGGTGCTGCTCCAGTATAGCGGGCAGTCGGAAGAATTTGCCGCCGACGTTACTGCAAACTCCGGCACATCGTACTGGACCGGCGTCATCACAGAAGTGAATGACGCCACGGGAAATAACATAGTCGGCCAGGGCGACGCCGCTTGGGCCACGAACGGCGACGGGGTTCCAGAGAGTCAGCCGGTAGTTGTCTATAACGCCGGGAACTACGTGCCTACAAATGATCGAGACAAGGTTGACGTTGCCAACATGCAAACACAACCCACCGACCAGGGCGGGGCATACATAACGGCGGACGCAGACCTGTCGTTCCGTATCGGCACCGCTGCTAGTGTCGCCGGCCCCGGAAGCGTCAACGGTGGCACATCCGCTTCCTTCACTGGGGCGGCGACCAATGGCGCTTCGCCATATGGCTACCAATGGCGGGTGAACAATGCGGTCCAATCTGGACAGACTGGCACCTCGTTCTCCCAGGTCTGGTCGAACATTGGCACCGATACCGTATGGTTCCGGGCTTCCGATGCTCATGGGGTGGCCGACAGCGCATCAAGCATCCTGAGCGTCATCTTCTGGGCTGACATCGAAGGTCCAGCCCAGCTTGAGCAGGGGACCTTTGGCACGTGGACGGTGAACATTCCGGCTGGCACACCCCCCTTCACGTATGATTGGCTGCTGGACGGTCTAGATATGGGAGGCGGTACCTCCGTAACCGGCGGGTGGGACGACCTGGGTAGTCACACCGTGGAGATGCGGGCAGGTGATGCGGCGGGCCATACCACGGATAACATCTTCAACGTGACGGTGGTGACGTCCGGAGGTTGTTTCCAGCCCCCTTGCCAGTAGTCGAACGAGGGGTCCACGTCGAGCGGCCCGACCATGACGCACCAATGGCGGGCCGTTCGTTCGCGCGCTAACGGGCGCACTCCTCAAAGAACGCTGGGAGCTCACGCACCGATTGGTCGGATGAGCCATTCGTTGAACCACTACGCGATCAGCGGAGGGCAATTCGTAGCATACGGCGGGTCAGTGCGGGTGGGTTATGTACACGGGATAGCAACGAGATACATCAGGCAGCAAGCGGCAATCCGCCATTTCAAGACCGCCGCCTTACCAATTAGGTCTAGCCCTCCCGAAACGTCATCCTAGGGGGCAGAGCCCCCTCCCGTCAACGGAGCGCCGTCGGCCCGCTCCCGATCGACGTATTCCGGAAGACCGAGTCCGCCATCGCCGACATCCGCGCCGAGAGCGCGGGATTCTTGCTCTGCAGGATGTTGGCGAGGTTCTGGTCCATCACGCCGTAGGTGTAGAGAATCCCCTCGGACGGCCGGTCCACCCAACCCCGCGGCCGCTGCCAGGTGGTGGTCGCGTGGTGATAGATGTCCGTCAGCAGCGCGGTGGTCCGCGGGACATTGATGAACCCCATCTCCCGCGTAAAGACGACGCTGTCACTCGCCACGATCGGCGCCGGCATCAGCTTCCGGGCGAAGCCCTGACCCTCGAGATACTCGGATAGACCGAACCGGTCGGGATAATAGCCCGTGGTGCGCGAGAAGTAGATCGGCCGCTTGCCCATCTGGTCCCGGATCACCATCAGCGTGACGATGTCCGCGCGCTCGAGATAATCCTTCCCGAGCATCTGCGGATCCACGAGGATCGGGATGGTCCCGAAGTGCAGCATCGACCGCTGCTGGACGGGATAGATCGGGGGAATGCCGTCCACCTGCTCCGGCGTCGCCGCGATGGGCGGCCCTGACGGCTTCACCCACGTGTGTCCCTTGTAGATCGAGATGGCATCGGCGCTGTCGAAGTCGGCCACGGGGCGCCGCTGCATCTGCCGCAGATACCAGTCCGTATTCCCGAGCGACAGATTGAGTACGGTCACATCCTGGCGAACGTGCTCCACCTCCTGCGCATACCACAGGGGGAACGTGTCGTTGTCGCCGGCCGTGACGAGCACGCCATACGGCTCCACCGACTGCAGAAGGTCGACCGCGAAGTCCCGCGCGAGCGTCTCGCCATGCCGGGACGCGGTGAGGTGATTCGCGACGAGCGGCACCACCGCCACCAGCAGCACCGGACTCACAAAGGCCCAGCGCCGCGCATCGCTCGGCTCCCGGACCTTGAGACCCTCCTGCAGCCACTCCATCACGGCGGCGAGCCCCATGCCCACCCAGATGCCCCAGAGGGCGAACGAACAGATGAAGAAGTAGTCCCGCTCGCGGACCTCACGCGGCAGACAGTCACCGGTTGGCACCGAATCGCACGTGGCTTTGGTGGGGTCCCACGAAAAGCCGTACTTGAAATTGAGGTAGGTGATGAGGAGGATCGTCAGCGTGAACATCAGCACCATCATCGCGATGGCGTGACGGCGGTTGGCATGCCAGTGGCGGATGGCGCCGAACACACCCAGCAGGCCGAACAGGACCGCGATTCCGGCTGCAAAGCTCTGGCGGAGGTCGTGTGCCCATTGCCATCCGAAGTACTGCACCCACATGCCGAGCTGCGCGATATAGTTCGCCTGCCGCTCCGTGACCGGGGGCTTGCCATACTGCGCGCGGGTCAGGACGTCCTTCAGCGCCGCCCAATGGGTCGGTTCACCCTCGTTGATGGGCGGGAAGTGGGCCGCCCGGATGGGCAGGAAGATGTAGACCGAGAGGCCGATCCCGGTGACGACCAACGCCACCAGCGCAAAGCGCCAGTTTTTCGTGGACAAGGTGACGGCGAACGCGGCCGCGTAGAGCACCACGCCGAGGAACACCAAGTTGAGGCTTTCGAGGCCCGTGCAGACGATCAGCCCGAAGACCGCCGAGAACGCGAAAAACTGCCCCCATTCGGACCGGCGGCCCGCTTCGGTCGGCGCGCGTGTGGTCATGAGGGGAGGGAATAGCAGGACCACCACCACCGGGCCGACGAGCACGCCCATCATGTGATTGGTGGAGGTCAATGCGAGGAGATACACGATCCCGAGGAGATGGTGATCGTGCGCATCTCCCGCGGGCTGGTCGTCCCAGCGGACAATAAGCCACAGAATGAGCGCAATCGATAGCAGCGACAGCGTGTAGACCTTCTCGTTCACCACCGACTGATTCCATACGGTAAACGCGGTGGCCGCCACGATGGCACCCGCCAGGGCGCAGAGGCGCCGCGGCAGCTTCAGGGGCACGATGTCGCGGAGCCAGCGCTCACCCACCAGAAACCAGCACGCCGCCGCCACCGCGCTCGTCGTTGCCGCAAAGAGATTGATCCGCGCCGCGTAGCCCGCCATGAGCGGCAGGAAGCCCCAGACGTGCGCGGTCATGGTGAACAGAGGATTGCCGGGCGGGTGAGGAATGCCCAGCACTTTGGCGGCGGCGATGTATTCGGACGTATCCCAGAACTGCGTGGTGGGCGCGAGCGTGAGGATGTAGAGCACGAGCGTACCGATGCCCACTCCCAGGGCCATCAGGTACGGTGGGCGATTCTCATCCGTCTCAGGGCTGGCTGGCGTCGCGTCCATTGCAGGTCGGGTTGAAGAGGCTAGTAAGCTAATCAACCCCCCGGCGTCGGCGGCGCCAATTGGAACTGGTACCGCGTGTTCCGGAGGACCGCGACGGCGGTGTCATAGGCCTGCTGGGCGCGTTTCGGATCGGACTTCGCGAGGGCTTCCGCGACGGTGTCGTAGGTGATGATGTAAGGAACCAGGATGTTCTGCGACGCGCCGTCCACCCAGCCCCGGGGACGGAACCGCGCGGCGCTGGCGCCATGATACACGTCGAAGGCCAGGGTCACGGTGAGGGGGATGTTGGTCAACCGGCCCTGGACCGGGCTCAGCTTGATGCTGTCGTTCGCCACCACCGGCGTACTCATCAGATGGCGGACCATCCCCTCCGTGACGAGATAGGGCGAGAGCCCCAGCCGGTCACCGTAATCCGCGGTGGTGGTGGAGAAGTAGATCGGTCTCTTGCCCTGGTCTTCCTTGATCATCTCATAGATCGCGAGGTCGATGCGCGTGAGGTACCCCGGGGTGGGGAGCGACCGCGGGTCGAGGGTGATGCTGAGCGGCCCCAGCTGGCCGCTCACCGGCTGCGGTACGCTCTCCACTTCCGGGAGCGTGTCCGTCGGCGTCGTGTAGAGCTTGCTGAACCAGGGACCCGGCTTGGTCCAGGTCCGGTTCCGCAGGAACGCCGGTCCCGCCGCGGCGTCGTACGTCGGGAGCGGGCGGTTCTCGGCCTGCGCCAGGTACCAGTTGATGTTGCCGAGGGACGTCACGACGACGGTGACGTCCTGCCGGACATGATCGACTTCCTGCGCGTACCAGAGCGGGAAGGTGTCGTTGTCGCCGCCGGTGATGATCACCGCGTACGGTTCGAGCGAGTTCAGCAGATCGTGCGCGAAGTCGCGGGCCATCGTCTCGCCGGTCCGCGGCGCACTGAGATGGTTGGTCCAGAGCGGGATGAGCGCGAAGGCCGCCACCGGCGCGACGAGGGCCCAACGCTTCTCCGGGGAGGGGACGCGCGCCTGCAGGCCCTCCTGGAACCACTCCATGATGGTCGCGAGCCCCATGGCGACCCACACGCCCCAGGCGGAGTAGGATACGATGAAGAAATAGTCCCGCTCGCGGACCTCACGGACGAGCTGCTCGCCGGGGTTCCACGAGTAGCCGTACTTGAAGTTCAAATAGAAGATCAGGGCGATCGTCACCGTGAACATCAGCGTGAGCATCACGATGGCCTGACGCCGTTCGGCCATCCAATGGCGTATGGCGCCGAGGAGGCCGAGGACACCGAAGATGGCCGCCAGGATGGCCTGCGCCCGGGCGCTCACATCACGCCCCCACTGCCAGCCGAAGTACTGCAGCCACATGCCGATCTGCGCCGCGAAGGTGGCCTGCCGGTCCGTCACCGACGGTTTGCCGTACTGCGCGCGGCCGAGCACGTCGGAGAGCGCCTGCCAGGTCTGCGGGTCCCCTTCATTCATGTAGGGGTGATGCATGGCACGCAGCGGCAAGATCAGGTAGACCGTGAGCGCCACCAGCACCGCCACCGCGGAGGCGATGAGGACGCGGGGGCTGAACATCACCCGCCAGTCGATGGCCAGTACGAGCGCCAGCACGGCGGGCCCGGCGAGGAGCCCCATCTGGTGGTTCGCGGTGGTGAGGATGAGGAGATAGACGATGAGGACGATGAAGTTGTCGCGGCGCGCGCCGGGGGGCTGATCGGACCAGCGGATCGCGAGCCAGAGCACGAGCGTGATGGTGAGGAGCGAAACCGTGTAGACCTTCTCGTTCACCACCGACTGATTCCACACCGTGAAGGCCGCGGCGCCGGCCAGCGTGCCGGTGAACGACACGAGGAATCGCACGGTCCGCGCGGGGACGATCGGCTGCAGCCACCGCTCGGTAATCATGAACCAGAGACCGGCGGAGCAGGCGCTCGTGAACGCGGCGAAGAGATTGATCCGCTTGCCGTAGTCGGCCGCGAGCGGGAGCAATCCCCAGAAGTGGGCCAGGAGCACGAACAAGGGGTTCCCGGGTGGGTGCGGAATCCCGAAGCCGTGAACGGCCGCCATGTACTCGGGCGCGTCCCAGTACTGCACCGTGGGCGCCAGGGTGATGAGATACAGCCCGAAGACCACGAGGGCCGTCAGTGCGCCAATGCCGTACGGGGGCCTGGCGTCGCGCTGATCCATAAGTCTCCAGTCTCCGCTTAGTGTCGGAACTGCCGGGTGCCGGTCAGCACCATGGCGACGCCATGTTCGTCCGCGGCCGCGATCACTTCAGGATCCCGCACCGAACCACCGGGCTGAATCACGGCGCGCACGCCCGCGGCGGACGCTTCATCCATGCCGTCGCGGAAGGGGAAGAACGCGTCACTCGCCAGCACGCTCCCCTTCGGATCGTGTCCCTGTTGCCGGGCTTTGTGGACGGCCAGAAACGAGCTGTCCACGCGCGACATCTGACCCGCGCCGATGCCGATGGCGGCTTCTCCCCGGGCCAGCAGAATCGCGTTGGATTTTACTACACCAACGGCCGCCCAGGCGAAGCGCAAATCCCGCCATTCCGCTTCGGTTGGTTTGCGCTTGGTGGGGACCGTCCACCCCTTCTCGTCGTCAGGGGACCCGGGCCGGAACCGCTCCTGGACCAGGAACCCGCCCCGGACCCGCTTGTAGTCCCACGTCGGGGTGCCGGCCGGCCGGGGCAAGGTAATGACGCGGATGTTCTTCTTTTCCCGGAAGACCGCGAGGGCCTCCTCCGTCACCTCCGGGGCTACCACCACTTCCACGAACAGGTCCCGCATCGCCTCGGCGGCGGCCCGGTCCACCGGCACGTTGTACGCGATCACCGAGCCGAACGCTGATTGCCGGTCGGTGGCGAAGGCCCGCTGGTACGCCTCCGCGGCCGAGCCCCCGAGGGCGAGACCGCAGGGCGTGGTGTGCTTGATGATGGCGCAGGCCGGGTGCTCGGCGTCCCAGGGGAGAACGGAGCTCACCGCCGCGTCCACATCCAGAAGATTATTGAAGGACAGCTCCTTGCCATGGAGCTGCGTCATCTCCCGCATCCCCCGCGCCTCGTCCGTCACGTAGAGGGCCGCCGGCTGGTGAGGATTCTCGCCGTACCGCAGGGACTGCCGCCGTTCGAGCACCAGCGCCACCGAGGGCGGAAACGGATCTCCGGCACGGGTCGCCAGATAGTTCGTGATCGCGGCGTCATACGCCGAGGTGTGGGCGTAGACCTTGGTGGCGAGGCGGCGCCGCTCGTCGGCGGGGACACCGCCGGCCTTGAGCGCGGCAACGATGCCCGTGTAGTCCCCGGGATCCACGATGACGATCACGGAGTCGTGGTTCTTCGCCGCCGACCGGAGCATCGAGGGGCCGCCGATGTCGATGTTCTCGATCGCATGCTCGAACGTCGTGCCCGGCTTCGCCACCGTTTCGCGGAACGGATAGAGGTTCACCGCGACGAGATCGATGGCGGTGATGCCGTGCCGCTTCATCGCGGCGATGTGCTCGGGGTTGTCGCGCCGCGCGAGGAGTCCGCCGTGGACGTTCGGATGGAGCGTCTTCACCCGCCCATCCATCATCTCCGGGAATCCGGTGACCTCGTCGATCGAGATCGCCGTGACGCCTTCCTTCCGGAGCGCCTCGGCGGTGCCGCCGGTGGAGACGATCTCCCAGCCGAGCTGCACGAGCTCCTTCGCGAACGCGGCGACGCCACGCTTGTCTGAAACCGAAATCAGCGCTCTCACCACACCTCCGCAGTGGCCTGTATGATGTCCGCCAGGGTCGCGACGTCCTTCAAATCGATCACCTCGGCGGGGGAGTGCGAGTACCGCAGAGGCCACCCCATGGCGACGTCGGCGACGCCGAACGGCACGAACATCGAACCGTCGTTGCCGCCATTCGTGGTGCCCACCTGCATCGGAATATGACGGGCCGACGCGATCGCGAGAACCGAATCGACCAGCGCGGGCGGTGTCACCGACGAGTTGTCGAGGGCACGAACCACGGCGCCCTGTCCGATGGGCTGGTCGGCAAAGTTCTTGGGATCGAGGGGCGCGTCCGAGGAAACGAACGTGTCGATGGCGTACACTCGTGCCGGAGCGGTGCCGAGGGAGCGTGCCGCGGCGCCGGCCCCGAAGAGTCCCGTCTCTTCGCGCGTGCTCCACAGGAAGATCACCTCGTGTGTGAGCCTCGAGCGGTCGAGGTGACGGACGGCGAGGATCAGCGATGCGTCACCTACGCGGTCATCGAACGACCGCCCGGTGGCGCGCGTGCCGGCGAGGCGCTGGTAGCTCTTGGGACTCGTGACCGTGGAGCCGGCGGTGACGCCGAGCGCTTCCGTCGCGGCGCGCGTGCTGGTGCCGACGTCGACGCGCAGCCGCTCGGGCTGGTGCGTGAGTGCGAGCGGATCGGCCGGGAGTGAGTCCCGGGGCGGGAAGACGCCCGGAACATCTCCCTTCGGCGTATGAACCAGCGCCGGCTTGCCTTCAAACAATGAGAGGAAGAAGCCGCCCTGTTGCCTGACCACCAGCGATCCGTCGTCGCGGATGGAATCCACCCGGAAGCCGATTTCATCCAGGTGCGCCACGTAGACCACCGGCGTGCCCCCCGAGCCGACGCGCAGCCAGAGATTGCCGGCGGTGTCGGTTTCGGTCCTGGCCCAGGATGGGAGGAGGCTCTTCACGATCTCGCGGACGGGACCCTCGCTGCCCGAGACCCCATAGGCGGGGATCAATCGCGCGAGAATCGAGTCAGCCTCGGCAGTCGTGGACTGCGCGTGAGCCGCGGATGCTGCGAGGAGGACGAGCGGGATCAAGACGCGCTTCATTTCGCGCCTCCAATCCATTTCACCAGCCGTTCCTCGAGCGCTTGCACGTCCGTCATCATCACGGTCTCTGCGGCGGTCTCACGGTATTTCACCGGAAGAGAAGCCGTCAGCGTTTCGGCGAATGGCCCACGAAGGGCGACGACACTCGAGAATCCGGGATTGCCCCCTTGCAGGCCCTGAACCGTGAAGCTCGCGACCACCGAGCCGGAGACCTTGGGATGCGAGAGCAGTGCGGCGGCGAGCGCGGCGCAGGCGGCGTGACGGCCCACGGCGGGCGCCGCCAGGTCATCGCCGTAGCGAATCGGATGCTTGGCGAGGGCTACGGGCGACAGCATCCGCGCGCCGAGTGACGCGGCTTCAGCGGCGGACTGGGCGCCGATGTCGACGTAGGCGTCGTCCGCGGTGAAGGGCGCGTCACTGGTCGGGCGACCGCGTGTCAGGTGCACCGAGCGCACGCCGACGACTCCCGGCAGTGAGCCCAAGACACCGAAGACCGTCACCCGCTGCCCTTCGAGCTGCTGGTCGAAGAGGGGGTTCACCACGCGGCTCGAGTCGCGGAAGCGGATCACCGACGGCCGACCCGTGCGGTGGAGCGTGAGGTACCCCTCGCTCGTGATTCCCCCGACTGCGTATCCCACCTCATCCAGAGGACACGCAACCAGCCGTCTTGGGGATCCGGAACCGAGGGTGACGCTGACGTCCCCCAGCCGGTCGCGCGTCGCCCGGGGGAACAGCATCATCAGGGAATCGGTCACCTGCTGTTCGTAACCCGAGACCGTGGTGAAGCCGGCGAAGCGGACGGTCAGGGAGTCGAGCGACTGCGCTGCCAGAGGCGCGCTGCAGGCGACGGCCAGGACGGCGAGGGCGGAAATGCTACGCATCAAGATCCTCCAACCGGACGGCGTGGAGCGGCAGGCCCATCAGGGACAGCACCACGACGACATGCGGGAGCAGGCGGTGCTCGGCCGTGAGTACCCGCGCGGCGAGCACGTCGGGAGTGTCGCCGGGAACGACGGGCACCCGCGCCCGGGCGATCACCTCACCGCGGTCGTACTCTTCCGTCACGTAGTGAACGCTGGCGCCTGATTCCTTTTTCCCCGCGGCGAGTACGGCTTCGTGCACTCTGATGCCGTACATCCCGGCACCACCAAAGTCCGGAAGCAGGGCGGGGTGGATGTTAATCATCCGCCACTCGAACCGCGACACGACGGGACTTGGGACCAGCTTCAAGTATCCCGCCAGGACCACGAGGTGGGCGTCCCCGATGGCGTCGAGGTATTCGTCAGGGTCAGCGGGGTCCGACAACGCAAATGTCGGTACGTCTGCCTGGCGTGCTCGCTCCAATGCGCCCGCGTCACTCCGATTGGAAATCACACGGGTCACCCGGGCCGCATTGCTGTGCGCGCCGTTCAGCCCGTCGAGCAGCGCCCGCAGGTTGGTGCCCCCACCCGACGCCAGCACCGCCACGCGCACCGGTGTGACGGTCATCCGTGACAGGGCGCGAGGGACGCGGGGATGGCGCCCGAGCGGACCGCGAGCGTGAAGTCCCCGACGCTGTTCCGGTTGGATGTCGTCACCACGATGGTGCATTCGCCGCTGGCGGGAATTCTGATGGTGAGGCGGGCGTTGCAGTGCCCGCCGGAGTCGTCGTCCTGCAGCGGGGCGAGCGCCGAATCGAGGCCGGCGCCGCGGGCCATCAGGAATGCATCGAACGCCTTGGAGGCGAGATCGATGGTGACCACATGTCCCGCCGGCCCCGTCAACCGCCAGGCCTGGGCATAGGTGCCGTCGGCGGTGCGGGGGTCGTGGCGCGTGAGCGTGCCGGTCACCGTGGCGCCGACGGTGATCTGGTGCTTTGCGGAATCGGTCTGGGCCGTCTGGGCCGTCTCGGCCGTCTGGGCGCCGGCGGGCCCGGCCAGAGAGAGCGTGAGGCTCGCCGCCATGAGAAATCGGGTCATGGATGCTCGAGAATCATGTCGACGGCAGTTTGGATGTCCGCGACCACTGGGTACCCCGCGTCGATCGCCGCTGCCGCGTACTCCTCGCCGTGACCGGTCCGCACCAGAATCCCGCGGCCACCGAGCGCCCGCGCGGGCTCGACGTCGGATGTCCGGTCTCCCACATAAAAGGAACGGCCGAGGTCGAGGTTGTGCTCGGCGCTCGCGTCGCGGAAGAGTCTGGTGCCCGGCTTCCGGCATTCACAGGGACCGGTGATCTCGGGATGATGGGGGCAGACGTATGCGCCGTCGAGACGGGCGCCGGCTCCCGCGAGGAGCTGGACGAGCCGGGCGTGGACCGCCTCATACTGTTCCATCGTAATCAGGCCCCGCGCGATACCCGACTGGTTCGTCACGATGACGGCGGCGAGGCCCGCCTGGTTGAGGCGTCTGACAGCCTGCGCGGCGCCAGGGAGCAGCTTCACCTTCGCCGGGTCTGAGAGAAACCCGGGGTCCTCGATCAGCGTGCCGTCCCGGTCGAGAAAGGCTGCGGAGCGTCGGGGTCCCCGCTCAGGCATCGAGAGCCGATCGCAGGGCGCGGGCGGTGCTCGTGATCTGATCGGGGGACAGCGTCCGCGGGTCGAGGACGACGTGGCCATCCACGATGCGCGTGATTACGGGTGGCGATCCGGCGCGCAGCCGATCGGAGAGGCCGTCGGCGGAGGGATGGCTGACCTGGATCCGCACCAGCCAGGTCTTGAGTGTGGTGCCGGGGAACGAGCCTCCACCGACTTCTGATTCACCGGGGATCAGATCGGCTTCGGGGCCGACGCCTGTTCCCAGTGCCTCTCCCGCACGTTTGATTTCGTCGAGCTCCTTCGTAAGCATCCGCAACACCGGAATCTCGCGTCGCGCGGTGTCCGGCTCGCGATAGAGTCGAAGCGTCGCCTCGAGCGCGGCAAGCGTCAGTTTGTCGGCGCGCACGGCCCGCGCCGTCGGATCCTTCCGGCAGGCATCGATCACCGCGCGGGTGCCCACAAGAATGCCGGCCTGCGGCCCGCCGAGGAGCTTGTCGCCGCTGAAGACGACGAGGTCGACGCCACTCGCCACTGCGTCCTTCACCAGGGGTTCGCCCGAGAGCCCCCAGGGTGCGAGGTCGAGCAGGAGTCCCGATCCGAGATCGAAGAGCGCCGCCGCTCCGCTCACGTGCGCCAACTGCGAGACTTCGTGGGGTGACACGTCGGCCGTGAAGCCCGAGACCTTGAAGTTCGAGCGATGGACTTTCAGGAGCACCCGGGTCTTGTGGGTGATGGCCTTGGCGTAATCGTCGAGGTGCGTGCGGTTGGTCGTTCCCACTTCGACCAGCTTCGCGCCTGAGCGCGCCATGATGTCGGGGACCCGGAAGGCGCCACCGATTTCGACCAGTTCGCCGCGGGAGACGATCGCCTCTCCCTCTCGACTCAGCGCCGACAGCGCGAGGAGCAGTGCACCGGCGGCGTTGTTCACGACCAGCGCGTCTTCCGCGCCCGTGAGCTCCACCAGCAGATCGCGGCAGTGCAGGTGGCGGGAGCCCCGTGCGCCGGCGCCTACGTCATACTCGAGTGTCGAGTACCCCGCCGCGATCGTCGTCATCGCGTCGATGGCGGATGTGGCAAGGGGCGCGCGTCCGAGGTTGGTGTGGAGGACGACGCCGGTGGCATTGATCACGGGCTGGAACGAAGGCGCCGACACCCGGGACAACTGCTCCTGGACGGCGGCGCTCCAGCCGGCGGAGGGTTCCCCGCCTCCCGCGGCCCGCGCGCCGTCGAGCACGGTGCGGATCGCATTGACCACCAAAGGCCGCGGATGACCCGGCAAGAGCGAGGCGATGCCCGGCTGTGCGAGCATCGCGTCTACTGACGGAAGCTTCCGGCGCGGGTCGGTCATTTCTTCCTGGTGGTGTCCGGTTTGGTTCTGATGCTGTCCGCCGGGACCTTCTTCGGCGCCGGGACCACCAAGACACTCACCGCGTCGGCGTGCACGCCGTTGAGATTCGTCGCGCCGCTCACCCGGATGAAGTACTTGGTCGACGGCTTCAAGGGATCGCGGGTTCTGACCACGATCTTGTCGGCGGGTACCGGGCGTGTGGCGAGCAGCTTGATCACCGTGCTGTCGACCGGCGCGGGCGCCGCGCCCGGATGACTGGTTGGTTGCTGCGGCGCGGCCTTCCGTGCGGTGGTATCGACGGCCGCTCCGGCCTTCCGCTTCGTCGTGTCGGCCGCCGCACGCGTCGTGTCGGCGGCACGCCGCAACGAATCCGCGGTGGTGCGCTCTCGCGCGACGAGGGAGTCGTTTGCGGCCGGCGTCATCACGGCCGACACGGCGACCGGCGTGGTATCGGGGAGCTCGAAGACGTGCACGGCGTCCGTGTCCGGCATGTGGGTCGGGGACAGGGGCGCGGTAAACGTGAGCCGGAAGGACACGGAGTCGATTGGCTCCGGCGCCCGGAGACGTGGGCCAACGGTGTCGTGGACGAAGGCCCAGAGCGTAGTGGTGGCCGAGGTATCGAGCATCACGACGGTGGAGTCGAATGCCTCGCGGAGGTCCCGGGTCCGGTTCGAATTCTGATCGTTCACGGCGTACACGACGTACTGCCCCGGGGGAATGTCGCTCAGCCGGAAGCGGCCCGTGGAGTCGGTGTACGTGAGGTAGGCGATGGTGTCGGGCTTCAGCACCGCGCGAATCAGTCCCTGGGTGAGGGGATGCTGCTCGACCCACGACAGGGCGATGCCGCGCAGGGACGCGGTGGGGATGGCGGGCCCCGTCGAGAAGATGATCGTCTGCCCCCGCTTCAGAACGTTCCGATGCAGGTCGACGATGCCGGGGAGCAATTGGAGGTGATACACGCGACCCGCCTTCCATCCTTCTTTCGGCTTGATATGGATGGCCGAGCGGTGCCAGGAGACGTTGACGGGCCCGGCGACGGGGGAGAGCACGATCTGCTTGCCGAGGCCGGTCACGGTACCCGGCGCTCCTCCGGACCCCTGTGCCATTTCGTCTATCACCTCATCAAACTGGATGACCGCGTCTCCCGGCAACGTGGGGAGCACCGCGCCCGAGTCCGGCGAAATGAGGATGATGGCCGGCGGAACGAGACGCGGCGGAGAGCCGGGGGGTGGACCCTCGCTCGCGCAGGCGGCCAGCAACAGGAGACCCGCGAACGGGGTCAGGCGCACCCGAGCGCCTTGAGCTTGTCGTTCAGGGCTCGCACCTGGGCACGCCAGGCCTGCTCCTTCTCCCGTTCCCTGGCCACCACATCCGCCGGCGCGCGCGACACGAAGCTCTCGTTGGAGAGCTTGGCCGAGAGTCCGGCGAGCTGCTTGTCGAGCCGGTCGCGGTCGGTGGTGAGTCGCTTGCACTCCTGGGCCACGTCGATCGAGCCGGTCAGGGCGACGAAGACGTCGCTGCCATCCTTGAGCACCGCATGGGCCCCCACACCGGCTGCTGAGCCCCCGATGCTCAGGTTTTCGAGTCCCGCGAGCCGGGTGATGGATTCGGTCTCGGCGGCATACGCGTCGGCATGTTTGCTGTTCAGCACGGCCGAGAGCTTGGTCTTTGGCGCGATGCGGTACTCGGCCCGAATCGACCGGATGGCCGTGATCAGCTCCTGCACGCGACCGAAGGCGAGATCGGCCTCCGCGTCCCGCGCCTTGGCACTCGCTACCGGCCATGCCGCACCCGCGAGAAGCGCTCCTGGCTTCCGACCGGGGAGTTTCTGCCAGAGCTCCTCAGTGATGAAAGGCACGTCCGGGTGAAGGAGCCGGAGTCCCACGTCGAAGCAGTGGGCGAGCACCGCGTAGGCGGCGGGGCCCATCCGTCCCTTGGCGGATTCCAGATACCAGTCGGCCAGGTCTCCCCAGACGAATTCGTAGCAGAGCTTGGCCGCCTCGTCGAGGCGGAACTGCTCGTTGGCCTTGGTCGCGGCGTCGATGGTCGCCTGGCAGCGCGAGAGGATCCACCGGTCGGCGAGCGTGAGCGTTTTCCGGCCGATCGACTCGATCGCCGGCACCTGCTCGGGCAGCTGCGAGAGAATGAATCGTCCGATGTTCCACAGTTTGTTCGCGAAATTGCGGCCCGGTGCGAAGGTCGCTTCCAGGTCTTCGTGATCGAGAATCAGATCCGAGCCGATCGACACGCCCGCGATCGCCGTCCACCGCAAGGCGTCGGCGCCATAGAGTCGCACCACATCGAGCGGATCGATGCCGTTCCCGAGGGACTTGGACATCTTGCGGTGCTTCGTGTCCCGCACGGTGCCGTGGAGGTACACGGTGTTGAAGGGCACCTGCTTCAGGAAGTGCAGCCCGGACATGATCATCCGCGCCACCCAGAAGAACAGAATCTCCGGGGCGGTGACGAGGGTGTGACCGGGATAGAAGTGCTTGAGGTCGACCGTCTGCTCGGGCCACCCCAGCGTCGAGAAGGGCCAGAGCCATGACGAAAACCACGTGTCGAGCACGTCGGGATCCTGCGTCACGCCGCCGCCGCACGTGGGGCACGACGTGGGGTCCACGCGGTCGGCCCACTCATGCTTGCACTTCGTGCACGTGAACACCGGAATGCGGTGTCCCCACCAGAGTTGCCGCGAGATGTTCCAGTCGCGGATCCCCTCGAGCCACTGGACGTAGGTCGTTTCCCAGCGCTCGGGTACGAACCGCACCTCGCCCTTCCGGAATGCGGCCAACGCCGGCTCGGCCAAGGGCTTCATCTTGACGAACCACTGATCCGAGAGCCGGGGCTCCACGATGCTGTCGCACCGGTAACACCGGCGCACCGCGTGCTGGTGCGACTCGACCTTTGCCAGGAGCCCCTGTGCCTCGAGCATCTTCACGACTTTCTTGCGGGCTTCGAACCGGTCCAACCCCTCAATCTCTTTCGGGACACGCTTCCCGTTTCCCGATTCCCGTTTCCCGACATCGCCCATCTTCGCATCTTCGGTCATGATCAGGGGCATGGCGAGCTTGTGCCGCATCCCGACTTCGAAGTCGTTGGCGTCGTGCGCGGGTGTCACCTTCACGAACCCGGTGCCGAACTCCTTGTCGACGCTGTCGTCGGCGAGAATGGGGATCTCGAGCCCGGTGATCGGAAGCTTCGCGGTCTTGCCGACGAAGGGCCTGCCACGCGGGTCCTCGGGATTCACGACGATCGCGGTATCGCCGAAGAGTGTCTCCGGACGCGTCGTGGCGACGGTCACGTGGCCGTCCTGGCCGGAGCCGTGGGTGAGCGGATAGTGGATGTAATACAGGTTGCCGCTCGTCTCGTGGAACTCGGCCTCTTCATCTGAGAGGGCAGTCAGACAGCGCGGGCACCAGTGGATCACCCGGTGGCCCCGGTAGATGAGTCCTTCTTCCCACATGCGCACGAAGACTTCCCGTACCGCGCGGGAGAGCTCGGGGCTGAGCGTGTAGCGGGTCCGACTCCAGTCGCACGAGCAGCCGATGGTCTTCAGCTGGTCGAGAATGACGGCACCCGTCTCGCTGACGAAGCCGGCCACTCGCTGCACGAATGCCTCCCGCCCCAGGTCGAAACGGGTCTTGCCCTCGGCGGCCAGCTGCTTTTCCACCACGTTCTGCGTGGCGATCCCGGCATGGTCGGTCCCGGGCAGCCAGAGGGTCTCCCGGCCTCGCATCCGCTCGAAGCGGATGATCGCGTCCTGGAGGGTGTCGTTCAGCCCATGCCCCATGTGGAGAACCGCCGTCACGTTGGGGGGCGGAATCACGATCACGTAGGGCTTCTTGGGCGAGTCGACGTGGGCGGTGAAAATCCCGGCGTCCACCCAGCGCTTGTAGAGCGCCGACTCGACGGTCGAGGCGTCGTACTGGGGGGGGAGAGAGAACTCTGGCATGAACAGAAAGCTAAGTCGCCAAGTCGCTAAGTCGCTAAGGGTCAACCCACTTAGCGTCTTGGTCACCTAGCGTCTGAGCGACTAGCTTTCGTCATGGCCGAAGACTCCGACCTCATGCCCGTGAGCCGCCTGGTCCGCTGGGCGGCGGTGGCGTTGCTGATCGCTGTCGCCATCGCCTTCTATTTCCGCGACGGCCAGCACATTCCCACCATGGACGCCGGAGTGACGGCGGCCCAGTCGGAGTAGGGCCTATGGCCGACCTGCAGGTCACGCTCCCCGACGGGAGCCTCAAGAGTCTCGCGCCCGGCGCTACGGGGGCGGACCTCGCCAAAGCCATCGGACCGGGACTCGCCAAGGCCGCGCTCGCCATCAAGGTGAACGGGGAGGTCCGGGACCTGTCCCGCCCGCTCCCCGACGGGGCCACGGTGTCCATCCTGACGGACAAGACGCCGGAGGCGCTGGACGTGCTCCGGCACTCGTCGGCGCACGTACTGGCCACGGCGGTCCGTCAGCTCTTCCCACACGCCAAGATCGGTTTCGGCCCGCCCATCGAAGACGGGTTCTACTACGACTTCGAGGTCCCGACGCCCTTTACGCCGGAAGACCTCGAAAAAATCGAAGCCCGGATGAAGGAAGTGGCGGCGGCGGATTATCCGTTCGTGCGCGAGGAGGTGAGCCGCTCGGAGGCGAAGAAGCGATTCACGGATGACCCGCTCAAGCTCGAGCGCATCGACGACCTGGGCGAGAACGAAACGATCTCCGTCTACACGGACGGGCCCTTCGTCGATCTGTGCCGAGGGCCGCACGTCGCGAGCACGGGGAAGATCAAGCACGTGAAGCTGCTGCACGCCGCGGGGGCCTATTGGCGCGGCGACGAGCGGCGGCAGATGCTCCAGCGCATTTACGGGACGGCGTGGTTCTCGAAGGAAGACCTCGACGCGTATCTCCACCGGCTCGAGGAAGCGAAAAAGCGCGACCACCGGGTAATCGGAAAACAGCTCGACCTCTATTCCATCCAGGAGGACGTCGGGCCGGGTCTGATTTTCTGGCACCCCAAGGGCGCGATGCTGAACTTCCAGCTCCGCCGGTTCATCGAAGACGTGATCCTCGAGCGCGGTTATCAGCTGGTGTACACGCCGAATATCACGCGCGAGCAGCTCTTCCTGCGCTCCGGCCACCTGCCCCTGTACGCCGAGAATCAGTTTCCGGCGATGGCGGGTGGGGAAGGGGAAGGAGAAGAGGTCCGCTACCGGGTGAAGCCGATGAATTGCCCGATGCACATCCTCGTCTACGCGTCCCAGCAGCGCAGCTACCGGGATCTTCCGATCAGACTGGCCGAGATCGCGAACGTGTACCGGAATGAGCGGTCGGGCGTGCTGCACGGGATGCTGCGCGTGCGCGGCCTGTCGATGGACGATGCCCACATCTTCGCGCGCGAGGATCAGATCGGGCAGGAGATCTTCAACATGCTCGACATCGTGGAGCTCGTGCTCGGCAAGACGTTCGGACTGAACTACCGGCTCGATCTCGCGACGCGTCCGGAGAAGAAGCTGGGCTCGGACGAGATGTGGGACGCGGCGGAGAAGGGGCTGGAGCAGGCGTTGAAGCGACGGGGCATTGCGTACCGCCTCGATGCGGGGGGCGGCGCGTTCTACGGTCCCAAGATCGACATCAAGTTCAACGATGCCATCGGCCGCGAGTGGCAGGGCGCTACCATTCAGCTCGACTTCCAGCTGCCCGAGCGGTTCCGTCTCGAGTACACGGGTGCCGACAACAAGCCGCACCGGCCCGTGATGATGCATCGCGCCATCTTCGGCACGCTCGAGCGATTCGTCGGGTTCTTGATCGAGCACTTCATGGGTGCCTTCCCGCTCTGGCTCTCACCGGAGCAGGTGCGGGTCTTGCCGATCGCGGATGCCCAGCTCGAGGCGGCGAAGAAAACGGGCGAGGCGTTGCGGGCGGCGGGGCTCCGGGTCTGGGTCGACGACCGCAGCGAAACGCTGAACTACAAGATCCGCGATGCGGAGACGCACAAGGTCCCCTACATGGCGGTGGTGGGACAGCGTGAGGCCGACGCCGGCACGGTGGCGATCCGGGCACGCGGCGAAGGCAAGAAGCAGGTCGTGCTGCCCCTGGCCGAATTCGTCAGCAAGCTGCAAGACGAGGTTCGCACCCGGGCGCTCACCTCGTTACTTTGAGAGTACGGACCGGAGACACTTCATAGATGAATGACCAGACGACACCCGTCATCCTGAGCGCCTGCCGCACTCCCATCGGGAAGTACCTCGGGGGGCTTGCTCCACTGACTGCACCCAAGCTGGGGGCGCTGGTCGTGAGGGAGGCGGTCCAGCGCGCCAAGATCGACGGCGGCGCGGTGGAGGAGGTCATTCTCGGGAATGTGTTGCAGGGAGGCGTCGGGCAGGCGCCCGCCCGCCAGGCCGCTATCCATGCCGGGCTCCCCGGCGTCATCCCCGCGCTGACGATCAATAAGGTCTGCGGCTCCGGCCTCAAGGCCGTGATGCTCGCCGCGCAGGCCATCAAGGCCGGCGACGAACAGTGCGTCGTGGCGGGGGGCATGGAGTCCATGACGAACGCCCCCCACTACGTCTACGGGATGCGCGGCGGGATCAAGGCGGGCGATCAGAATCTGGTCGACGGCATGATCCGCGACGGGCTCTGGGATTCCTTCTCGAACCAGCACATGGGGAACCTCGCGGAGTACACGGCGAAGAAGGCCCAAGTCTCCCGTGCCGATCAGGACGCGTTCGCGCTCGCCAGCCACCAGAAGGCGGTCGCGGCGATGGAGGCGTGCCACTTCAAGGCGCAGATCGTTCCCGTCGAGATTCCCGGAAAGAAGGGCGCCACCATCGTCGAAAAGGACGAATCCCCCCGGAAAGACTCGACGCTCGAGGCGCTGGCCGCGCTCAAGCCGTCGTTCGAAAAGGACGGGACCGTCACCGCGGGGAACGCCCCGGGCCTCAATGACGGCGCCTCGGCGCTCGTCGTAGCGTCCCTCGCGTTCGCCAAGACTCACGGGCTGACACCCCTGGCGCGTATTACGGGATATGCCACTGGCGGTGGGGAGCCCAAAGACCTCTTCTTCGCGCCCATCTTCGCGGTGCAAAACCTCATGGCGAAGTCCAAGGCGAAGATCGGGGACTACGATCTGATCGAGGCGAATGAAGCCTTCGCGGTGCAGGCTCTGGCCGACGGCCGCGCGCTCGGCTGGGATTGGGACCGCGTCAACATACATGGTGGTGCCGTCGCGCTGGGTCATCCCATCGGCGCGTCGGGTGCCCGGGTGCTGACCACGCTGCTCTACGCTCTCCGCGACCGGCAGAAGACCACCGGCCTCGCGACCCTTTGCCTCGGCGGCGGAAACGCCGTCGCCCTCAGTGTGGAGGTCATGTGACCGAAGTGCCGGCCGTCACGTCCGTCGCGATTCCGTCCTCCCGGGTCAGCATCGTCCGCCGAAGCATCGCCGCGGCTGCGGGCGTGGTGCTGGTCGCCATCTCCGCGCACATCGCCATCCCGATGCCGGGCACACCGGTCCCCATGACCATGCAGCCCCTCGCCGTCCTCCTCGTGGGCGGGGCGCTCGGCGCCGCGCTGGGCGGATCGAGCCTCGTCCTGTACCTCGCGTTGGGGATCGCCGGCCTGCCGGTGTTCTCTCCCTACGGCGGGCCCGGCGGTATTCTCAGCATCATCGGCACTTCGGGCGGCTATCTCCTGGCGTTCCCCCTCGCCGCCGCGGCGACCGGCCGGATCGTCGGGAACGGGCGCGGCACCCTGCGCGTCGCGGTCGGGGCGCTGGTCGGCCTTTGCCTGATTCATCTCGGCGGCCTCGCGCAGCTCGCCATCCTGACGGGCTCGGTCCGTCAGGCGGCGGTACTCGGGACTCTGCCGTTCATTCTCGGAGACATCGGCAAGCTGGCGATCGCCATCGCGATTCTCCGCCCCCTGACTCCATCTCTGCGCGCGCGCCTCTAGGGCGCGCGCGTCGTTTGCGGGTGGGCGAACGATGAGCCAGGTCGCGGTGGTGGGAGCGGGGACCATGGGCAATGGCATTGCCCACGTCTTCGCGCAGGCTGGTTGGGACACGACGCTCATCGACGTTTCGAAAGACGCGCTCGAAAAGGCCCTCGCCACCATCGGCGGGAATCTCGACCGGCAGGTGAAGAAGGGCACCGTCACCGCCGACCAGAAGACCCAGACGCTCAGCCGTATCACGACGGACACGATGCTCTCGGGCGTCGCGGGTGCCGAGCTGGTGGTCGAGGCGGCGACGGAGCATCCGCAGACCAAGTTCGAAATCTTCAAGACGATCGACCAGCACGCCTCGCCGTCAGCCATTCTCGGATCGAATACGTCGTCCATCTCCATCACCACCATCGCCGCGCAGACCCGGCGGGCGGCACAGGTGATCGGCATGCATTTCATGAATCCGGTGCCGGTGATGCAGCTGGTCGAGGTGATTCGCGGCATCGAGACTTCCGATCAGACCACGGCGCGCGTGATCGACGTCTCCAAGGCGCTCGGCAAAATCCCGGTGGAGGTGAACGACGCGCCGGGGTTCGTGTCGAACCGCGTGCTGATGCCGATGATCAACGAGGCGGTGTTTTGCGTGGAGCAGGGGGTCGCCACTCCCGAAGCCGTAGACACCGTGATGAAGCTCGGGATGAATCATCCCCTGGGGCCGCTGGCGCTTGCCGACCTGATCGGGCTCGACGTGTGCCTCGCGATCATGCAGGTGCTTCACCGGGACCTGGGCGAAGACAAGTACCGGCCGTCGCCGCTCCTCGTGAAGATGGTCGCGGCGGGACGGCTGGGGCGGAAGAGCAAGCGCGGGTTCTATGACTACCGCGGTTGAACGTCCCGACGTGTCCGAGGCACGGAAGGAGATCGTCGCCCTCGCGCGTGAGTTCGCGAAGACGAACATCGAGCCCCACGCGGCCGAATGGGACCGCACGCACCACTTCGCCCGGAACGTCATCGACGAGCTGGGCAAGCTCGGGTTCCTCGGCATCGCGACGCCGGAATCGGACGACGGGCTGGGTCTCGACACCACGACCTATCTGATGGCCCTGGAGGAGATCGCCGCGGCGGACGCGAGTATCGCCGTGTCGGTGTCCATCCACTGCGCCATTCCGACGACCATGCTGCTCCGTCACGGCACGCCCGCGCAGCGCGAGCGGTGGCTCAAGCCGATGGCCCGCGGTGAGCTGCTCGCGGGCTTCGCGCTGTCCGAGCCCGATGCGGGATCCGACGCGGCGTCCTTGCGGGCGCAGGCGGTCCGGGACGGCGACGGCTGGGTGCTCAACGGCACCAAGGCGTGGGCCACGAATGGCGGCACCGCCGACGTCATGATGATCATGGTGCGCACCGACAGGCCCGATGCCCGGAAGGGCGCGAAGGGGATCTCGACCTTCATCGTCCCGACCAAGACTCCGGGCTATCGGGCGGCGCGCGCCGAAGACAAGATGGGACTGCGGGCGTCCAATACCGCCGGGGTCGAGCTCGAGAACGTGCGGCTCCCCGCGGACGCACTGCTGGGCGAAGAGGGCATGGGTTTCGTCTATTCCATGGAAGGCCTCGTCGCGGGCCGCCTCGGCATTGCCACCCAGGCGGTCGGGATCGCCCGCCGGTCCCTCGAGCTGTCGCTCGCGTATTGCGCGGAGCGGAAGCAGTTCGACCAGGCGCTGGAGAAGTTCGAGGCGGTGCAGTTCAAGCTCGCCGACATGGCGACGCGCATCGCGGCGGCGCGGGCGCTGACTCATCAGGCCGCGGCCGCGAAGGATGCCGGTCAGGACGTGACGGTGCAGGCGAGCATGGCCAAGCTGTTCGCATCGGAGACCGCCATGTGGGTCACCACGCAGGCGGTGCAGCTATTCGGGGGATACGGCTACATGCGGGATTTCCCCGTCGAGAAACTCTTTCGGGACGCGAAGGTCACGGAGATTTATGAAGGTACGAGTGAAATCCAACGTTTCATCATCGCCCGGGGGCTCACCCGCCATGACTGATTCGCGTTCGCCCGGCACCTTCACGTCGCTCGGCGAGCACAGCCACGAGCAGGTCAGCTTCTTCTACGAGCCGTCTACCGGGTACCGCGGGATCATCGCGATCCACGACACGACGCTGGGGCCGGCCCTCGGTGGCACGCGGTTCTGGAACTACACCTCCGATCAGGCTGCCTTTACCGACGCCCTGCGGCTCTCGCGCGGCATGACGTACAAGGCGGCGGTCGCCGGCCTGAACCTCGGCGGGGGCAAGAGCGTCATCATCGGAGACAACAAGACGACGAACCGCGAGGCCCTCTTCCGGGTGCATGGCCGGCACGTCGAGTCCCTCGGCGGCCGCTACATCACGGCGGAAGACGTCGGGACCTCCACGGCGGACATGGAGTTCATCCGCTCGGAGACCACGCACGTCACGGGTCTGCTGGGCAAGTCCGGTGACCCCTCGCCGGTCACGGCCTACGGCACGTACCACGGGATGAAGGCCGCAGCGAAGCATCGCTGGGGTTCGGACTCGCTCTCCGGCAAGACCGTCGCGCTCCAGGGGTGCGGGCATGTCGGGTACTACCTCTGCAAGCACCTCCATGAAGAAGGCGCGAAGCTCATCGTCACCGACATCGACGCCCAGCGGGTGAAGACGGTGACGCAGGATTTCGGCGCGACGGCGGTGGGGACCGAGGAGATCTTCAGCCAGAAGGCGGACATCTTCGCGCCCTGCGCCCTGGGGGCGGTGATCAACGACGAGACCATTCCCAAGTTCAAGGTCGCGATCGTCGCCGGCGCCGCGAACAACGTGCTGGCGGAAGACCGTCATGGCGACGAGCTGGAGAAGAAGGGGATCGTCTACGCCCCCGACTATGTGATCAACGGCGGCGGCCTGATCAACGTCAACGCCGAGCTGCACGATTGGAGCCTGGAGCGGGCGCGGGCGAAGGCCGGCGAGATCTATGACACGATTCTCCGGGTGTTCGAGATCGCGAGCGAGGAGAAGATCCCGTCATACCGCGCGGCCGACCGGCTCGCGGAGCAGCGGATCGCCGCCGTCGCGAAGGTGAGGCAGAACTTTGTCTGAGAAGATCTGGGTCGGGGCCGACCACGCCGGCTTCGAGCTGAAGGAGAAGCTCAAGGCGGAGCTCACGCGTCTGGGATACGAGCCGGTGGACGCGGGTCCGGCCAAGCTCGACCCCGCCGATGACTTCCCGGATTTCGGCAAGCCGGTGGCGGAGGCGGTCAGCGAGGGGCTGGTCAAGCGGGGAATCCTGACCTGTGGGACGGGCCTCGGGATGTCGTACGTCGCGAACCGCTTCCCGCAGGTGCGCGCGGCCGTGGTTTGGACGCCGGAAATCGCGGCGCTTTCGCGAAAGCACAACGACGCCAACATTCTGGTATTGCCGTCGCGGTTCACGAACGACCGGCAGGCGATGGATATCCTGCACACCTTCCTCGACACACCCTTCGAGGGCGGGCGACACGAACGCCGGGTGGAGAAGATCGAGCGTGACGACTGATCGTCGGGCTCCATTGCGCGAAGTCGATCCCCAGATCCACGCCCTCATCAAGCGGGAAGTGGAGCGGCAGGAGCACGGCCTCGAGCTGATCGCGAGCGAAAACTTCGTGTCGGTCGCCGTCCTCGAGGCGATGGGCACCGCGCTCACGAACAAATACGCCGAGGGTGTGCCGAAGAAACGGTATTACGGCGGCTGCGAAGTGGTGGACGAGGTGGAGCAGCTCGCCATCGATCGCGCCAAGCAGCTCTTCGGCGCCGAACACGCGAACGTGCAGCCTCACTCGGGCGCGCAGGCGAACATGGCCGCGTACCTCGCCGTCCTGAAGGCGGGGGAGACGCTGATGGGACTGGCCCTGCCGCATGGCGGGCACCTGACCCACGGCGCCTCGGTGAATTTCTCGGGATCGATTTTCCGGTCGGTCCAGTACGGCGTCCGCGAGGACACGGGCCGCATCGACTACGACCAGGTTCGTGACCTCGCCAGAAAAGAACACCCCAAGCTCCTGATCGCGGGTGGGAGCGCGTATGCCCGGGTGATCGATTTCCCCGTGCTCCGCTCGATTGCGGACGAGGTGGGCGCGACGTTCCTGGTCGACATGTCGCACTTCGCCGGGCTCGTGGCGGGTGGCGTCCATCCGTCGCCGGTGCCGCATGCGCAGATCGTCACGACGACGACCCACAAGACGCTCCGGGGTCCTCGCGGCGGCATGATTCTCTGCCGGACGGACCTGGCGAAGGCGATCGACAAGTGGGTGTTCCCGGGTACTCAGGGCGGGCCCCTCGAGCACGTCATCGCCGCAAAGGCGGTGTCTCTCGGTGAAGCGTTGCTGCCGACCTTCAATGACTACGCGGCCCAGGTCGTGAGCAATGCCCAGGCGCTCGCGAAGGCGATGGTGGCGCGCGGCTACGCGATCGTCTCCGGCGGCACCGATACGCACCTGATGCTGGTGGACCTCCGTGCCAAGAACCTCACCGGCAAGGAAGCCGAGCAGCTGCTCGATCGCGCCGGAATCACGGTGAACAAGAACACGATCCCCGGAGACCCGCAGTCGCCGTTCGTCACCTCGGGCATCCGCCTCGGCACGCCGGCCGTCACGACACGCGGGTTCAAGGAGGCGGAGTGCGCCATCGTGGCCGAGCTGATCGACACGGTACTGACGGGGAAGGACGACGCGACGCTCGCGAAGGTAAAGGCGCGCGTCCGCGAGCTCACCGACTCCTTCCCGCTCTACGCCCACCGGCGCGAACCGGCGCATGTCTGATCAAGGTCGCGAGCCCACCACGCTCGACGCCGCGCTGGGGCGCATCCGCGCCCAGGATGGCGCGTATCACGAGCGTGCGTACCTCTTCGTGCTCGCGGCCCTCGAGTTTGCGCAGGGCCGGCTCCCGGCCCGCCGTCACCTTTCCGGCGGGGAGCTGGCCTGGGCATGCCGAGACTTCGCCCTGGAGCAGTTCGGACTCCTGGCGGGCGAGGTGCTCTCGTTCTGGGGCATTCACTCCACCACCGACATCGGTCGCATCGTCTTCCTGCTCATCGACGTCGGACTGCTGGCCCGTCAACCGTCCGACAAAGTGGAAGACTTCGAAGGCGTGTTCGAGTTCGCGGACGCCCTCCGGGCTGGTTACGCGTGGCCTGGCTTGAGTGGGGGAAGCGCGCAGTAGGTTCCAGGGGCCGAGGGAAGGAGGAGGCGTGAGCGACGTGCGCGCGCCGGCCGTGAGCGGCCGCTTCTACCCGGGCACCCCCGCCGAGCTGGAGCGTGCGCTCAAGAATCTGATGAGCCCGCTCGGGCCCATCGCCCATCCAGCCGCGTGCCGGGCTGCGATCGTTCCCCATGCCGGGTACCTCTATTCCGGTGTCACCGCTGCGCACGTCTTCGCCCGGATCCGGATTCCCCCCATCGTGATCATCGTCGCTCCCAACCACACCGGACTTTCGCGCGCTCCCGGCGGCGCGTCGCTGTGGGAGTGCGGCACGTTCGAGACCCCGATCGGGGAGGTGCATGTGGACGAGGAGACCTCCAAGGCCGTGCTCGAGGCGTGCGAGCTGGTGGCGGTAGACCATCTCGCGCACCGTGATGAGCATTCGATCGAGGTCGAGGTCCCCTTCATCCGGTTCCTCGCTCCACAATCCCGGATCGTCCCATTAGTCCTCTCCTGGGATGACTGGAAATCCTGTCGCGCGCTTGGCGAGGCCCTGGCGCAAGTGGTGCGCGCGTCCCGCGAGCCGGTGCTCCTCCTGGCTTCGAGTGATTTGTCCCATCACGAGCCGGCCAACACCGCGGAACTGAAGGACGCGCAGGCGCTCGGTGCGGTACAGAAGCTCGATGGGGAAGAGCTCCTTCGGCGCTGTCATCGCGAGGGGATCACGATGTGTGGGCGGGCTCCGGTCGCGACCGTGCTCGCCGCCGCCAGGCAGCTCGGCGCCAGTCGCGCGGAGGTCGTCGATTACCGGAACTCAGGGTGGGTGACGCTGGACGAGAGTTCGGTGGTGGGGTATGCCGGGGTGGTGATCTCATGAACGCCGTACCTGTGCTGTCCGCCGCCGAGGCGACGCTGTGGGACCGGAATGCACGGACGCAGTTCCGGATTCCGGGCCGAGTTCTGATGGAGACGGCCGGGCGGGCCGCGGCCGCTGTGGCGCTGAAGGAGTTTCCGGATGTCACGGCGCGGGGCGTCCTGGTGGTGGTTGGTGCGGGAAACAATGGCGGAGACGGGTGGGTGCTCGCGCGCGCCCTGCACGCCGCGGGAGTCTCAGTCTGGGTGACTGGCCTCGACCCGAAGACTGAAGATGGCGTCGACAATCGTGCGCTCGCGCGGCTCGACGGGGTGCACGAAGTGGCGGAGAGTGAACCGTGGCCCGCGGCCGCCCTGTTGGTGGACGCCGTGCTCGGCACCGGCGCGGCGGGCCCGGCGCGCGGCGATGTGGCGCCACTCATCCAGAGGATGGCGGCGTATGGCGCCCCGATTCTCGCGGTCGACGGTCCGACCGGGCTCGATCTCTCCACGGGTGACGCGCATGGTCCATTTCGCGCCCAGGTCACGGTGACCTTCGGGGCCCCGAGGCGCGGGCACCTCCTCGCGCGCGAATGGTGTGGGAAGATCGTGGTGGTGGACATCGGATTCCCACCGGCCGATCCCGCGTGGCCCGTGCTGGTGACCGATCACTGGGCGGCGGCCAAGCTCCCGCCGCTCCAGGCCCGGATGCATAAGGGAGATCGCGGGCGCGTCACGGTCATCGGCGGTGCGGCCGGCATGTCGGGCGCGGCGTTGCACGCAGCGCGGGCCGCGCTGGCTGCCGGGGCTGGTCTGGTCAAGCTGATCGCCGGCCCCGAGACCGTCGCCGCGGCCCGCGCGAGTCTGCCCGACGTCCTGACCGTCGAATCGCTGCTGACCGGGGGACTCGAGGCGCAGGCCGTCGAAGCGGTCGAGTGGGCTGACGCCTTGATCATTGGTCCTGGTCTGGGCCGCGAGCCGGGGCGAAAGGGAGTTCTGCACGCGGCCCTGAAGGCGCGTCCAGCCCCGACGGTCGTGGACGCTGATGCGCTGATGCTCTGGGAAGGGACGACTCCTGACTCCCGACCCGCGGTGTTTACGCCGCATCTGGGAGAGTTCCGTGTGCTGGTGGGCGATCAGGTTGCTGACGAAGCCTCGAATGACCGGTGGGCCGCCGCGGACCGGGCCGCCCAGCAGCTCTCGGGAACGGTGCTCCTCAAGGGTGTGCCGACCGTGATCGCCGGCGTGCGAGGCCCCGCGCACGTCGTGGCGAGCGGGAATCCGGGGCTCGCCACCGGCGGATCGGGCGATCTGCTCGCCGGATTCATCGGGGCATTTCTAGCTCGCGGACTGCCGCCGGTCGAAGCGGCGGCCCTGGGTGCTCACGCGTTGGGGCGGGCCGCGGAGCAGGGCGCGCGCGACTGGACGGCCCGCTCCCTGCGCCCCGCCGATGTCCTCGCGTCCCTGCCGGCTGTGTGGCGCTCGTGGCGCGACGTGGGTGCCTGCGCGCCGCCCGTGCTCCTGACGCTCGACGCGCCGGAGACCGCGTGAAGCGCTTGCTCACGGCCGCGACGGCCACGACGGCGGCGCTGGGTCTTCTGGTGAGCTCAGGGTACTGGCGCCCCGGTGACCGGGTGTTGATCAGTGACTTCTCTGAGATCGAGGCGGTGGCGGCCTCGTCGTTCAAGGTCTACGCTGCGACGCTCAACGGTCTGATCATCTACGATCGCGGCGCCGGCACCTTCGATTTGCCGCAGACCAGGCTCGACGGCTATCCCAGCTCGCAGGTGCGATTCGCGGTCGCGGACCCGGTCGGAAATGGTGTGTGGCTCGGGACCAACGACGGGTGGGCCCACTACAACCAGGACATCAATCAGTGGGATTCGGGAATCATCCCGGGTGGAGCCCGGGATGGGTTTCTCGATTCGCAGGGTGCGGTCGGGGGCTTCTACTTACAGGGCATGGCCGGGTGGTACGTCGTGCAGCGCGGCGGGCTCGCCGCCATACCCACGACCACCGTGCCGCCCCCCAATCGCCGGACCGGTCCCCAGTCCGCGCGAGCTCTCCTGGCGCGCGCCCCCGTCGTGTTCGGGATGCAGGGTCGACTGCTTACCGACTCGCGACTCCGTACCTACCAGTTCACCGCCGGCGCCATGACGCAGGACCGGCCGAACGAGATGTTCCTTGGCACGACCGGCCTCGGGCTCCTGCGCGTCGACCCGACGAGTGGTCAGGGTGCGCCCCTCTCGTTCGGACTCCCCAATCAACGCGCGTCGGTGATAGTGCCCGGACCGGGTGGCGTTTGGACGGTGGGATCGGCCCGGGCGGGGGAGCGCCGGGCGCTCACGTGGGTGGCCGAGGACCTCTCGAAGTTCACGATCAATGAGGACGCGCTGGGCCGCGGGACTCAGGTGCTCCTCGCGCAGCGGATGCTCTACGTGAACAACGCGCTGTGGCTCGGCACGTCCCTGGGTCTGTATCAGATGCCGACGGGAGATGGAACGGGGCACTTCTATGACGTCGGCGCCGGGCTCCCTGGCCCCAACGTCTTGTCTCTCGCCAAAGCACCTGATGGCATCTGGGTCGGCACGGCCCAGGGACTGGCGCACGTCACGCCCGAAGGCACCGTCACCCGGATGACCGGGTACGACCGCGCCGTGGTCGCGCTCGTCGCTCAGCGAGAGAGTCTCTGGGTCGGCACGGTCGACGGGCTGGCCCTGCTCGCACCCGGGTCGACGTCGCCCACCCTCCCTCCCGAGCTCGCGGCCGCGCCCACGTTGCGTGCCCCGGTCGTTGCTCTGGCGAATACCCGCGACACGATCGTCGTCGCCACCGCCGACCAGCTTGGGTGGCGGAATCCCGCCGACGGGTCGTGGACCGTGCTCCGACCCCGCGCGCCCGTGGGCACGATCACGGCGCTCGCACCTGATGCCGGTGGGGTATGGATCGCGGGCACCGGAGGACTCGTGTTCTGGGACATTGCGCACCAGACATTCCACGGGGTCTCCGTGCCGAACGACATTCCGGCCGCCATTCGCGACGTCACGGTCGAGGGCGAGCACGTGTGGGCCGCGACCGATGCGGGGTTGGTCCGCCTTTCGCGCGACGCGGCGCTCCACCGGTGACCGATCTTCCCCTGGGGAAGGGCGGGGAGTTCGACCGCATCCGTGCCATCGCGAAGCGACTGGGTGCCGCGGCAACGGGGCTCGGGGACGACGCGGCGGTGCTGCCGATGGGGGACACCAACCTCGTGGTGAGCATCGACTGCAGCCTCGAAGGGGTCCACTTCCGCACCGACTGGCTGACGTTTCAGGAGATCGGCGGACGGGCCGCGGCTGCGGCGCTGTCCGATCTGGCGGCCGAAGGCGCAAGCGTGATCGGCGTGCTGGTCTCGGTAGGGGTGGGAAACGGGAAGCGGGAAACGGGAAACGTGGACCCCGTCACGGAGATCATGGCGGCCGTGGGTCATATGGTCACGAGCGTCGGGGGCAAGGTCCTCGGCGGTGACCTGGTAAAGAGCGAGAAATACTTCGTCGACATCTGCGTCCTGGGCGAAGCCAGGAAGCCGGTCACTCGCGGCGGTGCGCGGCCAGGGGATGGGGTCTGGGTGACGGGAGCGTTCGGGGGTCCGTGGGCGGCGCTGCAGGCTCTCTTCAGGGACCAGCCGCCGCCCGCTCCCTATCGGGCGCGCTTCGCCCACCCCCTTCCGCGCATCGCGGCCGGGCAGTGGTTGGCCGAGCACGGGGCGACGGCGATGATCGACGTCAGTGACGGGTTGGCAGCCGATCTCGGCCACATCGCCGCGGCGTCCCAGGTCGGCATCACGATCGCGGCTGATCTCATTCCCAGCATGGAGGGCGTCTCCGCGGGCGACGCCCTGTCGAGTGGGGAAGAGTACGAGCTGGCGGTCACGCTGCCCGCGGGGTTCGGGGCGAAGGACGTGGCACGGTTCGAGTCCGAGATCCGGGGCAAGCTGACGCGCATCGGCGATGTGAAGGAAGGATCGGAGGTGGAGATCAAACTCGGGGGGAAACGGATTTCCACTCCCAAGGGGTTCGATCACTTCGCCAGATGATCAGACTCTTCTGGTACTACCTCGTGCTGGTCGCCTCGAGCGTGATTCACGCGAGCGGCACCATTCTCGCGGCCCTGGTTCGGGTGCCCTTCCAGCCAGGCGGGGTCTACGACTGGGGCACCAACGACTGGTCGCGGCAGGTCCTGTGGGGCGCCGGCACACCCGTCGACATTCAGGGGCTGGAGCGAATTCCCAAGGGACCCGTCGTCTACGCGTCGAATCACTCGTCGATGTTCGACATCTGGGCGCTGGCGGCGAGTCTCCCCGGCTCCACGCGCTTCGTCGCGAAGGCGGAGCTGGGACGGATTCCGCTCGTGGGTCCGGCGATGAAGCGCGCGGGGCATATCCTGATCAATCGCGAAGTCAAAGCGAAGGCCATGGAGTCGTACGCCGAGGCCGGAAAGAAAATCAAAGGCGGATTTTCTCCGATCGTGTTTCCGGAGGGCACGCGGAGCCGCACCGGCGAGATGTTGCCGTTCAAGACCACGCCGTTCGCGCTTGCCATCGCGGCCCAGGTCCCCGTCGTCCCCATCTACGTGCACAATACGTTCGCGATTCTCCCCAAGGGCTCGTGGCGCATGCGCTCCATGCCGATCCGCGTCCGAGTGGGGGAGCCGGTGCCGACCGCAGGGCTCACATTGGATGATCGCGCCAGGCTGAAGGACCAGGTCGAGGCGCAGGTCCGCGCACTCAAGGCGCGCGTTGACTCAGGGGCCTCCGCCGCCTAAGGTTCGGGCCACTATGAGCACGATCATTGCCGTCCGCGCGCGCGAGATCCTCGATTCCCGGGGCAATCCCACCATCGAAGCCGATGTCACCCTCGCATCGGGCGCGCGTGGTCGTGCCGCGGTCCCCAGTGGCGCGTCGACCGGCGAACGCGAAGCGGTGGAGCTGCGCGACGGCGATCAGCGGCGCTATGGCGGAAAGGGCGTGCTCGAGGCCGTCAAGAACGTGAACGAGGTGATCGGGCCGCGGCTCGAGGGCCTCGCGGCCGATGAGCAGATCGCGGTGGACTCGGCCATGCTCGAGCTCGACGGCACCCCCAACAAGGGCCATCTCGGCGCCAACGCGATTCTCTCGGTGAGCATGGCGACGGCGCGGGCCGCGTCGGACGAGGCGGGCCTCCCGCTGTACCGCTACCTGGGCGGGCCGCTCGCACACGTCCTGCCGGTGCCGATGATGAACATCCTCAATGGCGGGGCCCACGCGTCCAATACGGTGGACTGCCAGGAGTTCATGGTCGTGCCGATCGGGGCGGAGTCGTTCCCCGAGGGTCTGCGAATGGGTGTCGAGGTGTTCCACGCTCTGAAGAAGGTGCTGTCGAAGCGCGGACTGTCGACGGCCGTCGGCGATGAAGGGGGCTTCGCGCCCAACCTGCCGCACGACGAAGCCGCCCTCGAAGCCATCATGTCCGCCGTGGAGGCGGCCGGGTTCTCGGCCGGCAAGGACATCGCCATCGCGCTCGACGTCGCGGCGTCCGAGCTGTTCGAGGACGGGACCTACACGTTCAAGAAGAGCGGTGGCGGGAAGAAATCGGCCGACGAAATGATCGCGCTCTACAAGAGCTGGGTGGACCG
>Ga0126371_10000511_pt1 | contig 32123 bp, 43 predicted proteins | sample PanSoiMetaPlot_4_FD_110145 | JGI IMG/M metagenome (GOLD analysis project Ga0126371, IMG submission 110145) | Tropical forest soil microbial communities from Panama - MetaG Plot_4 | ecosystem: Environmental > Terrestrial > Soil > Tropical forest > Bulk soil | place: Panama | collected 2016-02-17 | reverse complement strand
TGCGTTACGAGCAACGCGACAAGCCGCTGAAAAGGTTGCCGGGTATCAGCAGGAATTCGATTTTACTGGAGTCGCACAAGTTTTAACCAATGAACATCAATTGCGCAGTTTCCGCGAACGAGCTTTGAATCCAAATATTAAGCCATACTTGCCAGTTAATAAACAGGCGGCTCTCGCCAGGAAACTGGTTCAAGCCGCGAAAGAAGCAGGGGAAGAGGTGACCGGTCAATTTATTCGCAGTAATTTCATGGCGCTGTTAAGCGATGCGAAGTTACAGGAGCGAAAATTAAGCCGGGAAGAACAGGCTAGGTTAGAAGCTGAGGACATTCGCAATCGCTTTGAGCGGTTGCAGGAGGAATTCGTGCGCCATCTTCATGGCGTGTGGAACACTGGCAGAGAAATGACTGATTTAATGGCCAAACATCGGACGACTACTTTCAGCCTTTGGAGCAGAACACAGCAAGCGATCCAATCGGCCAAGGAGATGATCAATAAACTAGCAACTAAAATATGAGTCTGGAAAAGCAAGTAAATAAAATCAGAGAAGAAGTTGGCAAGCCTCGTAAAGATCGGGGGGTGAAAGTTCGTCTAGCGGCCATACGCTTTGAAGAACATTTTCGCGGGCGCGAGTTCACCTCAGCCGAATTCGACGAATGGCTTGCCAATGATCCTGATATGGCACCGTATCTAGGAAAATCAAGTTTGGGACGTAAAAACCTTCAGCAAGCCGGTCTGCGGGATGATATGGAGCACCCTTTCGAGATTTATCGCACCAAGAAAAGCGCTTGGATTTTGAGGCCTGTAGAGAAAATCTTTTTCACGGACGACATTCCGCAAAATTTCGTCGATGTCGTTAAAGCAACCGAAAAAGATATTCAAATGCATTTGCAGGCAGCGGATTTGGATGCGCAATCCGATGTTGCGAAATTCGCGATTATAACCTTTTATCGGCAGTTCAAGCATGCCAAAGCCAATGTGCTGACGGCCATTAGTACGTTGACCGATCTGGCTCTGCAATGGAGTGAAGGCGATTATCTGGCCTTGACTACCAATCACAGAAACTTGCCTGAATCGACGGAATCTAAAAATGGCTGAGATAAAGTCCGAATCAGAACAATGACCGACACCCTCTTTGACCACGCTTGCGGCGCTTTGGCCGTGATCCTTTTTATCTGGAGCGCTGTCCTATTGTGGGCCAGTTGGCAGGTCGGAGTCATGCTGCGCACCCTCGCCGAGGAACGGCGCGAGTTGCGCCGCTGGCGGAGGTTACAGGGCATTTTCGACTCGCAGCGATCAAAGTGGCAATAACTCCTATGGGCATCCGAATAGAAGATCTTTCCGAGCGCCAGAAGGGCATGATCGAGGGAACCGAGGAGCCAGCTCCTCCTCGGGCAACGATTCTCGGAGGCAAGCGGCCGCGCACCGAGCGCGACGAACAAGGAATCTTCGCCAACTGGCTCCTCTCCCATGGGCTACCCTACTGCTGGCATTCGACCCACCGGCGCACCACGGCGACGGTGGGCGTATACGATTTCTGGGTGGGCAAAGATGGCAGGAGCGCTTGGATGGAGTTTAAATCGTTTCCGGTGCGCTTGAGCAAGGAGCAAGTGGATTTCGGCAACCAGTTGCGCGCGCACGGGATAGAGGCGCACGTGGTTTTAAGCGCCGATGAAGCGATTCGGATCGTTAAAGGCTGGGCCAAGAGCGAGCTGGTTTCGCATTGACTGTTACGCACTGCTATCCTAGCGTGGCTCTTCCTTCACTCTCAACCACGGAAAGGGTAAGAGGTAAGAGTGCTTCCCAACCCCATTACTGACGCAAAGCTCCCAAAAGTCTCTACGCTGCCCGTAGAGACGTCTTTCCGTGGGTTGCGCGGTAATGGGGTTGGGGAGCACAGAAAGCGAGCCCTGTGCCTTCCGGTTGGCCTGATGTAAGCGATCCGCCCATCCAGTTGCCCCCCGATGCGCGAACTCCGCGCCCTAGCGACTGCAACGCCCTGGCGATTTTGCGCAGCTTAAACGCGGACACCTTTGCTACCGCAGGCAGCTTGGGCACACTCAAAATAGCCACCCATTACGGGCAGGACGTCTGGATTCTTACCGATCACGCCAGAGTGGTCGCCGAAGCTCGCAGGTTGGATGGACTGCCACTGGCAGGCAAAAAGAGTCTCGCTATAGCGGGTAGTCGCAAAAATGCGCCTGTGGGGCTTTTAAGCTCTAATTCAGCCTTCAACCGTTTGAAAAATCTCTTACTGGTCGAAGGCATGCCTGATTATTTCAGCGCATTGCAACTAGCGATCGCCTCGAGCGTCAACTTGCGCGTCGCTTCGATGCTGGGTGCCGCGTGCAGAATCGATTCGGACCCGGGCGCCGACTTCGGGAATGGCGGCATGGGTTTGGACGGTAGGAGGGTGCTTATCATTCCGCACAACGATCCAGCCGGCATCCAGGGCGCAGGCAACTGGAGTAGTCGCCTATATTCCTTTGGCGCGGACAAGGTCCGTATTCAGCCATTGCCTGGCATTTATAAAGATCTCAATGAATTCATTGTCGCCGAGGATGCCCCTGAAAGGATTCTGCAATGGTTCAAAGCCTGATTCCCCCATCCCAGGACGGGCAAAAACCTGAAGAGCGCAGCGCCCAGAAAGTGGCGCGCGAATCGGAAGAAAAATGGGATATGTCACTGGCAAATAGCATCATCAGTGATTGCGAGCTTGATTCTTTGGACCTTAGTCCACGCCCGCTTCTCATCAATCCCTGGGCGCGCCAAGGAGATTTGGGATTTGTTTTCGCCGCACGCGGCGTAGGCAAGACCTGGATCGGCATTTATGTCGCCCATTGTCTGGCTGACAGCAAAGATTTCGGCCCGTGGAAAGTCCCGCCAAATGACAGCAAAATCCTCTACATGGATGGCGAAATGGCAATCGCTGATGTCCAATATCGCAATCGCGTGCTAGGCGCAGGTCGTTCCAACCTTTTTTATCTGAGCCACGAAATCCTCTTCGAACGTTCCAACAGGATAATCAACCTCATCAACCGAGAACTTCAGGAGGCAGTCATAAAATTCTGTAAAGACCAAGCCTTCAATGTGCTTATCCTCGATAATCTTTCATGCCTGGCCGCCGGCATGGAGGAAAATTCTGCTCTTGACTGGGAAAAAATCCTCCCCTGGCTCCTCTGTCTGCGCCGGGAAAAGATTTCGGTGATCTTTATCCATCACGCCGGTCGCGAAGGTCTTCATATGCGCGGCACATCCAAACGCGAAGACCCAGCCGCCTGGATCATCCATCTGCGAGCGCCTAAAAACGATCCGGATCATGAGGTCCAGGGCGCACACTTCATCTCCAGCTTCGACAAGTTCCGCAATTGCCAATCCCGCCCCAAAGATATCGAGTGGAATTTCTCGCCTCTGGATAACGGCAAAGAAATGATCGTCCGTTGCGAGGAATGTAACCCCTTAGATGTGTTCTTAGAGATGGTTAAAGACGGTGTCGATCAATGCAGCCGAATCGCCGAAGACATGGACCTCTCCGAAGCCACCATCTGTCGTTTAGCCAGGAAATGTGAAGAGAAAGGACTCATCGAAATCAAAAACAGGAGATATTATATAAAGACTTCTCAACCAAGAACTTATAACCCAAGTGATGACTGATCCACCCCTGAAATGAAAATAACCCTCTCATTTCAGGGTTTCCCCTAGGAGAGTTTCAATTCTCATTTCACAGTAAAAAGTATCGCCATTTCACCCCTCATTTCATGCTGCTTACGAGAGAACAAGCTTTTCTCATTTCATGTTTCGTTTCACGTAAAAACTCTGAAATAGCCACCCATTTCACCCCCCTAGATGGGATAGGGGTGAAATCTGGGGCGCGCTTTTCAGCCCGTTTCACCCTTCGTTTCACCCTTTAATGCCTCGCGGCCGACCCCCAGCTCTAACCCCAGCTAAAATCGAGCGCGTCGCTCGGCTTATCTGGCTCGCCTATACCGATAAACAAATTGGTATCATGACCGGCGTCAGTTACAAAACTATCGCCAAAGCCAGAACAGGCGACATGTTTCCACGTATCGCGCAACGTGCCCTGGAATTCGAGGAACCGTACCGCGAAAAAATGTGGGCCGAAGGTTTCCAAGGCGGCATTGCCTGGATGCTCGAGCGCCGCTATCCCTCCCAGTTCGCCAAACCCGAAGTGCAACTGACCTTTAAGCAGAACAACTACACCCAGAACAATCTCCAGATAAACATCACCCGCGCCGAGATGAAAGCGATCGAGGCCGAGGCGAGCCCGGTGCGCAACAAGGTTAAGGAAATGTTTGCCAGTTATCGGCCGGCGCTCCCGGGCAACGGCAATGGGCACGCAAAGGAGGCTAGCTGAATGCTGACTGAAACTGAGATCGCCTCGCTAAAGAATCAAGGCTTTGAATGGGTTTTGTTGGAGATCGCCGAGTACAGAATGCTGTGCGCTCATGCGGCTGATGCACTGGAGGATTGTCCTGATCTGGATCACGATCATGAAGACCTTATCGCCCAACTGCGAAAGGCGGCAGAGTGAGTTATACTCCCCACAGACAAAATGCCGTGGGGGTTTTATGTCGCAGGCCTTGAGTTCCGCCAAGAGCTCGGGCCTGTTTTATTTTATGAACAAGACTCAGAGACTGCGCATGCTGGCGCGTTCGATGAGAGAGCCTTTGCTCGAGGAAGAAGAAGTTGCCCTCTCCATTGATGACGATGTGCCAATACCCGGTACTCGTGCAGCGCCTTACCGTTGGCTCTCACGCGCTTTTACTCGCATGCAGCCTGGGCAGTCGGTCGTCTTTAACGGGCACCATGGTTACATTCATTGGTTGGCCTCTGTGGCCGGCATCCGTGTCCGGACTCGCATGGTCAATGGAGAAAAGATTCCGTTGCGCGGGACCGCGCTATTACGGATCTGGAGAGTGCAATGAACTTCAAAGTTGCCAACGACAATCCGCAATTACCTCCTTACGACGCACTGTTGCTTAACGCGCTATTGGCCTGGGCTAGTCTGCGTTGTTTTAATAATCTGCGACCCTTTATCCAGGCATGAAACTGGCCAAGGGCATCATTGATTCTCCGGCGCTCTTTGTCCGTAAAGTGATGGAGCGCGAGTTGTACACCTGGCAAGCGGAGATCGCTGAGGCCGTTGATTTTGGCTCTAACTTGGAAAGAGTCCGGATCGCGGTGCGCACACCCAACGGGAGCGGCAAAAGCTCGATTGTGATTCCCACTGTGATCCTGCGTTGGCTGGATCGTTATCCCAAAGCCAAGGTTGTTCTGACTAGCGCTGATGCGCGCCAGCTTGACAGCCAGCTCATGCGCGCGCTGCACGCTTATCGGCATCCGCACCTGGTCCACTGGGAGTTTTTAAGCCGCGAGATTCGCACGCCGCAGGGCGGCACCTTGATCAGTTTCACTACGGACGAACCATCAAGGATGGAGGGGCATCATGGGGCCAAGGGCGCACCACTACTGTTGATCGTCGATGAAGCAAAGAGTGTACCCAATTCAATCTTTGAAGCTGTGGACAGATGCGGCTACGCCGTGCTGCTCGTGATTTCCTCGCCCGGGTTACGATCAGGAACCTTCTTTGACTGCTTTTCCAGTAACCGTCCGCAACATTTGTGTTTTGAAGTTTCACTTTCACAGTGTCCGCATATTCCTCGCGCCAAGATTGAGGACATGATCGCCACTTACGGCGAGAGCCATCCGTTGGTTCGCAGCTCGATTTATGGCGAGTTCATGGACCTGGCGGAAGGCGAAAGTTTCATCGTGCCGTTTCAGAGTCTGATGGATTCGATCAATAATCCGCCGCATGCCAAGATTTCCAGACATGAGTACGCTGCTTTTTGTGATTTCGCTCAAGGACGAGACGAAAATGTTCTTGCAGTTCGTTCAGGGAACAAGCTCATCGCTCTGGCTGCCTGGCACGATGCTAACGCGATCTCGATCGTGGGGCGTTTTATTCTCGAGTTCCGAAAGCATGCCTTGCGTCCCGAACAGATATGGGGCGACGCCGGAGGCTTGGGTCTTCCTATGTGCGACATGTTGAGCGATGCGGGTTGGCCCATTAACCGGTTCAATTTCGGGGCCAAGGCCAGCGACGAGGACCGCTTCATCAGTCGCGGCGCGGAAATCTGGCACGCGTTCAGCCAACGGATTCAGAAACGTGAATTGGTCTTATTCAACGATCCTACTCTTGTGTCGCAGCTTACGAGTCGCAAGACAACCATCGACGCGCGCGGCCGACTAGGCATTGAGAAGAAGGACGACATGGCGACGCGCGGAGTCAAATCGCCTGATCGGGCTGATGCGGTATGCGGGGCGTTTGCGCACGGAGTGCAGAATTTCGCGGCTTACGCGCAACGCTTGAAAGATCCGTGGGAAAAGTTGGACGAGGCTTATGAAGGCTTATCCAGAGAACTGACGGCAACAAGCTCTCAAGGTGTAAATCGATCCGATTTGGAGGATCTTGGTTCTTGGCCAGGTTGAAGGATTGACCTCACCGCAGCATCCCTGTAAAAACGTATCGAATTCTCAATCTCGGAGCCGGCGTGCAATCGACAACCATCGCGCTCATGGGGCTAAAGAACTGGGAATATTATCGGTACTGAGCACCAATGAAAGTACTCGTGGCATGCGAATTCAGTGGCATTGTTCGCGATGCTTTCAGCGCTGTCGGGGCATATGCAGTTTCATGCGACTTGGAGGATACCGAGCGAATCGGTCCCCATATAAAGGGCGACGTTATGGATGTCATCGACGATAGCTGGGACCTACTGATAGCGCATCCACCCTGCACTTATCTTGCTTCGAGTGGGGCCAGATGGTTTGCTGAGCGCAGGGATATGCAGAAAAAGGCGGCTGATTTCTTTCTTGGGCTGTGGTGGTGTCCAATTAAACGCATTGCTATTGAAAACCCAGTGGGAGTCTTGAGCACGTTTATTTGCCGGCCAGACCAGATAATTCAGCCGTGGCAGTTTGGGCATGGTGAGACCAAGGCAACCTGCTTATGGCTTAAGAATCTGCCTCCACTTGTACCAACAGACATTGTTTCCGGCCGGCTGGCCAGAGTTCATCGCATGGCGCCAAGCAAGCGCCGATCAAAGGATCGCAGCAGGACTTTTGCCGGTATAGCGGCAGCGATGGCGGCTCAGTGGCATTCTTTGGGTTAGCACTCAGTACCGGAAAAGTTCCACGTGGAACACGTGCCAGACAGAATGCTGTGGGGCACAATGTCGCAGGTCCGAATTACCGCCAGGGGTTCGGGCCTGCTTTGTTCGGGCTCTAGAGCGGTTCTTTGCGGGAGGAGGACCGATCGGAACGTCTTCCTGCAGTTTGCCGCCTGTTTTGAGTCGGCTCCAGTGCGCGTCGCACAGTCCGCGGTAACGTGAGGGCCGGATGCAAGTGGCCACGCTGCATTTAGTCCAGTGACTCATTTATCGAGAGCCCTTTTAACACTTTCGAATACGTACTGCCAGGCTACTTTCTCGTCAGCGGTCAGGTCGGTCCAATCCGGGTGCGTGAGGTGATCGAGGCATTCGCACCAGGCTTTGTAGGCCAGTTCTCCGGCGTTCATTGATTGATAGGTCTTGCAATGCAAGAAACTTCTTGACATTATTACTCACAAACACTCCGTGCGAGAAAAATCATGAGCGACGAACTGGATCCTCAAGTCGAGCAGGAAGTTGCGCCACAGACTAGCGATGAAATAACGCCTCACGTTAAACCATCTTCTGGCACAGGCATTCCTGGCACGACTACGCTGGCGACCTTATTCAGTACTTGTTTTCCGAATCAGAGTGCGCAGCACGGCACACCGGTTTTTCAGTGGAGCGGTCCCAACCAGATCATCGCTAATTTCACCGCAGCGACGACCCAGAACGCGAGCTCGAGCGCGATGTACATCAATTTTGAATCGAGAGCTTTTTACCCAGCAACCATTAGTTAAAAAAGAGGCAGCTTCTATGGCAGACGCACAGAATCCTACCGGGCATGTCGCAACGCAGACTGATTTGGATTCAGTCCAAAATCAGCAAGAAGGCGACGTTTACATTACCGACGACACGGGGGAGGGGTGGCAGTGGACTGGTTCGGTATGGGCGGACTTGGCGGGTGCGCCCTCTGGACCCGAACAGTTGGCGATCACGGTTGGGGGCGCGGTCGCCGGCAGCACGACTATAGACGCTCTTTTTACTTCGTTGTTCGCGACCAGGAGCGGCGATCTGGGTGCGGCAACGTACACTTGGGCTACGCCGAATAGTATTGTCGCAACATTTGCTGCAGGCACAACGCCCTCCGCACAGCTAGGCAGCGCGATGTTTTGCCGATTTGAAGCGCGGCCGCAATCGCCATCCAGTATCAAGCAATAGGAGACTCTTTATGGCACAACCAGCAGCGGGAACAGCGATACCGGCCAGTACGACGATTGACGCGCTTTGCACGACGTTACTAGCGACACGCAGTGGGGATTTGAGCGCGGCGACGTATGCTTGGGGCGTGGCGCCCAACTCGATTGTGGCGCAGTGCGCATCGACGGCGAATCCGAATTCGCCGGCGTTGATTTACATTGTTTTTCAGCCGCGCGCGGTCTGGCCGCAATCACTGGCGCAATAGGCTTATGAGCACCACGAGTCCATTGGTATCAGCGACTGGCATTTGGTACGCTTATTTTCCGGTTCAGGAGCAGGCAGGTGACGGCGCATCGCATGTACTGGATATTAGCGGAGCGGAAAGCTTTGGGAACGCGTCGTTGTTTAGCGAGGCGCCGAGCGGCATGAGTCTGGCGCATCGGGCGGTGGTCAACGTGGATGTGCACGCGGAGTGCGAGCACGAGGTGGCGATCGAGCGCACACTTGGGGTTCACGTGGACAAGGCTGGGACGATTCTGGAACGTGGGCAATCGATCTTTGTCACGGGCGAGGGCAACAGCGCTTATCAGGGGATTCTGGATGCTGGACACATTGTCAAAACTTTTGTCTCAGCGCCTGGGGACAAGGTTTTAATCACGGGCGGATACATCTCGGTCATGGCCACGCCGATCTAGGAGCCTTATGCCACAGAACCTTACTTGCCGGGTGCATCTGACGGTGACGGCCGCCTTAAGCGATTTAAACACGATCTCCTTGAGCGGTGACACGGAGAACCAGGTTTTAATTAAGAACAATGGACCGGGCGTGATCTGGATTAGTTTCGATCCGGCGACGACGGCGAGTGTAGCGGGCACGGCGTGTTACGGTCTTAAGACCGGTGAAACTCTGTTACGCAATCATGTTTATCGGAATCAGCCTTTTACGTTCATGGCTGATACGGCTTCAACCATTGTGACAATGTCAACTTCGCCTTACCCATGAACTTCGTAACGCCACAAGAGAATTTGGAGCCGCCGGTTTTGAGCGACATGCTGCGCGCGGATCGGCGCGACGGGATGCCGGATTCGCTTTACAAGATCAATGAACTGCTGTGGCTGATTGCGTCACAGCAACCGCCTCTGACACCGCCTGTGACCGAGAAGGAGGGTCCTTAGGATGGCTATCGCAACGACGATTCGGACTTTTGCCCCGGCGTTTAACACCGGTCAATACGGTTGGGTGAACCTGACGCTGGCGAGCACAGCTGGAATCAGTGCGGCGACGCCCTTAACGATTACCAGTGGTGCGACGGCACCTGGGGCATGGGGCGGTACGCTTACTTTAACGCCTTATCATGAGTTGCCGAATAACGGTTACATGTGCCGAATAACGGCCACCACGTTACGCGGCAACAATTACATGGTGATTCGGGGCGGTGACGCGGTGAGCGGATGATCAGTGCGCTGATATACTGGCTGGTTCTGGTTATCATCGTTTGTTTGCTGTACTGGGTGCTCTCGATGTTCGCTCCGGCTCAGATCATGCGGATTGTGTTGGTGGTGTGCGTGGTGATCATCGTTTTAAGTTTGATCTACCTGTTTTTGCCGTTGGCGCATATGGGAGGTGCGTGGCCGCGATGAGTGGAAAACCTGGAAGAAGTGGAACATGGAAACGCCCAGACGTTCTGGCGCGGTTTGTCGAGCGTTTCGTTATCGAGGATTCAGGTTGTTGGAAGTATATCGACAGCTTCAAACTCTCAGCCATATAATGCATTATGCCTGACAATCATGAATTATATGGCGATATAAATAACGACCTTCGCGATAGGTTGAAATATGAAAATCGTCTCATAATTTGGCAGAAGATGCGCAATCTTGGCATGGGCCGGGTCAACCGACCGTGGCCCGGAGCTGCCAACATGCACGTGCCGATTGCCGACACGATCATTAACAAGCTCAAGGCTTATTACATCGTTTGGATCTTCGGGCCGGAACTCTTGGCCAGTTTCTACAGCTTGGATGATCAGGGCGATTCTTACACCGACGCTTGCGCGCAATGGTTCGATTACAAGGTGCGCGAGACGTCCAATTTCAGCGACCAGATCATTTGCGCGGTTGACAGTTGTTTGCAGAACGGGATGGGCGTGGTCAAGACGTATTGGGACGCTCAAGCCGAGCGGATCGCATACGCGAGCATCCATCCTTATTACGTGATTGTGCCGCCGTACGCGACCTTCGACTACAACCGGAGCGAGCGCGTGGTGCATGTCATGCAGTATTCGGAAGCTGAGTATCTGCGGGACGCCGAGGCCAAGGGTTTCAACACAGATGAGTCTTACATAGAGAGCATCAAAGGCGAGGGGCGCCCCGACGACAAATATGAGCATTACCGTTACACCGCCGAAGGCCTTTCTTATGTGCGTCTGAAAGACCTGATCATCTTGTGGGAAGTGTACCTGCGCCAGACTGACGGTCAGATACTGGTCAAGACGTTCAGCCCGTTGCAGCCCGATGAACCTGCTCGGACCGATTTCAAGTTGCCTTATGACCACAAGCAGGTGCCCTTGACGATGCTGCCTTACGAGCTGACCGATGGCGGTTATTACAGCAGTCGCGGGATCTGTGAACTGACCCAGATGTATGAGGCCAGCGCTTGTAAAACCTGGAATGAAAAGTTGGATTTCATGTCGATCGCCAATCGGCCGGTCCTTAGTTCGCAGGGGGGATCGATTAACGCGCAGAACATCCGTTGGGAGCCTGGTGCGGTTTATGACTCAGTACTGCAACTGGTACAACAACCGAGTCCGCCGGTCAGTTTCGATGAGGAAATCACCTCGAACCGTTCGATGGCAGAACAGCGGGTGGGGATCCCTGACTTTGGTGTTGCCGGACCCAACCAGCCGACCGGGAACAAAACGGCGACTGAGACCAATGTCATCACCAACGTGATGCAGCAGACTAACGACCTCAGGGCGCGGATATTGAAAAGCGCGATGAGCAGAGTTTTCGAACAGAGTTGGAGTCTTTTGCGACAATATGACCGCGCGAGCCTGGATTATTTCTGGCGCAAACAGCGGATCAGCTTACCTGATGCGGCTTTTGACAATAAGTACGTGCTGCGGCCGAATGGGAGTGTGGATGGGTATTCGAGGGAACGCGAGATCCAGAAACTGATGCAGCTTCGGCAGTTAAGCGCTGGTTCACCGTGGATCATCACTCCGGAGATCGATCGCAAGATCGTTGAACTCATGGACGCGCAATGGGTGAGCGATTTGTACGAGGAACCGCCACAGGTGACCAGTGATCAGCAGGAGAAACAGGCGCTTGAGAACTCTATTATAATAGATGGGTTTGAACCGCAGGTGAAACCTGATGACGACCATCTGGTGCATCTGCAGATGATTGACGGGTTTATCGGGTACAAGGGGCAGCAGGGTACGCCGATTGCGCCGCCGCAGATGGCGTTGCTCATGAAGCATATGGGGATGCACATTGGGGCGGCTAGGAGCGACCCGCAATACTGGAAGGCGCACGCGGCTGAAATCCAGCCTTTTATCCAGAAAATGCAGGACACGATGAAAGGGCTGCAGAAACAGCAGGCGGCGAGTGCGCAGGCACAGATGGGGCTAGCGAATTTACGCGGTGGTGTGCCGCCTGGGATGGGCGGTCCTCCTTCGCCTGGGGGCGGTGGGATGATGCCGAATGCGCCGGTTCCGGCGGCGCCGCCGCAAGCGCCGGCACCTGGTGGACCGATGGCAGGCCAACCGAACGTGCCGCAAGTACCCGGCGGCAACGGGAACTTACCGATGGGATGAAAACCTTTTTTTAATGTCGAGATAAGAGAGCGTATCTGCGCTGTTATCGAACCATGCTGGGTAACGCGCGTGAACGGGCTCCTGGGAGGGGTAACCCTCCCCTCGACGCCATTTTAGGTGTGAAATCGATCTTACGCTGGTACATGCGCGTGGTTCTGAGTCGTCCGATCATTCGGGCGATCGACTGGACGGCAGAAGAGCGCAGTGCGTTTGATTCGTTTTGTCGCACATCCTGTGGTATAAAGCTTTTCGAGTTTTTGCGTCAATTGATAGCCAATATGACGTTTAATGCCGTTTACCAGAATTCGGTGAGCGCGAACGCCAAGGCTAGAGGGGCGCAAGATGTATTGGCTGTTCTACATAAGCTGCGGTGTTTTCCCGAACAACAGGAGGAGAGCAGTTTTAGCGAGCTGGTAGACAGCGAACCCCCGGATCTAAAGGCCACGCAACAAAAAGCCGATGCTTGGCGTCCGATAGGCGGCCGGGGGGCAATCGGCTAGGAAAAATGATATGCCAGAGGAAGCGGCAGCAGTAGCGGAAGCACCGAGTCAGGTTCAAGAACCGAGTAATAGCGGTGGGAGCGACGTCTACCATCACAAGCTTGGTGAGAGCAACGGCACGGAGAGTTCTGCGGCCGGTGATTCTGAGAGCAATGGACATAAAGCGGTGCGTCCCGAAGGTCAAAAGCCCAAGGAACTGAGCCGGTACGAGCGGACTAAGCGTGAGCGGGCGGCTTTCAAGGCTGAGCGCGAAGCATTCCAGCGTGAGCGCGAAGCGTTTACCAAGGAGCGGCAGCAAGCCCAGAAAGCGGCTGAGGAAGCCAAAAAGCCCAAACGTGATTACAGTCTGGCTGAGCTGAAGAAATACCGCGGCGAATGGGAGCGCGAAGGCAAGTACGACCTTGTCGAGGCGGCCGACAAAGAGATCGCGGTAATGAATTCAGAGGCAGAAGCCGAGCGCAAAGCGCGCACGGTAGAAATGCCGCCAGCCGGAACACCTGAACACAGGAGCCAGTGGGAAGCCGCGGAACGCGAGCTTTACCAGGCTGACCCTGAGTTTATGCGTGCTGGGACACGGCTGGACACGCGTCTGCGCGAGATCATGGGCGGCGAGGACGGGAACATCTATCGTCAGCACCCCAGAGGGATCATTGCGGCATATCACAGAGCGAAAATGGAGTTACTGGAAGCGGACTTGAAAGTCTCGCAGACGGAAAACTCGCGATTACAAAATGAACTGAAGCGCTACCAGGGTTTGACCGGTATCGGTGCGGGATCACCTGCCCGGGTGGGCAGTGGATCACGGGTTGAGAGTCTAGGAGATTTCGAACGGCTTTCGACTAAAGACATGCGCAAGCATTTGCTTTCGAATGCGGACAAACATGGGGTGCCATGGTTTTAGAATTAGAACAATTATATGCCTCCTCCTGTTTACGGGGCTGTCACCACGACTGACAAAGCCTCCGAGTATCGAATCTATTTTTCGAACAAACTTCTAGAGCACCAGATCCACACCCTGCAGCTCTATGAACCTGCTTACAAGGCCTCTATTCCGAAGGGCCAGGGCAGTAAAACGATCCGGATGTTCCGCAGCCCGCCTGCGGACGTCGCCAACGTTATAACTTTGACAGAGGGAACGCCTCCATCCAACGCACCGTACAAGCTGGTGTTCGAGTTTATCACGCGCACCCTTCAACAGTACGGTGGGTATGCACAGGTGAGCGATATAGTCGACGAGACAGAATTCCTGAATACCGGCGAAGCTCTGATGGAGAAATTCGGGGAAGAAGCAGCTCTTTGGTGCGACGGTCTTATAAGAGACGCATGCATCAACGGGACTACGGAAGAACCGACCAAGTTCCAGAAGCGTTACGCCGGCACGGCAACCACGTATGCGACACTGCAGGCGCTGACTCAGCAACAAGGGCGTTTTTCCAGTGACGATTTGATTGATTCCTGCACTGAGTTGCGGATCAACAAGGCCAAGGAATACGATGACAACTGTTTTATCGCTGTCGTGAGTCCGGAACAGGAGCGCGATTTGATCGAGGAACAAGGGAGCGCGTGGACTTATGCTAGTGCGTTCCAGAAACCGGATCAGATCTGGCGCGGCGAGATCGGGCGTTTGTTCGGAGTCAAAGTTTTGCGGACAACGAATGCCTGTTACCAGACGACAACTGAAGGCGTGAACGTGCCTGGAGCGAGCGGGGCGACGATGGTGATTGCTTCCTTGATCTTCGGCAAAGACGCCTTTGCGGTACCGGACTTGGAAGGTGAGAACCCGCCTAAACCGAAGGTGAACACGATCACGGAACCGGATTCGGCTAACCCGTTTAATCAGTTCTACACGTATGCGTGGAAGACATTCTACAATGCGGTCTGCCTCTCGACTTGGAACGGCATTGTAAATCAGACGCTGAGCGCATACAGCCCAACTTAATATGGCTACGATAGCGATTGGGATCAGTCCTAAAGCCGGGGGCGGGTACAGCGCTGATGTACCTGTCAATGCGCTACAGGAAGACGGGGTACCACCTGAGGAAGGCGATAAAGTGTCTTTCAGCGTGGACGCGACGGTCAAAAGCGTGAGCGGTGGAACGGCCACGATCGAGATTGACGCGATTAACGGCGAGCCGGTCAGTGAAGAGGCGGCTGAAAGCCCGGAAGAAGAAAGCCAGGAGGAAGGGCAGGAAAGTGCGCCACCTGGGGCCGGCGGTGGACCGAGCGGTGCGGCAAGCGGTGCGGACGGGATTGGGCGGCCGCTAGGCGGAGCTCCGGCGCGGCCTGCGGCGCGGATGCTGACATCCAAAGGTGTAAGGCCGCCTTTAGGCGGTTTGGTCACGCCGACTGGTGAAACGACATCCGCTCTTGGCGCGCGTTTAAAAAAAGCGGCCCGCGGGCGCGCGATGCCTTTCTAGGAAAAGTGCAGATCATTGTCAGAGATAAGCGCAGCGAGAATGAGCGACGGAAAAAGGAAGATTCCGCCGCCATTCTTCGCCACTACTATAATAGAGAGATTCGTGACGGGAGTCGGATGAAGCTGGTGGCACCGAAAAAGGTGATTAAGAAGCTTTATGAGGAACGTTGAGTTAGCCGGTCCCAGCGACCTGGTGCGCCAGATGGAAGCGGTATACGGCACGTTTGACATCGGGCTGGACGGATTGCCGACACCGGCCTGGGAAGGGCGTAATATCAAGGCGTTGCGGATGCCGGAGAACTTGGAACACCAGTATTTCAGTGGCGTTTTCCTGCATCGGGTCAGAGCCAACCGTCGGATGATAGGCGCGCTGGAGCGAGTTTATCTGGAGATCAATAAGCGCTGGAGTATTGAAGCCAGGCGGGCGCACGGGTTGAACCGGTTCGTCAAATGTTACTGTTTCGGTGAGGGCGAGGGGCCATCCTTGTTCTGGTACGGCGGAGCGTGGGAGTTGAGTCCGGCTGTGAACGGGGAAACGCTTGACGCAGTGATTGAGTTGTTCAAGCAACACGGGTTTAAACATGACCGCAAGCGGCAGCTCCGAATCTTCGAGTACTGGTAATGGGAAAGGAGCGCTCAATTGGCCTACGGTAGCCCTGATTATCGCTTCAGGTGGCGTAAATCTATTAGGAACGCACACTGGCAACGTGGAAATCACGGCTGAACAGCGTGAAGGCTTGCGGCAGATGAGAGATCTTCATTCTGAGATTGACGATTTTAAGCGCTGGCAACGGCAGGCGGGCGATAACCAGCAGCAGATGATGCAGAACGATTCGAAGCTTTTAACCGAAGTCCACCGGATTGCGGTCCGTTTGGAACGTCTGAAAAACCTGGATCAAGAGAGAGGAGCGCCTCAATGAAGAGAATGCTTTTGCTTTTATTGGGTTTGGCCAGTTGCGCTGATGCCGCGCCGTTTCTGGTCTGTGACTCGTATCCGACCAATGCGGATATGGGACTGAACGTGACCACGTTTGTTGTGACTGGAGTTAGCGCTGGCCCGATCAATGTGCAGGCGACTATAAACGCCGATGGCACACAGTTTCTGCATTTTGATGTCGGATCTCTTCAGAATGGAACTTATACTGTTACTGCTGCTGCTATTAATGGTTACCTGAAGGAAAGCCCGGCCAGCGTCCCTTTTACTTTCACCATTGGGGTGCCGGCAACCCCCACTGGTCTACGATTGAGTCCAACGTAGCGATACCGAAACAGGTCATAATAGGCAAATTCGTTTTCAGTGTCAGCCCAACGCCAAGCCCAACACCGAAGAAATGAAAACAGCAATCGACGCGGGACACGGGGGGAGCGATCCGGGTGCGGTCGGGCCGAGTGGATTAAAGGAAAGTGTCGTTAATCTTTCGGTTGCGAAGCTTCTGGTGGCGCTTCTGGAGGTGTTCAAGATCCAGAGCTTACTAACGCGCAAGGAAGAGACCTATGTCAGTTTGGGTGCCCGATGTGAGGCGTCTAACGACTGGGGTGCGGACTACTTTGTCAGCATCCACTGCAACAGCGACGGGCCGAGTGCGGTCGGGATCGAGACCTTGTACAAGACTGAGAAAGGCAAAGCGCTGGCGGCTCCGATCCAGACCGAGTTGCTTATCGCTACTGGCGACCGTGACCGCGGACTCAAACATCGGACTGACCTCCATGTGCTGAACGCGACGTATGCTGTCAGTTGCTTAGTTGAAATTGGATTTATCAGTCATCCGGCCACGGAAGAAAAGCTTGGGACCGCGGTTTATCAGGAAAGGATTGCGCAGGCGATTTACCGCGGATTAGCGAAACATTTAGGTGTGAGCATTGAGCCGTTAAAATGAGCAACGAAATTGCCACCGATATTCAGTTTACTGACCAGGCGTTTCGGACGGGGGTCAACGCCAAGAAACTGAATCTGGCTTTTACCCACGCCACGATCCAGCCGGCGTTTGTGGCGGATAAGCCGGCGGTGGGTTCATACGGGGCGGGCGATTATTTGTTGTTACTTAAAGCGGACGGGACGTATGCCAAAATTCCGGCTGGTTCGGTGGGGAGCGGAACAGGCGGTGGAGGAACGACCACGGTGATTACCTGGGGCGAGACACCGACTGGGGCGATTGACGGGACAAATAAGGTTTATACCAGTGCCAGCGCGTATGTTTCAGGTTCGATTGCTGTGTACTTGAACGGGGTGCGTCAGCGGCGAACCAATGATTACAGCGAGACGACCAGCACGACGTTTACGATGGTCAATGCGCCGTTAGCTGGGGATTTGATGAGCATCGATTACGTGCATCCATAAAATATGGCTACCACCCAGATCCGCGGCACGACTCAGATCCAGAACCTGACGATTGCTGATGCGCAGATTGCCACCGCGGCAGCAATTCAGACCAGCAAATTACAGGATGGTGCGTTGTTCGTGAAAAGCGACGGCACGGTGGCGATGACTGCGTCGCTCAATCTGGGCAGTCACACCATCACCAACGTCACTGATCCGGTTAACCCGCAGGATGCGGCGACCAGGGCGTGGGTGCTGGCCAACGTTGCGGGTGGAGTCGTGTCTTCCACGACGGTGATGGCGGCGACCACGGGTGCTAATATCACTTTAAGCGGCACGCAGACGATTGATGGGGTTGCGCTGGCGGTTGGCAACACTTGCTTAGTCAAGGATCAGACTTCGCAGCCTACTAACGGTATCTACACAGTGGCTAGTGGCGCCTGGACGCGCATGGCGGCGATGGATACCTGGGCGGAGGTGCCCGGCATGCTGGTCAGTGTTCAGCAAGGCACAGCCAACCATGACACGATCTGGCTCTCGACCGCAGACGCCGGCGGAACGCTTGGGACGACCAATATTACCTTCGTCCAGATCCCAGGCCCATCCGATATCACGGCTGGTGCAGGACTGCTTCGCACCGGGCAAGTGATCGACGTTGTCACGGCCGACACTTCGTTGACGGTCAATGCCGACAACATGCTGGTCAAGGTTGATCCAGCAAGAGCGATTACCACGGTCGCCGCAGGTATAGGTGTCAATATCGATGCCACCACGATGGCAATCACGACCAACCAGCTTGGGGTGAAATCCGGAGTCTTCCAGGCTGCCGGGGCGTATCTTACCGCGGCAAATTTTGTGACACGCGAAACACCGACGGGTACGATCAATGGAAGCAACGCCACTTTTACCTTGGCCAATACGCCAACAGCAGGCACCGAGGAAGTGTATCTGAACGGGATCTTGCAGGATCAGGGAGCGGGAGCGGACTATACAATTTCTGGAGCGACAATCACGATGTTAAACGTGCCTCAGTCTGGTGACAAATTGAGGGTTAACTACCGTAAATGAGTAAGCCACCCACATCTATTGAAAGCCGTTTTTGGCGTAAGGTGATCGCTAAAGGCCCTGATGAGTGTTGGTTATGGAGAGGCAGTTTAACTCCAAGCGGTGGCTATGGACAGATAGCAAGAACACGAAAGGAAGGTCCGGTGCGCGCCAATCGCGTTGCTTGGGAACTTTTCAATGGACCAGTTCCGACAGGAATGTGCGTTCTGCATACATGCGACACGCCCTCATGCGTTAATCCGGCGCATTTGTATCTAGGTACTCGTGATGACAACGCCAAAGAAATGGGGCGCAAAAAGCGTTGGAAAAATCAACACGGTGCTGGTGAAAACCATGTGCCATTCAACGGACACCTCAAATAATGGCCATTACGCAGGTCAGAGGCACGCAGGTTTTGGACGGTTCAGTCCAGAGAACTGATCTGGACGTGACCACTGCCGGACAAGCGGTAATCAGAAAAATCGTTCAGGGCGCTGGGATCACGATTTCATCGACAGGCGCGGATTCTGGCACTGGCGACGTTACCGTCACGGCGACTGATCCTGGGACTTGGACAGCTTTGAGCTATTCGACAGGGTGGAGCGAAAACACCACTGCCCGGTATCGGGTGCAAGTTGTCGGATCTTTTTCCAAGGTGCTCTGTGAGGGAATCATCGCTTATGCGAGCGGTGCGGCGAGTCTGGCATTCACGTTGCCTAGTGGCGCAAGACCGGCTGTCCAGCGTGGGTGCTCGCTTGCGGGGTATGATTCGACTGGGGATGTGCAACTGTTTCAGGCGGTGATCGCAACCGGTGGCGCGGTCAACATTTACCCGATGGTGCGCCAGAACTTCTCTTGGCCGAGCGTCACTAATGGGAATGTCTATTTAGATTCTTTAACCTTTGCTCTCTAGCCATGCCAGACATCGTAACGACGCAGATCTTCGCAGATTCGGAAAAGGGAATCACGGCGACCAAGATGAACAACATCATCGCCAATTCCACGATCCAGACCGATTTCATTGCCAATAAACCGGCTGGGAGCGCGCTCAACCCGACCGACCAGTTGCTGGAACTAACCAGTGGCGGAACGTACGCGCGGATCACGGGAGCGCAATTGGCGAGCAGTGTGGCAGGGCAGTTGAGTTTGGCGAATACCAGCCAGAGCGGGATGCTGCACCAGACCAGTGGGAACATTGGCGACTATTGCGGGGGCGATAATCTGTTCCATGTTCTGAACACGTTCACGAGCCTCTCGACGGCCACGACGCTGACCAGTGCCGATACGAACAAGCTGCTGATTTGTTCTGGGGGCAGTTGGACGTTGACCTTGCCGGCAGCGGCCAATGGTTTGGCTCACCGACTGAGAAACGATATGGGGATCAGCGGCGCCACTGGGACGATTACGGTGACGCCACCGACCGGGACGATTGATGGAGCGGCCACGTTGAAACTTCTGCCGCAACAGGAGTGCACGATTCTGTGTGACGGCACCAACTGGCGCAGTTTCGGTTTGAAACGTGAGGTGATTTTAGGGACGCAGGATATTACGACCTCTACAGCTAGCAGTTTCGTTTTGCTTCCGGCTGGTTACCGATACTATGAGCTGATCTTTATGGGTTTTACCCCGGTAGCGAATGGAGACAATCTCTTGGGTCAATTTTCTTCAGATGGAGGATCTACTTGGTACACTGCCGCGAATTATTACGATGAGATTATTTATAATTCATCCGGGACTGTGGTTGCTAGTAGTGACATTGAAACAGGAACCTCAGGCAGGATTGCGGGCTTGGGCATTAACGCTTTAGCTCAGCCGACTATGGTTAAACTTACAATCTTCCCCGGTTCTGCTACGCAAGCTCCCACCTGTATAACAGATATGGGCAGCAGAAATTCAGGGGCGGCATTTAACAGTAAGTGGCAAGGGTATTGGTTTTACAATGCAACTGTTCGGATGAACGCCTTAAAATATTATTGTCAGACAGGCAACATTGCCAACTCATTTCTCACCGTGAAAGGAGTCGTGTGACAGTTTCAGACATCATCAACTTCGCTGCAGAAACCACCGGGGATATCTCCAGTGAAGCGCTTGATTATGCCAGACGGGCGATCCGGATCAAGTACGCGACGTTATACGACAGTCACAACTGGCGCGAATCGATGCGGGTGCTGGACGGGATGCTGATCGATCCGACGTTAGGCGGAGTTTTCTTCCTTCCGTACGACGCCGAGGAAGTGATTTTCGTTTCGATGAGTTATGACGGGATTAATTATATCCGGCTGAATTATCGCGAACGTGACTGGATCGAGCGATTTACTTATCCGGCCTTTAACCTGCCGGGGAACACGCCATGGTTTTACCGGTCCGAAAACTTGGCGTGGCCGTGCCCGAATCCTGGCAAGTTCACATTTACGACCAATAACGCGAGCCCGTTCACTCTGTACATCGCCGGTCGTGACGCGAACAATTTCCCGATCTCAGAATCCTTCGTGTTGCAAGGACTGGTGAACCCGCCTAATCCGCCCGGGAACGTGACGATGAGCACCGCGCACACTTACGCGGCGGTGACTACGTTATCAAAAGATGTTACTGATTCTTCCGTCACGATTCAGGCGCAGGCGCCGACGAGTCCGTTGGTGATGCCGCCGAGCGCCACGGGATTGGTATTCACTCAGTTGGTGCTTGAACCGCCGCCGATTGGCTCCAATCCAGATGGCTCTCCGTTAACGACCTATATCCGGACCCAGGTCAAGCTTAAACCCGACGCTCTGGACAACGACTATAGCGTACCGCGGATCAGCCATATCTGGGACGCCTTGGTCAGCTTTATCACAGGCACCTTGTGGAAACGGATGGGGCAGGTACAAAAGTTTAATTCCGAGGAACAGATCGCCATGCAACACGTTAAAGCGGCCATTCAAGTGGAGAAAAATCAGAGCGAATTTTCGCAGCAAGCCGTGCCGGTCACGTATGAGACAGGCGACTATCTCAGAGGGTGGTATCAGAATCGGCCGACGAGCTGGAACCCGTTTGGAATGTAAATGCCTTTATTCAATGATCAGCTTGACGACGTTATTCTGGTCGACACCAGTGTGCCGATTGCCGGGGTCAACAACAGTCTGCCGCCGAGCGCTTTGGACGGTAGCACGGCAGCGGACGCCGAGAACCGCCTGACGCAACTGGACAGTCTTAACCGGTCGCGGCCCGGTATCATTCGTTTGGCCCAGAACGCCGGCGGAGGACTTGATTCCATTCATCATGTCGGTAACGGCGTCTTTATAGCCAATAACGGCCCGAGTTGGTTCAAATGGGATAACCGCAGTCATGTCTGGAGCACGTTGACTGGCGGTCCGGCTTACGGTGGGGGGAACCAGGTTTACTCAGCCCTGGCAGAGACCAAGCTTTACATGTCGCAGGGTACGACCTTAGACAAATACGATCCGGCAGTCGGGTTTGGTTCAGTCACTTTGCCCAGCCAGTATCCAACTGCGCTGTATCCGATCTGGGCGATTAACCGGCTGATCTACGTTTGGCAGAACAGTCTGATTGTCAGCGACGTACTCGATCCGGAAGTCTTTTTCATTACGACGAACACGGTCACGATCGACCCGGTCACAACGGACCTGATCACCGGTCAATGCCTATGGCAAAATCAGGCGATTGCTGTGTTTCGCAACGGGAGCGTTTGGCTGGTCGAGACTGGACCCGGACTAGATGTACCTGATTGGGGCATTCAGCGCATGAGCACCACAGTCGGATGCCGTTCGCACGGGACGATCGTCCAGTGTGAGGCGGATGTGTATTTCCTTTCGGAAACGGGCCGTGGCGTATACGCGCTTTCCCAGGCGCCGACCAGTGAACAGGAAGGTGTCTGGCTACCGATCAGTCTGGATATCCAGGGGTACATCGACCGGATCAACTGGGCAGCCTGCGATAACGCCAGGGCGACGTTCTGGAACCGGCTCTACATCTTGAGCGTGCCTCTGGACAATTCGGCCTTTAACAATTTCATGCTGATCTACTCTGTGCCGCTGAAAAAGTGGCAAGGCACGTGGTGTTTTGAGATTGGAGGGAGTGACGTCGCGGTGCGCGACTTTGCCCGGGACCGAACCGACATCAATTATTCGGTTCTCTTGGTAGCGACACGGGACGGGATCGTCAGCCGGTTCACGTACCCGCTTGAACGCCAGTATTACGACCGGAATATCGACAGCACTAAACAGTATTACGATTCGCGCCTGACCAGCAAATCTTTCACGTTCAACACAGATCTGACCCAGATCCGGCCGCATTCGGGCCGGTTCTTGTTTTTAGACAGTCAAGATCCGGTCACGGTAACCGTGATTGCGGATCGGCAACAGGAACTCGTCAAGCGGGATTTAAGCACTACTCCGTATCTGTTGAGTTTACCGATTGCCTCTTTTCCGTTCGATCTGGATACCGATGGCTACGTCAACCGAGTCATCGCGCTTCTGAAGACCGGAATCTGTAACGAAATCCAGTTTCAGTTGGAGGGAACCGGCAACTGGACCCTGTATCAGATCAAGGCAAGCGCCTTTGAATCGATGCCGCAGGTGGCCACATGAACAATCACGCACCCGAATATCTGGAGACGATGCGCAAGCTGCTTGGGTTGATCCGGCAAACCGAGAAGTTTTCTTATTGGGATAAAGACGCGATTCTGGATTGGATGGCGTATTTCTGGAACAAGGGAACAATCAGTTATCGGATTGAGGACGGAGTGGGCAAAGGCGTTTGCACGGTGAAATTTTTCTCGCGCCTGGAGCAATTTCTCGAGCCGTTTGTGCATGAGCCATTGGGAAATTTCGTGATGATTGAGATGCTTGTCAGCGACAGCCAGGCGACTAGTGCGCTGCTTTTTGATGAACTCTGTGACCGTTGGGGCGGTTGGCGCCCAGTTGTAATCTGGGATCGGGGTAATCGGACACAGAAGGCGCCACGGATGTTTCGTTGGCGAGAATTTCAGAAGATAGCCAGGAGGATGACCAATTATGCGCGCAATAGCGTTAACTAACGGAGGATTTTAATATGGGCGGTCAAAGCGCTCCTCAACCGCCGAAGCCTATTACCCCGGGACAAGCCGCCCAAGCCGCGGTTGGTACGGCTGGTGCGGGCGAAATGATGAGTATCGCCGATCAACCAGTTGAGCAATACGCGAATCTGCAGACCATGAGCCAACTGGGGCCGGCTGAAACCCAGATGCAGACTGCTCTGGCCAATCAGGCAGCGCTGCAGAGTGCTCAGGGACAGATGGCAATTCAGTCCCAGGTCGACCCGTTGGCCTATGCGCAACGCCAGATGCGGATGAAAGCGGCGACTGATCGGCTGGGGCAATTGTACGGCCAATCCCCAAGTGCATTTTCTTATCAGGCGCCGAGCGCTTTCTTTGTGCCGGGTACGGCTAATGTGCCAGCTCTAGGCGATGTGGCGCAGCAGGCGCGCAATATCGCCTCTAACCTGTCGCTGGCTCAGGTTTCAAGCACAGGGACTAACCCGAGCTTGTACCAGACCAATCCCAAGGCAGTTACGCCGACTCAGGGTGCCGGTTATTATTAAGGGGAGAGAAAAAAAGTGAACGCTACCAGCACCCAGATCCCGACCAGTGTCAGTGTTCCTCAATGGCAGCAGTGGTATGGCCAGAACGTTGGTAAAACGATCTTCGTTAACGGCCAGATGCGCACTATCGATCAGGACATTTTTCCTGACGAACTACTGCAGTCTTTTCAGCAGAATACCGCGCGCTGGCAGGGAGTTGGTCAACCCTCGCCGCAGACCGGTACAGGCGATATCGGCAGCGGAGTGCAGCCTGAGCAGGTTGCTCTGGCGCAGATGGCGCAGATTGACCCAGTCACTGAAGCACTGCGCCAACAGGTGGCGGCGAGCTATCTGGGCACAACCTTTGGCGGTCCACCCTCAGCGGGCAATGTCCAAAGTTATTTAGATCTTTACGGTCAGATCGATCCGACTGGCTTAGCCGGACGCCAGCAACTGGGGCAAGACCTGGCAGCGCAAGAAGCTTTAGGCACCCAACTTGACCCAGTTACCATGCGCCAGATCGAGCAGAGCGTACGCCAGGGTCAGGCTGCGCGCGGCAACGTGTACGGCACACCGCAACTGGTCCAAGAAGCGATGACCACGGGACAGGCGGGACTTGCTTTGCAACAGCAGCGCCAAGCGGCGTTGCAAGGTTTCTACCAGAGCGGGCAGGATATTGGCAATGTGGCGCAGAGCCTGTACCAGACAGGATTAAGCAACCGGCTGGCGCAGCAGCAAGCTGCTTTAGGTTACTTGGGCTCTGGCCAGACACCTTACCAGGCAGGTGCGAGTTACCTTAATATGGCTGAGCAGCGGGCGGCGATGGCGGCACAGGGCGGCGCGGCGTACATGCCACAGGGACCGAGCGGTTATTATACGGGTGCCGGTACTTCGAGCTTCCCGCAGTACGGACTTGATGTCAGCCAGCTGGCTAATCAATGGCAACAGTCGATGAATTACGGGCAGTATGCCGGGTACAACGCGCAGCTGGCCGCCAGCCAGTCCAAGGGCAGTGGCGGAAGTATGGGAGGAGCCGCCAAAGGAGCTTTGTCGGGGGCCGCGAGTGGGGCGCTTGCCGGGAGCGTTATTCCAGGGATTGGAACGGCTGCAGGCGCCATAGGTGGAGGTTTGCTGGGTGGGTTGGGGGGATACTTCAGTGGCTGATTTCGGGGCAGCTACTGGGGCACTAACAGGGGCACAACTGGGGCAGTAGCGGAGTAATGAGTGGAGCAATAAGCGAGGAGCGGAATTTGGATCACAATTCGGAGCCTAAAGATGCTGAAGATGCAACCATAGAGAAATATCTGGAGGAACATGGCAAAGAACTGGATAGCGGGAGCAATCAAGAAACCCGGATCGCTTCGTAAGAGTCTCGGAGTACCGGAAGGGAAAAACATTCCGGCCAAGAAACTGGCAGCGGCAGCGCACAAAGGCGGCAAGTTGGGACGCAGAGCTCGACTCGCGCAAACGCTCAGGAAACTTCATCCATAGCGTTATGCCATTGATGAAATCAGGGAGCAAAAAAGCGATCAGTGAGAACATTCGAACTGAGATGAAGGCTGGTAAGCCTCAGAAGCAAGCGGTGGCAATAGCACTGGACATTGCACGTCGATCCGGTGCCTCGATTCCACGCAAGAAAAGCAAAACCTACTATTAGCCTTATGCCGTTGCGCTTCGCTCCCCCAGCTATGCCGCCCATACCGAGCGCGCCAATGCCTGTGCGCAAGCAAGCTGCGCAGCAAGGTGGCGGTGGCGGCACAGATGTTGGCGGTCTGATCAAGAAGCTGGCTGGAGGTCAGGGCCAAGGAGGACAGGACCAGCTTGCGCAGACCCTTAGTGCAGCGCGCTCGGGTTCAGGGCCGACTGTTGGAAACAGTTATTTGCCCATCGATTTTGCGAATGACATTCCAGATGATGTGTTGCCGGAAGACCTAGGAATGAGCGACGAACAATTCGCTGACGCTATACGCAGCTCGCAAATAGCTGACTCGTTGCAGGGTTTTAATTGGTCAGCAGGAGTTTAGCACTATGCCATTACGTTTTAGAGCCCCTTATATTCCGCGTCTGTATCCGACGCGGCCTGTCGCCACCAGAGCGCCTGCAGCCGGGCGTGGTCGCGGTGCGGTCGGTCCGGGTGGGATTGATGCCAGTTCAACTGGCAATATCGGCGGCGACATTGTCAAAGCGATCGGCAACCAGATTCAGATGAACCGAATGAATGCGGTCGCTAACCAGATCCTTAATACGCAGAACCCGCCACGGGCGGCATGGGTCGGCGGAACGGCGCCTGCAGCCGGAGTGCCGACAACCGGCAGCGCACCGCAAACGGGCGGCTTTGGCGAGTTGCAGATGCGCCAGCAAGTGCAGCAACAGGATTTGGCTGATCAATTGCAACGGGCGAAGCTCGCCTCCGAGATCGCCTTGGCCCGGCAGCGCTCAATTGCTTCTCGCGGCAACGTGGTGTCTGGTGGGAGCGGTTCGCGCTGGCGGCAATCTTTAGGACCGGGTCAACCCGGGCAACCGACTCAACCGGGACAACCTAGTGCTCGTCCTGGCAAAGCGGGTAAACCTGCAGGTTACGTGCCCGGAAGCGGCGACGTGGAAAACGATTCTTCGACGGACAACTTTTCTCAGATCCGGGCGGATTTCGACGCACAACACGGCAAAGGCAGTTTTGACACTTTCACCCGCAACATGGGCAATGTGCAGGATGACGGCAAAGGCAACTTGGTTTTACAGGATCAAAACGGCAAAACTCTTTTTTCGATTCCGAAGACTGACGCACCGTACTGGACCCAGCGCTATAATGCGGCTCGAGTAGCCAGTGGCCAAGGTTATCTGGGCGATTTGCCGGCTGGCCAGAACCCGAACTCCGGTCAACCGGGCGGGAGCCAGGTCAATCCGTTCGCGCCAAAGAGCAATCTGGAGGTGCGTTCGTTGCCATACGGTTCGTACATGATCGATCCGCAGAGCGGGCAATTGACGATCAAACAGCGGCCATCGCAGGGCAGTCAGGCACCGGCACAGGCCAATCAGGCGCCAGCACAGCAACAGGCAGCGCCAGCAACAGAACAGGCAAGTGACGAAGCGGCAGCGGAGGAAGAGGCAGCGAAGGAGGATCAACCTGAGCAACCCGATGAGGCGAGCGCTTCGGCGAATCAGGCGACAGCGCAACCCGATCAAGTAGCACAAACCGATCAGGACGAGGAAGAAGCTAGACGCCGGCAAGCCATGCTTTCTTTAGCGATGAATCAGCCTGGGGCCGGCACACTGTATCCGGCGCAAGACCTTAACGCCTAGCACTGTCTTATGGATGCCGATCTGTTGGAAGCGGTGCGCAAACGCCAGATCGCCGATTCGCTCTTGGACGATGGATCGGACGGTTTCGAAACGGCTCCATATGAAACGATCAGCGATGCGCGAGGGGAATTGCCTGAGAGATATAGCCCCTCGTTTGGGGAACCTGGGTTTTGGCGTTGGCATTTAATGAACGAAGGCATGCCTTCAGCGGAGGAGAGTCCCGAAGACTTTCCGCTGCAAGGCCCTGCGGCACAGTCTGAGCCGACTAAAGACCAGAACACCCAGAGCGCTCCTGAGCAGAACTATGTTTTGACGCCGGTTCAGGAGATGGAAAGCTCGTTGCCGGCTTCGAGCGATTATCCGGCTAGCGCACAGGCGCGTCCGCCTGAGTCTTTAGAACCTGAGTATGCGGGTATTGGAGAGACCCAACCGGCACCTGACACATTGACACAGGTTGAGCGTGCTCAGCCGGCGGTAGAGCCTGCTCCCGATACGCTCACTCAGGTTGAGCGCGGCGAACTAGTTCGGCTTCCTCCGGTGCCTCCCGTCGCCGCGGCGAGTCGCGAGCTTGATCTCGCACCCTCAGCCGAACTAGTTAAGGCGCCCCAGCCTGCGCCTGGTACGCTTACCCAGGTTGAACGTGCTCAGCCGGTTACGTCGTCAACGCAACCTGAGATGCCTGAGATGCCTGAGGCGATAATTGCGCGGCTTGAAGGATACAGACCAGGAATGGCGCCTTGGGAGCAGAAGCAGAGCCAACCTGTGCCGCCACCTGTGCCGCGTACTATAACGGAGGCTGAAAAACAACCTTCTGTACCACCGCCTGTGTTGCGTCCGGCATCCTGGGGACAGGGACAGCCTCAAGCACAACCTTCGGCTCCTCAACCTTCAGCTCAGAACTATGTCTTGACGCCGGTTGACCCGGCGACCGGGCAACCATTGCCGCAACCGGTCCAGCCTGCACAGCCTGCGGCACCGGCAACGACTGCCAAGACCCAGGAACCCGCAACTGCGCCACAGACGCAAGAACCTGATCTGACTGAACCGGCAAGGCCCGGGTCGTATCAATCCTACCAAGGGTCCCAACCTCGTCAGATCCAGGGTGTGATCATGCATTCCAGCGATGGAAGCTTGAAAAGCGATATTAATACCCTGACCGGCGGTGACCCCAGCCATAAGGTCAGCGTCCATTATTATGTCGCCAAAGACGGCACGGTTCATCATTTCGTCAATGACAACGATATTGCCTATGACGTCGGGCAGACGAGCGGGCCACTGGCTCATTTAAACAACGCTACGACGATCGGGATTGAAACGGAGCATGTCGACGGAACGCCTTGGGAAGATTCTCTTGTTCGCGGCGAAGCGCATCTGGCAGCTCAGTTGCTTAGGCGTTACCCGAATCTCTCAATCGACGATTTCCACGGTCACAGCGATGTGGCACCGGAACGCAAACAAGACCCCCTTGATTTTCCCTGGGACAAGTTCCGAGCCTACGTGGCGCAGGACATAGGGCAGCAACCCGCAGCTCCACAGGCACCGGTTGCTCAGCCTGGCACCAAATTGGCGAACGGTTTTTACCAGAACGAGGATCCAAAAAGTTTCATTTCTGGCCGAGCAACCACGTTCGCGACGCCTGATGATGTCGCCTCTGGAGCCGATCCGGGCGTAGGTAGCCCGAAGCTGGGAAAACTGGACACCACCCAGGCTATGGGTGTTGCGGTGCCGCTGGACGTGCTCACAAGCCAACTAGGTAATAATCCTGCCGCCTGGCGCAAAGCGCGCGTTGACGTGGTCGATCCGCAAACCGGCAAAAGGCTGCGGCTGCCGATTGTCGACGTCGGCCCTTCTAACCCCAATGCGCTTTTCGATATGACGCCTGGGGTCAGCGCCTATTTTGGCGGCGACAAAACCCTGAGCGTCAAGCTGGTGCCTAACGCCGGTCCGGACGTCATCAAAAACCCTGGCAGCTGGGGCGATGAGCAGGCCGCTATTCGCCAGGGATTTGACTCGAGCGCAACGGGTGCGGTGAAAGTGCAAAAACCGCAGAATTATCAGCTGGTCCCGGCTGCACCGCCCAGTGCCGAAGTGATTGCAGCTGATCAGGCCGCGCAAGCCAAAATGCGGGCTAGAGTAATGGATTTGCCCGAGTCGCAGAACGGGAACGTGATCGGGCTCTATAAACGGTTGGATAAACCGATAGAAGGCGTTCCCGACGCGATGCGCAACTCGATCCAGGCTGGGTTAAAACCGCAGATTATCGCTCTGATGCGGGACAAGTATCCGGAGCTTCAAACTGACGATGCGGCTTGGGCCAGGGCTTTGAGCGATGTCGGAGTTCTGGACGTGGGTCGCGAATGGTTTACCAAGGCGTTGGGGTACGCCCAGCAGTTTACCAGCGTGATGCAGAAAGGTGTCGCCGGCAGTGACCAGTTGCACGTGAACCAGTTTCTGGATTCTATTTTGCCCGGGGCGAGCGACCAGCAGAAACACGATTTCCTTTCCCAGTACTACGCGTTGCCCCAGGAACAGAAGGGGCCTTTTATTGCCAGTCACCTGCCGCAACCGCAGACCGGGATACCGTCAACTGACCCGCAACAGATCGTCTCGTCGCTTGATCGGTTGGGCGATCCGGGTTTCCAGAAGCAGCAGGCACAGGATCTGGCCCAAGCCAAGGCTGAGATGGAACGCAACATTGCGAGCGATCCGCGTTTACGTGGGACGTTCATGGAGCAGGTTGTGGATTCAACAGCGCAGTTGCCAGCCTTTATCGCGGCGTTTTCCAACCCGGTTCTGATGCCGGCGGCTCTGGCCCAGGTCAGCGAGCAGGTCCGGGAAAGCTATCGCCAGGAACATCCTGAGTGGGATGAGAAAACCCTTAGTGATAAAGCAGCCTACGCGACTCTGGTGCAATTCTACGGGATGGAAGCGGCTAACCGGATCATGATGAAAGGGTTCGGGCCGGTCGTGGGCGGAATCGAGAACAAGGCGCAGCGAGCCATTGCGCAGGCAGTCTTCGGCACCGGGAGTCAGGCGGCGATCGCAGCCGGCACCCAGGCGGCAACCAACATCATTGCCGGAGACGAACCGGGTAAGAACGTCGGCCAAGCCGCGGCAAGCGGAGCGATCCAGGGCGCGGTGACCGGAGGAGTTCACGGCGTTGGCGAGCTGACCGCACCAAATGTTCCGGGTAGAACAATATATGATCAGCAACCAGTGCAAGTGCGGCCAACCGAGGGCGAGCAACCACAGCCAACCCCTAAGGGTGAAGTGGTTATGCCTGGAACACCACCGGTTGATTCACGCTTCAGCGCCAAAATTCCCAGTGACAATCTCGTGAATGTTCCTGCGGCCGAGGTCGATCAGCGCTGGCAAAGCTCGCCGCTCAACAAGAACTTTTATCTCGAGCCCGGGGGAGAAGGCCCGAACTACATCGGCGATCGGTATCAGCGGGCGCAAGATTTTCTGGAATCCGGCAAACCGATGCATGCGCCCGAGGTCACGGTTAGTCCTGAGGGTACTATCCACTTTGACGACGGCCGGCACCGGTTCGCGGCGATGCGCGATTCAGGCATGGAACACGTGCCGCTGGCGATGGATGCGGAATCCTTGAAGAATCTGCAGGAAACGCGGATTGCCGGTATGCCTGAATTACAGGCGCCTGTCCAGGGTGAGGCTGAACCGTGGGTAAGTAAGATTGCCAATAGGTTCAGCACCGAACGAACGGCCAGCGGCGAACTTGGACAGGTCACGCCCGGACAAGGCGTATCGACCGAATCGATGCTGGCGAAAGGCTTAAAGATGGGGCCGGAAGAAGTTAACCAGCATGTCAGCGACCTGATGCAGGGTAAAGGCGATCCGGTAGCGCAAGCTGCGGCGGTCAGGTCCGAGGAGGCTCGCCTTAGTCAGCGTTCTAATATGGCCAGTCGCGCCTCAGAAGCTGATCCGACGAATCCGCAATTAAAAGCACAAGCTGATGAAGCGTTTAATGATCTGACCGATTTCCATAACGGACCCGTGGCGAAACTGAAAAACAACTGGCACGCGCAAGGCATGACGTTGCAGGGCGAGATGCCGATTGATCTATCGACTTACAACGGGATGCGGGAAGCTTTTCTTAAGGAAGTGGGTAAAACTCCTTCTTCTGACATGGAGCCCACTTTGCGCAAAACGGCAAAACGGGTCCGTGATGCCGCCGAAGCGGACATGGCGGCGATGAACAAGCTCGGAGCAGAGATCGAGAAACAAACGGCCAAAAGAAAACTCGCCAGTGCCGAGGAAACCCGAGCAAAAGGTCTGGCTAAAATGGGCGTGGAAATGCCTTGTCCAATGTAAGGTATGGCTTGTTATTCCGGTGACAATCCCTATGACAGTCCCGAAGATCGCATGGCGATCTGGAAATGGGCTAAAGCCAACGGTGTCGATAAAGGGTTGCCGCTTAATGAAATTCATGACGCTATTAACCACTATTTTTACGCTGGCAATGCGCGCAGTGAATGGATCAATGACATTTTAGCTGGAAGAAAAACGCCGCTCCGCAGTGTTGCCGATGGTGCCTGGAAAGCGCAATACAATCGCCGGGTAGTCACGCAGCAGGCCAAAGATCTGGTAGCTGCACAAACCGAGGGAACTTCCAGAATACTGAAAGGATTGGAAAGAGTTTTAGCTCTTCCTAGGGAAGCCTTGGTCTTCGGTCACGGGGTAGTGTTCCCAGTCACGCATGCCGGCGACCTGGCGTTCCGACCGCAAAGCTGGGGAACATTCTTTGGCGGTCTTAAGGATTCGTATACGAAAGCCTGGTCCAAAGGTG
>Ga0126371_10000510_pt1 | contig 32132 bp, 29 predicted proteins | sample PanSoiMetaPlot_4_FD_110145 | JGI IMG/M metagenome (GOLD analysis project Ga0126371, IMG submission 110145) | Tropical forest soil microbial communities from Panama - MetaG Plot_4 | ecosystem: Environmental > Terrestrial > Soil > Tropical forest > Bulk soil | place: Panama | collected 2016-02-17 | reverse complement strand
GTCGCATTCACGGCTACCGGAGTTTTCAGCAAGCCGCCATCGCCGGAAACGCTCACCAACATGGACGTCTCGTGGTGTGTTGGAAGCCAGGGTACATGCGCCGGAAACATCAACCCCGGCGTAACCGTGGATGGCAACGGAGTGGCGAGCTGTTTGGGAAACTTCACCGGAACACGCACCATCCTCGCCGGAAAGGCGAAATCCGTCGGAATGCCCGACCAAGGCGGCCAATTATCGATCTTCGGCTCCGCGCAGCTGACTTGTCCGTAAATTCTTGCTGACAAGCCGGGCGCTGTCGTCTGGTTGTCGCCGAACGTTGTACCAGCAATTTGACGGGCTTGGTCTCCTCGGCGGCGTGCTATAACGTCACGCTATGAACGACGTATGGGGACGCCGCTTGTTTACCGCCGGGACGGTCATGCTGTTGTTGATCGGCTTGGTCCACGCCTTCTCACTGATTGGGACGCCGACGCCGGCTAACGATACCGAGAAGCAGCTTTTCTCTCTGATGCGCGACTACCATTTCAACCTCATGGGTTCGTCGCGCAGCATGAACGATCTGATCCGGGGCTTCAGCATGTCCTTCATGCTCGCGGCATTTGGTTTCGGGATATTCGACCTCGTTCTTCGGAAACAGCGCACTGAACTTCTCAAGAATGTGGCGCTCGTCAACATACTCTGGCTAGGGGCGATGATGGCTTTGTCGCTGCGCTACTTCTTTGCCGTACCCACATCCTTCCTCGCAACGACACTGATTCTATTTGCGCTTGCATGGTTCAAGTTGCCCGCCAGAACTGGAGCGCCGTCGTGACGTGCAAGCTTTTTTCTTGACTGCGTAAGCAGATCTAAGCGCGAGAACAGATAGAACCGTAGCGAGAATCAAGCCCGGTCCCGACACCTGAGACCTGACACCTAACACCTAAGACCTGGGTTCCCCTTACCAGACCCGGCACGCATTCGCCGAAACCATCGGCTGGCCCGCCTTGCATCCGAAGGCTTCCTGGAATGCCGCGGAATTCTGCACCGCTCCATTCACGCGCCAGCGCCCCGGCGAGTGTGGATCAGTCAAAACCCGCTTGCGCGCTTCCTGATCAGTCACGTTCTGGCACCAGATCTGCGCAAACGACAGAAAGAAGCGCTGCTGCGCCGTGTATCCGTCGATCGGCTTCACGGGCGTGCTGCCGATCGTATCCATCAGCGCCATGTAGGCGAGTTTCAAGCCACCATTGTCCGCGGTGTTTTCTCCCAGCGTCAGTTTGCCATTCAGCTTTACTTCGCCCTTATCGTCTTTCACAGAAGTAAAGCTGGAATACTCCTTCGCCGTGCAGTCCGCGCGCTCCTCGAACGCTTTGGCATCTTCGGGGGTCCACCAATCCTTGAAGTTGCCTTCCGCGTCGTACTTGCGGCCCTGGTCGTCGAAACCGTGGGTGAGTTCGTGCCCGATCACCACGCCAATACCGCCGAAATTCACCGCGTCGTCCATCGCCTTGCCGTAGAACGGCGGCTGCAGGATGCCAGCCGGGAAGTTGATGTCGTTCATCGGCGGCCGGTAGTACGCATTCACGGTCGGCGGTGTCATTGTCCAGTCCTTGCGGTCTGTGGGCTCATCGATCTTTTTGTACAGGCGTGCGACTTCGAATGATCCTGCCCGCACCGTGTTCCCTGCATAGTCGTCTGCCGTGATCACGACCGAGCTGTAGTCGCGCCACTTGTCCGGATACCCAATGTTGTTCACGATCGCGTTCAGCTTCTCATAGGCCTTCTTCTTGGTGGTATCCGACATCCAGGTAAGCTGTCCGATGTCCTTCTGCATTGCGTTCTCGATCGCCTTCACCATCTTCTCGGTGCGCTCTTTGCCCTCGGCACCGAACGTGCGGTCGACGTACAACTTGCCTAGCGCCATCCCCAGATTCGTATCGGTCGCCCGGACGCACCGCTTCCAGCGGGGCTCGATCTCCTGCTGACCGGAGAGGTACTTGCCATTGAACAGAAAGTTCTCTTCGACGAAGGCCTTCGAAAGCACGGGCGCGTAATCGTTGATCACCTTCCAGCGCAGATAAATCTTCCAATCTGCCACCGAGGTGCCATTGATCTGCTCATTCACTTTCTTGAAGAAGTCGGGGTTGGCCACGTTCAGTGAGCTAAACTTCGGCGCGCCACTTTCGGAGAAATACTCCGCCAGCTGAAAATTCGGCGCCGCTGCACTGATCTCAGCGACGGTCATCTTGTGGTCGCGCATTTTCGGATCGCGTCGTGCGGTGCGGTCCATCGAGGCCTGCGCCAGGGCGGTCTCGATCGCGAGCACCGTCTTCGCCTCGGACGCGGCAAGATCCGGGCTGTCGCCCGCAAGCTTGAACATCCGCTCGACGTGTTCCTGGTAGGTTTTCCGCGTCTCGACGGATTTCGGATCATCCTTCACGTAGTAATCGCGGTCCGGCAACGTCAGTCCACCTTGATCGAGAAACGCGATCGTGTTCGCCGAATCGTGCAGATCCGGCTGCGGATAGAAGGAAAAGAGCGCGGGTGTCGAATTGCGGTGCAGGTGCGCGATCTGCTTGATCAGGTCCGCCTTGGTGCTGACCGCCGCAATCCGGTCAAGCTCTTCCTTCATCGGGTATGTCCCCTTTTTCTCAATCGTGCTTTCATCCATGCACGACGCATAGAACGTACGGACCATCGTCTCCGTTGGAGTCTGCGTACCGGGCGCTGCCGCCAGAATGTCGCGCAGGATGTACATGTTGTGCTCGGAAAGCGCGCTGAAACGTCCCCACAACGATTTATCCGGAGGAATCGGGTTGCTCTTCATCCACGTGCCGCACGAATACTGATAGAAGTCCACGCAGGGCTCGGCGGATTTATCGATGGCGTCGACGTCGAAGCTGGGAATATCTTTCGGAAGCGCGGGCGCCGAAGCAGGCTTCTCGTTCTGTGCGATACAAAATCCTGATGAAAGCAGGAACGCGAAAGTCAACAGAGCACGTGTCGGCATACTTACCTTCGAGTCGTGAATTGATGGACGCGGCATCCGAATTGGTCATCGCGAAGCTGGTTTCGGATCCACGAAACGGCGCAAAACAAGCTACTACAAGCAGAGGCCCAAGAAAATCGGGGAAATTGCGGAATCAGCAACCAGCATTCAGCAGTTAGCAATCAGCATTCAGCCCCCAACCGTCCCGCTTGAACGCGAGCGTGCGATTGCCGCTAAGTTGCCACTTTCTGAGTTCCAGTACCGACCCTGACGACTGAGTGCTGAATGCTGTGTGCTGAATGCTAAGGGTTACCGCTTTCTCCGCCCCGCGCCTGGTTTCCGTGAGGATTTCGACGGCTCTTCCCCCGGCGCGAGCACGCGCTTCACGATGGGAGTATTGAGCTTGTATTTACGTTGGACGATGTTGCCGGTGTCGTCCTTCACCCGTAAGATGAAAACTGGCAGATCGCCTTCCTTGCCGAAATCTTCGTGCGTCACCGTCACCGGTAGTACTCCATTCAGGTTGCGCTCGCGATAGGCCGTCTCGTAGCGATGGCGCTTCACGTTCCAGGTAAAGACGTGCACTTTGTCGTAATCGTAGGGCTGGCCATCTTTTGGTTCGGTCAGCAGCGCGAGATACTGCGGAACTTTTTTCTCTTCGTCTTGCACAGTGTTGAGCACAAAGAAGCCGATGAAGCGTTCCCCTTCGGCGTACTGCGCGATTTCCAGCGGCACATCGAGATCGACCATTCGCGCCAGCACCCACCCGGCGCGGGACTGTGCGTCCCGAATCAGCCACCAGTCTTCCATCGGCGGCCCTGCGGCCTTGTTGTCTTTCTTGCTTATCGGGCTCGGTGCCGGTACGACGCCCGCCTTCTCAGCGGTGCCCCGCGCCAATACCTGCAGCTTCGTGCCTGAGGGTAATAGGTAGAGATGTTCACTCTCGCGGCCCGGTTCGATGTGCAGGTTGGTATCGTTGCGGGTTGTGCCGGTGGCCTGCACGGTATCGTTCTGATGCTCTTTCGTGAGCTTCTGAAACGCGTCGAAGGTCTCCTGGGGAATCAGAAATCGTTGCTCGAGCCAGCCCTCGGTACCATCGGCCGTTCGCACCTTGACCCAGCGCTTCTCGCGGTCGATGACATCGACGCGATCGCCGTTCTTCACGTTGCCGACTTTGTTGTAGACCGCTGCAACCCGGTCCCGCAAAAACGCCTGTGGGGCCGAGACGTACATCACTTCAAGCGACCGGCCGCGGCCACGGCCGCAGGCAGAGAGCGCCGCCAACGCCAGCAACAGCGCCAATGCAGTTTTCCGGGGCCGCACTTGCCAGAACGAAATCACAGGGCTCTGCTTTCAATATAGCGCGCCATCTCGGGTTGCGGGCCAACTGCATTGACGGAGTGGGAACCGTCGTACGTTCACAATCTTCAACAAGTCTCACCATGCGCCGCGGATCGTTCTTCAATTTTTCATAGATCGAGCTGTGCGTCTATAGCTTCTAGAAAACTTTGCAACTAGACGCTCTCAGGCGAACGATCGACGCACCGGACAAAGCCTTTGACCATCACCGCGACTAAATGCGCTCCTGCGCCCCCGTAGCGCAAGCAATGGGCATTCTATAGACTGTTACTGGCTATGTTTTGCGTACTGAAACCCGCTCGAACAAATTTTCAATAACATAGCTTGAAGTGAATCAAGTTGAGACAGAAATCGATGGAGCGTTCATCTCATGCCACGCATAAACGGAGTTTGAAAGTCGGGACGATTGCAAGGAGTGCTGTCCCACGATAGTGGTTCGCCAAAAAGCGCACACGCATTCCGGAATCGCGAAAAATGCGTTCGCTTTCAGGACCCCAGTTCGAAATCGATTACTGGTTCACCTGGATCTGCAGTGTTCCGGTAGCGCTGGCGCTACTATCAGTACCGGTAATCGTCACCGTTCCGGTCGTTCCAACGAGCGTCCCCTGATTTCCGCTGATGCTGATGATGGAGGTGTTGCTCGAGGTGAACGTGGTCGAACCGGTTACGTCACTTCCGTTCAAAGAGGCCGCGAAGCTGATGGGCGTCCCGCCTTGCGTAGTGATGCTGACCGGCGAGGACGGACTTGAAGTGATGGTTAGCTGCGTAGAAGTCCCGGCCGTAAGCGAAATAGTTCCAGAAACAACCGTTCCGTGGGACGATTGTGCGGCCGCTTGCACATTTACCACGGTTCCGGGTGTGGTGACGTGGGTCGCGGTCGCAAGGCCGGAATTATCGACAGTGATAAAGCCGGTGGGGGAATTGGAGGAAATGGTCCAGGTCGCCGAGCCTGTCAGATTCTTGTTGCTACCGTCGTCGAATGTGCCGGTCGCGGTGAGCTGAACCGTATTTCCGGTCGCAGTCAGCGTGGTGGACTGCAATGTCGACACCGTCATTCCGGTGAGCGTGGGATCGACAAAGAATCCGTGGCAGCCAATGCCAATCGCGGCGAGCAATAACACACTAAACGATGCAATCAGTTGGAGTTTGCGACGGGTACGAACCATAAACTTGGAAGCCTCGAAAAGGCCCTTTCCGGGGGAAAAGTCTAGCAATTCTGACAGGGATGTACGAGTAATTGTAGCAGACCCGGCATCCACTTCAGCTCTATCGCACAGAATCAGAAGGACGTAAGTAACCACACGACAACCATGGCCGTCTGAGAGCGGCAGCCCCAACGCATCCCGTTTGCGGACTCAGACGACAGGCACTTCCCGCCGCTTCGAGGAGAACGGTCGGGGCGGGGCCTCTTGCAGGAAAAAAGTTCGAGCTTCGAGCTTCGAGAGCAGCAAAATGCGTGTCGTAGGTGGCATGTCAAGGATGAAAACGGATCTTGAAGGACCCATCGGCGAGGAGTCTACAGAGGCTTTCTGGCTTGAAGGTTCAGCCGGACATAGTCCAGAAGCAAGGGCGGAGAGGCTTGAGCACACTCAGAAGTGAGGGTTCCCAAGAAAGCCTGGCGCAGATCATCCGTGGACAGGCGTTCGAGGTGGCGCTGGAGAATCACACTGGCCACAAACTGTTGAAACTCGGTCGGATTGTCAAAAGACGTCGGCTTCTCCTCACTTCCTGTATCGATGGCTTCGAAGCCCGCGTTCTTCAAGCGAGTCGCCGTGGTTGCGGGGTCGGCGAACTCCCATGGTGAACTGAAATCCTGAAAGTATCGCGCGTAGGGCGACGTTGACATCAACTCGTTCACACGAGTCAGAAAACGATCGAGATTGCCGTGGCCGCCGCACTGCGCGCAGAGCCAACCGCCCGGGCGAAGAGCCCGGTAGAGTCCCGCAAACAAAGCTTCGTGATCTTTCGCCCAATGGAACGAGGCGGTGCTGAGGATGCCGTCAAATTGTTCGTGGAAGGGTAGATCCAGCAGATCGCAGGTAACGAACTCGACCCGGTCTCCGAAATCCGGGGTGAGGTAAGCTCGAGCCGCATCAATCATGTTCCGCGAGACATCGAGCGCGACTACTTTTCCGCGCGGCAGCGCTTCCAGAAGATCGCGAGTCAGCCGGCCGGTACCGCAGCCTGCGTCGAGGACGGTCTCGTCGCCGCGCAGCGTGACCCGTGCAAGAACCGTCTTGCCCCAACTCACTTGCGGAGCGGAGATTTTATGGTAAAGCGTTGCATTCCATTCTTTCGACATGTGCTTCGGTCTTCGGTCTTCGCTAGAACGCAAAACCACTGGGGTAGAACTGTCAATCACACTTCACGTTGCATGGAAACTCGTGGAAACAACCTTTACAGGTCTACTGCGCTGCAGGCGGACACGGGGTCTTTCGACTCGTTCGGCAGACGCCTCGCGTCGCCCAGGATGACAGTGATTGAGGGTGAGGTCCACTCCAGGATCAGGCCCATGCATCTTTACGAATTCGCTGACGACTGGAGACTAGCGACCGACGACTGGTTTCAGTGTTTTTTCTTGCCGGCGCGGGCGATGCGGTCGTCGATAGGCTTGCGGCCGGCGAAGCCCTCTTCGGGCGAGTGCCAGTGCGTGATCTTGTCTTCACCGAGTTTCCAGCAGAGCAACACGATCTCACCTTCGACACGGCAGGGGAAGTCGAGCAACCCGATGTCGATGTCTTTCACCTGCACGCCAGTGGCGTGAATCTCGGCGACCGCGTCTTTGGCGCGTTGCACGGCGCGCTCACGCTCCGCTTTCCGGCGCGCCACTTCGATGACATTGACCAGAGTTCCGCCATTCAGGAATACGCGGTGCGCGACCGCTTGCAGTTCGGTGTCGACGTCTTCGATCAGCTTTTTGCTGGTAATGGCCGTGCGCAACAGAGATTCCAGAGTAGGCAAAAGTGTTTGCGCATCTTGCAATGTGAATGTACGGGTGGACATAAGATTGATTTCTATTTTAATGCATAGAGCGGCACGTCGGCTTGTGACCGGGGAGAGGTTACTTGGGCTCCGGGCTTCCGGCTCTTGGCCCTCGGCTCTGGGCTTTCGGCTCTGGGCTTTCGGCTCTGGGCTTTCGCTCAGGCCTTTCGGCTTATCCGGCGACTGGTTCATTTCGCTTTCGGCGTCCGAGCGAGTTCTTTGATGGGCCGAGCCGCGGCCGAGTCCTTGATGAGCTGGTCGAGGCGTTTCTGACGTGTCTCTTCCTGTTTGGCACTGATCACGCGGTATGCGGCGGTGCGCTGATACCAGGGCGGCTGCGACTGGAAGAAGTCCCACGCCTTTTTGTTGGTGCGGAATTTCTTCTCGTATGCGGGAGTGAGCTTGGCGTTTTTGCGCTGTTCGTAGGCGTAGATACCGGTTTTGTCGCCCTTGCGCGCTTCGAACGCTTTCAAGCCGGCTGGGCGCATCAGGCCAAGCTTGGTGAGTTCGACGACACGCTTTACGTTAACGGCGCTCCATATGCTAGTTGGTTTGCGCGGTGTAAACCGGATCTGATAGCTGATTCCGTCGATCGAGTTGCGTACACCGTCGATCCAGCCATAACTGAGAGCGCAATCGACCGATTCTGGCCATGTAATACTGGGATTTCCCGAGTCGCGCTTGTAGAAGCCAACTAACAACTCCTTTTCGACGGCGTGGTGTTGGTCGAGCCATGTGCGGAAATCATCGGGCGTAGCAAAGAAGAGAACCTTGGCGTTCTTCTTCATCGAGGGTTAGCGCTCCGCCTTCGCCGAGGGCCGGGCCATGCGGGAAAGAGCTTGGGTGTACTCGCGCATCGTCTCGGGCAGCGCGCGATTGTAAACGAATTGGCCTTCGCGGCGGCACTCGATCAATCCGGCTTCGACCAGTGTTTTCAAATGATGGGACACTGTTCCTGGCGCCAGCCCGTATCGTTCGATGATCTCGCCACAATACATTTCAGGCTTCGACGCGATCGATTCGTAGATTTGCAGGCGCGTCGGGTCGGCGAGAGCTTTGGAAATCTTGGAAACTTCGTTGGTATTCATCGACTGTTCTTATTTTAATTGCTGCTAAGCCTCCCCGCTTCACCGAGTTGCAATCGGTTGGGACAGGTCGACCCGAAACTTTGCAACTTTGTATTTTGACAATCATCAAACTATCGAATTAAACGCACAGCGCAGCGGCCGAAGCTGAGGTAAGTGACTCTGGCTATGAGACTTCCACCGCCGCTCTGAAAGAAGTCAGGGACGAGGAGGCAATTATGGCGAGATTGGATGGAAAAGTAGCGGTAGTAACAGGCGGCAACAGCGGGATTGGACTGGCGACAGCCCAGTTGTTTCATCAAGAAGGAGCGAAGGTAGCGATTTCAGGCCGCGACCAAAAGACGCTGGACGCAGCTGTAAAGGCGATTGGCGGGGATGTGCTGGCGGTGCGAGCCGACGTTTCAAAGCTTGGAGACCTGGACAAGTTCTACAAGGCCGTTGGCGATGAGTTGGGCAAGATCGACATCATCTTCGCCAATGCGGGAATTGCGAAGTTCGCGCCGTTTGCCGACAGCACGGAAGCGCTCTTCGACGAAACCTTCGACATCAACGTGAAGGGCGTATTCTTCACGATTCAAAAAGCGCTGCCGCTGTTGAATGACGGAGCCTCGATCATCATCAATTCGTCGGTCGTGAATGAAACAGGTCTCGCGACGGCCAGTGTCTACGCCGCAACCAAAGCTGCGGTCCGTTCGTTCGCGAGAACCTTGACCACGGAGCTGGTGGATCGCGGAATCCGCGTAAACGTGGTTAGCCCGGGACCGATAACGACGCCCATCTTTGGACGGACAGGGCTGCCTCAGGAAGCCATCGATCAGTTTGCACGCGAAACAACAACGAAAGTTCCGATGAAGCGCTTCGGCAAGCCGGAAGAGGTGGCCGACGCGGTGTTGTTTCTGGCGACTCCTGCGTCGTCGTATATCACGGGCGTCGATATCAACGTGGATGGTGGAATGGGACAAGTGTGAGTGGCTGATGGCTTGCGGCTTGTCGTCTGCAGAGTATGTTCGTGCGACAAGCTAATGGCTAATGGCTACTTGCCATCAGCCAAAACTACCCGCCGATGTGGACCATGGTGCGGGAGGCAGGAACGAAATCGGGCTCGCCGATGTGATGGCGAGCCTCTTTTTTTTGGATTACACCCCGGATGAATTGCTCGAGTTGTGCGTCGGTGGCGCCGCGCCGGATCTGGGCGTGCAAGTCATGATCCCAAACGGAGAAGAGGCATGTGCGCAGTTTGCCGTCGGAGGTGATGCGGATGCGACTGCAGTGTCCGCAGAAGGCATGCGATACGGGCGCGATGATGCCGATTTCGCCGATGCCGTCGTCGAAGCGGTAGCGCCGGGCGGTTTCCGAGCGCTCGTGCGGTATTTCGACCAAGGGGCGGAATTCGGACATGCGGGCCAGAATTTCGTCGAGGGTAACCACCACGTCGGGCGACCAGACGCGATCTTCTTCGAGCGGCATGAATTCGATAAAGCGGAGCACGACCCCTTCGTCGCGGGCAAACTTGCCGAAGGGAATGATCTGATCTTCGTTAAAGCCGCGTAACAGGACGCAGTTCACTTTGACCGGTTCGAGTCCGGCGCGCTTGGCGGCGCGAATGCCGGCGAGCACATTAACGTAGCCGTTGGAAACGCGAGTGATGCGTGCAAAGCGCTCGGGATCGACTGCGTCCATGCTTACGGTCACGCGATCGAGGCCGGCGTCTTTGAGAGGCTGGGCCATCTCGGCGAGCAAGTGGCCATTGGTCGTGAGAGCGATTTCGAGAGGCTCGCCGTCTAGGCTGCGGAGCTGGGAGAGGTCGCGGACGAAATTGACGGTCCCTTTGCGCAGAAGCGGCTCGCCGCCGGTGAGGCGAATCTTCTTGATGCCCAGCCCGGCGAGGACGCTCGCCATGCGCAGGTATTCGGCGAAGGGCAGATCGCCGTAAAGCGCTCCTTCGTTGCCAGTTCGGCAATAGACGCACTTGTAGTTGCAGTGATCCGTGACCGAGATCCGGAGATCGGTGATGGCGCGGCCGAATTTGTCGGTTAGGAGCATTCAGCACTCAGCTATCAGCATTCAGCCAATCCGCGGAAAGCGCCAGGCAACAAGCCTCTGCGGCTGAATGCCAAGTGCTCAACGCTGAAGGCTAGGAAAAGGACACGCACCCGAACGGGTACGCCGGTGAGTGTCTCCTTTCCAAGGCGCTTCTCGCGAAGCGCGGGAGGCGTCGGCGTTTCCGCCGGTGCCCTTGGGAGATTTCTTGCTTTCACGGGATTTCGCGGACATTGCGGGAAGAAAAGCTCTTAACCGCAAAGAGCGCGAAGAAAACCACGCAAAGGACGCAAAGAAAATCGCCCTCGCCTCCGCAGCCCGGGTATGCCCGTGGGTTGCAGAGGTCGGAAACTGATGACTACATTATAAGGCTTTCCGGGAGAGGAGGGGGCTTCGGGCTTCGGGCTTCGGGCTTCGGGCTCTGCTTACCGCTCTCAGTTCTCAGCTATCAGGTACGTATCTGGAGTCGACCCCGCCGCTAGAACCCAGCGATCATTACTTCGCGTTCGCGAAGGCTGCCCGGCCGATTTCGATCACGAGCCCTTTCATCTTGAGCGGAACTTTTTCGTCGACCTCGCCTTCTTTTTCGGCGTTCTCGCTCTTGGCATCTTTGCTGTCTTTGTCTTTTGCAGGTTCTCTTGCGGAATCTTTCGAACTCCCGTTTTTCTCTTTGGGAACGGGCGTGATGGGCCATTCGTCGGGTTGAGCAGTGCGGGTCCATACGCCGTACACTTTTCCGGCGTACGCCGTGATGCCCATGTAATCCCCCATGAAAACATCGGTCGGATCGGAGGGTTTGGTACTCCACACGTAATTCTTAAAGGTTTTTCCGGCGTCGGCAGAGCGGGCGAGCACCATGTAATAACTGCGGTTGGCGGGATCGGCTCGGCGATCGCAGAAGATGACATTCACGGAACCATCCACAGGATCGACTGCTAACCATTGAAAGAGCTGATCGTAACCGTTGTTCAGCGAGTCATTGTTTACGCGCACCGGTTCGGACCAGCGCTTGCCATGATCTTTCGAAGATGCGACGAAGACATCGATGTCGCCATTGGTGTAATCGCCCCAGGTCACGTAGAGCTGATTGTTACGGGGGTCGATACCGATTTGGGGAAAACCGTTTCCACGAAAAACATGCTCGGGATCGAAATACGACGGCCCAGTCTGCACGATGGTTTGCGAAGGGCTGAAGGTGACGCCGCCATCATGCGAGACGGCCAGGACAATGCCCGAGATATCGCACCACACAACATAAAGCGCGCCGTCAGAGCCGACCGCGCCAGTGAATCCTTCGACGGCGCCATTGTCGTCGCGAGGTAGGCCTTCTTTTGTGCTGATCTCGATGGGCGCAGACCAGGACTTGCCGCCATCGGTTGACCGCGAAAACAGCATGCGCGACTTGCTGAGGGTGAATTCGGTCCAGCCGACGTAGAGATTGCCGACATATTTCGAGTGCGTGGTATCGGCCACGAGGTAGGGCTTGTCTTCGAACGGAATGTTGGGCTCGGTCGGATGCGCGATGACAACGCCGGCGTCTTTGTCCCAGGTCTTGCCGCCGTCGGATGAGCGGCGCACGAAGATGCCGTTGCGGGTGGCGTTATGTCCCCAGTAGTTCGTGGTGCCGAGTTTGTCGAAGGCGATATAGCAGAGAAATGCGTGTCCCTGATTGTCGTAGGCGACGGAGACGTCACCTGACCGGCGATAGTCGGTGGGGGCAGTGCCTTCCGCGATGGCCCAGCGTTGGCCGCCATCACGAGAGTAGACGATCGAAGCGTTTACCTGGTAGGCCGCAACGAGTTGCTGCGGATTGTTGGGATCAAGGGCGATCGAGGGCTCAGTGTAGGCTCCCGGAATCGGCGTGACCTGAACGACCTGAGCGCTGGGTGGCGGAGGAAGCGCAGGCTCCGCAAGTCCGACTTGAGCGGCAACGGGAATGATGCTCTCCGCAATCAGCAGCGATTTAAGAAGAAATCCGCAGATCTGGGATTGAGTGATCAATGCGATTCTCCCGCGACGACTTTCTCGGCGACGATCTTCTGGATGGCGGCGTCGGCGAGCGGAGCCATGACTTTGTAGCCGGCGGCATTGGGATGAAGGCCGTCGTCGGCAAGCTCTTTTTTCATGTAGCCTTTGTCGTCGATCATCGCGCTGAAATAGTCGAGGTAGGCGCAGCCATGTGACGGGTCGAAGCAGTAGTCCTTGAGCCAGCGATTGAGCGCGACAATCTTTTCGGGCGGCCGCTGCGTGAACATGTCGCTGGCGCGTTCTGTGTACTGGTGCACGGGTAGCACCGAACAATAGATGACCTTGATGTTGTGGAGCCGGGCGAGTTCGGCGATCGTGGTGTAATTCGCTTCGATTTCTTCGAGCGACATAGGGCCGGTGTTGCCAGCAATGTCGTTGGTGCCTGCGAGGATGATGACGGCTTTGGGCTGAAGATCGATCACGTCTTCACGGAAGCGGACAAGCATTTGGGAGGTTGTCTGTCCGCTGATGCCGCGGTTGATGTAGGGACGATCGGGAAAATACTCCATGAGGTGCCAACCGTCGGTGATGGAATCGCCAAAGAACACGACGCGGTTCTCCCCGGGCTGGGGGGGTTCCAAGGTCGCATTCGCGGCGTGGTAACGGGCCAGTTCACCGAAGTCGTCCATGTAGGTGGAGATGCGTGATTGTCTCCAGATTTGCGTGCGCTGGGAGCCGGTGACTGGGGGATGCTCAGGAGCTGCGGGGATCTGTCCTTGCGGAGAAGCATCCGTGGTGGGCTGAGGGGGTTGCTGAGCTGAAGCGGAGATACAGCAAATGACGAGAGCAACCGGCGTCAAGAAACGCACAGCAAACTTCAGGGTCATTGGCCCTTCCTTTCGCGAGCGAGAGCATTTTACAGGGACGAACAAGGGGGTTAAGAAACAGGTCCTTCGCTGGCTCAGGATGACAAATCATGAAAATCAGCGAACAGTAGTAGTCGAATGCAGATAATTCGCGAGCGAGGGCGCCCGCGCTGCACGTCACATGCCGTCGTAGTTGGGGCCGCCGGCGCCTTCGGGTGGGACCCAGGTGATGATCTGGTAGGGGTCGGCGATGTCGCAGGTCTTGCAGTGCACGCAATTGGCGGGATTCAGGCTGATGCGCTTGCCGTGCGGTTGGGTCGCGTCTTCGACAAGTTCGTAGACATTCGCGGGGCAAAAATTCTGGCAGGGGCCGCCATATTCTTTTGCGCAGCGCTCGTTGCAGATGTTGGTGTCGTGAATGATCAGGTGCGAGGGTTGATCTTCCTCGTGCTTGGTACCGGAGTGGTACAGGTCGGTGAGCTTGTCGAAGGTGAGCTTGCCATCGCCTTTCGCAGGGCCGAGAAGATCGGCCTCGGCTCCGCCGTCAGCGGGAAGTTGGGAGAGCTTTTCCATGTGCTCGTGACCGGCATGCGCGGGATAACGATTCGATACACCGCGGCCTCCGGTGAATTGCTGCAGCCCGGCATGGAAGAGGCCGGCGAAAAATCCTTTTTCAAATCCCTGGTGGAAGTTGCGGACCTTCCAGAGTTCATCTTTGATCCAGCTCGCGTCGACTTTTTTCTGAAACGCACTTAGTGTGGCGACGGAAGAATCGCTTTTTTGGAGAGCGTCGAAGGCAGTTTCGGCGGCGAGCATTCCGCTCTTAATTGCGAGATGAATGCCCTTCAGGCGCTGGGAATTGAGGAAGCCGGCCGAGTCGCCGAGGATCATCCAACCGTTGCCCGCAACCGGCGGAATCGCCCACCAGCCGCCGTAAGGCAGAGACTTTGCGCCGTAGCGGATCATCTTGCCGCCTGTGAGCAGGCTGGCGATGAATGGATGCTGCTTGAAATCCTGCAGCACGTGTTGCGGGTCAAGGCGCGGGTCGGGATAGTCGAGGCCGGTTACGAAGCCTAGGGAAACGATGTTGTCTTTGGAGCCATAGATCCACGCGCCGCCGTATTCTCTGGTCGTGAGCGGCCAACCCATGGTGTAAATGACTTCGCCGGGGGCGATGCGCCCGGAGGGGATTTCCCAGAGTTCTTTGACGCCGACGCCGTAGGTTTGCGGATTGCGATCTTTGGCGAGATTGAACTTGTTGATCAGTTCTTTCGTGAGCGATCCGCGCGTGCCCTCGGCGAGGATGGTAACTTTGGCTTTCAGATCATAACCGGGCTCGAAGTTGGATTTCGGCTGATTCTGTTTATCGACTCCCTTGTCGTCGGTGCGCACGCCGATGACGCGATCGCCATCGTAGAGGAGTTCGGAGCCAGCAAAGCCAGTGAAGACCGTGATGCCCGTCTGTTCCACTTTGCTTCCCAGCCATTTCACGAATTTGTTGAGCGAGATGACGTAGTTGCCATGATCACGCAGCGGTGGAGGCGTGATGGGGAGCTTGAATTTGCCGGTCCTGGTCAGAAAGTAGACGGCTTCCTTATTGCATTGCGCGTCAAGTGGCGCTTCTTTCTCAAAGCCGGGCAGCAATTCGCCCATGGAGCGTGGGTCGAGCAGTGCACCGGAGAGGCAGTGCTGGCCGACTTCGCGCGCTTTCTCGAGGACGTAGATGTTTTCTTTGCTGAGCTGCGCATCGGGGTGCTTGACGTTGTGCTCGTCGATGAGTTGCGAGAGGCGCAGGGCGCAGGCCATGCCGGCGGGCCCGCCGCCGACGATGACGACGTCGGCGTCCATTTGTGGGCGATCGATGTTTTGGAGAGGAGTTCGAAAAACCAGCATGAGATTAAAAGTTTCGAGTTTCAGGTTTCCAGTTTTGAGCGGGCGGATTTACTACTTGCGACGCCACTCTTCACCCGCAGCGATTCAATCAGGCCATTCAAGAGCCGCCTAACCTCTAAAGTCTTTGACTCAAGACTAGAGCATTCAGCTGTATCCAAGTACCTCAAATCAACCGCAATCGCGATTTGAGTTTCGAGTTCGAGCAACGATCCTCTCGCATGACCGAGGAACTGCTGAAACTCATCTTTCGTCAATCGCCCCTGCCCCTCTGCGATGTTGGAGGCTACGGAAACTGCCGCCCGCCGCATTTGAGATGTCAGACCGTATACCTCTTTGGGTGGGAAACCATCAGTCGACCGGTAGACATCTCCGGCTAACGTTCTTGCTCGTTGCCCAACCATCAAATCCCTATAACTGTGGCTCATTGAGAGCCCTCTCTTCACCCCACATTCTCGAAACCTGAAACTCGAAACGTGAAACTTGCAGCTACGCTCCCGCCTTCGCTTTCTTCACTTCCTCAATCAGCGGCGGCACAATGTCGAATAAGTTTCCGACGACCGCGTAGTCGGCGATCTCAAAGATGGGCGCCTCGGAATCTTTATTGATTGCGACGATTGTACGCGCGCCTTTCATGCCGACGATGTGTTGTATGGCACCGGAGATGCCGAGGGCGAGATAAAGCTTCGGGGCGACCGTCTGGCCGGATGATCCGATCTGACGGTCCATCGGCAACCAACCCGAGTCGCAGATCGGTCGAGAGGCGGCGAGTTCTCCGCCGAGCGCTTCGGCAAGCTGCTTGGCGATGACGATGTTCTTCTGCTCTTTGATGCCGCGGCCCACGGCGACGATGATCTCGGCCTGCGTCAGATCGACGGCCTGTTTGGCTTCCTTAAAGACTTCCTGCGGCTTGTTGCGGACGATGTTGGCCGCGATCTCGGCTTTTACCGTCTCGACGGGCGCGGCGGCGGAGGCGGCTTCCACTTTGTCGCCGCGGAAGGCTCCATTCTGGAAGGTGACGAACCAGGGAGCGTCGCTGGCGAAGCTGACGTCGGCGACGAATTTGCCCTGAAACATTTGGCGCGTGAACATGAGTTTGTCGCCGTCTTTTTTATAGCCGATGGCGTCGCTGATGACGGTGCGGTCCATCGCAGTGGCGAGCTTCGGAACGAAGTCGCGAACCTGGTAGGTATGCGGCATCAGAACAAGTTTTGGTTGCTTATCGGCGATGAATCGCTTGAGTGCGGCCACAAATGCATCGGGAGTGTAAGGCTCGAGTGTGGCGGTCTCGATGGCATAGACCTTCGCGACCTTTTTGCCGGCAACTTCGTTGGCAAACGCACTGACGCTGGCGCCAACGACGGCCGCTTCGAGCGGCCAGCCAGTTTCGGCGGCGATGGCTTGGCCGGCGGTCAACGTTTCCCAGGAGACGCGATTGAGTTTTCCTTCGCGTTGTTCAACCACTACAAGAATCGAATCAGGCATAAGTTCAGGTCTCAGGTTCTCAGTTCTCAGTTCTCAGTTCTCAGTGAGAAGTGAATTAGACGAGAATCACGGAGAACGAGCATGCTTTGTTTGCGCCTTGCTTCCTGCTGACTCGGGGACGCTGACGCGACTTCATTGCTTCAAATCACGCGCACTTCGTTTTTCAGTTTGTCGGTTAGTTTCTTGGCGATCTCCCCTGCGGCGCCTTCGAGAGTCTCAGTCTTTTTTGTTTTCTGCGGAATGTACAGGCGCTCGATCATCTGCAGGTTGTTGCCGACCGCGGATTGGATTTCCGCGAGAGTCACTTTGCGCATCGGCTTGTTCTTTGCCTGCTTGATGCCGATGAGCGTCGCGTAACGAAGCTTGTTGATGCCGGATTGAATCGTGAGCACTGCGGGCAAAGGCATATCGACGAATTGGAAGTAACCCGCTTCGAGTTCGCGCTTCACACGGATGCCGCTGTCCTGCTTCTCGATCTGCATGATGATGGTGGCATGCGGCCAGCCGAGCAGTTCCGCGAGAATGACGCCGGTTTGCGCATAGCCGTAATCGTCAGATTGCAAGCCGGTGAAAATGAGGTCGAATTTTTCGTCTTTGATGGCGGCCGCGAACGCGCGGGCTGTGTTGAAGGCATCGAGGCCGACGAAAGCGTTGTCCTCAAGATGAATGGCACGATCGGCACCTTTAGCGAGAGCTTCGCGCAATACCTGGCTTGCGCGAGCCGGGCCAGAGGTGATGACGACGACTTCGCCGCCGTGCTTCTCTTTCTGGCGAAGAGCTTCTTCGAGGGCGAAGGCATCAGGCTCGTTGACTTCGTAGGAAACGTCTTCACGAATCCAGGTGCCCGCTTCGTTGAGCTTGAGGGGTGCGTCTTTCTGGGGCACCTGCTTCATACAGACCAGGATTTTCACGGATGACTCCAGCGTGCCCAGCGCGCATTTAACTTGCGGGTTCACTCACGTGTCGCGGCGCGCCCGGGCAAACGTATTAGTATAAATGACGCGGAAGGATGGTGGGAACGGTGCGACCGTCAGTCGAGGAAAGCGACCGACTGTACGGACGTGATGTCGAAGCGCTTACGGCAACGCATGTTCTTGCACATCAGGACGTCGTCTTTGCGAAGCATGTAGGAGCGAGCCTTGGCGAAGCGAGCGCGATCACGATCATCGGCGCGGGGCGGAAGACTACGTTTTTTGGTGCGAACGATCCAGTTGATCTCGTACTCGGCCGCCTGGTGGCAGTGCGGGCAATTGAGATTTGCTGGCTTCTTGTCGGGCCGTTCGTCGAAAAACTCGCGCTCTTCCATAAAAGCCGCTGCTAGCTCGTAGCTGCTGGCTTCTAACTTGCAAAATCCGAGAAGACTAGACCAACTGAGCAGCGTCAAGGGATTATTGCATAAACAACACAGCAATACACACATTCCAGGCCAGGTTCCAAGGTACACTCGAAACCGCAATCTCGATCATGGCACGCAAGAAAAGGAAGAAACCGTTCCGAGCGGTGACCGCAGTGAAGGAACTCGCGCGGGAGCGGATCGGCACGCCGCCGCCGACCCAGGTAGTGCCGGACCGGAAGAAGAGCAAGAAAGAAAAGCACAAGCCGACGCTGGGGGAGTTGCTCGAAGACGGATAGCCAGCGAGTAAATCGCCGACTCAGAGCTATGGCCCAAGAACGCCCAGCTCGCCGAGCTCAGTCAGCAGACCAAGTCCCCACCGAAGTACGGACCGTCGAAGTCATCGGGTCGAGACCGGCGGACTTCCTATTGGAATGTGACGGTGACTGCCCGGTTGGCATTCATGTTCACGAGGCACATGTTCGCCGCGGGATTGCTGTCGCACCCAGAGACCCACGTTAGCATAGTGGCTGGGGCCGTGGGCGACGCCGTTAGAGTCACGGGGATGCCTGAAGTAAAGATGAAGCCGCAGGTCTGGGAGCAGGCGATTCCCGCGGGGGAACTCACCACGGTGCCGGGGCCGTTAATTGTCACAACCAGACTCGGGCCGACCGGGCCGGTGCCGGTGAAGCACACGACCGTGGCAGTCATGAATCCGGTCTGTATCCCGCCATGAGCCGCCTTCATGGTCGCTGACACGAGCGAGTTGCCGCAGGTGTTTCCGGTGACGGTGATGAGGCCAGTGGGGTTGACGGTCACCATCTGCGTGGTATTGGAGTTCCACGTAACTTCGTTCGTGATGTCCTTGGTGACGGGCGGATGTATAAAAGTTCCAAGAGCCCGGAGCTGCACGCTCAGGCCAGCGTCCGCTGGAACAGGGATGTTCGATGCGCCGAAGGTTTCGGTTCCCGGCTGCACGGTGATTTGAGTCAACTCTTGATCGTGCCCACAGCTGGCCAGGCTAAGCATCAACGTGGCGGTAAGTATCACGACGAATACACTAAGAACGGCGGACCACTTCTGAGTCATGACCTCTCCTGGAATCAAGTGATCCCGGATGGAGCGTTTGTAGCGTCGGATTGGCGTCAATGTAGTAAAAGGCCTCTCAAAAAGCAAGCGCGCAATCGGACAGGTGCCTTGGGACCAAAGACTTACGTCGATTATGGTGGAAACGCCGAAATCCGGTCAGGCGGTCACCACTTGGCGAACGAAAGCCGCGAATTCCCGAACATCATCTTCGGTGGTGTCGAAGGAACACATCCAGCGGACGACTGACTCCTCTTCGTTCCACACATAAAAGAAGTAACGGTCTTGAATTCTGGCAATGGCGTCACGCGGGATTTGGGCGAAGACACCGTTGGCTTCGACCTTGTAGACGATCTTCACTCCCGGGATTTCACGGATCTCCTTTTCCAGCAACTTGGCCATGCGATTGGAATGTTGTGCGTTCGAGAGCCAGAGGTCGTTCGTCAGCAGTGCGCCCAGCTGGACCGAGATGAAACGCATCTTCGAGGCGAGCTGCATGGCTTGCTTCCGCAGGAATAAGAAATCACGGCTAAATTCGGGGCGAAAGAACAGGACGGCTTCTCCGCCCATGATGCCGTTCTTCGTGCCGCCGAAAGAAAGAATGTCGACGCCGAGATCGCGGGTGGACTGGCGAAGAGTCTGGCCAAGGCTGGCGGCCGCGTTCGCAATGCGGGCTCCGTCCAGGTGGAGATACATGTCGTGCTCGTGCGCGAAACGGGTGAGAGCCATGATTTCTTCGGGCCGATAGACGGTTCCCATTTCAGTGGATTGGGTGATGGAGACGACCTTGGGCTGAACGTGATGCTCGTCGCCGATGCCGTGATAGGCGTGGCGGACCATCTCGACGGTCAGCTTGCCGTCGGTGGTCTGGAGAGGAAGGAGCTTGCAGCCCGTGAATTTCTCAGGGGCGCCGCACTCGTCGGTATAAATGTGGGCCGATGCAGCGCAGATGACGGCGTTATAAGTCTTGGTGAGTGACTGTAGGCTCAGGCAGTTAGCGCCTGTGCCGTTGAAGACAACAAACCCCTCGGTATCGGCGCCGAAATGCTCACGGAATTTCGCGACCACGGTCTCGGTGTAAGGATCGGCGCCATATCCGACGACATGCCCCACGTTCGCCTGGGAAATCGCTTTCAGGATCTCGGGATGAATGCCGGCGTTGTTATCGCTGGCAAAGCTACGGGCTGGTTTCATGGCTGTCCAATGTAGCAGAGAGCAGCAGAGAAACCGGCGACGGGCATGTCGCATGTACTGGTTTCTTTTGCGCCCTGCATGATAGGGTGTTCAGCGAAAATTGGGAGTGTCTTTCGCGTGCTGAAAGCCAGTAAGAAACCCTTCGTTGCCTCGTGGTCTGCAGTGTGTCTGGTCATAAGCGGCGGCTTGTTGACGTCGTGCGGGAAGAAGGCGGACGAACCCCAGCAGGGTGGCGGCGCAATGCCCGTAAAGGTACAGGAAGCGAAGGCTGTGCCGGTGAGCGATACGTCAGACTATGTCGCGACCCTGAAATCGCGAAACTCCGCGGTGATCATGCCGCAGGTCGAAGGGCAGATCGTGCAGATCTCGGTGCATTCGGGCGATACCGTATCTGCGGGAACGCCGATGATGCAGATCGACCCGCTGAAGCAGCAGGCCACGGTAAAGAGCCAGGAGGATACGCGCGCGGCCGCGGAAGCTAACCTAAAGTTCGCCCAACAGCAGTTTGACCGGGCCAGTTCATTGTATGCATCGGGCGTGGTAAGCAAGCAGGACCTGGATCAGAGCCGCTCGGCGCTGGACTCTGCGAAATCGCAGGTGCAGGCGCTGGACGCGAGCGTGCGGGAGCAGCAGGTGCAGTTGCATTACTACAACGTCACGGCGCCGTGGTCGGGCATTGTGGGAGACATTCCGGTGCACGTCGGCGACCGGGTGACGACTTCGACCCAGTTGACCACAGTAGACAAGCCGGGTTCTCTGGAAGTCTACGTCTATGTTCCGATCGAAAGAGCGCCGCAATTGAAGATGAACATGCCAGTGCAGATTCTCGACGGCAGCGGAAATGTGATTGGCGACAGCCGGGTCAGCTTTATTTCTCCGCAAGTCGATAACACCACGCAGACCATTCTGGTGAAGGCCCGGATTGCTAATAGCCAGGACAAGCTGCGGCAGTCGCAATTCATTCGTGCCCGTGTGATCTGGGGAACGCAGAAGAATCCGGTAGTCCCGATTCTGGCGGTGTCGCGCATTGGCGGCCAGTATTTCGCATTCATCGCGGAACCCGGCGACAAGGGTGGATATGTGGCACGGCAGAAACCGCTGAAAGTCGGCCAGATGGTCGAGAACAACTACGTGGTGCTGGAGGGGGTTAAGCCAGGGGACAAGGTGATCGTGTCTGGAACTCAGTTTTTGGTGGACGGTGTGCCGGTGACTCCGCAGGGAGCGTCGTAGGAACGTTGGCCGGCAGGACGATTTTCGCAGTTAGAGGGCGAGACGCCCTCGAGCCAGCCGGCAAGATGCCGGCGCTACAAAAGCAAGGGGTCTCATTCCCACGCCAAAAACAAGGCTGAAGGAGCTCGGAAACACTCGTCCCATGTTCGTTGATTTCTTTGTCAGGCGACCAGTCTTTTCGACCGTGTGCTCGCTGCTGATCGTTCTGGCGGGCGCGGCTGTGATTCCATTGTTGCCCGTGGCGCAATTCCCAGATTTGGCGCCACCGCAGGTCTCCGTAAACAGCTTTTATGTAGGCGCGAGCGCGCAGACCGTCGAGTCGGCGGTCACGACGCCGCTCGAGCAACAGATCAACGGCGCGGAGGGGATGAAGTACATCACGTCGTCGAGCGGCAACGATGGGTCGAGCAGCATCGTGGCGACGTTCGATCTGAATCGCGATGCGGATTTGGCGGCCGTGGATATCCAGAATCGCGTGAACACGGCCCAGGGACGCCTGCCCAACACGGTGAAGTCGAATGGAATTACGATCGTGAAGGCGTCGAATAACTTCGTGTTCGGCGCGGCGGTGTTTTCTCCCGACGGCCGTTACTCTCCGCTGTTTATCAGTAATTACCTCGATGTTTATGTAAAGGATTCGCTGAAACGCGTAAAAGGCGTGGCCGACGTGATCATCTTCGGCGAGCGCAAATATTCCATGCGCTTGTGGCTGGATCCGGTGCGCATGGCCAGCCGAGGACTGACCGCCGGGGATGTCGTCAACGCGCTGCAGGAGCAGAACGTCGAGGTGGCCGCGGGGCAGGTGGGTCAGCCTCCTTCCAAGCCGAGCCAGGAATACCAGATCAGCGTGCGTGCGATTGGGCGCCTCTCGGAGGCCGCGCAGTTTGACAACATCATCTTGAAGACCAACAACGACGGCACGCTGGTGCGGGTGAAGGACGTCGCGCACTCGGAGTTGGGCGCCGAAGACTATAGCTCGGACCTGGAGTTCAACGGCCACGATGCCCTCGGCCTCGGCATCACGCAACTTTCCAACGCGAACGCCCTTCAAGTGGATCGCGACGCCATCGCGGAACTTAACCGGCTCTCTAAACGATTCCCGCCGGGAATGACCTACAAGTTGGCATTCGACACGACCGATGCCGTCGGCGAGTCCATTCGTGACGTGCTGTACACCGTGGGTTCGGCGATCCTGCTGGTCATTCTTGTGATCTTTGTTTTTCTGGGAGACTGGCGGACCACGATGATTCACTTCATCGCCACGCCCGTTTCGCTGATCGGCACCTTCGCCTTTGTCAAGCTGCTGGGATTCTCAATCAACACGCTGACACTGTTTGGTATTACGCTGGCCACCGGGCTAGTGGTTGATGACGCTATTGTCGTGATTGAAAACATTGAGCGTCATATTGCCGGAGGGGAGCACGACTCGCGCAAGGCGGCATCCGCCGCTACGGCGGAAATCACGGGCGCCGTGATCGCCACCTCGCTGGTATTGGTTGCTGTGTTCGTGCCGGTAGCATTCTTTCCGGGCACGACAGGCATTCTGTTTCGCCAGTTTGCGCTGACCATCGCATTTTCCATCGCCATTTCGGCCTTCAACGCGCTCACACTGGCGCCGGCGCTCGCGGCTATTTTCCTCGCGGGTTCGCACCGACAAAAATGGTGGTTGCTGCATAAATTTGACGAAGGCGTCCAAGCCGCGACCCGCGTGTATCAACGCGCGCTGCACAAGTTCCTGGAGTTCCGCTGGGTCGCGGTAATTTTGTTCTTTGCGGGCCTGGGGCTGACTTGGTTCGTTTTCCAGCGCGTACCGAAAGGCTTTGTGCCTAACGAGGATCAGGGGTACTTCATCATCGCGATCCAATGCCCGACTGGCGCGTCGCTGAGCTATACGAAAAAAATCGGCGAGCAGATCAACAAGATTCTTTCCAATGTCGCCGAGGCAGAAGGAACGTTCGCCGTATCCGGCTTCAGTTTCGGAGGCAGCGCACCCAATCGCGGACTCGTCTTTGTTCCGCTGAAACCTTACTCGCAACGGGAAGGGGTGGCGCATAACGCCGATGCGATCGTGAACCGCATTCGCGGCCAGCTGTTTGGCATTCAGGGCGCGCTCGTGATTCCGTTCCTGCCGCCCGCGGTGCAGGGACTCGGTCAGTTCGGCGGATTTCAGTTTGAGGTGCAGGATCAAGGCAGTCACACCTTGCAACAGCTCGACGATGTGACGCAGGAGTTGAACCGCCAGGGGAATCAGCGCAAGGAGAAAGATCTGACCGGGCTGTTCACCACGTATAGCGCGTCGGACCCGCAGTTCCTGGTGACGATTGACCGCGAGAAGGCGAAGAGTTTGCACATTCCGCTCTCGCAGATCACCGATACATTAAGCGTGTACATGGGATCGGCGTACGTGAATGACTTCGACTTCAATAACCGTTCGTACCGCGTGTACGTGCAGGCCGATCAGCAGTTCCGCAGCGAATCGAAGGACATCAAGCAGTTTTACGTGCGATCGGATAGCGGGGGGATGATCCCACTGGACAACCTGGTCACGATCGCGCAAACGACTACGCCGCAGGTGATCAGCCATTACAACCTGTTTCGCTCGGTCGAGATCGACGGATCGGCAGCGCCGGGATTCAGCTCTGGGCAGGCCATTCAGGCGATGGAAGATTTAAGTGCGAAGGTATTGCCGCAGGGCTACACCTATCAATGGACGGGATTGTCCCTGGAAGAGTTACAGTCGGGCGCGACCACTGTTCTGCTGTTCGGGCTCGGAACTCTGGTTGTGTATCTCACTCTTTCGGCCCAATACGAGAGCTTCGTGCTGCCTTTCATTGTGTTGCTGGCGGTTCCGATGGCGCTGCTCGGAGCACTGAGCGCGCAGTGGGGCCGCGGATTAGAAAACGATGTTTACTGTCAGATCGGGCTGGTGATGCTGGTCGGCCTTGCCAGCAAAAACGCAATTCTGATCGTGGAGTTTGCGGAACAGCTCAGGCACCAGGGAACTCCCTTGATTGCATCGGCGGTCGAGGCGGCGCGAATCCGTTTGCGTCCAATTCTGATGACATCGCTGGCTTTTATTTTGGGCGTCGTTCCACTGGTGGTCGCGAGCGGCGCCGGCGAAAAGGGACGGCACTCGGTGGGAACAACGGTTTTCGGCGGCATGATCATGAGTACGATCCTGAATTTGTTCTTTATTCCGGTGTTGTATCTAATCATTGAAGGCTGGCGCGAACGAGGAAAGACCGAGGCGCAGATCAGAGCCGAACCTTAGAAAGCAAATTGGAGCTGAGTCTGGGGATTCGCGAGTTACTCGAGTCGCTGCATGGCGGCTCCAAGCACGCGGCCTGGACCGGGTTCTTGCACAAAGGCGATGACGCGGAGGTCGGCTTTGTCGGTGAGTTTCTCGAGCTTGAGGGAAACATCACCCGAAAAGGCAGCCTTCGAGTCGATCGTTCCAACCTTCTCGAGCCTGCGCACTACGGCGACATGAGCCAGATGCCGACCGGAATTCTCTCCGCTCGCGACCTGCGATTCGGCGTGGTTTAAAGCCACCACAAAGATGATGTCGGATTTGCGGGAATGTTCGGGAAGAGCGGCGACATCGATGTGTGCTCGTACAGTGTTACCTTCCAGCGAAACCGCGCCGATCTGAACCGATGCGAGCATACCGTATGCAGGAGCAGTGAGCGCCTTCTCGGCCTCTTTTACATTGTTCCCTACAAACTGGGTGGCGCCATCGACAACCATCTGGGGCGTGTACACGCTGGCCAGATGAAAATGCTGCATGTACTCATCTTGCCGCTCGCTGAAAGCATGGGATGAGTACGGATCGGTCCAGCCATCGTGGTTCCAATAGTCCACGTGCTCACTCAAGACGATCAGCTCTTTCGTAGAAACGGGTTGTTGATCGAGTTTTTGCAGGAAGGTATCGGCCGGGGGACAGTCGGAGCAACCTTCCGACGTGAACAGTTCTACCAATACCGGAGTTCGCGTAGACGAGGTCGGCTTGTCGCCGCTTCGAGCAAAGAGCGTGAATGTGACGACCGACGCGATGATCAGAACAACAACAGTTGCTTTCATAAACTGAACCGCAATTCCTGCAACCATTGTTTCGATGATCTTGTTCGGGTAGAAGTTACAACGAAGTGCGAGGCGATGTTGGGCAAGTTTGTAATTTTCTTGTAACTCGGGACCGAGCCAGCGCCGATCGGTTCTCGGGCGAGAACGCGGCCTGCAGTTAAGTAGTCCAGCGCCGACCAAGACGCGCCGCCATTGTTCGACATCGAGACCTGCCGAAAAATGACAAAAACTGTCAAAAAATCGGCAACCAAGGCCGTTTTCAGGGGAAAAATCCGGGTCTTTCACCATCGTCACATACCCGTTACTTACTGAATCGGTTCGGGTTAAGGCTCTTTCAAGCTTCGAGCAAGAAGGCAGCGCGATCTGGTGCTCGATCTGCGGAGACTTTGGAGTGGTTTCTGACAAGAACGAGGCCTGAAAGTATATGAGCCAGGGTTCCCCAAATTCGATGATTCCGGATATGTCGCCACTCGAGCACCTTGTGGATCAGGATGTAACGCCACGTCAGGTGTGCGGTGTGCTCGCGAAGATGTTCCAAGTGCAACAAACGGAGGTAGCTATCCTGCGCCTGGAGCGCGGACTGTTGCACTTTATCTTCCCGGACGAACTGCGCACCGCAGGATCGATTCCGATTTCGAGTTCGTCGATCGCAGCACACACGGCGATCAGCAAAAAATCAGAGATCTTTAACAACTTTGCCCGCGTCAAACATGCCAGCGTATTTGAGACGGTCAAGCTGGGAACGTCGGAAGGCGTGGATACCAGCGAACCGTTGCCGATTCAGAAGTTGATGTCGGCGCCGGTGGTTGATGAGAATGCGAAGGTTTTAGGGGTAATCCAGATCTCGCGGAAGGGATCAGAAGCGACATTCGCCGGTGCGGATTTCAGCCGCGAGGACTTGCATGAACTGGAGATGGCGGCAGGCATCTTGGCGGCTTCGACGGTGATGCGAACCAGCTAAGCAGGCGTCTTTTGCGGTGCTGGGGCGGGATTTGATCCAACCTGGCACACACGAATGGACGTCTTATTGGAGAAAGGCCTTCCATTTCCCTGGCTAACCAAGGAATAATGCGAAGCGTCTAAAGTTTGATACGATAAGCGCCCGTGAATTTCGACCCCATCGCGCTGTTCCAGCCGCACGCTAACCTCAGCGATGACGTCAACAGCAATATTGTGCAGTCGGAGATCGAGGGCGGCGTGTTTCTAAACGACCTCGAACCGCGCACGGTTCTTCAGATCCAGACCCAGCATCATTGCTACACGGCATTGTTTCTCGGAGACAATCAAGCGCTGATCTGGGGGCATCCGGAATTCTGCCCACAACCGGTGCCGGTAGCGATTGCCGGGTCGACATGGGGTGGAACGATGCTGAAGGTGCGTTACGTGGGACGCGGCATGCGGTTGGAGTTTCACCATCCTGGATACCGCACGCCGATTGTGACTTCCCCGATTCAGGAGATCAACGAGCAGCCACCGCTCGTGCACGAAACGGCCGACCAATCGCTCGCCAACAACTAGCCGAAGCCTTGCCCGTAGCCCCCTGAAATTCCTGATCGCAGCTACGTTTGGCGCTTCCCGTCTGCGCGTTATATGCTCGGGGCCGTGCAACGATCCACGGTGCGGTCTCCGACGGCAGGGCTACTGCTCGGCCTGATCATCACGGTTGCGGCCGTGGTGGCGTACTCGTGGTATACGACTCGCCAGATCTCGTACTTGCGCGCGTTGCAGAACAATCTCACCGATCGCAACCGGAAAGACTCGCTACAACTGCTGCGCATTCAGAACGATCTGAACACGCTCGCACTCGACATGCGCGACATGCTCGATAACGATGAACCGTATCCGCTGAGCGCGTGGTCGGCGCAATTTGAGCGCGTACGTTCAGACCTGGACAATGCGTTGAAGGTCGAAGAGCAGCTGGCGCCGACGCAGCGAAGTCCTGAGCAGCGGCAGTATCTGGCCAATTCCCTCTTTCAATTCTGGGACGCAGTGGATCGTACGTTTGCGCTGGCGCAAGCAGGTAAAGTGGAGGAAGCGCGCAACCAGATTCGCGTGACGCTGCAGGCGCGGCAAGCAGCGCTCAGTACAGCAGTGGCTCGGTTGCTGGTGCAAAACAATGAAAGTCAGGAGCAGGCGGACCAGCAGATTCGCCAGATCTATGACAAGGTTCAAGGGCAAGTGTACGTGTTCCTGGGCGCGACCTTGGCGGCCATCCTGCTGACCAGCTTGTACCTGATCAAAACGAATCAACAGCTCTTCGCCCAACTGGCGACGCTTTCCAGCCAACGCAGTGAGCTTGCGCAAAAGCTAATTGCGACGCAGGAGTCGACGCTTCGCCATATTTCGCGTGAGCTGCATGATGAGTTTGGTCAGATTCTGACGGCCGTGGGATCAATGCTAGGGCGCGCGGAGAAACACACGCCGGAAGACTCGCCCGTGCGCACGGAGCTAAAAGAAGTTCGTGACATTGCGCAGACGACGCTCGACAGTGTGCGAAGTCTGTCGCAGGCGTTGCATCCGGTGATGCTCGACGAATCCGGACTCGAAAGCACGATCGACTGGTATTTGCCCACCGTGGAAAAGCAGACGGGGATTGGCATATCCTACGAAAAATCGGGAACGCCATTTCCGATCAGCGGTAGTGCAAGCATTCATATTTATCGCGTGTTACAAGAAGCATTGAATAATGTGACACGGCACTCGGGCGCGAATCAGGCGTGGGTACGGATGCGATTTCTGGCGGATCGCCTGGAGCTTGAAGTGGAAGATCACGGCGAGGGCTTTGTGAAGCAGAACGGCAGTCCCGGCATCGGGTTGGTGGCCATGCGGGAGCGGGCAGAGTTGCTGGGGGGCACGTTGAGATTCATCCCGCCGCCAATGGGAGGGACGCTGCTTCGTTTGTGCGTACCGAAGGAAAGAGTGGAGGCGCATGCCGAATAAAATTTCTGTACTGCTGGTGGACGACCACGCCCTTGTACGCCGCGGGTTCAAGAGGATTCTTGAAGATGAGACGGATATCAGGGTCGTGGGCGAGGCCGGCGACGGCAACGAAGCGGTTCGGCTAGCGGAGGAACTGAAGCCGAACGTCATCGTCATGGACTGCGCAATGCCAAGCACCAGCGGCCTGGTAGCGACTCGAAAGATTCTTTCCAGCACACCCGATCAAAAAATCCTGATGCTGAGCATGCATTCGGAAGACACGCTGGTGAGGCAGGCGCTGGAAGCCGGCGCAAGGGGATACGTGCTGAAAAATGCCGTTGATCTCGAACTGGCCGGCGCGATCCGCAAGGTTGTCGCGGGCGAAGTGGTGCTTGATCCGCAAGTTTCGAAGCGCGCGTCACTCAAGGGCGAGCGGAACGGCGGACTAACAACACGCGAACTCGAGATTCTGCAACTGATCGTCGACGGCAAGTCGAACAAGGAAATCGCGGATCACCTTGGCCTGAGTGTGAACACGGTGGCGGTGCACCGCGCGAACATCATGGACGCACTCGGCATTCATAAGACCGCCGAGCTGGTGGTGTACGCCATCCGCAACGGGCTGGTGAACGTCCCGTGAATCGCAGGTCGTTCCTGGCGAGCATGGCAGGACTCGCCGTCTCGGGTTGGTGCGCGCGTGATTCATGGGGCCTTTTCGCCCCTTCTTCTTCCAACCTGGGATTCACTCTCACCGACGTAACGGCAACCGCGGGAATTCAGTTTCATCACAACAGCGCGGCTTACGGAGGCAAGCTGCTTCCTGAGACTCTCGGGTCGGGTTGCGCCTTTTTGGATTACGACGCCGATGGGTGGCAGGACATCCTGCTCGTGAATGGGATGGACTGGGCCGGACACAAGCGCGAGCGCAGCACGCTAAAACTTTACCGGAACAATCGCAATGGAACGTTCACCGACGTCACGAAAAGCGCCGGGCTGGATTTCGAGATGTACGGGATGGGTGTGGCTGTGGGCGATTACAACAACGACGGCTTTCCGGACATCCTGGTCACATGCGTGGGCCAGAACCGGTTATTCCGCAATACGGGAAAAGGCACGTTTGTGGACGTGACAGCGAAAAGTGGGTTGGGTGGACGGCAGGCGATGAGCACATCTGCTCTATGGTTCGACTTTGACCGGGATGGATTGCTCGATCTGTTCGTCTGCAATTACGTGCGCTGGTCGCCAGACCACGACGTGTTCTGCAGCCTCGACGGGAAACACAAGTCCTATTGCACGCCGGAGGCGTATCGCGGCGAGACGTGCTGGCTGTTTCGCAATCGCGGCAACGGTACGTTCGAGGACATCACGGCCAAGAGCGGGGTCTTCGACAGCAGTTCGAAATCACTGGGCGTCGCGATGTTTGACTACGACCGCGATGGCTGGCCCGATCTGCTCGTCGCCAACGACACGCAACCGAACAAGCTCTACCGCAACCAGCGGGACGGAACTTTCAAGGATGTCGGCATGGAGGCTGGAATCGCTCTGAGCCCGGACGGAAAGGCTCGGGCTGGAATGGGTGTCGATACAGGAGACTTTACAAACTCCGGTGCACAGGGTGTGGCCATCACGAATTTCGATAACGAGATGGCGGGCGTGTATCGCGCGACCGGGTCGGGATCATTTGACGATATCGCGACGCAAACCGGGATTGGGCTTCCTACGAAAAACAGCCTTGGTTTTGGTTGCCTGTTCTTCGATGTGAATCTGGATGGCTATCTCGATCTGGCGATCGCCAACGGGCACATCGATGAGACGGTACGTAACATTCGCGGAAACGTCGGGTACGCGCAGCCTCCGCAGCTCTTCCTCAACAATGGCAAAGGTGCGTTTCAGGACGTCGCTGACAGCATGGGGGCGGGATTCGCTCAGGCGAAGGTGGGGCGTGGTCTCGCGTATGGGGACTTTGACCGCGATGGCGATCTGGACTTGCTCATGACCACGAACAACGGACCTGCGTATCTGTACCGCAATGACCAAAGCGCGGGAAATCGAAGCATCCGATTCCGGCTCGTCGGCACGAGCTCTAATCGTGACGCAATTGGAGCGATGGTGCGAATCGAATACGCAGGCGTCAGTCAGTCACGGATGGTCAAGAGTGGCTCGAGTTATCTCTCACAATCGGAGCTTCCGGCCACATTTGGTGTGGGAGGCCGCGATCAGATTGAACGAGTCATTGTGCAGTGGCCCACAGGACAGACGGAAGAGTTCAAGAGTCTCGCGACCGGCAAGACTTACGTCTGTACCGAAACGAAGGGAATTCAAGCACTCAACGGCTTCTAATACTTTTTCAGTATTGTTCTGACTCTCCTTTCTCAGTAGATTGCCGAGCAATTCATCGGTCCTCTTTTGCGCACACCCACGCCCGCGCTCTTGAGGCACCCCCTAGAGAAAACCGGCGGAGCACCGCCGGGGAATCATATGTCCCCAGCTGGCAATACAGAAAGCTAGCTGGGGCTTTTTTGAGGCATTCAGCGTTCTGTACCGGGTTGGGTTCTGATTCCGAAACGGTGGGGAAAGTCACAATGAAAAAACTGATCGTGTGCTCAGCATTGGTGCTTCTGTCCGGAGCCCTTCTATGGGCAGCTCCAGGCAAAACGGAAACCATACAAGGCTACGTGCTCGACTCCGCCTGCGCATTTACGAAGGGCCTCGATAAACCAATCAGCCACGATTGCGCGATTGCGTGTGCCAAGGCGGGCTCGCCGTTAGTGATTCTTACCGGGAACGGCACAATCTACTGGCCGATTGCGGATACCACGCCGTCGAGCGGGCAGAACGAGAAACTCGTTCCGTTTGCCGGACACAAGGTAACGGCTACGGGAAAAGTGTTTGAGCGTGGAGGTTCGCACGCATTTGTCATCGAAAAAATTGAAGCGTTAGCTGCGAAGTAGTTCCACCAAGCTTAGCCAAGAAAAGTTGCGCCGGGGGAGGAGGGGGATGCGTTTTCTCAAAAATCTGCTTTGCGTTTTGATTTTGTCGTTCACGGGAGTCAACGTAGCGGCACAACAGATTACTGGCAGCATTCGCGGAGGCATTTCTGATCCCAGCGGAGCGGTCGTGCAGGATGCGACGGTTACGGCAAAACAAATGGAGACGGGGTTGATCCGAACGGTTTCGTCTGCGAAAGATGGAAGCTTTCTGCTCGTTGAACTTCCCGTCGGACACTATTCCCTTGAAGTGGCGGCCCGCGGCTTTCAGAAGTACGGGCAGGAAGGAATCTCATTGAACGTCAACGAGACGGCGACAGTTCCCGTGCGGCTTACCGTCGGCGCAGAAACCCAGAAGGTTGAGGTCCAGGCAGACGCGAACCTGATTCAGACCACCACCAGCAGTCTTGGCCTCGCGGTGACAGAGAAGGAGCTGCTTGATCTGCCCCTCGATGGGCGCGACTTCTCGCAGCTGGGTTTGCTGCAGCCGGGAGCCGCCCCGTTGACGCCGGGATTGAAAGAAGCCGCCGGCTCTCTTCGCGACGGGCAGGCGTACGCGGTGGATGGGCAGCGCCCTGAGTCGAACAACTTCCTGATCGATGGCGCGAATAATGTCAACGCGGTAGACGCCGGCTTCGTACTGAAACCGCCGATCGACGC
>Ga0126371_10000509_pt1 | contig 32140 bp, 25 predicted proteins | sample PanSoiMetaPlot_4_FD_110145 | JGI IMG/M metagenome (GOLD analysis project Ga0126371, IMG submission 110145) | Tropical forest soil microbial communities from Panama - MetaG Plot_4 | ecosystem: Environmental > Terrestrial > Soil > Tropical forest > Bulk soil | place: Panama | collected 2016-02-17 | reverse complement strand
CTGTTTCAGGAGCAGGCGATGCAGATCGCCATCACGGCCGCCAAGTTCACGCCCGACGAGGCCGACGGGCTGCGCCGCGCCATGGCGACCTTCCGCCACAACGGCAGCGTCCATCTGTTTCGCGACAAGTTCATCGCCGGCATGACGCGGCGCGGCTACGACCGGGAATTCGCCGAGAACTGCTTCGGCCAGATCGAGGGTTTCGGCGAGTACGGCTTCCCCGAGAGCCACGCGGCGAGTTTTGCGCTGCTCGTCTACGTCTCGAGCTGGATCAAGTGCCACTACCCCGACGTCTTCTGCGCCGCCATCCTCAACAGCCAGCCGATGGGTTTCTACCAGCCGGCCCAGCTCGTGCGCGACGCGCGCCAGCATGGCGTCGAGGTGCGCCCCGTCGACGTGAACTTCAGCGACTGGGACTGCACGCTGGAATACGGCGCGATCCGTTGCGCCGTCCGGCTCGGCTTCCGGCAGATCCAGGGCCTTGCCGAAGACGAGCTCAAGCTGCTCGTCGCGGCGCGCCGCAACGGCTACACCGCGATCGAGCAGCTCGCCGCTCTCTCGGGCGTCTCGCGCTTCACCATCGAGCGCCTCGCGGAAGCCGACGCCTTCCGCTCGCTCGGCCTCGACCGCCGCGCCGCGCTGTGGGCGGCGCGCCGGCTCGACACCATCGGGCTCGCACGCGCAAGGCCGCAGCGGAAAGCCGATGTCGACGTCGCGCACCCGCCCACGCTGCTCGCCGCCGATCGCGGCGACGAGCTCTTTCCCGAGCCCGCCGTCGCGCTGCCGCCGATGACGCTCGCCGAGCACGTGGCCGAGGACTATGCGGCGACCCAGCTGTCGCTCAAGGCGCATCCGATCAAATTCTTCCGCGATGACCTCGTGCGGCTCGGCGCGCAGCGCAATGTCGATATCCGCGACGAGCGCCTGCGCAACGACGCGATGGTGACGGTCGCGGGCCTCGTGCTGATCCGCCAGCAGCCCGGCACCGCCAAGGGCGTCATATTTATGACTCTCGAGGACGAGACCGACATTGCCAACATCATCGTGTGGCCAAAGGTCTTCGCAAAAAACCGCCGCATCGTGATGACGTCGCGCTTCGTCGCCGTGCGCGGCCGCCTGCAGCGCGCCGGCCGCGTCATCCACGTGGTGGCGCACCGCTTCGTCGACCTCACCCGCGAGCTGCGCCGGCTGGTCGACGGGGAGCCGACTGCGGCGGGTACGCTCCCGGCGCAAGCGGAACTGCCCCTCGTCAAGAGCCGGGATTTTCACTGAGGCGCGCCAATTCAGCACTTGAATGGTAACGTATATGCAACTATATAGGATTCTCGAGTACCGGGATGCTGAAGGCCAAAGTCCTTTCGAGCGTTGGTTCGACGGGCTCGATGCCCAGGCCGCCACGAAGATAAACGTCGCACTAACACGTCTCGCCCAGGGCAACGTCTCGAACGTCAAAGGCGTCGGCGGCGGAGTTTTCGAGTTTCGGGTAGACCTTGGCCCGGGGTATCGAATCTATTTCGGGCGCGACGGGCACGACCTCGTCATTCTGTTGGGTGGAGGGACCAAGCGCCGTCAGCAGCAGGATATCGATTCGGCATTTGCTCGATGGATGGACTATAAGACACGCAAGAAAAAGGCACGATGACATGGCGCTGACAAAGGAATTCAAGGAGACCGTCAAGGCGCGCGCCGAGCGCGACCCCGCATTCCGCGAAGCTCTTCTCAAGGAGGCAATCGAGCTATTGCTGGCTGGCGACCTTGAAACCGGCAAGGTCATCCTACGCGACTACATCAATGCTACGGTTGGCTTCGAGAAACTCGCCCGCGCGACCGGCACCCCGGCCAAGAGCCTGATGCGCATGCTCGGCCCGAACGGCAATCCCCGCGCAGACAATTTACTCAGGATGATTGCCAAGCTGCAGCGCGTCACCGGATTGCATCTGGCTGTGGCCGCAGAACGGTAGAACACTTGCCCACCGACAAGCAGCAGGTCGCGCTCTCCTCGATCGCCGCCTCGGCGGGGCTCACCGCCGCCAAGGCCGCGGTCGGGCTCACCACCGGGTCGCTCGCGATCCTGTCCGAGGCCGCCCATTCACTGATCGATCTCGCCGCGACCGTGATGACCTATTTCGCGGTGCGCATCGCCGACATGCCGGCCGACGCGGAGCATCACTACGGCCACGGCAAGGTCGAGAGCCTGTCGGCGCTGGCCGAGACCGCGCTCCTGTTCGTGCTCTCCGGCGTCGTCATCTGGGAAGCCGGCCGCCGCCTGCTCGGCTTCGAGAACGAAGCCGTCGTGGCGACGCTTGCGGCCTTCGCCGTGATGGCGGCCTCGATCGTGATCGATTTCCTGCGCTCGCGCGCGCTCTATCGCGCCGCCGCGGCGCACCGCAGCGAGGCGCTCGAGGCCGATGCGCTGCATTTCGGCTCCGACATGTGGTCGTCGGCCGCGGTGCTCGCCGGCCTCGCCGGGCTGCGCCTCGGCTTTCCGTGGGCCGATTCGGCCGCCGCGCTCGTGGTGGCGCTGTTCGTCTGCCTCGCCGGCTGGCGGCTCGGGCGGCGCACCATCGACACGCTGACCGACACGGCGCCCGCCGGCGCGGCCGAGCGCATCCGCGCCATCGCCCGCCGCGTCACCGGCGTGGTCGAGGTTGCTCGCGTGCGCGTGCGCCGCGTCGGGGCGACGCTGTTCGTCGATCTCGACGTCGCGGCGAGCCGCACCCTGCCGCTCGACCGCGTCGAGGCGCTCAAGGGCGAGATCTCGCGCGCGGTCGCGGCCGCGATGCCCGACGCCGAAATCAACCTCACCGTGGTGCCGCGCGCGCTCGACGACGAGACGGTGCTCGAACGCGTGATGGTGATCGCGCGCAACCGCGGCATCGCCGTTCATCACGTGACCGTGCAGGCGGTCGCGGGGCGGCTCGCGGTCTCGCTCGATCTCGAGGTCGACGGCGCGCTCACGCTTGCGGCTGCGCACGAGATCGCCTCCGGCCTCGAAGCCGCGGTGCGCGACGAGCTCGGCCCCGAGGTCGAGGTCGAGAGCCACATCGAGCCGCTGCAGGTGAGCCGCCTGTCCGGCCGCGACGCGCCGCCGGCGCGCGTCGAAGCGGTGCACGCCGCCCTTGCGGCGCTCGCCGCCGAGGGCGGGGTGCTGCGTCACGTGCACGACGTGCGGGTGCGCGAGACCCGCGACGGCGAGATCGTCAACTTCCACTGCGACGTCGACCCGGCAATGCGCGTCGGCGCCGCGCACGAGCGCGTCGACGACGTCGAGCGCGGGCTGCGCCGGCGCTTCCCCGAGATCCTGCGGGTGATCGGCCACGCCGAGCCGCGCTAGCTCCAGCCGATCCGGTCGGGCTCGTCGATCCAGGATTGCGATCGGCCTCTCCGAGCAGGATACCGCAGCCACGCCGCGGGCCGCTGTCCGACTGTCGGAACTTGGGGCACATCGCGCCGAATCCCCATGCCGTGCTGACGCATCGGGGGAGCATGATCTTTCCGGAAAACCGGGCGCGACGTTGCCATTCATCCGCCGTAAGCCCAAATCTTCGTTTGCTATTGGCGTGACCCGGCCGAACCGCTATTGAAGCCGGCCCATTGGTCCCGCGCCAACGGAACCGTGCTCCACACGACGTCGTGCGGGACTTTGCTGACGGCGACAGGCTTCGCGCATGATCGATCCGCTCTATGCAATGTCCGGCTTTGCAGTCGGAGTCCTGGTCGGCATGACCGGCGTCGGCGGCGGATCCTTGATGACACCGCTGCTGATCCTGGCGTTCGGAGTTCATCCGGCGACCGCCGTCGGGACCGACCTGCTCTACGCGGCGGCGACCAAGACCGTCGGCAGCATGGTGCACGGCTTTGCCCACAGCATCGAATGGCGGGTGGTGCGCCGGCTGGCGACCGGCAGCCTGCCGGCGACCGCGGCGACGCTCGTCGTGCTGTCGTACCTCAACCAGAGCGAAGCCGCGCGCAGCCTGATCACGGTCGTGCTCTGCGTCGCGCTGCTGCTGACCGCCGGCGCGCTCACCTTCCGCAACGCCATCGTAGAGACCTTTCGCAGCCGCTTTCCGGCCTTTGCCAGCCGCGACACGGCGATCGACACGGTGATCGTCGGCGCCATCCTGGGCGTGCTCGTCACTGCCTCCTCGATCGGGGCCGGCGCCCTCGGCGTCGTCGCGCTCGTCATCCTGTATCCGCAGCTGCCGATGGCGCGCATCGTCGGATCCGACATCGCCCATGCGGTGCCGCTCACCCTCGCGGCCGGCGCCGGGCACTGGATCATCGGCACGGTCGACTGGCACATCATGGGTTCGCTGCTCGCCGGCTCGGTTCCCGGCATCGTGCTCGGCAGCTATGCGGCCATCCGCGTTCCCGAACGCGCGCTGCGCCTCGTGCTGGCCGCGACCCTCATCCTGGTCGCCGGCAAGCTCGCCTCCGATCACATCGCAGTCGGCTCGCAGCTGATCACCGCATTCACGCACCGGGCGCCGAATTGAGCCCGCCCGGCCCGGGCGGGCTCGCGCGATCGAACAACGTCACGGCTGCTTCGAATCCATCAGGACGAAGATGACGCGGCACGGCTCCGTGCCGTGGTTGAGCCAGGCGTGATTGGTCGCCTGCTGCACGACGACGTCGCCGGCCTTGAGATGGACCGTCTTGTCGTCGAGCATCATGTCGATCTCGCCCGACATGATGATCGCGTAGTCGATCGTGCGGGTGCGGTGCATCATCGGATTGCTGACCGGAACGCCGCGGGCCGGCGCGTTGTCGCCGACGATCTTCATCATGAAGTTGGGATCGAGCTTGGCGAGCTTCGCCGCATCGACCGGCGGAAACTCGACGACGCGCAGCACCGTGCCATTGGCGGGCGGCGGAATGCCGATCGGCCGCTGCGCGGTGTCCTGCTGCGCGATCCCCAGCGGATAGGAATCGGTGATCCAGAGCACGGCGCCGGCAGTGCCGGATTTGCCGACGTCGAGCGTCAGGCGGCTGTCGAACAACGTGGTCGACTTGTTGTCGGCATCGAAGCCGGTGATGACGCGATGAATGTCGCTCGCCCGGCTTGCCGAGCACGCCAGCAGCAAGACCGAGAGCGACCAGACAATCGTACGGGACCGACGGCAATTCATGAGCTCCTCCCTTTGCGATCGAACGTTCGTTTGTCGTCCGAGAAAAAAGTTAACCGCGGATCGCACGCGCGGCGCAAGGGGCGCACGCCCATGCGGCGCGTCTCACGGAATGAGCACCGCCGCGCCTTGCAGGCGCCCGGCGCGCAGGTCGGCGAGCGCATCATTGGCGCGAAGAAGCGGATAGCGCACGACCTCGGTCTTCACGCGAGCCTTTGGCGCGACGGCGAGAAACTCGCGCGCGTCGGCGCGCGTCAGGTTGGCGACCGAGACGACCTGCCGCTCCTCCCACAGGATGCGATACGGAAAGCTCGGAATGTCCGACATGTGGATGCCGCCGCAGACGACGCGGCCGCCCTTCTTGACGGCGCGCAGCGCCGCCGGCACCAGCGCGCCGACCGGCGCGAAGATGATCGCCGCATCGAGCGGCTCGGGCGGCGTCTCCTCGGAGCCGCCCGCCCAGACGGCGCCGAGCGCGCGCGCGAACGCCTGCGCGGCGGCATCGCCCGCGCGCGTGAAGGCATGGACGCGGCGGCCCTGCCACCCTGCGACCTGCGCCAGGATATGCGCGGCGGCGCCGAAGCCGTAGAGGCCGAGCGCGGCCCCCTCGCCCGCCATGCGGTAGCTGCGCCAGCCGATCAGCCCGGCGCACAGCAGCGGCGCGAGCGCGGCGGCGTCGCCCGCTTCGGGCAGCGCGAAGCAGTAGCGGGCATCCGCGATCGCGTGGCTCGCATAGCCGCCGTCGCGCGTATAGCCGGTGAAGACCGGTGCGTCGCACAGGTTCTCGCGTCCGTCGCGGCAGTACGGACAGATGCCGCAGGTGCCGCCGAGCCACGGCACGCCGACGCGGCTGCCGGCCGCGAGGCCCGCGACGCCGGCGCCGCTCGCCGCGACGCGGCCGACGATCTCGTGGCCGGGCACGGTGGGCAGCGGGATGTCGGGCAGCTCGCCGTCGACCACATGCAGGTCGGTGCGGCAGACGCCGCAGGCGGCGATCTCGATCAGGACCTCGCCGGGCCCCGGCGCCGGCAGCGGCCGCTCGCGCATGACGAGCGGCGCGTTCGGCCGCTCCAGCACCATGGCGCGCATGACGGACGGCCGATGCGAGGGCTCGCGCGGCATTGGCGGAGTATGGAGCGCCCGCCGCCGCCCCGCAATGCGGCAGGTTCGGGAGGCAGCGTTGGGGCGAGCGCACCGCCCCGCGACGCGCGGCTTGGCTATCGGGCGCGAACGGCTTAGATGAAGGACTTGTCCCAGCACCGGAATGACCATGCGCACCGACCAGGACCAGCCCGTCCGCCTTGCCGACTATCAGCCCTCCGCCTGGCTGGTCGAGACCGTCCATCTTGACGTGGCGCTCAACGCGACCGCGACGCGCGTGCGCGCGCGGCTGAAGCTCAAGCCCAATACGGCGGCGCCGGCCGCCGCGCCGCTCACGCTCGACGGGGACGGGCTTGCGCTGCAGTCGATCGCGCTCGACGGGACGGCGCTGCCGGCGGACGCCTACACGGCGACGCCCGACACACTGTCGATCGCGCAGCCGCCGCAGCGCCCGTTCGAGCTCACCATCGAGACCCTGGTCGACCCCACCGCCAATACGCAGCTCTCCGGCCTCTACCGCGCCGGCAATACCTATTGCACCCAGTGCGAGGCGGAGGGCTTTCGCCGTATCACCTATTTCCTCGACCGGCCCGACGTGATGGCGGTCTACACCACGCGCATCGAGGCCGAGAAGGCCGACGCGCCGGTCCTGCTCGCCAACGGCAACCTGATCGAGTCCGGCGACGTCGCCGGCACCACGCGTCACTTCGCCGTGTGGCACGATCCGTTCCCGAAGCCATCCTATCTGTTCGCGCTGGTCGGCGGCGCGCTCGGCCACATCGAGGACACGTTCGTCACCATGTCGGGCCGCCGGGTCGCGCTGCGCATCTATGTCGAGCCCGGCAGGGAGGACCGCGCCGGCTTTGCGATGGATGCGCTCAAGCGCGCGATGCGCTGGGACGAGCAGGCGTTCGGCCGCGAATACGACCTCGACATCTTCATGATCGTCGCGGTGTCCGCCTTCAACATGGGCGCGATGGAGAACAAGGGGCTCAACGTCTTCAACGACAAATACGTGCTGGCGAGCCCGGAGACCGCGACCGACATCGACTATGCGAGCATCGACGGCATCATCGCCCACGAATATTTCCACAACTGGACCGGCAACCGCATCACCTGCCGCGACTGGTTCCAGCTCTGCCTCAAGGAGGGCCTTACGGTCTTCCGCGACCAGGAGTACACCGCCGACCAGCGCTCGCGCCCGGTCAAGCGCATCACCGACGTGCGGCTCCTGCGCGCCCACCAGTTCGTCGAGGATGCGGGCCCCCTCGCCCATCCGGTGCGGCCGGAAATCTATCGCGAGATCAACAATTTCTACACGGCGACCGTCTACGAGAAGGGCGCCGAGATCGTCCGCATGCTCAAGACCATGCTGGGCGCGCAAGGATTTCGCGCCGGCATGGATCTCTATTTCCAGCGCCACGACGGGCATGCCGCGACGGTGGAGGATTTCATCGCCTGCTTCGCCGACGCGACCGAGACCGATCTTGCGCAATTCATGCGCTGGTACCGCCAAGCCGGCACGCCGGAAGTGGCCGTCACGCTGAGCCACGATCCCAAGACGAAGACCTGCACGCTCGACCTCACACAGATGCTGCGGCCGACGCCGGGGCAGCCCGACAAGGAGCCGATGGTGATCCCGCTCGCGCTCGGTCTCGTCGGTCCGGACGGGCGCGACCTGCCGCTCAGGCTGGCGGACGGCCGCACCGTCGAGCACGGCGTCGTCACGCTCACCCAGCCGACCGAGGTCTTCGTCTTCGCGGGCGTCCCGGCGCGGCCCGTCGCCTCGCTCAACCGCGCCTTTTCGGCGCCGGTCAAGCTCACCGCCAACCTGACCGCCGACGAGCTGCGCTTCCTCGCCGCGCACGACAGCGATCCGTTCAACCGCTGGCAGGCGCTGCAGACGCTCGGCTCGACGCTGCTGACCGACAACGTCAAGGCGCTGCGCGCCGGGGCGGCGATGCGCACCGACGCGGGCCTGATCGACGCGCTCGGCGCGATCCTCGCCGAGCCGGCGCTCGAGCCCGCCTTCGTCGCCCAGGCGCTGACGGTGCCGTCGGAAGCCGACATCGCCCGCGAGCTCGGCCATGACGTCGATCCGGACGCGATCTTCGCGGCGCGCGTGGCGCTGCGCGCGGCGATCGGCGATGCGCTCGGGGCGGCCCTGCGCGAGACCTACCGCCGCCTGTCGGGCGGCGGGCCCTACAGCCCGGATGCGGCAAGCGCCGGCCGCCGCAGCCTGAAGAACGTCGCGCTCGATCTGCTCGCCGCCGCGGGCAGCGCCGCCGCGATCGCGCGCGCGGCGCAGCAGTACCACACCGCCGACAACATGACCGACCGCATGGCGGCGATCGCCACGCTGTCGTTCCACCCGGTGCCCGAGCGGCAGGCGGCGATCGATGATTTCTACCGCCGCTTCCAGGCCGATCCGCTGGTGATCGACAAATGGTTCGCGCTCCAGGCCGGCATCCCGGAGGCCGCGACGCTCGCACGCGTGCAGGAGCTCACGCGCCATCCCGCGTTCTCGCTCGGCAATCCGAACCGGGTGCGTTCGCTGATCGGCGCCTTCGCGCAGATGAACCAGACCCAGTTCAACCGCGCCGACGGCACCGGCTACGCGTTCGTGGCCGACACCATTCTCGCGCTCGACGGCCGCAACCCCCAGGTCGCCTCGCGGATGATGACCGCATTCAAGAGCTGGCGCGCGCTCGAAGCGGGCCGCCGCGCCAAGGCCGAGGGGGAGTTGCGGCGCGTGGCCGCTGCGCAATCGCTGTCGACCGACGTGCGCGACATCGTCGAGCGCTCGCTCGCGCCGGCATGACGCTGCCGGCGCGCGTCAGAGAACCTGTCAAGGGCTGGAAATCGCACCGTGGACGGGCGCGGCGGCCGCAATCCCGACGCCGCGGAAAGCCGAATCTGATCGGTATTTTGTGTACTATTTCACACCGTAACAAATACGTAAAAAATGGTCCGACGGACTCTCGACAAAGATTCGCCGATCGATTCCAATGGACGTGATTCGGGACGAGATGCGGCACATCCCTCCCGGACGTCGGTGGTGGGGACAGTCCCGAGGGGAGGCCTGGCATGGCGCCCGCTCTTGCGAGCGCGTCAGCGAGCACGGATTCGATCAAGGGCTTGGCTCAATCCATCGCCAAGCCCGCGTATCGACGCCTCCTCGTCGCTGAGCCCGCGCTGCGCCGCGCCGTTCCGGTTCTCATCATCGCCTTCCTCGCCACCATGGCCATCGGCGCGATCGTGCAGATCAGCGATCATCGCCGCGAGGCGATCGGGACCATCGCGGACCGGCTCGCCGCGACCGCGCACGTCGTGAACCTGCGGCTCGATCAGTCCGTCGCCGTCGCCAAGAACGACTCGGTCAGGCGCGCCCAGGAGCTGCTCGACCGCGCGCTGCCCGACCACGCGATCGAACGCGGCCGCACGGTCCTGGTCAGCGATCTCGACGGCACCATCGTGGCGGCAGCGCCGGCGCGCGACTATATCGGCCGTGCGCTGCTCGACGTGCTGGGGCCGGCGCAGCCGCTCACCACCTTCACGGCCAGCGCCGGCGTGATGGAGACGCCGCTCGCCGACGGCACCGAGGCTTTTGCGACCGTGCTCGGCCTGCAGGCGCCGCTCGGCCAGATCGCGGTGGTCCAGCCGCGCGAGATCGCGCTCGCGCCGTGGCGGTCGGACACCGCGCTGACCGTCACCCTCTCGGCGACCACCGGCTTCGTGGTGCTGATCCTGGGCTTTGCGTTCCATTGGCAGGCGACGCGCGCGCGCGAGGCCGACGCAATCCACGACACCGTGCGCGGCCGCATCGATACGGCGCTCAACCGCGGGCGCTGCGGCCTGTGGGACTGGGACCTCGCGCGCGGGCGCATCTTCTGGTCCCATTCGATGTTCGCCATTCTGGGGCTCGCCCCGCGCGACGACCTCCTGACCTTCGGCGAGGTCAGCGCGCTGGTGCATCCGGACGACGTGCGGCTCTACGAGCTCGCGATCCAGCTCGCCGACGGCAAGACCCGGTCGATCGACCGCGCCTTCCGCATGCGCCACGCGCGCGGCGACTGGGTGTGGCTGCGCGCGCGCTGCGAGATCATCCGCCAGCGCGACGGCGCCGATCCGCATCTGATCGGCATCGCGGTCGACACCACCGAGCAGAAGGACCTGGTGGAGAAGACCATCGCGGCCGACCTGCGCCTGCGCGATGCGATCGAGACCATCCCCGAGGCCTTCGTGCTGTGGGACGCCGACAACCGCCTGGTCCTGTGCAACTCCAATTTCCAGGGGCTGCACGATCTCCCCGACGAGGCGATCTGCGCCGGCACCACCTACGAGACCGTCGTGGCGGCCGGGCGCAAGCCGGTCGTCCGCACCAGCGGCACCCCCGACGGCGCCCCGTCGCCGGGCGCGCGCACTTTCGAGGCCCAGCTCGACGACGGGCGCTGGCTCCACATCAGCGAGCGCCGCACCAAGGACGGCGGCTACGTCTCCGTCGGCACCGACATCACCACCATCAAGGCGCACGAGGAGAAGCTGATCGACAGCGAGCGGCGCCTGATGGCGACGGTGGCCGACCTGCGCGCATCGCAGCAGACGCTCAAGACGCAGACGCAGCAGCTCGCCGAGCTCGCCGAGAAATATTCGCAGGAGAAGACGCGCGCCGAGGACGCCAACCAGGCGAAATCGAAATTCCTCGCCAATATGAGCCACGAGCTGCGCACGCCGCTCAACGCGATTATCGGCTTCTCGGAGATCATGGCGTCCGGCCTGTTCGGCCCGCTCGGCGCCGACCGGTACGCCGAGTACTGCCGCGATATCCATGCGAGCGGCCAGTACCTGCTCGAGGTGATCAACGACGTGCTCGACATGTCGAAGATCGAAGCCGGCCGCCTCCAGCTCGACCGCGAGACGCTGCGGCTCGACCAGATCCTCGCCGACGCGCTGCGCGTCGTGTCCGGCCGCGCCGCCGACAAGCGCGTCGCGCTGGCGCTCCATGTGGCCCCCGACGTCGCATTCGACGCCGACCGCCGCGCCTGCAAGCAGATCATCCTCAATCTCTTGTCCAATGCGGTGAAGTTCACGCCCGACGGCGGACGCGTCAACGTGCACGGGCGCCTGCGCGGCCGCTCGATCGTGGTCGCGATCAGCGACAGCGGGATCGGCATCCCGTCCGACGCGCTGCGCCGGCTCGGCCGGCCGTTCGAGCAGGTCGAGAGCCAGCTCACCAAGAGCCACCAGGGCTCGGGCCTCGGCCTCGCCATCGCCAAATCGCTGGTCGAGCTGCACGGCGGCTTCATGCGCATCCGCTCGTCGCCCGGCGCCGGCACGCTCGTGGTGGTGCGGCTGCCGCGGGACGCAAAGCCGATCGACGCGCGCCGCGCCGCATAGTCCTGCTGCGTCATTGCCCGCGAAAGCGGGCAATCCAGTACTCACAAGGCGTGAATGGGACGGCGGCAGTTCCTCCCGATCCGCTGCGGCGTACTGGATCGTCCGCTTTCGCGGACGATGACGGCGGTGACTGGGAAATTCTCCTCACGCGCCGTTCTTGCCCGCCCGCGCCGCCGAGCCGAGATCGATCGCCGCGAGGAACTCGGCGCGGGTCTGCGGCTGCGTGCGAAACACCCCGAGCATGCGGCTCGTGACCATCGTGACGTCGCTGCGCCGCACGCCGCGCGTGGTCATGCACTCGTGCGCGCCTTCGACCACCACGGCGACGCCGTGCGGCTTGAGCACGGTGTCGAGGCAGGAGGCGATCTCGGCGGTGAGCTTCTCCTGCACCTGCAGCCGCTTCGCGTAGGCGTCGACCAGGCGGACGAGCTTGGAGATGCCGACCACGCGGTGGCGCGGCAGGTAGGCGATGTGGACGCGGCCGATGATCGGCGCCATGTGGTGCTCGCAATGGGAGACGAAGCGCACGTCGCGCAAGAGCACGATCTCGTCGTAGCCCGCGACCTCCTCGAAGGTGCGCTTGAGATATTCGCGCGGGTCCTCATCGTAGCCCGCGTACCACTCCTCAAAGGCGCGCACGACCCGCTCGGGCGTGCCCAGCAGGCCCTCCCGGTCCGGATCGTCGCCGGCCCAGCGGAGCAGCGTGCGCACGGCGGCCTCCGCCTCGGCGCGCGCGGGGCGATCGGGCCGCCGCAGGGTGCCCGCGTCATTGCGGCGTTTGGCCGGCCGATTGGATTTCGCGGGTCGTGCCATGGTGCGCCTCGCCATCGTCCTGCTGTTGGATGGGTCGTCCGATCACGCGGGCGACGTGATCGCCGCGTCGACGAAGATTTTGTACTGCTGCGATTTCGGCCGCGCCTTGTCGTCCTCGTTGACGTACGCGATCGAGCTTTTGCCGAGCAGCGCGCGCGGCAGGATCATCACCCGGATGAAGCGCGTCGGCCGATCGGCGCCCTGCGCGAACACCGGTGCCGGGCCGGATTCGAACCAGGCGCCGCCCGGCCCGTACGAGGTCGAATGGCCCTGGGTGTCGATGCGGATGCCGCCGTCGATCAGGCAGCGGATGCCCGGCCCCTGGTGAGTGTGAAGATAGGCGCAGCCGCCGGGCGGAAACGCGACGCTGTCGCCGCGCATCAGGAGGTCGCCGGCCGGCAACGCGTCGAGGCGGACCACGAGCTTCTCGCGCGAGGCGACGCCGCGCCCCTGCGCGGCGCCGGACGGCGCCGCGGATGGCGCAAGCTCGAAGCGCCAGCAGGTCACGCCGGCCTGGCCGGGCGCGAGCGCGAGCGGATCTTCGCCGAACCAGGCCTCGCCGTCCCCATATTCGCGTCCCGCAATGGTCGCCGCGCCGTGCACCACGAAGACCATGCGCGGCATTGCGGGCAGAGCTTCGGACGCCGCGTCGGCGGAAAGCGTATCCTCGTAGAGGCGGAGAATGGCGGGCATGAAAACCTTCGGCGGGCGGCAGTGCGGATCGAGCAGAGTACCAAGATCGACGCACGCGCACAGCCCGCGTCTCCACAACCCATGATCAGGCGGCTCGAAGCCGCGGGCACGGGCGGGAGCGAAAAGAAAAAGGCCTCGGATCCGCAAGGTCCGAGGCCGCTTCAACCTTGCCTGCGGGTCTCTTCAGTGAGACTCCGCGCCGGCAGCTCAATGGTGTTTGAGGTCGTCCGGCACCGCACCGCCGCCCTGTGCGAGTTGCGCGATGACCTGCTTGTGGAGCCACTCGTTCATTGCCGCCGAACCATCGAGGGGCCCCGTATACCCGAGTTCCTGGGCCAGCTGCTTGCGGGCATTGAGGCTGCTGTCCAGATTCAACAGTTTCATCAAGTCGACGATCGATTGCTTCCAATTGCAGTCGGCGCGCTGCGCTCCGGGGATTTTGGCGATGATCGCTTCGACCTCGGTGGGTGACAGCGCCTTCGGTGTACTCGCCGCCGGAGCCGACGCTGCAGTCGCCAGGGCTCCGGGTGGAGGTTTGGCTGCGGCAGGCGATGATCCGAAAATGGCCGATGCGATGTTGCCAAAGATGCTCATCCTCTTCCTCCTTGTGGTCTTGCAGCCGTGAGCCGCCTCTGCGTGTGCTCGTCGGATTCGCCCCCCGCTTCTCGCGAGGGACGATCGACATCCAGCCGACAGGTGTCAGTCAGGACATTCGCGCGGCCTCGTCCTGGGTCGGCAGGCGTCCATTGGGCGTGAGGTGGTCGACCAAGCCCGGCAGGTACTGACTGATGCCCTTGAGCAGTTCGTCACGATCCATGCCGGTCTGGCGGGTGAGCGAGTCGATCGCGTCACTTCCAAGCGCAGATTCCAACCCGGCCGGCGTGATCGGCTGGTTCGCCCCGTTGCCGATCCAAGACTGGGCGACCTGACCCTGCCCGCTCTTCTGGAGATCCTGAATGAGATTGCCGAGGCCCCCGCTCAGGGTGCTGCCCGCCGAGGCGCCACCAAACAAGCCGCCGAACAGACCGCCGAGCCCTCCCCCACCTCCGTTGCCCGCGGGCGTTCCGGCGGGAGAGGATGACGCGCCCGCAGAGGGACCGCTGAAGCTCTTGACCGCCTTGAAGGCCAACAGTCCCAGCAGCGCCATCGTGATTGGCGACATCCCGCCGCCGCTACTCGGCTGGACTTGGCCGCGTGGACCGTTTTGCATTCCGTTGAGAACGTCGAGAAGTCCCATCTTCACCTCCTACGAACGAATCCTGCCTCTGCGCCGGTGTCGCCGCACAATGCCAAAGCTGCGCTCACCGATTGCACCGCTGCGGTCCGCCAACACCGCGCGACCTAGAGCCAGCGGCGAGGTCCAGTCCCCGGCGCGACGCCGGGATCGCGAACGACACCATGAACCACCAGCCGATTCCAAATGAACAGGACGAGCAGCGCACCAACGGTCGCCCCGATCAATCCCGCGCCCTGGTCGAGGCGATACCAACCGATGGTCTGACCGATGAAGGTCGCAAGGAACGCCCCGACGATTCCGAGCACCGTGGTCAGAATGAAGCCGGATGGATTGTTCGGGCCGCGTGATAGGAAACGTGCGATGATGCCGGCCAAGAAGCCGATCACGACAATCCAGATAAAGTTCGACACGACGGCCTCCCGCTCCACGAGCACTCACTGACGTAAAAAATCCTCTTAGCGGCGTCGCTTACGACGCCGCTAACCCACCAGCAGTCCGTTGCGAGGCGTGCCTTCAATCGAGTTCCTCGAGAACCCCTCGAACGACGAGCGCGGGCGCGCACCCGGCTCATTCCCGTCTATTCAACAAAGTTCCGGCGCTGGAGGTTTCTTCCCTGGCACCACGTTTTTTGCGGGCGCAGCGTTGCGCCCCTATCCACGCACCAATCACGTCGGAAACCACGCCAGTCGACCGGGCCGTCGAACCGATTATCCGGACTGGCCGACAATGCGCTCAAAACACGCCCTCACCTTTCGCTGCGTCTCGGCGACGTGCGCGTCGAGCGTGGCAAAATCCGGCACGTCGGCGGCGCGCGCGAGCAGGCCGAGCAGGCCGGCGCCGGCGGTCTTCGGATCGAGCGGGCCTGACAGGCAGAGCCGCAGGATTTGCGTGAGGTCGTGATAGAGCGTCGTCGCGGGGCGGAGCACCTCGGCGTCCTCGGCCGTGATGAGGCCGAGCCGAGCCGCGGCATCGAAGACGCCCGCCGTCGAGGTATCGAGAATCTCGGGAAGCGCCGCCGCGTGCACGAGCTCGAGATGTTGCGCGATGAACTCGAGATCGATGAGCCCGCCCGCCGCGTATTTGAGGTCCCAGCGCTCGTCGTCGCGATTCTCGGCCGCGATCGCGCGGCGCATCTCGGCGACGTCGCCGGCGATCAGCCTGGGGTCGCGCTCGGCGCACAGGACGGCGCGGATCGCCGCGGTGAGGCGGAGCTCGAGCGCGGTCGGCGCCGAAACGACGCGCGCCCGCGTGAGCGCCATGTGTTCCCAGGTCCAGGCCTCGTCGCGCTGGTAGCTCTCGAAGGCGGAAAACAAGGTGGCGACCGGCCCCGAGCGCCCGGACGGGCGCAGCCGCATGTCGACCTCGTAGAGCCGCCCGTAGTTGGTCTGCGCCGTCATTGCGCTCACGAGCCGCTGGGTCAGCCGGGCGAAATACTGACCCGCATGCAGCCGCCGCTCGCCGTCCGACTCCGGATGCGCCGGATCGAATTCATAGACCAGGATCAGATCGAGGTCGGACGATGCCGTCATCTCCCGCCCGCCGAGCTTGCCCATGGCGAGCACCGCGCTCGCCTGCCCGGGCAGCCGGCCGTGCACCGCTGCGAACTGGCTGCTCACCGCGCCGTGCATGGCGCGGATGATCACGTCGGCGAGGTTCGCGAAGGCCGCGCCGGCCTGGCGTGCCGTCACGGTGCCGGACAGCACGCGGGTGCCGATCAGGAACATCTGCTCCTGGCCGAACAGGCGCACGCGGTCGAGGAAGTCCTCGTATGACGCGGCCTCGTCGAGCGACTGGTTGAGCCGCACCGTCAGCTGCGCGGCGTCGGGCAGCGCACCGAAAAAGGCGGGATCGAGCACCGCGTCGATCACCTGCGGCTGCAGCGCCAGCGTATCGGCGAGCCGCGGCGCGTTGCCGAGCACGAGCGCGACCAGCGAGAGCAGCCCCGGATTCTCGCGCAGCAGCGCGAGCAGGCGGGCGCCGCCGTGCAGGTTACCGACGAAGCGGTCGAACGCCATCAGGGCGGCATCGGGATTGTCCGAGCGCGCGAACTGATCGACCAGGAGCGGCACCAGCTCGGCGATCAGGCCGCGCGCGCTCTCGCCGCGCAACGCGCGCGGTCCGCCGGCGAGCCAGCGGCGCACCGCGGCCGAGCCCTCGAACGGCCGGCGGAACCCCATGAGGGCGAGCTTTTCGACGGTCTCGCGGTCGTCGGCGTCGGGCGGAAAGACGAGGCCGCGCCGTTCTGCCTCGCGCGCCGGCGCGTGCTCGAACAGCCGCGCATAGCGGCTCTGCACCGCGCCGAGCAGCCCGAGCAGCGCCGCCGCAAAGGCATCGCGCCCGTCGAAGCCGAGGAAGCAGGCGAAGCGCGCAACGCCGGCGCGGTCGGGCGGCAGCGTGTGGGTCTGCTCGTCGGCGACCATCTGCAGCCGGTGCTCGACCTCGCGCAGGAAACGGTAGGCGGCGTCGAGCGCGGCGCGCGTCTCCTCGTCGATGAAGCCGCCCGCAGCCAATGCGGCGAGCGTCGCCAGCGTCTCGCGCCCGCGCAGCTGCGGATGACGGCCGCCGGCGATCAGCTGCTGCGTCTGCACGAAGAACTCGATCTCGCGGATGCCGCCGCGGCCGAGCTTGACGTTGTGGCCCTCGACCGCGATCGCGCCATGGCCGCGATAGGCGGCGATCTGGCTCTTCATGGCGTGCACCGCCGCGACCGCCGCATAATCGAGGTGCTTGCGCCAGATGAACGGCGCGAGCGCCTTGAGCGCCGCCTCCCCGGTCGCGAGGTCGCCCGCGCAGGGACGCGCCTTGATCATGGCGGCGCGCTCCCAGGTCTGGCCGACGCTCTCATAGTAGTCGAGCGCGGCGGGCAGCGAGATCGCGACCTGGGTCGAAGCCGGATCGGGGCGCAGCCGCATGTCGACGCGGAAGACATAGCCGTCGGCGGTGCGTTGCTGCAGCAGGCGAATGAGATCGCGCGTGAGCCGGATGAAGAGCGCAGCCGGCTCGGCATCGCGCGGCAAGGCCGGCGCGGCCGGATCGTAGAGCACGATCAGGTCGATATCGCTCGAATAGTTGAGCTCGTGGGCGCCCATCTTGCCCATGGCGAGCACGACATAGCCGGAGCCCGCCGCCGGCTGCGCCGGATCGTGCGGCGCGAGGCGGCCGGCGCGCGCGGCACCCGCGAGCAGGTAGTCGACCGCGCTGCCGACCGCCGTATCGGCGACCTCGGTGAGCGCGCGGGTGACCCGCATCACCTCCCAGGCGCCGCCGATGTCGGCGAGCGCGATCAACAGCGCCGCTTCCGACTTCATGCGCCGCAGCAGGGCCATCGCGGCGTCGTCCTGCGTCGCCGTCACCATGGCGCCGCGCAACGTCGCGAGCAGCGCGCGCAGATGGGCGTCCGGGTCGGCGCACAGCAGGTCCGCCAATCGCCCGCCCATCCGCTCGACCAGGTCCCACAGATAGGGCGATCCGTCGGCGATCCCCTCGACCAAGGCGCGCGCTGAGGGAAACTCCGCGAACAGCGGAGCGAGCGCCGCGCCGGCCGGGCCCGCGAGCCAATCGGCGACGCGGGCGCGCGCCGCCGCAGCATCGGCCAGGCAGGGCGCGCGCGCGTTGTGGCGCACCAATGCACCCGGCTCGACGTCGCGCCCCGTCGCCATCGCGGTCAATCCGGGATTTGCGGCCCGGCCCGCGGCAACAGGAGCATGGCTTTGAGGCCGGGCGCATTGTCGGCGAGCTTGAGCTCGCCGTTGTGCAGGTGGGCGACGGCGGCGGCGAGGCTCAGGCCGAGGCCCGAGCCGGGCTGCGAGCGGCTCTCCTCCAGGCGCACGAAGCGCTCGACCGCGCGAGCGCGCTCGCTCTCCGGAATCCCCGGACCGTGGTCGGCGACGGTCAGCACCACGCGATCCGCGTCCGGCCCGGCCGTGACCGTGATGACGGGCGGCGCGAGGTCGACCGCCATGGCGGCGCCGACCTCGGCGCGGGCGCGCAGCGGCGCCGCATACTTGATCGCGTTGTCGACCAGATTCGCCAGGGCCTGGCTGATCAACTCGCGATGGCCGCGCACCGGCGCGGGCAGCGGCGCCTCGACGATGAGCCGCAGCCCCTGCTCTTCGGCCACCGGCTCGTACAACTCGGCCACCGCGCGCGCGATCTCGGCGGCGTCGAGCTCGACCATGCCGCGGCCGGCCTCGCCCGACTCGGCGCGGGCGATCATGAGCAATGCGTCGAAGGTGCGGATCAGCCCCTCGGACTCCTCGATCGTCGCGTCGAGCGCGGCGCGGAACTCGGGCGCCGTCTTGGCGTTGCGCAGCGCCGCCTCGCAGCGGTTGCGCAGCCGCGTCAGGGGGGTCTTGAGATCGTGCGCGACGTTGTCGGACACTTCCTTGAAGCCGCGCATCAGCGACTCGATGCGATCGAGCATGGCATTGACGTTGAGCGCGAGCCGGTCGATCTCGTCGCCGGTGCCGGCGACCGGCAGGCGGCCGGACAGGTTGCCGGCCATGATCGTATGCGCCTTGTCGGTGATGGCGTCGACGCGGCGCAGGATGCGCCGGCTGACGAAGAAGCCGCCGCCGAGGCCGAGCACCACCACGGCCGCCATCGACCAGCGCCCGGCGGTGCTGATGATGTCGTAGATGCGCTGGCGCTCCTCGATGTCGCGCCCGACCAGCAGATGGAAGCCGCCGCCGAGCTCGGAGACCAGCACCAGCGCGTGGTGCTCGGTTCCCTCGGGCGAGTCGAGCCGGCGATACGAGGTCTCGACCCAGCCGCTCTGGCTGAGAATGCCGGGATCGAGTGAGGCGACATTGCCGGCCAGCCCCTGGCCGAGCGGGGTCGCCACCAGATAGAGGCTCGAGCCCGGGCGGCGCGAGCGGATGTCGACCACCGCGACCAGGCGCCCGATGCCGCCGCGCTCGTACTGCTCGGCGAGACCGGCCACCTCAGTGGTGACCGTCGTGGTGATCTGCTCGGTGATCAGGCGGCGCGCGTTGAGCGCGAAGAAGAACAGGAGCAGCGCCGCATAGAGCGCGAACAGCACGAGGTAGACCAGCGTCAGGCGGAACGCCGTGGTGCGGAGGAGTTTAGCGAGCGCCGTCACGGATCATGTATCCCGCGCCGCGGATGGTATGCAGCAGCGGCGGCGTGAATCCCTTGTCGATCTTCGAGCGCAGGCGCGAAATGTGCACGTCGATGACGTTGGTCTGCGGATCGAAGTGATAATCCCATACGTTCTCCAGCAGCATCGTGCGGGTCACCACCTGGCCGGCATGCCGCATGAGATATTCGAGCAGCCGGAACTCGCGCGGCTGCAGCATGATCTCCTCCTTCCCGCGCGCCACGCGGTGGGAGAGCCGATCGAGCTCGAGATCGGCGACGCGATAGACCGTCTCCTCGCGGCCGCCGCGCCGGCGCGCCAGCACCTCGAGACGGGCGAGCAGCTCGGCCAGCGAATACGGCTTGACGAGATAGTCGTCGCCGCCGGCGCGCAGGCCCTTGACGCGGTCGTCGACCTGGCCGAGCGCGGACAGGATCAGCGCCGGCGTGGCGACGCCCTTGTCGCGCAACGCGCCGATCACCGAGAGGCCGTCGCGCTTGGGTAGCATGCGGTCGACGATGAGCACGTCATAGCCGCCGTCGGAGGCGAGCACCAAGCCCTCCTCGCCGTCGGCCGCGTGCTCGGCCACGTGTCCGACCTCGCGAAACGCCTTGACGAGATAGTCGGCCGCGTCGCGGTCGTCCTCGATGATCAACAATCGCATAGCCCAGCCACTCGGAGGCCCGTCGCCCCCGCGCACAACATAATAGCTCAATTCCGGATGGCGAACGGCAATCAAGCGAAAGGGGCGGCAGGTTGCCCTGCCGCCCCTTCGACCTCCTGGCCTCGGCGGGGGCGACGGATGCCGAGACCCGGGGTTCTGAACGCGCATGTGCCCGGTCGAAGACTCGGGATCACGCGCGAAAGGCGGGGGACAGGCATCAGCCCGTCCCCTTGGGGGTCACGCTGCCGGCGGGGGCGACGGAAGCCGGCAACGCAACCCGCATCGGTAGGGGCAGGACCTTGTGGGCCCGCCCCCCGGGATCGTTCCGCTGGCGGGGGCGACGGTTGCCAGCGAAGCGGCCCACTTCGGTTTAATGGCGGGGACGGGCCTTGCGGCCCGCCCCCCGGGTTCGTTCCGCTGGCGGGGGCGACGGTTGCCAGCGGCACGCCCCATCGCGTCAGAGCATGATCCCGAAACGCGGATACCTGTTTTCGGAACGGATCATGCTCAAGCTCTATGCGTTGCCGACCGGCACTGCGACGAAGCGCGTGCCCTGCTCCGACTTCACCCGCATCAATACGGTGCGCTTGCCTTCCGTCTTGGCGTCGCTCAGCGCACGACGCACATCGGCGGGAGCACTGACGGCCTTGCCGCCCACATCGAGGATCACGTCGCCGGTCTTGAAGCCGTGCGCCGCGGCGGCGCCGTCCGGATCGACGTCGGTGATCACCACCCCGGCGGTGCCGGCGCCGCTCACATTGGCGGCCGGCGCGAGCGACATGCCGAGGCGTGGCAGGTTGCCCTGCGACTCGCGATCCCGGCCCTCGGCGCGCGCGAGGCGCTCCTTCGGCAGCTCGCCGAGCGTCATCGAGAGTTCCTGCTCCTTGCCGTCGCGGACCACGCCGATCTTGACCGGCGTGCTCGGCGCCATGCCACTGATGCGGCGGGCGAGCGTGCGCGCATCGGGGACCGCCTCGCCGTTGAGGGAGGTGATGACGTCGCCGGACTTGATGCCGGCCTTGGCGGCCGGGCTGCCGTCCTGCGGCTCGGCGACCAGCGCGCCGCGCGCCTGCTTCAATCCCAGGCTGTCGGCGATGTCGGCGGTGACCGGCTGGATCTGCACGCCGATCCAGCCGCGCGTGACCTTGCCGTGATCCTTGAGCTGGCCGACGACCGTCTTCACGGTCTCGGCGGGAATCGCGAAGGCGATGCCGACCGAGCCACCGGACGGCGAGAAGATCGCGGTGTTCACGCCGATCACGTTGCCGTCGACGTCGAAGGTCGGACCGCCCGAATTGCCCTTGTTGACCGGCGCGTCGATCTGGATGAAGTCGTCATAGGGGCCGGCGCCGATGTCGCGGCCGCGCGCCGACACGATGCCGGCCGTCACGGTGCCGCCGAGACCGAACGGGTTGCCGACCGCCAGCACCCAATCGCCGATGCGCGGCGCCTGGTCGGCGAGCCGCACGTACGGGAAGTTGTCGCCGTCTTCGACCTTGATCAGCGCGAGATCGGTGCGTTGATCGGAGCCGATCACCTTGGCGTGGTGGGTCTTGCCGTCGTCGGTCGTGACCTCGACGCTCTCGGCCTTGTCGACCACGTGATTGTTGGTCACCGCGTAGCCGTCGGCCGAGATGAAGAAGCCCGAGCCTTGGCCGGTGGTGAACTGGTGGCGCGGCAGCTGGCCGCGCAGGCCCGGAATGTTCGGAGCGTCGCCGAAGCGGCGGAAGAAGAAGCGGAACGGTGAGTTCGGCCCGAACGGATTCTCATCCTCGCTGAGGCCGGAGGCCTCCGGCGCCGCATCCATCTTGACGCGGACCGAAATCACCGCCGGCTTCACCTTCTCGACGATGTCGGCAAATCCGACCGGACGCTGCGCGTTCTGCGCATGGGCGGCGCCGCCGAGCAGCGGCTGGGCGCGGCTCAGGGGCAGCTCGGGCCCGGCGAAGGCCAGTATCGCGCCCAGCCCGGCCGCGCTCGCCAGTAAGGCGAGTCGGCGCGCCGACAGCATGGACGCGAGCGGAACACGTGACATTCAGTTTGGCTCCATCGGAATTGGGAACAGCGCAGGAGATGCGCTGATGTGCTGCCGGGCAGGATGGAGAGCCGCCCCTTTCGGCAACATGTCCGCAAAATTAACACTTGGTAAGCTTGGGGGAACCCTAGGAAATCAATAGGAGTTCCAACGTCTTAAACCTGACCTGCGGGCGGCCGCGAGGGCGCCGCCGCTCCCGCCCCGGTCAGCTCGGCGAGGCGCGCCCGCTCGGCCGCGCTCAATGGCACGACCGTTTCGAGGTGCGTGCTTGCCGCTTTTCGCCGGCGCAAGGCGGCCCACAAGGCGGCGCCGCCGACGAGCAGCAGCGCGATCGGCGCGAGCCACAGCGCGGCCGTATCCCATTCGAAGCGCGGCTTGAGCAGCACGAACTGGCCGTACCGGGCGACCAGGAAATCGAGCACCTGGCCGTCGTTGTCGCCGGCCTTGAGCCGTTCGCGCACCAGGATGCGCAGATCGCGGGCGAGCGGCGCATCGGAGTCGTCGATGTTCTGGTTCTGGCACACCATGCAGCGCAGCTCGCGCGACAGGGCGCGGGCGCGGGTCTCGAGCCTGGCATCGGGCAGGATCTCGTCCGGCTGCACCGCGAAGCTCGGCGCCGCGTTGGCGAGCAGCATGGCGGCGAACAGCAGCCGCGGCAGGATTGAACGCCGCATGCGCATCACTCCGCCGGCTGCAGGGCCGCCCGCGCCCGCGCCGGCTTTGGCGCGCCGACGCGCAGGCGGCGGTCGGACAGCGACAAGGCGCCGCCGATCGCCATGACGACGGCGCCGAGCCAGATCAGCAGCACCAGCGGCTTGTGATAGATGCGCACCGCAACGGCCCCGTCCGCGGTCGTGTCGCCGAGCGACACGTAGATCTGGCTGAAGCCGCGCGTCATCAGCGCCGCCTCGGTGGTCCCCGACTCGCGCGCCGGGAACGAGCGCTTGGACGGCTCCATCACCCCGATCGGCTCGCCGTTGCGGCGCACCGTGAACTTGACCGCGAGCTCCTTGTAGTTCGGCCCGTTGCGCATCGACGTCCCATCGAACGTGAAGTCGTAGTGCCGCAGCGAAACCTTGTCGCCCTGGCGCAGCGAGACGATCTGCTCAGAGCCCCATTGGGTCTCGCCGACCACGCCGAGCAGCGTGACGCCGAGGCCTATATGCGCGAAGGCGGCGCCCCAGGCGGAGCGCGGCAGGCCGGCCGCACGGCGCACCGCGATCGGGAACGGCGCGCGCCACAGGCCGGTGCGCTCGACGATGTCGGTGAGCGCACCGACGATCACGAAGGCCGCGACGCCGACCCCGAAGGCGGCAAGGACCGGCTTCCCCTCGACCACGCATACGACCGTGATGCCGATCAGCGCAATGACCATAGCCGCGGCGAGGCGCTGCGTGACGCCCTTGAGATCGCCGCGCTTCCAGGCGAGCAGCGGGCCGAACGGCACGGCCAGCAGCAACAGGCAGAACAGCGGGCCGAACGTCCAGTCGAAATACGGCGCGCCGACCGAAATCTTCGCGCCGGTGAGCGCCTCGAGCGCCAGCGGATAGAGCGTGCCCACGAACACGGTCGCGCAGGCGACGGTCAGAAAGAGATTGTTGAGCACGAGCGCACCTTCGCGCGAGATCGGCGCGAACAGACCGCCCTGCTTGAGGAGCGGCGCGCGCCAGGCAAAGAGCGAGAGGCTGCCGCCGATGAACAGCACCAGGATCGCAAGGATGAAGATGCCGCGCATCGGGTCGGTCGCGAAGGCATGCACCGAGGTGAGCACGCCCGAGCGCACCAGGAAGGTGCCGATGAGCGAGAGCGAGAAGGTCAGGATCGCGAGCAGGATGGTCCAGACCTTCAGCGCGTCGCGCTTCTCCATCACCAGCGCCGAGTGCAGGAGCGCGGTGCCGGCGAGCCACGGCATGAAGGAGGCGTTCTCCACCGGGTCCCAGTACCACCAGCCGCCCCAGCCGAGCGTGTAGTAGGCCCAGAACGAGCCCATCGCGATGCCGAGGGTGAGGCAGATCCAGGCGATCAGGGTCCATGGCCGCACCCAGCGCGCCCATGCGGCGTCGATGCGGCCTTCGATCAGCGCCGCGACCGCGAACGAGAAGGTGATCGAGAAGCCGACATAGCCGAGGTAGAGCATCGGCGGATGCACTGCGAGGCCGAAGTCCTGCAGGATCGGATTGAGGTCGCGGCCCTCGAAGGGCGCATTGGGCAGGCGCAGGAACGGATTGGAGGTGGCGAGGATGAAGATGAAGAACGCCGCTGCCACCCACGCCTGCACGCTCAGCACGGTGGCCTTGAGCGTCGCCGGAATGTTGCGGCCGAACGCCGCCACCAAGCCTCCGAACACCGACAGGATGAGGACCCAGAGCAGCATCGAGCCCTCGTGGTTCCCCCACACGCTGGTGAACTTGTAGATCAGCGGCATCTGCGAGTGCGAGTTCTCGAATACGGTCGCGACCGAGAAATCGGACATGACGTAGCAGGAGACGAGCGCCGCGAACGAGACGGCGACGAGGGCGAACTGCGCGAGCGCCGTCGTGTCGGCGACCCCCATGAGAACAGCGTCGCGCCGGCGCGCGCCGTAGAGCGGAACGATCGACTGCACCAGCGCGAGCGCGAGCGCGAGAACCAGTGCGAAGTGGCCAAGCTCAGGAATCATGGCTTATTTCCCGTCGCGCTCCCGGTTTTCGCGGAATACTCATCGACCCAGTGGCCCTGCTTCTTCAGCGCATCGGCCACTTCCTTCGGCATATAGCGCTCGTCGTGCTTGGCGAGCACGGTGTCGGCCTTGAAGGCTCCGGAAGGATCGACCACGCCTTCGGACACCACGCCCTGCCCCTCGCGAAACAGGTCGGGCAGGATGCCCTGGTAGCTGACCGCGACCGCCTTGTTGCCGTCGGTCACCTCGAAGCGGACATTGAGGTCCTTGCCCTTGACGATGCTGCCCGGAACCACGAGCCCGCCGAGGCGGACGCGGGTGCCCGGCGCCACGTGCTTTTCGGTGAGATCGGTCGGCGAATTGAAGAAGACGATCGAGTCCTTGAGCGCCGAGAGGACGAGCCCAGCCGCGAGGCCGAGAACCGCCACCCCCGCCGAGATCAACGCGAGACGACGCTGCTTGCGGGTCATATCCTATCCTTCGCGTCCTCGCGAACAGCGGCTGGAGCGTCGTCGGGGCCGCGCGGCATTTCAGGGGCGGGCGGCACCCTATCGGGGCGCGTGCACCGACGCCAGCCGCCTTGCATCTTTACATCATGCCGCTCGTCGCCCCGCAACCCGGGACGGAATGCCGCGACGTTATGGTGCGGCGGACGAATTGTGCAGGAACTTGCAGCGGTATCGGCTGGTTTCAGGCCTTGGCGGCGGCCGCTGCCTTGCGCTCGCTCGCGGCCGCGACATCCGCGGCCTTGATCAGCGTGTCGGCGTATTCCGGGCCGAACACCTTGCTGCAGAACCGCACCGCGGCGTCGAATTGCGACTTGCGGAAGCCGCGGTCGGTCTTGCCGGCCATCCGCAGACCCTCGAGCAGAGGCTCGACGTGCGTTTCGAGGTAGTTTTGCACCTCGGAGAACGAGCGCATGGTCATTTCGTTGATTGCGAGTTCGTTCGCATAATTGCGGCACTGGGCGACGAATCCGATCAACCCCTCGGTATCCTCGACCTCGCCGGCATCGAGCACCGAGCCCGGCACGATGTCCTTGGCTGCCCGCACGCGCAGCAGCCGGCGCACCCGGCCCGGCACCGACTCGATCTCCGAGCGCAGCGCGATGGCGAACTGGCTGCGGATGGCGGCGAGCGAACGCGCCCAGGGCGAGTCGGCGGACAGGTTGATTTCGGTGCGCAGCCCGCGCGCCGCGTCGTGGATGTCGCGCAGCAGCGACGGCTGCGCCATGGCCTGCCCACGCTGCAGATCGCTCTCGAGCTCGCGCACCAGCCGCTCGAGCTCGGCCAGCACCATCGGAACCGCCGGCCCATAGGGCGTCTCGGCGATGCGCGCGGGAAAATCGCTGTCCGCTGCCTTCACGGCGATCCGGATCAATTGCCACGGCGCGGCGAGCCGACTCATCACCAACACGAGGCCCATGACATAGACCTCGCGATGGCGTCCGGCGGTCGAATCGACGAATTGCGTGATCGTCGCGATCTGGTCGTCGGTCAGATTGCGGACCTTGGCCGGCATCTTGCCGGCGAGCACGACCAGCACGTCGCGCGTCTTGAGCAGCGCCGCGAGGTAACGCGCCTCATCGAGCGCGCGCGGCGTGCCGATCTGATGGGAGAGCTTGCGCCGCACCTTGTCGTCGCTGTTGACGGTCGAGAGCGCCTGCTCGATCGCCTGGGCGACCCGCCCTTGAAACGCGCTCGCGGCCTGAGCGGCCCGGCTCTTCTCGTTGGCGGCGAGCAGCTGCGTCACATTGGCGGCAAACACGCTCGCGTCGTCCGGCAGCAGGTCGCGGCAGATCCATTCCCAGATCGGCGTCGCCGCTTCGCGCGCGAGCCGCCCGATGTGGACGTGCTCGGGCGCATCGTCGACGAAGAACGGATCGAGGAAGGCGAAGAACAGGCGGGCCGCCTGGTCGTCCTCGGCGGCCGGCGTCGCGGCAACTCCCGGGTCGGGCCGCTCGGCGGCCGGCAGCGCATCGACCGAGACCACTGCGGGCGCCGCGGCCGCCGGCTGTGCCAGCGCCGGGCGCCGGGCGCTCGCCTGCTCGACTGGTTTCTCGATTGGCTTCTCGACTTGCTTGTCGACCTGCTTCTCGACCTGGCGCAGCTCGCGCATGATGAGGTCGCTGCCGGGCAGGCGAACGCCCCGCGATTCGCCGCGCTCCAGCTCCGCGAGCAGCATCGCGCGCGCGCGTGGGGTCAATTCCCGCAGGAATCCCCGTAATTTATCGGCCGTTTGGCCGTCCATCGCCATTCCGGGCACCGCAGCCACTTAACGTTTGATTCAGTGATAGCCGGGACCGCCTTAAGAAGTCGTTTGCGCCGGCGCCGCCGGCGACAAGTTCCGCCGCGCCGGGCGCGCGGCCGGCCTCCGATGCCGGCCTCCAATCCCGACCCCCGGCACCCCCGGCCGCCTTGGCAGAAACGGGGGTTGAGCACATAATCCGCCAATCATGCCGAACGCGCGCGAGGTCACCATTCTCGTCTATGCGGGGGCGCAGCCGATCGACATTGCGGGGCCGCTCCAGGCGTTCGCGACCGCCAACGAGGCGGCGGGACGCGATGCCTACCGGGTCAGGGTCGCGGCCGTCGGCTGCGCGGCGCTGACGCTCGCCGGCGGCCTGCGCGTGCTGGCGGAGAAGCCGCCGCGCCGGGGCGTCGACACGCTCATCGTGCCGGGCGGCCCTGGCGTGCATGCGGCGCGCCAGGATCCGCGCCAGCTCGCCGTCGTGCGCAGGATCGCGCAGAGCACGCGACGGATCTGCTCGGTATGCACGGGCGCGTTCCTGCTCGCGCAAGCCGGATTGCTCAAGAACCGCAAGGCCGTCACCCATTGGCGGTCCTGCGCGCGGCTCGCCGCCGAGTTTCCCGACATCCGCGTGATGACCGACCCGATCTGGGTGCGCGACGACCGCGTGTGGACGTCGGCCGGCGTCACGGCCGGCATCGACCTCACGCTGGCGCTCATCGAAGCGGATCTCGGCCCTTCGGTCGCGCTGCAGGTGGCGCGCCGCCTCGTCGTCTACATGCGCCGGCCGGGCGGCCAGGCCCAGCATTCGGCGCCGCTCGCGCTGCAGGCGGCCGACACGTTCGGCCCGCTGCTCGACTGGATGCTCGCCAATCTCGACAAGCCGCTCGGCGTGGACGCGCTCGCGGAGCGCGCCGGCATGACACCGCGCAGCTTCCATCGCCATTTCGTGGCGCGCACGCGGCTCACCCCCGCAAAGGCGGTGGAGCGGCTGCGCCTCGACCAGGCGCGCACGCTGATCGAGACGACGCGTCTGAGCCTGCTCGCAATCGCGCGGCGCGTCGGCTTCGGGTCCGAGGAGCGCCTGCGCCGCGCGTTCAGCCGCGCGCTCGGCGTCGCACCCACCGACTATCGCGCGCGATTCCAGGCCGTTGCGGAACCGTAGCGCGTCTCGGGGAACGGTTCGTGGCGATGCGCGTCAGTGCGGGGCGTACCCATCGGTCAGCGTCCGCAGGAACGCAATCACGTCGTCGATCTCGGCGGACGAGAGCGCGGGCGCATCGCCCGGCTTGCGATCGAACGGAGGCTCGATGTTGATGTTCTCGTGGTACCGCGCCGGGAGGTCGTCGAACTTGCGAATGCTGCCGTCGGCATTGCGCGGATACCACTTCTCGGGACGGACGTCGCGCTCGACATAGAATTCGAGCACCTGCCTGAGGTCATGAAAGACGCCGTTGTGAAAGAAGCTCTTGCGTAAGGCGACATTGCGCAAGCTTGGCGTCTTGAACATCCCGCAATAGTCCGACTGGTCCCGCAGGTCGACGCGCAGCGGCCCGCACAGCCCGAAGTCGAAGAAATTCGCATCGCGGTTGGCCGGAATCGCGGTATTGCGCGGCACGCCCAAGGCGACCAGCCCGAAATCGGTGAATTGCGGCAGGCCGCCGCCGTTGCGCGCGCTCGGATGGCAGTGGGCGCAATTGCCTTTCTTCGGGTCGTTGAACACGGCGAGCCCGCGCGCCTCCTGCTCCGACAGCGTTGCGGTGCGGGCGAGCACGGCATCGTACTTGCTCGTATAGGGCGCGAATTCTCCCACGTCCTGCTCGAAGGTTTCGAGCGCCTGGAGCCCGGCCTGGAGCGCCGCCTGCGCGCCGCGCGGCATTGCGGGCCCGAGCGCGGCGCGCAGGGCGCGTCCGTACTTCGCCTCGATGACGGCCGCGAGCGACGCGCGATCGCGATTGGCCATTTCGAGCGGCGAGAGCAGCGGCAGAAGCGCCTGATCGCGTCCGCGGTCGACCCGGCCGTCCCAGGTCAAGCCGCCGGCCGGCCCGGCGTCGAGGCTTTCGTCGCCCTCGTCGGGCGACTCGTGAAAATGCAGCGCGAACGGCGGCGTCGCCTGCATATAGGTGAGCGAGGGCACGGCGCGCAGGCCGCTCATCTTGAGGTCGATGCCGCCCGCCTGGACCGCGCGCCTGTTGGGGGGCCCATAGGCATGCGCCGGGCTGTGGCAGGAGGCGCAGGAGAGCCGCCCGGAGCCGGACAGCCGCGGGTCGGAAAACATCCGGCGCCCGATCGCCGTGAGCGCCGCCGCCTCGCGCAGCGCGTCGGCGCGCGACATTCCGCCCCCCACGGGAGCGCGATCACCCGCCTGCGCGGCCGCGCCGAGCAGCCCGAGGACCACCCCGGCCACGGCGAGGATTGCTTGCCTTTTCAAGGCCATGCGCAAGGTTACAGCGAACCCGGATGACGCCGCGATGACGCTTGGAATGCTGTCATTTGTCTGAGATATATCAGTTCCATTCAGGGTAGGATTTTCACCTCGGGGAAGCGACATGATGGATCGTGGTTTACGCGCACTGACCATTGCGGCGCTCGGCTCGGCCGCTCTTGTCCCGGCTCCGGCGCGGAGCGCCGAGGATCCGGCACTGGCCAAGATCGAGACGGTGGTCGTCATCTACGCCGAGAACCGCAGCTTCGACAATCTGTACGGCAATTTCCCCGGCGCCAACGGGCTGCAGAACGTCACTCCCGACGCAGCACGCCAGCTCGACCGCGACGGCAGCGTGCTCAAGGAGCTGCCGCCGGCGTGGGGCGGCCTCACTGCCCCGGGCGTCAAGCCGGCAATCACCGAGGCGCAGTCCGCGCACCTGCCGAACGCACCGTTCGCGATCGACGATCCCAAGGGATTCAACCAGCCGCTGACCGTGACCACCCGCGACCTGTGGCACAAGTTCTACCAGAATCAGATGCAGATCGATCAGGGCAAGAACGATCGCTTCGCCGCCTGGGCGGATTCGGGCGGGCTCGTCATGGGTCACTACGATGACGCGTCGAAGCTGCCGCTGTGGAAGATCGCGCAGCGCTACGTGCTCGCCGACAATTTCTTCATGGGTGCGTTCGGTGGATCGTTCCTCAACCACCAAATGCTGGCCTGCGCATGCGTGCCCTATTATGCAAACGCCGACCAGAGCCCGGCCAAGAGCCAGATCAGCGCGATCGACCCCGACGGCGTGACCCTGACGGTCGCGGCGGACTCGCCGAAATCCGCGCTGGATCATCCGCCGAAATTCGTCAACGACGGCACCCTCACGCCCGACTTCTACGCCATCAACACCATGCAGCCGCCCTACCAGCCGAGCGGCGTTACGCCGGCCGCGGATGGCGACAAGCGCTTCGCCGACCCCACGAAGAACAACGTGCTGGTACCGCAGACCGTGCCGACGATCGGCGATCTGCTCAGCCAGAAGGGCGTCACCTGGGCCTGGTACTCGGGCGCCTGGCAATGGACCCTTGACGGGCACGACTCCTCGCCGCTGCCGAACTTCCAATTTCATCACCAGCCGTTCAACTACTTCGCCGCCTACGCGCCCGGAACGCCGGCACGCGAGGAGCATCTCAAGGATGGCGGCCTGTGGGGCTCCGAGTTCCTCAAGGACATCGACGCGGGCAAGCTGCCGCGCGTCGCCTTCTACAAGCCGCAGGGCAATCTCAACGAGCACGCGGGCTATACGGACGTCTTCTCGGGCGACGAACACATCGCCGACCTGATCGCGCATCTCGAGCGGAGCCCGCAATGGCCGCACATGGTCGTCATCCTGACCTATGACGAGAACGGCGGCTTCTGGGACCATGCGGCGCCGCCCAAGGCCGACCGCTGGGGACCGGGCAATCGCATTCCGGCGATGATCATCTCGCCCTTCGCCAAGAAGGGCACGGTCGACCATACGCTCTACGACACCACGTCGATCCTGCGCTTCATCACCCGCCGCTTCGACCTGCCGCTGCTGGCGGGCATCAAAGCCCGCGACGAGGCGATGGCGGCGGCGGGCAGCGGCCACCTCGGCGACCTCACGGGCGCGCTCGACTTGGCGTCGCCCTGACCCCGCGCTGCGCTGGGCGGCTCACGCCGCCGGCAGCACCAGCTCGGCGCGCAGGCCGCCGATCGGCGCGGTCGAGAGCGCGAGATCGCCGCCATAGAGCGCGGCGAGCTCGTGCACGATCGACAGGCCGAGGCCCGAGCCGGGCTTGGTCTCGTCGAGCCGCTGGCCGCGCCGCGCGACCTGCTCGCGCTCGGCCGGCGACAGGCCCGGACCGTCGTCGTCGACCACAATGCGGATGACCGATTTCGGCGCATCGCCCGGCGCGGCCTCGGCCTGCTCCGGCGCGACCTCGATGCTGACCCGCCCCTGCGCCCATTTGCACGCATTGTCGACCAGATTGCCGAGCATCTCCTCGAGATCCTGCCGCTCGCCGCGGAAGCGCACGCCGTCGGGCGCGGTGCCGTCGATCGCGATGCCGCGCGGATGGTAGATCTTCTCCATCGTGCGGGTGAGGCCGGTCACCACCGGGGCGACCTCGGTGACCGTGCCGACCACGGTGGCGCGCGCCGCGATGCGGGCGCGCTCGAGGTGGCGGGCGACCTGGTCGCGCATGATGCCAGCCTGCTCGCGCACCTTGGCGGCCAGCGGATCCTCGCGTCCGGCCGCCTCGTTGACCACGACGGAGAGCGGGGTCTTGAGCGCATGCGCAAGGTTGCCCACATGGGTGCGGGCGCGCTCGACGATCTCGCGGTTCGCGTCGATCAGCGCGTTGGTCTCGCGCGCGAGCGGCTCGATCTCGACCGGAAAATTGCCGGCGAGCCGCTCGGCGGTGCCGGCGCGGATGGCGGCGAGGCTCTGCGAGATGCGGGCGAGCGGCGCGAGGCCGAACCGCACCTGGAACATGGTGGTGAGCAGCAGCACGGCGGCGAGCACCACGAAGGTGATCGCGATGGCGCGATCGAAGGCATGCGTCTCGTCGTCGATCTCCTGCGAGTCGCCCGCGACCGCGACCAGGTAGCGACCGTCGTCG
>Ga0126371_10000508_pt1 | contig 32170 bp, 30 predicted proteins | sample PanSoiMetaPlot_4_FD_110145 | JGI IMG/M metagenome (GOLD analysis project Ga0126371, IMG submission 110145) | Tropical forest soil microbial communities from Panama - MetaG Plot_4 | ecosystem: Environmental > Terrestrial > Soil > Tropical forest > Bulk soil | place: Panama | collected 2016-02-17 | reverse complement strand
TGTGGCTTTTCATTGCGTTCTTTCTTGCGTTCGCCGTTAGAGTCCGACTCTTCTCTTTCCACAGTTGGCTTCCGGACGCTCACGTAGAAGCGCCAACGGCCGGTTCCGTGCTCCTGGCCGCGGTTGTCCTGCAGATGGGAACGTACGGATTGGTGCGATTCAATCTACCGCTGTTCCCGCATATCAGCCATTTATTCGCGCCGCTCATCTCCATGTTGGCCATTGTCGGCATTATCTACGGAGCTCTTGTCGCAATGGTCCAACCCGATATGAAAAAGCTGGTCGCGTATTCCTCTGTAAGCCACCTTGGGTTTGTGGTGCTTGGGATTTTCAGCTTTACGACACAGGGAATGGAAGGCGCGATCTACCAGATGCTGAACCACGGCGTCTCCACCGGCATGCTCTTCCTTGTGTGCGGCATGCTCTACGACCGCCGGCACACTTACGAAATCAAGGAATATGGTGGCTTAGCGAAGCCGATGCCCATTCTGTGCGCGTTTTTCCTGTTTGCGTGCTTGTCGTCTCTGGCGTTGCCGATGCTCAATGGCTTCATCGGTGAATTCATGATTCTCATCGGCGTGTTCGACGCGCGGCATTTCGCGTGGGCTTCTTGGGCGGCCACGGGCGCGATTCTTTCTGCGGTGTATCTGTTGTGGGCGTATCAGCGCGTGGCGCTCGAGAAAGTCACCGTGCCGAAGAACGAAAATCTGCCGGACGCTTCCGCTCGCGAGCGCCTGATTCTGATCGTCGCGTCGCTTGTGATCCTGTTCATGGGCATTTTTTCGCCGATGTTCACTCATCGCATGGACGCCACGACGAACGCCCTGCTCGAGCAAATGCACAGCGTCAAAAGCTATAACGTTCGCGCGCGGCAGCCGCATCCGGCATCTCGTGCGCCTGCTGGCGTGCCAACGCCAACTCACCAAGCTGCAATGCGCAGCGTCTCTTTGGAAAGGCAGGCCCGGCCGTAATGTTTCCTCCTCTCCATGACCTGTATCGCATCGCGCCGGAGATCGTCCTTTGCTTCTTCGGCCTGCTCGTCATGCTCATCGACCCGTTCGTTCCCGCGGGCAGCAAGCGCTCGATGGGCTGGCTCGCCTTCGTCGGCACGCTCGTAGGCCTCGCGTCGCTGCGCCTGATGTTCACGAATTTGGGTTCCGCGTATTCGGGCCTGCTGCGCGTGGACACATTCAGCCTCTTCGTGCACGGAATCGTGCTCGGCGTCGCGGCGCTGGCCATCCTCGGCTCATTTGACTATCTCGACCGCGAAAACATCCAGCGCGGCGAGTACTACGCGCTCCTCTTGTTTGCTACCGCTGGCATGGGCATTCTCGCCAGTGCCAACGAACTGGTCACGGCGTTCGTCGGCCTTGAAATCAGCTCGATTTCCACTTACATTCTCGCGGGCTTCCGCCGCACCGCTCTCAAGTCCAACGAATCTTCGCTCAAATACTTTCTGCTTGGCTCGTTCGCCACGGCGTTTTTCCTTTACGGAGTCGCGCTCACCTACGGCGCCACGCGCAGCACGCGTTTTGAAGTCATCAATCAGGCAATCGCCGCGCACGGCTCCGGCGCGCTGCTGATCCTTGGCCTGGGCCTGATTTTCGTCGGCCTCGGCTTCAAGGTCGTCGCCGCCCCGTTTCAAATCTATACGCCCGACGTCTACGAAGGCGCGCCCACTCCTGTCACCGCCGTGCTCGCCTGCGGACCGAAAGCCGCCGCCTTCGCCGTCATGCTGCGAATCTTCTACAGCGCGTTCGGCAACGCCTCGCACATCTGGTTCTGGGCCATCTGGGTTTCCGCCGTGCTCACCATGTGCATCGGCAATTTCGCCGCAATTGTTCAGTCCAACGTCAAGCGCCTCCTCGCGTATTCCTCGATCGCGCACGCCGGCTACATCCTGGTGGCCTTTGTTGCTTTGAGCGACAAGGGCATCGCCGCTGTGCTCTTCTATCTGGCCGCGTATGCCGCCATGACGCTCGGCGCGTTTCTCATCGTCGCCCACGTTGGCGGCTCGGGAGAGCGCCGCCTCGACGTCGCCGACTACGCCGGCCTCGGCACCAGCCAGCCATGGGTCGCTGCATGTTTTTCGCTATTCTTGCTGTCTCTGCTTGGATTGCCTGCCACGGCGGGCTTCTTTGGCAAGTTATACGCATTTTCCGCCGCGACGGATCAGCGCTTGGTCTGGCTGGTGGTCATCGCCGCCATCAATAGCGTAATCGGCGCGTACTACTATCTGAAGATCATCGTCTCGATGTACTTCTGGGAGCCGAACAAAGACTGGGCGCCCGCGCCGATGCACGCGCCCATGTTCATCGTCCTCCTGCTTACAGCAATCGGAACGATTTACCTCGGCATCCTGCCCGAGCGCGTCATGCAATGGGCCATCGCCTCAGCGCAATCCCTGCACTAAGAGTCTTCTGCGCCTCGTCTTCGTAAGGGCACGGCTTCAGCTGTGCCGAAAATCCCGTAGAATGAGAGCGGCTTTAGCCGTTGAGGGGCGCTTTTCGAGCTCCACTTCACCCCATTAGCTTGCACATTTCCAAATACTCGCGCAAACAAAAAGCCCGAAGCTCACTTCCGCGAACTTCGGGCCTTCAAAAACCCAGAATATCTTGCAGGTTGACTTATTTCAGGAATGCAACCACGAGCGCATAGAGCGTCAGCGATTCAATCAGCGCCACGCCGATGATGAACACGATTCGGATTGGCCCGCCCGCTCCCGGATTGCGCGCCGTTCCCTCGCATGCCGAAGCTGTCGCTTTACCTTGGCCAATGCCGCAACCAAGCGCCGCAAGCCCCAATCCAACCGAAGCTGCCGCACCGACCCAATCGGTTCCGGCCGCGGCCCCGCTTGTCTGCGCGAAGGCCGCCGGCGCAACCACCAGCGCCGTTGCCAATGCACTCAAAAACCATAGCACCTTCTTTGTCATACTCTCTCCTCTTTATGAATTTGCCGTCAGGAGGTGGTTCCCGGACACCGAGCAGCCGGGCTCACACTGCCAGCGATAATGCCAAATGAATCCCAACTAGTGCTCTTCCGCGACCGCAAGTCCCAGGTACACAATCGCAAGGATCGTGAAAATGAACGCCTGTAAGAAAGCCTCAAACACGTGAAACACGAGCAAAATGATCGGAATGCCAACGGGAAGAACTCCGGCAATATAGCCCGCCGCATTTCCGTGACTCAGAAAACTGAAAAGCGCCACTGTGAGCCCGAGAAACACGACGTAAATTAGCTCGCCAACCATCATGTTGGCCCAAAGCCGGACTGTCAGCGATAGCATGCGCGCGAAATGACTGATCGTTTCAATCGGACCAATCAGCCACGACAACCACGGTACAGGACCCAGTATTGTCTTGCCATATCCGCCTGGACCATGCTGCTTGATCCCGACATAGTTGTAATACAAAAACACCACTACCGCGCAACCAAGCGGAACTGTTTTTTCAGCGGTTGGCGACATAAAGCCAGGAACCAATGCCGCGAGATTGCAGATCAAGATAAACATTCCGATCGAGCCCAATAATCCCAGGTGCCGTTCGGCTCCGTGTCCCACGATATCGTCCAGCAAGTCTTTCACGCCCACTCCCATCGGATTCGACAGGAAAAACTCCATGCACTGCTGTGTTGCGCCTGGCCGTTCCGCAGACATTCGTGCGCGCAGCCACAGAAAAAACATGATCGCGAACGCGAAGACAACCAGCTCCATCGCAAAAAAGTTGGGAATGGGATATTCCGCGCTCGCGGGATGAATATGCAGCATCGCAAAAAGCGTCAGCGCCGGCTTCGCGAACAGCCAATTAACGAGCTTCGTAACAGTTACGACTGGCTCTTCGCCCATGAATCTCCCGCAACAGGAATAATCTGGATTCGGTCTAACGAACGAAAACTACGGATTACAGCGCCTTCCACCGGTGATGCCCATGCGCCAGTTCGTAGAACATTTCAACCACAATGGCCGGAACCACCGCGACGGCGCCGCACAGAAACGCAATCGCAGGCAACCGTAACCAAACGAGAATAACATACGCCACAACTAGCAGCAACACGAGCCGTCCGAGGAATTTCGCATGTGTGCTGCGCGGCACGTGAACTTTTTCCGCGCCTGCCTGCGCCAATCCCAGCCGCATCAGCGCCGCTGCACCCTGCCGCAACCACCGGAAGTTCAGCCAGCAGAGAATCGTCCCAATCGCTGCGCCCGCCGCAGCACGATGCCCCCAGCCGATCTCCGCGCCAAGAGTCATTCCCACGCCCAGCGCGACAATCAGGCGCTCCAGCCGGCGTTCGATCGCGTTCGACTCTGCGTCACTTGTCATTCGTCTTGTCCGCCGCGTTTGCCAGTTGCAGCACTTCGCGTAACCCAAGGCCAAATCCCGCCAGTCCCAGGACTAGAGTGAAAATGAATTTGGTGTGCAGCCAGTGGTCCAGCAAGTATCCGATTCCGCCGCCCACAAAAACCGGTACCACAAGCGCTAACGGAATCTGCATCGCGATGGCAAACTGCTTCGCCGCGCCGCCAATATTATTTTTACGCGGTGAGTTCGAATCCATAGCAGCTGTGATTCTCGCGTGCGCTCAATCGTGCCGCGCACCATGCAGCACGGCCACCGCATGCGGCAGCAGTGGCGCGATTGCATCGAACGATTCCACCGCGCCGCGCGGACTGCCCGGCAAATTGATGATCAAGCACTCGCCTCGCACGCCGGCAATCGAACGCGACAGCGCCGCATTCTTCGTCTTCTGCGAGCCTGTCTGCCTCATCAATTCGGCCAGTCCCGGAATCTGCCGCGTGACCACAGCTGCGGTCGCTTCCGGCGTCACGTCGCGCGGACCAACCCCCGTACCGCCTGTAGTGAACGCAGCGTCAATCTTGCCCGAATCCGCCAGCGCGAACAGTTGCGCTCGAATCAATTCCTCTTCGTCGGGCACAACGGACCTTGAAATCACTTCCCAGCCCATCTCTACGCAACGCTCCGCAAGCGCCTTGCCGGAAAGATCTTCGTGCTTTCCTGCGGAAACTGAGTCGCTGACTGTGACGATGGAAACCCGCATTCTGAGGTCGCGCCGCGCCTATTTTTTCGCCGCGCCCGGCTGGCCTTCGGCAAGCTCTTGCTGGCTCTCGTCCATCAGCCGCATCGCTTCCATCAGTACGCCAGTTGTAGAGCGCTCGATCGTAGTCCGCGAAGGCGCCGAATTGAAATCAATCTCGAACTCGCCTGCCGCCCATCGCACCGCTTCGTAGACCGCCGGCTCGCCTTTTTCTTTGCCCATTTGCGCGTCCTGGCATTGCCCGCCAGCGAAATAAATGTCGCATGTCTTGCCGCCGTTCCGCACCGTCAGCTTGCAAGTTTTCTGGCCCATTTCAATCGATTGCATCAGGTCCAGCATGCTCATCTCTTCCAGCCGTCCCTGGATCACACCGGGCCGCGCCGAAGTCTTTTGCAGCTTTTCCAGTTGCAGCCTGTCGATCACTTTCTTCGCGCGGCGCACCAACTCATGCACAAAAAACGGCTTTACGATGAATTCCTCTACGCCGTCGACCATCGGACGCAATTTCTCATCCATGTCGCTGCGGCTCGACAAAAAGATGAATGGAATCGGACGCGACGCAAACCGGCTGCGCAATTTTTCGTAGAGTTGCCGTCCATCCAGGCCGGGCATGCGGTAATCGCAGAGCACCAGGTCCGGCGTGTCGTCCACGATTTTCAGCAGCGCATCCGCGCCGTCAGCCGCCGTGCGAATCTCGCAGTGCGGCTCAAGCCCCTTGGCGATCAGATCGAGCACGAGCGAATTATCGTCCACGACCAGAACTTTGACTTTCATCGCCGCGCGCGCGCGGATTCCGGCCGGACGTAATGGCCGCTCCGCCCTCCTGCTTTTTCCATAAGATAAATCTGCGAAATCTCCATGCTGCGATCCAGTGCCTTGCACATGTCGTAGAGCGTCAGCGCCGCCACGGCTGTCGCCGTCAGCGCTTCCATTTCCACGCCGGTGGGCCCCGTCGCGGTCACCTGCGAGGTGATCTCAACCCCATTTTCGCATAGCTCGGTCGCAACATCTATGTGCGTCAAAAGCAGCGGGTGACAAAGAGGAATCAGTTCCGATGTGCGTTTCGCCGCCGCGATCCCCGCAATTCGCGCAACCTCGAATGGATTGCCCTTCGGCGTTTTCAGTTTCCGGACTTTGCCCAGCGCTTCCGCGCCAATGCGCACAAAGCCCCGCGCCGTCGCTTTTCGTTCCGTCGGCGCTTTCGCGGTAACGTCCACCATGCGCACTCGGCCGCGCGAGTCGTAATGCGTAAGCGAATTTTTCGTTTGCCGTTTCAACGCCCTACAATATCCCGCCCCGCGGCAAAACGTCTACCCATTCCCCCGCGGCAAGTTTCAGCTTCTCCCGCGGCACGACCAGAAAGCAGTTCCCTCGCGCCACCGTTGCGATGTCTCCTGAACCCTGCCACTGCAACGTCGCAACAGTCGCCTCGCCTGCCGGCCAATCCAGACGCGCCGGCAAAAAATACGTGAGCGGCGCATGCTGCTCCACGGCGTTCGCGAGCTTCGCTTTCAGCAATGGCAATGCGCGCGCGTCCGCTCCGCCCAATATATCCAGCGCCGGCGCCACAAACAGCTCGAAGGTGACCATCGTCGACACCGGATTCCCAGGCAATCCAAACACGGGCTTGCCCTGGCAAATTGCAAATACTGCGGGCCGCCCCGGACGAATTTCCACCGCGTCAAAAAAGAACTCCGCGCCCAATTCCCGCAGCACGGGCTCAACCAAATCGTACTTCCCTGCTGACACGCCGCCGCTGATCACCAGAATATCCTCGCGCAAGCCCACTTCAATCCTCTTGCGCAACTCATCTTTGTTGTCCGTAGCATTCCCCAGCGGGACGGCCTCACCTCCCGCAAATCTCACCTGCGCGCCCAGCGACGCAGCATTACTGTTGCGAATTTCAAACTCGCCTGGCTGCGCGCTTGCGTCTACGATTTCGCTCCCGGTGGACAGAATTGCCACACGCGGCTTGCGATAAACGCTCACACGTGTGTATCCCGCCTGCGCAGCGACCGCCACTTCCGCATCGCCGATTCGCACCGGCGGCGCGATCAAAACGTCGCCGTTGCGCGCCTCCGACCCGCGCGGCGCAAAGTTCATGCCCGCTTCAGCGACTCGGTCAATCACCACCGTATTCGCGTCCTTGCCAGCGTACGTGTGTTCCACCATCACTACCGCGTCCGCGCCTTCGGGGACTGGCGCACCGGTCATGATTTGCACGCACTCGCCTGCGCCAACTCGCCCGCGAAACCCAGCTCCCGCCGCAATTTCTCCAATCACGCGCAACGCCGCGCCCGCCTTCGCGCAATCCGCCGCACGCACCGCAAAACCGTCTCGCGCCGCTCGATCAAACGGCGGGTAATCGCGGTCCGCACAAATTTCCTGCGCGAGCACGCGCAGCAGCGCATCCTTCAGTTCAATTTTCTCGATGGAAGGAGTCCGCCGCAAGCCGCGGCAAACTTCAATCACTTTCTTTCGGGCGTCTTGATAGAACAGCATGAAAGCTCACAGCCAGGAAGCGAGTTTTGTTCCAGGAGGAATAATCGTCGCATCGCGCTCGGGACCGGTCGAAATCATCCCGATTTCCGTGCTCAGCGAATCCGAAATGAACTTCAAATAATCCGTCGCCGCCTTCGGCAACTCATTCGCCGCGCGAATATGATCCGTCCGCGCCTGCCATCCGGGCAAACTCTTATACTCCGGCGTCACTTCCGCGAGTACTTCCACTTCCGCGGGCATTTCGTCGAGCTTCGACCCCTTGTATTTGTAGCCCACGCAAACTTGAATTTCCTTTTGCGTGTCAAACACATCCAGCTTCGTCACCACCAGCGAATTGATCCCGTTCACCTGCACCGCGTATCGCAGCATCACCAAATCCAGCCAGCCGCATCTCCGCGGACGCCCTGTCACCGCGCCATATTCCTTCCCGCGATCGCGCACCGCCTGCGCATCCAGATCCGGCATCTCCGTCGGAAACGGTCCGCCGCCCACCCGCGTCGTGTACGCCTTCGTCACACCGATTACTCCGGTCACCTTCGTCGGCGCAACTCCCAAGCCCGTGCACGCCCCGCCCGCCGTCGCGCTCGACGAAGTCACGTACGGATACGTCCCGTGGTCAATATCCAACATCGTCCCCTGCGCGCCTTCGAACAAAATCGACTTGCCTTCCGACAGCGCGCGATTTACCAGCGCCGACGTGTCCACCACAAATCCGCGAATCCGCGCGCCCAACTCGCGATACGTCTCAAAAATCGACGCCGTATCGAGCCCCTGTCCATAGCACGCGCGGCTGAACGCGTCCTTCTCTTCAACCGCATGTTCCAGCTTCCGCGCAAACCGTTCCATATCCATCAAATCGCAAACGCGCAATCCGCATCGCGCCATTTTGTCTTCATACGCTGGCCCGATTCCCCGCGACGTCGTTCCAATGCGATGCGGCCCTCGCGCCGCCTCCGCCGACTTCTCCAGCTCGCGATGAAACGGAAAAATCAAATGCGCGCGGTTGCTCAAAAAAAGTCGCCCATCTACATCCACGCCGCCCTTCTTGATATTGTCCACTTCCGCGACCAGCGCCGCCGGATCCACCACCACTCCCGCGCCAATTACCGCCTTTTTCCCCGGTCGCAAAATCCCACACGGGATCAGTTGCAGCACGAACTTGTGGTCATCGATGATGACTGTGTGTCCCGCATTGTGCCCGCCGCCGTAGCGCGCGCTATAGTCGAACGAGCCCGCCAGATAGTCAACGACCTTGCCTTTTCCTTCGTCGCCCCACTGCGCGCCAACAATCGCAATCGCTTTCATCCGTTTTGTCTCGTCTTTTCGTTGCCGGGCCGCACTCTGCCCACTCCAAATCCACCCACGGAAAATTTCTGAGAAGTTACAGCCAGCGCAGACTCATTATCCTACGCTGGACATTCTAGGAAGGCAAGATAAACACTCGATGGTGCAGGTCAGTTTGAATTTTCTTACAAACGGGGCCCCTAGGTCTCCGGTTAGGGGAGCCTGGGGGATCGCTGCACAAGGAGTCAAAATTCGAACTGACCCATTGAGTCGCACTTGATTAGGTTACACAGGAAACCGCGTCACTTCAGGATGTGCTTGGCTTTGTTCTCGTCACTTCGCCGGACCAGCACCTTCACGCCGACATTCGCGCCCATTAGCGGCCGTTGGCCTCCACAATCGTCTGCTTCGACCATTGCCTCGATGCCTTGCGCTTCGAGCGCGGAACGCGCAAGCTCCGCTTCATGTCGGTAGGAATAAATTCGCGCGACTGCCAGATCGTCTTCTACTTCTTTGCGCATTTCACTCACTCGCGTAGCGCTACGGCCGCCGCTCAGCTCAGTTGCCGCGCCAGCGCCTTTTCGATGTTCTCTTTCGGTACCGCGCCAACAATCTGCTCCGCCACTTGCCCATTCTTGAAAATCAGCAGCGTCGGAATCCCGCGAACATTGTATTTCCCCGGCGTATTCATGTTCTCGTCAACGTTCATCTTCACTACTTTCAACTTCCCCGCGCGCTCCGCCGCAATCGCGTCCACCGTCGGCGAAAGCGCCCTGCACGGCCCGCACCACGTCGCCCAAAAGTCCACCATCACTGGCTGAGTCTTGCTCGCGTCGAGCACTTCTGTTTGAAAATTGGCATCGCTGACTTCTGCTACGTTCTGTCCCATATTCCCCTCAATTTGTAAGCGGACACGTTATCCTGAACCTCGCCCGCTAAAGATTAGATGTCGCCGCCGCCGCTTGGATTCTCGACTGTTTCGCCGCCTCGTACAGCTTCACATACTGGGCCGCCGACGCCTTCCACGAAAAATCCTTGGCCATTCCATTCGTTTGCAGCGTGCGCCACTGCCTCAAATCCGCATACGCGGCCAGCGCTTCGCGGACACACTTTACCAGAGCCGCCCCTTCATACGCCTCAAATTTGAATCCCGTCCCCTTGACTGTTTTGACATCAAAGGCTTCCACCGTATCGTCCAGCCCGCCCGTCGCCCGCACCACTGGAACCGTCCCATATCGCAAACTGTAAATCTGATTCAGCCCGCACGGCTCGTAGCGCGACGGCATCAAAAACATGTCCGCGCCCGCCTCGATTTTGTGCGCAATTACATTGTCGTACGCGATCTTCACGCCCACGCGCGAAGGATATTTCACGGCCAGATCCTGAAACAGTTTTTCGTACTTCGCGTCGCCATTCCCCAGCGCCACCAACGCAAAATCCTCTTTCATCAATTCCGGCGCCGTCTCCGCGATCAAATCAAAACCCTTCTGGTCCACAAATCGCGACACCAGCCCAATCACCGGCCGCGTCATGTTGTCAGCCGGCAACTGAAACGCCGACAGCAAATCCTTCTTGCACAATTTCTTCCCGTCCATCAATTTCGCCGAATACGTCGCCACGATGTTCGTGTCCGTCTCCGGATTCCACGCCGAATAATCCACGCCATTTAGAATTCCCGTCACGCGATTCCCGCGCGACTGAATCACGCCTTCCAGTCCGCATCCGTATTCCGCCGTCTGAATTTCCTTCGCGTATTTCCGGCTGACCGTCGTCACGTAATCCGCAAAAAGCAATCCGCCCTTTAGCAAATTGATTTTGCCGTAGTATTCCAGCGCATCCATGCGGAACAAATCCTCCGGTAATCCCACCAGCGCAAGCGTCGGACGCATAAAAAGTCCCTGATAGCCCAAATTGTGCACGGTGAAAACTACCGGAAGGTGTTCCAGCGCCCGGTCGCGCGCATAAATCGTCCGCAGATAAATCGGCGCCAGCGCCGCCTGCCAGTCGTGGCAATGCAGCACGTCCGGCATCCACACCTGTTTTGCAAACTCAATCGCCGCGCGGCTCAGCTCGCCAAAACGCCGCGCATTGTCCGCGTAATCCCCGCTCTTGTCGCCGTAGAGTTTCTCGCGCTGAAAATACTCCGCGTCGTCGACGAAGTAGTAGCGCACGCCTTCGAACGTTCCCGCCTCGCTGATCGCCGGAAACCGCGTGCTCAACCCCAGCGGCACCGTCATGCTCGACACAATCGTGCGCGTCGCCTGGTTCCCGCGATATCGCGGCAGCAGCACCGCCACCTGATGCCCGCTCTCCACCAGCGAACGCGGCAGCGCCTCCACCACGTCCGCGAGGCCCCCGGTCTTCGAAAACGGCAGCCCCTCCGGCGATACAAACAGTATCTTCATCTTTAACTCTTCATGCCCTCATTCAAATTATACACGTGCTGAATTACGTGGGCGTCGATTAAGCCAACTCAATGCTGGCCCAAGAGTCAGACTTATAGAGCCTCTCGCGGCGTCCACACTTCGTTACCACTCTTGTCTATGTAGCCAAACTTCTGACGTCGACCGACACTCCCTTCTTCAACCGCAGCCAACCCGTGCTTGAAAGGATGAACCTCCGAATAGGGCACCGTTAAGATGACACGGCCAACCTTATCAATGTACTGCCACTTTCCGCTGCTCTCGACGTCTGCTAGCCCTTCGGAGAAACTTTCGCATCCGGTGAAGTGCATCGGAATAGCTTGAACGCCGGCGGTTGTCATATACCCGCATCGACCCTTCCTATCACTAATGACGGCCAAACCTTGCGAGAAGTCACTTACGGCCTCAACGTCCTTGGGCAATTTGATCTTCGTCGAGCCGTCTCTCTTGATAAACGACCACCTTCCTCCGGCAGGGCCAATCACCATGAAGCTTGTCTTCCCTCCAACCCGCACGGCTGCTAATCCATCAGAAAAATCACCTGCGACAGAGAATCTCGGCTTTATCACAAAGGAACCGCTTTTATCGATATAGCCGCATTTTTTATCGTCAACGGCAGCGACAGCGAGACCTTGCCTGAAATCCCGAGCAACTTCGAATAAGAACGGAATTACAACCGCCCCTTGGGTATTTATGTATCCCCATTTGCCCGCGTCGTTCCGAACGGCTGCCAAACCCTCCGAAAAACTGCTTGCGTTATGATATTGAGGCTGAATCACCATCTGCCCTTCCTTATCGATGAAACCCCACCTGCGATCAGTCTCGCAATCGGAACAGTTGTACACAGCTTTATCGGTATCGAAGCCTACGGCAGCTAAATCTTCCGAAAACTCCCGCACTGCATCAAACCTGGCAACGACAACTACTTTCCCTTGAGCATCGATGAAGCCCCATTTCTCTCGAGGGAAAATATGGAATTTCCCTTTATCATCGACGTACATGGATTTCCCAGACGCAGGTTCTACACGTCGCGAAAATGCCGCCAAGCCTTCACTAAAGTCGATCACATATGTCTGTTCCAGGCCGATCGGTACAACCAGCGTGCCCTTCTCGTCTATGTATCCGTGTTTGCCGGCTCCGAAAACAACAAACCGACCGTTCTGCGCAGAAGAAACTTGGCATGATGCCAGGATACAAGCCGCGAGCACGTAGATGTGTAAGCGCTTCATGACCCGCAAGTATCGTAGGCTCTCCACAAGAGAAAATCTACCTTCAGACCATCCTCCCGCGCTATCCGTCGGAAACTTGATAAACTTCGTTTCTCATGTCTCGTCAAAAGCTCGGCCAGCATTTTCTTCACAGTCCCGCGTGGCGCGAACGCATCGCCCGCACGCTTCCTGCCGACGCAAACGCTACCTGGATCGAAATCGGCCCGGGCCACGGCGAAATGACCGGATTCCTCGCGCAGCACTCTCGCCGCGTCATAGCCGTTGAAACCGACTCGGCTCTCGCATCGACTCTCCGCCAGCGCGCAGCGACAGAATGGCCCAACGTCGAAATCATCGAATCCGACATCCTCGCCGTCGACTTATCTTCGCTCACTCGCGAACGCTTCCGCGTCTACGGCAATCTTCCCTACTACATCACTTCGCCAATTCTCTCGCATCTGTTCCGCTTCGCGGCGCAGATCGACTCCATTCACATCGTCATTCAGTGGGAAGTCGCCGCGCGCATCGCCGCGACGCCCGGCCATCGCGAGTACGCATATCTCTCCGCGCTCTGCCAGTATTTCGCGCGTCCGGAAATCGTGTCGCGCATCCCTCCCGGCGCGTTTCGCCCTCCGCCAAAAGTGACCTCCGCTTTGGTCGCAATGACTCTGCCCGGCGAACGCGCCCAACTCCGCATTCACGACGACGGCGCATTTCTGAAATTCCTGCAGAACTGTTTTTCTCAAAAAAGAAAAACTCTGCGGAACAACTTGAAGGGCATTTTTTGCGACGAAGAAATCGCCGGCGCGCTTTCTTTCGGCAAACTCATGCCGAAATCCCGAGCCGAAGAACTTTCGCTCGCGCAATTCGCCCAGCTCTACCGCTTGCTCGCATCCGAAAAGTAAGTCGGCTTTTTCCGCACGCGCGCGCTGAAGTCCTGTGTAGCGCAGAGCTTCGCGCCTGCGCTGCTCCTGCAGCGCAAGTTGAAAAAGGCGCGAAGTTCTGCGGCTTTTCGGCTGTTGTTTTTGTAGAAGCCGATCCGTTTTATCGGCCCGTGTTTTTTATTGTCATTCTGAGGAGGATGCGACGAGCATCCGACGAAGAATCTGCATCTCGGTTTTGCTCAACTTCAAGAAACCCCTGGTGCGCGTGCCGCGAATTCGCAAAAGAAAATCCACTTCTTCCGCAAACACATTCCGCCGCCGCGTACAAACATAACCGGGAAGCCGCCGCATCTGTGCACTTTAGGAGGCCGGAGCTTTGCTCCGGCGCAAAGATCTGAAAACCAATTCTTCCTATCGCGCCTGCCCCGGACGTTCCTGCGGGGCGTTTCACCCGCGCGAAGTAGTCAGGACGGCCCAATTGGTCACCGCTACTTCTTCCCGCATACACGCTCCACCACTTCTCGCAAACGATCCGGATAATCCGTCATGATTCCATTCACGCCGAGCGAAATCAGCTGCTCCATTTGCGCCAGCTCATTCACCGTCCACGTCACAACCTGCAATCCCGCATCGCGCGCTTTGCTCAGTAATTCCCGCGTAATCAAATCCGCGCGCGGAGCGATTTGCCGCGCGCCGATTTCTTGCGCTTTCGCAATCGCGTCCGCCATCGGATTCTCAAACAGCATTCCCGTGAGCAGCCCCGCATCCAAACGCCGCAACTGCCCGAGCATGCTCGGCTCGAACGAAATCACCACCGTTCGCGCGGGCTCGTTCGCCGCGCGTAACGCGCTCACCACTCCGTGATGCACACCCCATCCCGATTCATGTTTGATTTCCAGATAAAAAACCACGTCCGCTTCGCGCGCAAAATTGAGAATTTCTTCGAGCGTTGGAATTTTCTCGCCCGCAAATTCCTGCCCGTGCCACGAACCCGCATCCAACTCGCGTAGTTGCGCCAAAGTAAAATCGCGAACCAGCCCGCGTCCATTCGACGTGCGGTCGAGCGTCGCGTCGTGCATGGCCACAAATTTCGCGTCATGCGAAAGCCGCAAATCCGTTTCGATGAACGTCGCTCCCAGCTCCACCGCCCGTCGAAACGACGCCATCGTGTTTTCCGGGGCCTGCCCCGGAGCGCCTCTGTGCCCGATGATCCACGGACGTGTCGGCATGGCCCTATCCTAACAAACTGATCAATTTAGCTCGGACTTCTGTGTCGCCAATGTGCAACAAAACTCACAATCGAGTAACTCAACTTTCCTACTGTGCAAGGTTCCTTCCTTTCCAGCGACAGATCAGCGCAATCTGTAATCTGTAACATGCTCATATACAATGACTTGTGCTCGCCACTGGTACTTTGCCTCCTGGTAGTTGAATTGCCCACTCCCATTTCGGTCATCCAGGCGGCCCCTCTTATGGCTCTGTTCGCAATTTTCATTGTTGCGCTGGTGGTAGGGCTCACGTGGTGGGATTGGCGCGATGTCGAGCGCGAATCGGGCCTCCCCAAGTGGATTGGCAGCCTGGCCCTCGCGGGACTTGTCGCTGCCAGCCTCACCGGATTTGGCTCCATCGGCTCCGTCCTCTATGCGCACACCGTCGGCGAACTGCAGGCCGGATTCGGCTCCGCTTCGTTCTGGCCCGAATGTGCGTTCCTGCTGTGCGGGCTCGGTGTAATCATCCTCTCCGTGCGGAAGAAGAGCGCACGCACGCTGTTTGTCCTAGCTGGCGTGCTGACCTTTGGCCTCGTCCTCGGCTTAGCCCTCCTCGCGTAACCCGCCTCAACAACCTTCTTGGCAACTCTCTTCGCTTGGCAAACGTCCAACCACTCAACATGGCCCGGATGCTCCGTCTTTTGCTTTGCCCGACGCAACTCGTTGTCGCTTCGTGTCTTCTTCTGACGGCTAGGCCAGCGCAGGCAGCTTCCCACTGGCAGACGGGAACTCTCATGTCGCGAGAATTGCTTGTCCCTGCCGACGCGAAGATCAAAAACGGCGGATGCCTTTTTGCCCTGACCGTCTATACGGTGGACACATCGAATTACAAGTATCAATTTATCGGCTACGCTTTCAGTTTCCTTTCCGACTCCACATCGCCGACTGTGACTTTTCGTATCGATAGATATGATGGCGAGGTTTACGCTCGCGAGCCAAAAACCAAACATCTGATAAAACTGACCCTCTTTCGTAAGTTTTCGAAATTGAGTGGCGCTGAGTCACCCTCCTTACCTTCGAAGATAAAACGTCGTCATTGGACAACAGCGAACATCCGCGCTGCAGAGCCAGTATTGTTATCTGCACTCGCCCTTAAATTGATTTCCTTGTCGGCTTCGCCACCCCTTCCTTGCGAAGAACTTATCGTCTCCTGGAATTATGTCATCCAAGTGGAAGGGCGAACCTATACTTTTCGCTGGAGTGCTCGGAACGCCCTTGATGTTACGATCGATGGCATGAACCAATTCGCCCTTGGTAAAAAAGGCTCTGCATATTTGATTGATGACAATGGCAAAGAGCGCAGAGTCCAACTTGCGCCTACCGCTAAGAACCCCCTGATTTTCCTCCCATAGTCTTAGAATTTTGTGACTTCGGTGAAGTGGAAGTCGCGGACTTTCATGGCGGGGACGACCATGTCGAAGGACTCTTCTCCTGACGCGCGCACAGCGGGACCCATCGTTTCGACGTTGGCGAGCATGTCGATGATGCTCTGATTGAAACGGAAATTCCGGACGGCGCCGGCGACGCGGCCGTTTTCGACCAGGAATGTGCCGTCGCGCGTCATGCCCGTGAGGACCTTTTTGTACGGGTCGACTTCGCGGATGTACCAGAGGCGCGTGATCAAAAGGCCGCGCCCGGTTGTACGAATCATTTCTTCCGTCGATGCATTGCCTCCGGAAAACACGAGATTGAAAGGCGCTTCGCCGTCTTCGGTTGGCAGGGAAAATCCGTGGCCCGTAGGTTTCGCTTTCATTTGCTTCGCCGTCGCGCGCGAATAAACCAGATTCACTGGAACACCTCTGTCGACGAGTCGCACGCGCTGGCGCGGCATTCCTTCGCCATCAAAAGGAGCGCCAAGTTGCAGAGGATGGTAAACGTCATCCCAGATGGAAATGTTCTCGCCGAATAATTTCTTGCCCATGCGGCCCGTGAAGCACGAACGCTGGTCGTGAACGCAAGTTCCCGCGAAGTCGTAAAACAAAAATCCCACTAGATCGAGGACGGCGGGCGGTTCGAGAATCGCGGTGTATTGTCCAGGAGGAACCTCACGAGGCGAGCGCGAATCTGCGGCTTTTTTGCTGGCGCGTTCGGCGAGCGCGAGCGGATCGATTTCATCCACACGCGCGGAAGTCGCTTTGGCCCAGCCGGAGGAATCTTTCTCCAGCATTGTCACGGAAAATTCGGCGCGAGTGTCTTCGTAATATTCGAAAAGGCCACGCGAATTGGCCAGCGCAAATTCGGAAAGGCCCGTCGAGAAAATTCCCGCCGTCGTTTGCTTGTTGCGATCCGCCAGTTGGCAAACCTGAGTCACAGCGCGAGCGCGATCGGCGGGTGTCGCAGCGGCAGTTTTGGCGGCGAAGCGATCTACTTTTTGAAGTTTTTGCGGGCCGAGCAACGGCAGCAAATTCGGATTGCGCGGCTGGACCTGCGCTAACTCGAGCGCAGCAGTGGTAACGCGACGCAAGGAATCTTCGTCGGTCTTGTTCGTGGAAGCGCGAGCTGTGCGGCCATCGACGACAGCGCGAACAGAAATCGTGATTCCCTGCTCGGCGACGTTTTGATGAATCGTGTTATTGGCGAAGCGCGTAAGCGCGCTGGTTACGGCGCTGACGTCGACTTCGGTTTCGTCCGCTTCGCTGAGCTTGAAAATCTTCTCCGCGATACGCCGCAATTCGGGTGCGCCGAGGCGATGATCATGCGCGGCGAGGCCTTTGTGGCCGCTGCTGACGCGAGAGCGTGGGGCTTTTCGTTTTTTCGCTGGCTTCGGCATTATTCGGAAGACGCGATACCCACTTTCACATTGCGAAAACGCGCGGGAGCAGCGCCGTGGCCAGTGCCCATCGTTTGCATCGGCTGGCCCTTGCCGCAATTCGGCGTGCCCCAGAGCGTCCAGTAATCGCGCGAACAGATCGCGTCGCAACTATTCCAGAATTCCGTGGTGATGCCGCTGTAACTCGGCGTTTTGATCATGCGGCCGCGCTTGCCGTTCTTGATTTCCCAGCCAATCTCCGTGGAAAACTGAAAGTGATAGCGGCGGTCGTCGATGGACCAGGAGCGATTGGTCTCCATGTAAATTCCGTCATCGGTGTCGGCGATGAGATCCTCAAATTTGCGGTCGCCGGGAAGGATGCTGATGTTGGTCATGCGAATAATCGGCAGGCGGTTCCAGCTTTCGGTGCGCATGGTGCCATTGGAGCGCGGCTGGCCAATGGCCGCAGCGGTCTCGCGATTCGTGAGGTACCCGGTGAACTGGCCATTGAAAATGATCGGCGTGCATTGCGCGGGAACACCTTCATCGTCGTAGCCGAACGTGCCGAGACCGGGGCCGTGCGCGAGGCGCGCATCCGCGACGACGTTGACGATGTCGGAGCCGTAGCGAAGCGAATTCAATTTCTCGAGCGTGAGAAAACTCATGCCCGCAAAATTCGCCTCCATACCCAGAACGCGGTCGAGTTCGATGGGATGACCAATGGATTCGTGAATTTGCAGGCCAAGCTGCGAGCTGTCGAGAATAATGGTGCGCTTCCCTTCGGGACATTTTTCAGCTTTGTGCAGCGCGACGCATTCTTCCGCGATACGCGGGGCATGGCGAACGAGATCGAGTTCCTCGATCAGTTCGTAGCCGCGCAACATGTGCTGGCCACCGAAACTGTTTGGATAGGAACGCTTTTGAATTTCCTCACCGGCGAAACTGGTGGCAACGATTCCCGCGCCGGATTGCATTTTCACTTGGTGAATTGCTGAGCCGATGCTGGAAACGAACAATTGCTCGATGCGACGGAAGGACATGGAACCTTCGGCGAGAGTGACGCCTTTTACTTTGCGCATTTCTTCGTCGGCGCGAAGGAGCACGGCGATTTGCGATTCGATGGGAATGCGGAACGGATCTTTGACGAATGGATTTTGCCACGTGTCGACGAACGATTGCTCCTGCGCGAGGACAACGCCGTGACGCTTGGCCATCCCAGAGGCTTTGGCGATGGCAATGGCTTCGGCGGCGCAGGATTCGATGCCTTCGTTGGTGAGGCGGTCGGTGGAAGCGAAGCCCCAAGCGCCGTCGGTGATGACGCGAATGCCAAGGCCGAGGGATTCGCCCTCGGACATGCGGCCGACCTGGCCGTTTTTGGTGGAAATGTCGCGGTGGCGAATGTCCATCACGCGGACGTCGGCGTAAGAGGCGCGGCGGGCGAGCGCTTTTTCGATGGCGAAGTTGGCTATGCTCCTCATTCGATCCTAGACAGGGCGAATCTTCCAAAAGCCATAGGCGGCGTTCTTGTCGAGTTTGAAAAATGCGAATTCACTGGCGATTAGAAAGGAGACCTTTCCTGTGTTTTCAATGACATAGCTCGACTTCTAATTCTCCATATGGCGATTAAAAAAATCATAGATGAGGGTCGCAGGCACCGCGAAGGCGCAAAGGTCGGGAACCGATTAGGCAAGCCGACCCCTGGCGCTGGAGAGTGAGGGCCGCCGTGCATGTGCGTCTCTAGTCATAGTGACAAAAGAGCATTTTAACATGAGGGTCAACTTTTTCTGATGGCACGAAATGCACAAGGCGCGCCTCAATGAGGAATGGGTGACCGGGTCAGATTCGCCTGCTATTCTAGCGAACCATGGCAGCGAGGCTAAAGAAGGGCAAGCACAAAGGATACTCGGCAAAGCACGTGAAGCACGACGAGCGCGTCGCGTACGTCCGATTCGTTGTGCCGAAATTATGCGAAGACTCACAGATGGAGTTAGGCCTCTTTCGAGCAATAGCGAACCTGAGGAGGTCTGGGCAACTGGCCGCGCATGAAGAAGAGGAGGACAACCGGATAGGCAAGTGGTTCGATGAGCATCTGGAGAAACCAACGCGTTTCACGGCTTCCAAGCCACCCTATTACCGACGACAGAGCAAGGCAATTTCGTGGTTTAAGGACTCCGCGCGCGAGCACATCGCGCAGATGCGATCCCTCGTGGCAATTCTAGAGCAACACGGCGTACGGGTTCGTATGATAAGCACCGAGCGCGTGGGCTACGTGGTTTACGAAGACGAGTATCAAGTTACTGCGGAGCCTTTTGCCGGTGAAGAGTACTAGGCGCAAGCCCCGCCACACCGCAAGAAACCAACAGCAGGCCCCTCGCCGCCATCCCGCAACAACGACGCCTGGGTTCGGGATGACAGCAAAATCCAAACGGGCCGATGAAAACGATCGGCCCCTACAAAACAACAGCAGATCCTTCGGCTCCGCAAAAAGCGCTTCGCTCAGGATGACACAAAATGCGTGTTATGTGCCTTCGTTCCAAGAGGCGAGGTATTGCTCCTGTTCGGGGGTGAGCTTGTCGATTTGGGTGCCGAGGGATTCCAGCTTGAGGCGCGCGATCTGGGTGTCGATCTCCTCGGGCACAGCATAAACCTGCTTCTTGAGCTTGGAGGCGTTCTTGAGCATGTGCTCGACGGAGAGCGCCTGATTGGCGAAGCTCATGTCCATAACGACGGCGGGATGGCCTTCGGCGGCAGCGAGGTTGATGAGGCGGCCTTCACCGAGAAGATGAAGCTTGCGGCCGTCGCGCATGACGTATTCCTCGACGAACGGACGGAGTTCGCGATGCGAGCTGGCCATTTTTTCGAGCGCGGGAATGTCAATTTCGACGTTGAAGTGGCCGGAGTTGCACATGACGGCGCCGTCGCGCATTTTGTCGAAGTGCTCGGAAGCGAGGACGGACTTGTTGCCGGTGACGGTGATGAAAATTTCTCCGATTTTCGCGGCTTCGTGCATGGGCATGACGCGGAAGCCATCCATGATGGCTTCGATACCCTTGGTGGGGTTGATTTCGGTGACGATGACGTTTGCGCCGAGGCCCTTGGCGCGCATGGCGACGCCGCGTCCGCACCAACCATAGCCGGCGACAACGACGTTCATGCCGGCGAGAAGCAAGTTGGTGGCGCGAATGACGCCGTCGAGAGTGGATTGGCCGGTGCCGTAGCGATTGTCGAAGAGATGCTTCGTGAGCGCGTCGTTGACGGCGATGATGGGATAAGCGAGCGTGCCGTCCTTGGCCATGGCGCGGAGGCGGATGACACCTGTGGTGGTTTCTTCGGTGCCGCCGATGACGTGGGCGACGAGATCTTTGTGCTTGGTGAGCAGCGTGCTGACGAGGTCGGCACCGTCGTCGAGAGTGATCTGCGGATGATGATCGATGGCGGCGTTGATGTGCGCGTAGTAAGTAGGATTGTCCTCGCCTTTGATGGCGAAGGTCGGGATGTTGTAGTCCTTGACGAGGCAGGCGGCGACTTCGTCCTGCGTAGAGAGAGGATTCGAAGCGCAAAGGACGACGTCAGCGCCGCCGTCGCGCAGAGTGATGGCGAGATTGGCGGTTTCGCTGGTCACGTGGAGGCACGCGGACATGCGAATGCCCTTGAGCGGTTTTTCCTTGATGAAGCGCTTGCGAATCAACTGCAGGACGGGCATCTGCTGATTGGCCCATTCGATTTTGCGCTTGCCGCGGTCGGCAAGGGCCAGGTCTTTCACGTCGCCGGATGTCTTGGGTGCTGTGGTCACTGTTTCCACGAGAGCGTCTCCTGAAAGGATTAAGTTCAACGGATTTCACGTCAAAGCAACAGCAGATTCCTCGTCGGATGCTCATCGCATCCTCGCTCGGAATGACACACTAAGACTAGCGCGAGGCGACGACGGCAGCGGGCAGGCCCGCTTCCTTGCGAAGCGCGTCGGCGCGGTCGGTCTCTTCCCACGTGAAGCCAGCGCCTCTGCGGCCGAAATGGCCGTAGTTGGAAGTGGCGCGATAAATCGGGCGGCGGAGCTTGAGCGTGTCGATGATGCCGCGCGGCGTCAGCTTGAACGTGCTGCGAATCAATTCGGTGATTTGCGAATTGGGAATCGTGCCGGTGCCGAACGTGTCGGCCATAACGGAAACGGGTTCGGCGACGCCGATGGCGTAGGCGAGCTGGACTTCGCACTTGCGCGCGAGGCCCGCGGCGACGACGTTCTTCGCGATGTAGCGCGCCATGTAGCAGGCGGAGCGGTCGACCTTGGTCGGATCTTTGCCGGAGAGAGCACCGCCGCCGTGACGGCTGTAGCCGCCGTAGGTGTCGACGATGATTTTGCGTCCGGTAAGGCCAGCGTCGCCCATGGGTCCGCCTACGACAAAGCGACCGGTCGGGTTGATGTGGAATTTTGTCTGCTTGTCGATCATGTTGGCAGGCACGACGGGCTTGATGACCTCGTTGATGATGGCTTCTTTCAGGTCGTGATTGGATACGGAATCGCTGTGCTGAGTGGAAATGACGACGCAATCGACGCGCGCGGGGCGGTCGTTGATGTATTCGATGGTGACTTGGGATTTTCCGTCGGGACGAAGGAAGCCAACGTTTCCGGACTTGCGAACTTCTGAGAGACGTTGTGTGAGGAGGTGAGCGAGATGGATGGGCATGGGCATCAGTTCGTCGGTTTCGTCGCAGGCGAAGCCGAACATGAGGCCTTGGTCGCCAGCGCCGCCGGTATCGACGCCCTGCGCGATGTCAGGGGACTGCTTCTTGATGGTGGACATGACGCCGCAGGTGTCGGCGTCGAAGCCATACTTGGCGCGCGTGTAACCGACGCTGCGGACGACTTCGCGAGCTACGTCGCAGAAATCGACGTAAGTCGTTGTGGTGATTTCACCGGCGACGATGACAAGGCCCGTGGTGACAAGCGTCTCGCAGGCGACGCGGCCCATGGGGTCGTCCTTCATTACTGCATCGAGAATGCCATCGGAAATCTGGTCGGCGATCTTGTCGGGATGCCCTTCGGTGACAGATTCCGAGGTGAACAGGAACTTCTCTTCAGCGCGTGTCAAGACGGTCTCCTTCGTGGGATTGGCAGGCAAATCGATTGCCTAAACTGGGGCCCAAGAGTCATTTGGTGCGGCAGCGTCAAACAAAAACCGTAGCATGGGGGCGAATGGGTGTCAACGACTTGCAGCGAAAGGCCTTATTGGAGGGGCGGGAGGAAGAAATAGGGCTCGAAATGCAGCAGAGCGGGCTGCCACAAGCAACGCTGAGTACGTAGGAAAGTGCAAATAAGTTGCAGAATGAGGGGACAGAAGTACGCCTCTCACTCATTAGGTATCACGGGCTGCGCTATGAGTTCGACCTCGCTAGGTAATCTGAATATAACCCGCGTACGGCGCGGATGCCGAGATGCTTTCCCCTCGAGTTTGTACACGTAGTTGATCGAATACCCACATCCGGCGGCCGGGCTAGCAAAGTACCATTGGCGAATGTTCTCTTCCGCGGCTTCGTTCAGAATTTTTTGTGGTCCCGAGGTCCTTGCAGAGATAACCCTACCATCGGCTGAAAGCTCAACTTTGACGCTAACAGTGCCTTGAAGCTTGGCCATCACCGCAATCTCTGGATAGACGGGTGTGGCCCGGGATTTGACGGAAACGCTGTCGCAATGTTGAGCGTATGCAGGGTATGCCAGCATAAGAACAGCGACAGAAAGCAGAACTTTGAACATGTTCGCACCCTCCACAAAAACTTCTACGACTCGTCGGCGTCCGCGGTTGAGGCGACGGAGCCGCCGCCACGACGGCGGGCGAGGAGGTAGCCGCGGATGAACTCGTCGAGATCGCCATCGAGGACGCGATTGACGTTGCCCTCTTCGATTTTGGTGCGGTGGTCCTTGATGAGCTGATACGGCTGGAGCACATACGAGCGAATCTGGCTGCCGAAGCTGATTTCGGGCTTGGATTCGTCGAGCTTGCGGGTTTCTTCGCGGCGCTTTTCGATTTCGCGTTCGTAGAGCTGAGATTTGAGGACTTTCATGGCGAGTTCGCGATTCTTGTGCTGGCTGCGCTCGTTCTGGCACTGGACGACGATGCCGCTGGGAATGTGGGTGATGCGGACGGCGGATTCGACCTTGTTGACGTTCTGACCGCCGTGGCCGCCGGCGCGGAAGGTGTCGATGCGGAGGTCGTCAGGCTTGACGACGATTTCGATGCGGTCGTCGATTTCCGGAATGACGAAGACAGAAGCGAAAGAAGTGTGGCGGCGCGCAGCCTGGTCGAACGGCGAAATGCGGACGAGGCGATGGACGCCACTTTCGCCGGAGAGCAAGCCATAAGCGTTTTCGCCTTCGATGCGAACCGTGGCGGATTTGAGGCCAGCTTCTTCGCCAGGGGTTGAATCGAGAATCGTGGTGCGGAAGTTTTTGCCTTCGGCCCAGCGCAGGTACATCCGCAGAAGCATTTCAGCCCAGTCCTGGGATTCGGTGCCGCCAGCGCCGGGCTTGATGGTCATGATGGCATTGAGGGGATCGCTTTCGCCGGAGAGAAGGGTTTGGGTTTCGAGCTCAGAGACGAACTTGTCGGCGGAATCGAGCTCACCGGAAATGTCTTTTAGGACGGCTTCACGTTGCGTCGCATCGGATTCTTCTTGGGCGAGATGGAAGTACGTCTCCACGTCAGAGACGGCGCGGGTGAGCTTTTCGTCAGCGGCGATGTTGGTTTCGGCGTGCTTGCGCTGTTGAAGAATGGACTGGGCTTTTTGCTGATCCTGCCAGAACGCGGGATCGTTAATTTTGGATTCGAGAGATTTCAGGAGTTCGCGGCTGGCGGGAACGTCAAAGATAACTCCGCACGAGGTCGATCCGCTTCTTGAGTTCGTCGAAACGGGCTTGCAAGTCTTCGATGTGCTGGATCGTTGGCATGGATTGATTTTACACAGGAAAACAAAAATTCAAAAATGAAAGGCAATATGGCGGGGTAAACCCGCCGCTACAAAAGCCCGGCGATTACGTCTTCGTGGCACGCGTGAAGCCGCGTGCGAGCAGAATTATTGTCGCGATAACGCAGAGCCAGGCGAGCCAGTCACCGAAGCAGGTGTAAAGCGTCAAATCGGAGCGGAAACCGTAGGGCGCGTCGAGCTGGCCGCGCGTGAAACGCGGGAGTTGTGCGACGATTCTGCCGTACGGGTCAACGTCGACCGTGAAACCGGTGTTGGTGCAGCGAAGCAGCCAGCGGTGATTTTCGACGGCGCGAACGCGGGCCATCATCAGGTGCTGAGGAGGAGCGGAAGAATGGCCGAACCAGCCGTCATTGGAGATATTGATCAGCAACTGTGCACCGTTTTTGGCGAAGCGCCGAATCTCGGATGAGAAAATCGCTTCGTAGCATATGAAAACGCTGAAACGGCCACCGGGAAGCGCGCCGACGGAATATTCGCGGCCGGGAGTGAAGTCGCCGATGCTGTCGATGAGGCTGTGCGCGAAGAAAAGATATTTGCGCAGAGGGACATATTCGCCGAATGGAACGAGGTGAATTTTATCGTAGGTGAATTCGCGCTGGCCGGACGGAGCGAGGAGAACGGCGCTATTTGAGGCGGGCCCTTGCCATTGGGTTCCTTGTTTCCAATCCACGACACCGACGAGAAAATATTGACCGAAATCTTCGCCGCCAAGATGGGTAATTGTTTGGGCGATGCGAGTGAATTGGGGATCCTGGAACGTGAATGGGGCCGGAACTTCGGGCCACACGATGAGGCCGGGCTGTTGCCGCGCTGCCTCGATGCTGATGGATTCGAGTTGCGCCATGTCGGCGGCGTGAATTTGCATCCAGTTTGAAGGATAGACTTCCTCCTGCGGGAGATTGGTCTGGACGAGATGCGCGACGTGGTCCGAGGATGCGCGCGGCACGAAGCGCGGGCCAACGACTCCAATCACAATGAGGAGAATCGCAGCGCCGATGGTCGCGCGGCGGCTCTTGCCTGAGGGCGACGCGAACATCCATGCAAGCAAGGCATTGAACGCTGCGATGAGCAGCGAAAGGCCGTAAATTCCGGTGATGCTGGTGAGCTGAACGAAGGCGAGATTGCCAGAGGCGGCGTAGCCGAGCAAATTCCAGGGAAAGCTAATGATCGGCAGATTGGCTCGCGCGAATTCGAGAACGACCCAGAGAAAAGGGGCGAGAGCACAGGCAATCGGAATGCTCTTCCTGCCAACACGCGAAGCGACGACGGCGAAGACGATCGGGAAAAGCGTGCCAGCAAGAGTCATCAGCGCAAGAATTCCAGCGGCGGCGAACCAGCTGATGTTGTTGCCGTACTGCTGCATCACAGTGGCGATCCACGGGAGGCTAAGCGGATAAAAAAGCGCGCCGTTAATGAACCCGCAGAGCGCGGCGTCGCGGGTGTGCGCGCCGAGAGCGGCGAGCATGAGCAATGCGACGGAAATCCAGGCAAACAGCGGCAGGTTGTAGTTCGGGAATGAAAAAGAAAGAGCGAGGCCGGAGGCGACGGCGAGGAGAAGTCGAACAGGCCGCGATAGCGTCATTCAGCGTCTATAAATAGCTTTGAATCCCTCGCGTTCGAGCGATTGCTTGGCCTTGTCGCCGACGGCCTGAGTGTGAAACGGACCGACCTGCACGCGATAGAAAGCGTCCGAAGACGGCGTGATGACGAAGGCGGGAAAGCCCTTCTGTTGCAGGGCGTCAGCCAGCGCGAGAGCGTCGCCTTCGTGGCGCACAGCAGCGACCTGCAAAACGATGGCGTTGCGCGACATGCGAGGCGCGCGAAATCGCGCGGGAGTCGGTGTGGAAGCAGCGCGTTCAGTCGCAGGTCTTGAGCTTACAGGCTTGGGATTCAGCGGCGCAGGCGCGGCGTCAGATTCAGAAGCTGGCGCTACGCGAGAAGCTGACGCGTTTGAGCGCGACGGCTTCAGCGGGATATCGGTATTTTTCTTCTCGGTGTAAAAATCCCACTCTGGAGACGCCGGTGGCTGATTAGCGGACGCCTTTGCGCCGGACGCGGCCGATGATTTTGGCGCAGTCTCGAGCGATGCGGCCTCGACGGGCGAATTGACGTACTGCGTCTTGCCCATGACGTAGCCCAGCGTGAAAAACACGCAGCACAGTGTAACCACGCCAAGAAACAAAGCAATCAAATGACGGCTTTCGAGTACGCGCTCGCCACCACGCTTGGAACTCATCTTTTTAGAATGCTCCCCCTCACGAACTCACTTCGTGAAACCTTTAATCCACCCGCTGACCAAGTCGATGGGCACCGGGAAAATCACCGTCGTATTCTTTTCCGTGCCGATTTCCTGCAATGTCTGCAAATAGCGAAGCTGCACGGAAACGGGCTGTGCTTCCAGCGCAGCCGCAGCTTCCGCGAGCTTGGCTGAGGCCTGCAATTCGCCATCCGCGTTGATGATTTTGGCGCGGCGCTCGCGTTCCGCTTCCGCCTGGCGCGCAATGGCGCGTTGCATGTTGTCCGGAATATCGACTTGCTTCACCTCAACCTTCGTTACCTTAATACCCCAAGGCTCGGTATCCAGGTCAAGGATTGTTTGCAACTTTTCGTTTACTTTTTCGCGCTCTGACAGAACGTCGTCCAATTGGAACTGGCCAATGACACTCCGCAGATTGGTCTGAGCAAGCTGAGAGGTAGCGTAAAGATAGTTTTGCACCTGAGAAATCGCCAAGTTTGCATCGATTACACGGAAATAACAGACAGCGTTTACCTTTGCGGAGACGTTGTCTTTGGTGATGACATCCTGCGCCGGAACGTCAAGCGTTTCGACGCGCAGTGAGACGCGGATCATTATGTCGATCGGAAAGAAGATGAGGACAAGCCCGGGCCCCTTTGCAGCCGGTAGCATGCGGCCAAGGCGAAGGACAACGCCGCGTTCCCATTCCTTGACCACGTTGATGCACTTGAGTAGCCACATCAGGAAGAGAAAAACGCCGATCGCAATAATTACGAGCAATGCATTCATCGCTGCCTCCGTGCGCGTCCCGCGTGCGCATCTGCAAGAGCGCTTCTGAGGAACGGACGAACTGTAACACAGTTAACGGGCGAGGGTGCTCGGAACAGGAGTGCTTGTGCGGATTGGCTCAACGGTAAGAGTCAGGCCATCCACGCGGCTGACGCGGACGCGCGTTCCTTTGGGAATCGACTGGCCGGCGGCGGCACGCCAAAGTTCACCGTGAACGAGAACCATGCCAACCATGCCCTTGGCACCGAGTGATTCCACTGGCTCGACGAGCTCGCCTTCGGAGCCGACGAGTTGCTCGCTTCCGGTGGATTGCCTCCATTTGAACGAGCGGAGAACCAAGCGCATGAGAAAAATCACGATGAGCGCGACGGGAATGGTGACGGCAAGAGCGGTGCTCAAGTCAACGCCTCCAGGAGTGATGGGGGAACGAACCAGCATCAACGCGCCGAGGAGCATGGCGATGGCTCCACCGATGCCGAGGACTCCGTGGGTTGGGAACTTCGCCTCCAGCACGAAAAGAATAAGCGCGAGGATGATGAGGAGAAGACCGGCGAAATTCACGGGCAGCATGTGCATGGCGAAAAGCGCAAGCACCAGAGCGATGCCGCCGATCACTCCGGGCGCAAACATGCCGGGATGAGTGAATTCCACGTAAAGGCCGAGGACGCCAATGAGAAGCAGGATGAAAAACGCGTCCGGCTGGACGATGCGGTCGAGAAATTTCTCGCGGCCGCTCATTTGATGCAGTTCGACGACCGGATCGGCAAGCTGCAGCGTTTGCTGCGAACCGTCGAAACGCGTAATGGTGCGACCGTTCAACTGCGAGAGAAGCGCGCCGGTGTTTGGAGCGATGACATCAACGAGATGACCATCCAAGGATTCCTTTTCGCTGAATGCTTTCGCGTCAGTGACGGCGGTAACGGCGAGCGGCACGTTTCGATTGCGGCGCGTCGCGTAGCTGCGGAGATATGCGGTCGCCTCGTTCATGATTTTGCGCGAGAGCGTGTCGTCGACTTTTACGGGGCTGCCGGCAAGTTCGAGCAGAGGCGACGCCGCACCGGTGTCCGTGCCGGGAGACATCGCGGCGACGTCGGCGGAAATCAAAATGAAGAAGCCCGCGGAGGCGGCGCGCGAGCCGGAGGGCGCGACATAGTTCACGACCGGGACATGTGAATGAAGAATGGCGGCGATGATTTCGCGCATCGAGGAATCGAGGCCGCCGGGAGTGTCAATCGTGATCAGTATCAAGCTGGCATTTGTGCGGTTGGCCTCGGCGATTCCGTCAACGATGTATTCAGCAAGAACAGGCTCGATCTCGCCATTGATTTGCAATTCGTAAATGGAGGAAGACACGGGCGGGGGCGCGGCGGCTACGGCGACCGGGCGAGCAAACAACCCTAGGGCCGCGAAGATGGCTACGGTGCAAATAGCAGCCGATCGCAGGAGCACAGATTCATCACGGAACGAGAGGCGATTCGAGTGTTTGTGCATGGATGAGCCCATTATAGCAAGGAGCGGGCGCTCACATACCTGTTACGGCAATTCACAAGTCAGAACTCGTGAGTGCAACGTAGATCGGAATACTTCAGTGCGGCTTGGAGTTCGCGAGTTGGGGAACCGGCGCGAACACGGCCTGCACTTGCGGGTCAGCGACGACTTTGGCGAACGTCGGATCCGTCTTTGCAGATTCGAATTTCTGATAGCCCTGGTCACGCGACATTTTCAAGTAATGCGCGCACCGATCAGCATTGCCCATTTGCGCATAGGCACGAGCAACAAGAAAGTAGAAGAGCCCGGGGTCGGTAGTTCCTGTTTGACGAATGATTGAGCCACCGTTTCCCGGTTCCGACATGATTTGAGGGTCGATGTGAATGGCGTGCTCAAAAGCGTCCATGGCCTCTGGATAATGTTTCTCGCTGAAATAGGCATAGCCGAGATTGCAATAAACGGTTGCCATGTCGGGACGCAATGCCAATGCCTTTTCATACCAACCGATCGCATGGCTGTACTTGTGATCGGTATATTCAACCGTGCCGACATTGTTGTAAGCGCTCGCGTAAGTTTTGTCCGCCTTGATGGCCTGCTTGTAGGCGTGCTCCGCGTGGCCGTAGTCTCCATACTGCTGGTACGCGACACCGAGCTTGTTGAAAAGGACGCCATTTTTCGGATCTTCCCTAAGGAGATGCTCGTAGGACTTAATCGCGTCCGGATAAAGTTTACGGGCCATCAGTATATCAGCGCGCAATTCTTCGAGCTGACGCGGAGTCATCGTCGGTTGCGATACTGGCTGTACGGCGGAGACCTGGCGCATCCCGACAGGGCCAACGCGCTGCGCTCGAGCAGGCGCAACCAAAATAAGGGAAAGAAAAGCGAGAAGCAGGATCGAACGCTTCATGTCAACCTCCTCCAACCCGCCGTCTAGGAGTTCGGTTTCGGATTGGCTGGTGGCTTCTTGCTGCCTCCAAAGATACCACCAAAAATCTTGCTCAGGATGCCTTTTTTCTTTTCGGGCTCGACGGGGGCCGGAGCGAGGATTGGTGCCACAGGGGACGCGTTAGCAGGTGGCGTTCCGGCTGGACGGCTCGGAAGCCCTTTTTCCCGCTGGATGGCCGCCGCAGTGGAAGAAGGCGGGGGCGGGCTGGACGGCTTGCCAAAGAGATGGGACAGCCAACCAACGGCTGGTATCGAGGAGAGCTTGTCGGTTCCATGAATCGGGCAGAAAACGGTAGGCTCGGTTCCGGAGATATAAACTTCGTCGCGAGTTTTGGGGCAGGAGGGCGTGGCGAGGTCACCCGAGTCAGGACAAATGACGACGTGAGTCAAGCCCGTCGGCTCGGGCAAGGGTTGCATGTCCTGGTATGCAGGCAAGGCCTGCGCGCGTTTCATGAATTCCGCCCAAACAGGAGCGGCAGATAAGGCTCCGGTAAGATCGAGGTCGCGGTTGTCGTCGTAGCCGACCCAGACGACGCAGAGCAGGTTTGAAGTGTAACCAGCGAACCAACCGTCCTTGGAGGTGCCGGTCTTGCCAGCCGCGGGAGCGGTGAAGCCACGCTGCCGCACGGTGTAGCCAGTGCCATGATTAATCACGTCTTCGAGCACGCTGGTCACAAGATAGGAAACACGCGGGTCGAGCACGGGGTGCGTTTGCGGCGTGGACCGATTGATGACCTTGTCATCCGTATTGACGATTTCGTTGAGGAAACGAGGTTCGGCGCGAAGGCCGTCATTCGCGAAAATTGTGTAGCCCGCAGCGACTTCAAGCGGCGTCATAACGTAAGAGCCAATGGCCATCGCCGGAGTGGCCTCGATGTCAGGATCCAGGCCGAGCTGATTTGCGAATTGCTTGACTCGGTCGTAGCCGACCATTTCGGCAAATTTGACGGTGGCGACGTTTAGAGAATGCGTAAGGGCGTCGCGAGCGGAGACGGTGCCGTAAAATTCGCCTTCATCGTTATTGGGCGTGTAGTCTTTGCCGTCGAAGGTGAATGTTGTCGGCTCGTCCTCGACGGTCGTTTCCGGAGTAATGATGGGCTGAAGTCCCACGATGGAGTTGTCGAACGCCGCCGCATAAACAAAAGGCTTGAACGAAGAGCCCGGTTGCCGGCGCGCGAGGACGTGGTCGAGCTGGCTTTCGCCGTAGTTCCGGCCACCGACGAGAGCGAGAATCGCGCCGGTCTTGGGATCCAATGCCACCAAGGCAACCTGCGGTTTCACGGGTGCAAGGTGACGGCGCTTCTCCGCCGCGTAGCGACGTGCCAAAGTGTCGTCGAGGATTTTCATGCCCGCGTCGACAGACTCTTCGGCTGCGGCCTGCAACGCAGGATCGAGAGTTGTATAAATGCGATAACTCTGAGTCGTCAGATCGTTCTGCGAAAACTGGTCGAGCAATGAGTCGCGAACCATGTCGACGAAATACGGGGCGGAGCGGCTGGAGGTTGCGCCGCCGCCGACAAACTGCAATAGCTCACTTTGTGCGGACTTCTCCTGCGCAGCGGTAATGTAGCGATCTTCCAGCATTTGCTTGAGGACGCGGTCGCGAGCGTCATTGGCGCGTTCCGGATGGCGTTCGGCCGACGTATAGCGATTCGGTGAACGAATAATTCCGGCCAAGAACGCACTCTGGGCGAGATCCAAATCACGAACGTCGGTGCCGAAATAAGCTTCCGCGGCTTCTCCAAAGCCACGGATCGCAAAACTTCCGCGATTGCCGAGATAAATCTCGTTGGCGTAGAGTTCGAAAATACGCTCTTTGCTGAACCTGTGGTCAAGTTCGAGAGCGACCATCGTTTCGGCGAGCTTGCGGCGCCAAACGCGCTTCGTGGAGAAAAAGAAGCTGCGGGCGACCTGCATGTCGATCGTGCTCGCGCCTTCGAGCATTCCCGAGCCGCCGGCTTTGTTGCGGCGCAAATCGGCAAGAGCGGCACCCATGACGCGAATTGGGTCGAAGCCGCCGTGCTCGAAGAAGCGCTTGTCTTCGGCGGCGAGGACGGCGTGAACGAGATTCTGCGGCAGGTCTTCGAAGCGCACGACGCGGCGTTTCTCGCGGGAATCATCGAAAAGATTGGTGAGCAGTTCAGGCTCGATTTGAGCGGAGCTTACGGATATGTTGTTCGATAGCAGATGAATGCGCGATATGTCCGTGGGCGAAAAGTCGACGCGGATAGAGTTGAGTCCGCCGAAGTAAGAGCTGTCCGACGGATAAATTTCGATTGAGCTTTTTGTGGTTTCAAACCGGCCCGAGGAGCCCGGCACGTCGGATTCGCTGTACCCATTGTTGATCAGGTATCCAGCGAGGT
>Ga0126371_10000505_pt1 | contig 32236 bp, 31 predicted proteins | sample PanSoiMetaPlot_4_FD_110145 | JGI IMG/M metagenome (GOLD analysis project Ga0126371, IMG submission 110145) | Tropical forest soil microbial communities from Panama - MetaG Plot_4 | ecosystem: Environmental > Terrestrial > Soil > Tropical forest > Bulk soil | place: Panama | collected 2016-02-17 | reverse complement strand
GGTCACAGCAATGGCCTCATCGCGCCAGTGACCTATGACGGCATGCTGGCAGCCGAGACGGTGGCGAACGCGCTGCGGCGTCTTGCGCCGGCGGCGCTGCCGGAGGACAAGGCCGCAGCGGAGGAAGCGCGCCTGTTGGGCTTGCGCCGGCCATTGCCTGGCAACGGCGTGACGCCGGCGCAGATCAAAAAGGCGCTGCGCACGTTGATGGGCGAGAAGATGGGTTTCTTCAAGGACGCCGCGAGCATGAGCGAGGCGCTGACAGCAGTGACGCGGCTGCGCGAGGAAATGCTGCCGTCGATGGGCCTCGCCAACGCGACGCCGCGGCTCAATTATGCCTGGCTCGACGCCATCGACGTCGCCAACATGCTCGGGGTCGCGGCCCTGACCATTCGCGGTGCGCTCCATCGCACCGAAAGCCGCGGCCCATTCTATCGCACCGATTTCCCCGACATGGACAACGCAAACTGGCTGGTCAAGAACATCCTGACGCCGACGCCGAATGGCGACGTCGATTTCCGCACCGAGCCTTACGACCTTCCCTTCTTCAAGCCGGATTTCGCTAGGCGGCCCAGTCTCGAGGTGGATTGGTAATGGCCGAGCGTCCACAAATTCTTGCCGGGGCGCGCAACCTCGGGCGCGACGAGACCGGCGACAGCCCGGCGGCACGGCTCGCGCGGCTTAGGGAAGGCGATACCGTCACCGCGCGGCTATTCCGTTTCGATCCGACGGCGGACGCCGCGCCGCGCTTCGAGACCTATCGCGTTCCCTATACGAAATGGATGCGCGTGCTCGAAGTGCTGACCTATGTGAGCGAGGATCTCGGCGGCGACTTGGCGCATCGCTGGTTCTGCGCCAACCGCATGTGCGGCACCTGCGCCGTGCGCGTCAACGGCCGTGAGGTGCTGGCGTGCTGGGAACCGGTCGAACCCGAAATGACCATCGAGCCGTTGCGCAACGCGCCGATCGTGCGCGACCTGGTGATCGACCGGTCGGGTTACGAGCGGCGCGTCCTCGATTTGACACCGTGGCTCGAACGCCGAGAACCCTATGCCGGCTTTCCCGAGCCGCTGGCGCATCCGGCAATGGCACCAGCCGACAAGGCGCTCGATTGCATTTCCTGCATGTGCTGCTTTTCCGCCTGTCCCGTTGTCGGCCTGGGCGACGAGACCAATTTCGCTGGCCCGGCGCCGCTGGTGCAGCTGGCGCGCGTCGCGCTCGACCCGCGCGATGGCATCGACCGCGGCCGCATCGCACTCGAGCGCGGCGCCGTCTTCGACTGCGTGTCCTGCTACAAATGCGAAGAGGTCTGTCCGGTGTCGATACCGATCGTCACCGGCGCGATCGAACCGTTGAAGGCGCTCGCCTTCAAGAGTATGGCGCGAAAAAGCCGGCACGCGCGGGTCTTCCTCGCGATCGTGCGGGCCCGCGGCCGCATCGATCCGTCGGCGCTGATCCTGGGCGTGCAACGCCTGGCGGCGCTGCGGCATCCGCTCCGCGTTCTCAAGCTGTGGCGGCGCGGCAAGATCGATCCGTTGAAGACCCTGTTCGGCTTTCGCCTGCCCGACATCGCGCAGATCCGGCAGGTCTTCGCCGCGGTGCGCGGAGGGCGGCCATGAGATTCGCCTATTATCCGGGCTGTTCGGCGCAAAGCACCTGCAAGGAACTGAACGCGGCGACGCACGTCGTGGCGGCCAACCTCGGGCTCGAGCTCATCGAGCTGCCGTCGGCGGGTTGCACCGGCAGCCGCGAGCTGCGCGCCATCGATCCGGACCTGTTCCTGGCGTTGAACGCGCGGCTCCTGGCGCTGGCCGAAGCCAACGGCCTGCCGCTGATGACGGTGTGCAACACCTGCACGCTCAACTTCCTCGACGTGAACAAGATTTTGGCCGAGGAACCCGAACGCTTGGCGGCGGTCAATGCCATCCTTGCCAAGCAGGGATTGCACTATCGCGGCACGACGCGCGTTAGCCATTTCCTTTGGGTTCTGCTCGAGGATATCGGCGAGGCGCGGTTGCGCGAACGGGTGGTCCGCCGGCTCGCTGGCCTGCGCGTCGCGGCGTTCTATGGCTGCCACATCACGCGTCCGCCGGCGCATTTCGGTTTCGTCGATTCACGCAACGCCCGCTCGATCGAGCGCATCAACGAAATTCTCGGCTGCGAATCGATCGACTATAGCGGTCGCACCGAGTGTTGCGGTTTTCACACCGCGGCACACGAGGAGAAGATCGCGATCAAGCTCACCGGTAGGCATATCAAGTCGGCACGGGACAACGGCGCCGCCGCCATCGTCACGCCCTGTCCGCTGTGTCACACCGTGCTGGATACCTTCCAGGATCAGATGGAACGCGATCTCGGCACCAAGCTCGGCATGCCGATTCTGCACCTGCCGCAACTCGTCGGGCTCGCCATCGGCCTCCCGCCGGCACAGCTCGGCGTTGCTCACCACATGGTGCCGGTCGATTTGGCGTTCAGCTGATGCGCAACCAATCGTGCCGTTACGGCAGCGGCGTCAGCCGCCAGCCATGTGCGATCATGCAGTTCACCGGCGACCGCTGTTCATCTTGCACGTCGATGGTCACGGACTTGGTCGCGCCGGCGGAAGAATAGGCGGGCGCCATCGGGTTGGCCGAATAGCGGGACGGAGCCGGCGTCGGTTGGTAGCCGAACGGCGCCTGCGTCGGTGCGTAAGCGGGCTGTGCCGGCGCCGGTTGATAGGCCGTCGCTGTTGGTGGGTGGTAGCTGCAGGCCTGCATGTCGTCCTGCAATGCCGTGTTGTCGCCGCCGGGCCTGGCCCAGACGACGCGTGTCGTGTGGCAGGCAGCCAGCATCGACGCCAGCGTCACCAGCGCCACCGCCCGTGCCGTCCATGTCGGCGCGCGGCTCAATGCACGACTTCTGGCGTGGCTTGGCCGGAGGCGGCATGGGCCGCCCCGGAGGCGCGTCAGGCTCATGGCGAATTTGCGATCCGGCAGAACGTCGATCGGGAGCAGAAATCGGTCTTCCTCCGCGATGTAGCGGATGTTGTGGGTCGGCGCCGAAGCCTGGACGTCCATGCGATCTTAATCTGCCGGCTTGCCCGGCCGCCGTCCAGAGCTTGACACGTTGACGTGTTTCCGGCGCGGTTGCTCGCATGTTGAACGCGCCGGACGCCGCTGCAGCGGCCAGGAAATCGGTGCCGCTCGCGATTCCGGAAAGCTCGCGCCACCCTTTTCAATCAGGCGCTGCAACAGTAAAACGTCGGCGACATAACGTCATACCACAGCAAGATGTGAACCGCGGTGAACGGAACCGCGGTTATCGTCCGGCGTTCAGATGTGGCGCGTTCGCGCCTTTTTCATTGCGGGGATTTCCATGAATTCTGCATCGGGACCGGTCGCGCTGGTGGGGCGCATTCTGTTGCCGTTGATCTTTATACTTTCCGGTTACAACAAGCTTGGAACGCCGGCCGCCACGGCCGCTTATATGGCGAGCCACGGCATTCCGCTGTCGGGCGTTCTGGTTTACGGCGCGATCGTAGTCGAGCTCATCGGCGGGCTGATGCTGATGGCCGGATTCTACGCGCGGTGGGCGGCGGGCGCGTTGGGTCTTTATACGCTGGCGCTCGCCTTGATCTTCCATGACTATTGGTCGGCCCCAGCCACCGCGGCGCGCACGCAGCACGCATTCTTCTTCGAACATCTTACGATAATCGGCGGCATGCTCATGGTTGTCGCTCTTGGCGCAGGGTCGCTGAGTCTGGATGCGTGGCGGCGGCGTGACGCAGTGGAGGGCGGTGGCAAGGCCGGCGGACCTTGACGGTGATGCGGCTGGTTCGCCCGATCGCGCGACGATCAAATTACTAATAATTTCGGCAATCAACCGGCGTGTCTGGCAGCAGTACGCAAAGTTGCGCGCGGCTGAATGCCGGAACCAAACAGTTGATATTGAGTTGTAATTTGGCCGATGTGGCCCTAGAACGGTGTGCCAAAATTATTACGGTGGGAGTACGTGGTGCGGGAAAGGACCAAACGCAAGGTCGGTGCCAAACGGATGTGGATCCGGCGTTGGCGTCAAGCCGGTAGGATTTCGGCGAGCGAGGCGAAGACGTTCGAACGGCATCTCGAACGGACAGGTGCGCTACTTAAGCCGAAGACGCCGGCATCCAGCACCATGGGCGCTCTGCGCAAGGCATCGGCGCCGGCCGAATTCTATGGCAAGACGGCCGTGCCGGCGTTTCCCACCGGACCAGTGGTCACAATCCAGTACGACCCGTCACGCTTCCGCATCGAGTTCACCGCCATTCGCCGCGGCCGTCGACCAAAGGCGAAAACGGCGCACAGTTAACTCAACGACATCTTGTAGTATTATAACCAACGCAACTTCCTGGGGGATTCACGTATGGCTGACGCCAAATCGAAGACGGTAACGCTCCGGCACCTTGCCGCTCAGCTCGCCGAACGTCATGAGCTCACGAAGAAGCAGACCGAGGAAATTCTCGAAGGCCTGGTCGGCTTGATCCGTACCAACCTGAAGAAGGGCGCCCGAATCCGCATCGGCGGTCTCGGCATCCTGCGCGTGCGCAATCGGGCGGCGCGCATGGGACGCAACCCGAAGACCGGCGAGCCGATCCAGATCAAGGCCAGCAAGAAAGTGGCTTTCCGCGCCGCGAAGGATCTCAAGGAAGCCATCTAACCGGCGGCAACGGCGCGCGACTCAAGGGCCGCGCGCCGATTACCGGCGCCTAGCCCGGATTTCTGTTCTATCTGCTACGCGTTATTGAGCGGCCACGGTCTGCGTGCCGGCGTTGCCCGTTAACGTGCGATTAACCGTATACGTGGTTTTGTCGCAGCAGAGAGGCGAGCCCGATGTCGTTCCGCACCGCCGCCGATTTCGCCGAGAGCCGCGCACGCCAGCGCGCCAGTTCGTTCGATTTCATCAGGCTGATGGCTTGGGTGGCCGCGGCCGCAGTACCGTGGATGAGTATGGCTTGGATCGCCTCGCACCTCGGCCGCTAGACCGCGCCCGCCGGCCGCGTGACCTCGCGGCTACCCGCCGATTTCTTGGTCTTTTTGCCGGAGCTGGTTGATCAGCGCCGAGACGCTGCCGCCATTCTGCGAAATCGCCGACGAGAATTCCTGGCGATAGCTCACGAGCTCGCTCACGCCTTCGATGCTGACGTCGGAGATCTGGTACTTGCCGCCGTGGTTGACGACGCGCCACACGACGTTGACCGGATGTTGCCCGCCGGGCTGGATGATCTGGCTGCTCACCAGCGTCGTGTCGGCACCCTCAGGCGTCTTTTTGGTCACCACGAAGCGTTGTCCGGTGTACTGATTGAAGTGTCCCCAATAGACGTCGATCATGTATTTGTCGAATACCTGTTCGAACTGCTTGCGCTCGCTGTCGCTTGCCGTCCGGTAGTAACGACCGAGCACGAAGCGCGAAATGCCGTCGACGTCGAACGACTGATTCATCAGCGTAGCGAATTTCTGCTTCCGCTCGGCGGCCGGTGCTTGCTGGTTGCCGATGAGCTGAATCACCTGGTCGCCGAGATTGGCCATGAACGCGTCGGCACTGCTGGCGCCAGATTGTGCATGGCCCGTGCCTGGTAGGGCAATCAATGCCGCCACGGCTAAGCCGACGGCAAGTCGCCGGTATCGGGCGACATTGGCGCGAAAGCGTCCGGGTACGGTCGCGGCGGGTCGGGTCATGAAATCGATCCTCCAAGGCTAGGCGGGTTTGGCCGCGCTGCGGGGCGCAAAATGTCGGCTGCGCGCGCTCCAATCAATGCAACTGAAGCCGCGTGCCACCGGAACATGCACGTTCCAACGCCGAGCCGGTTACGTGGTTCCGCAGGCCGCCCGCACCGACGGCGTCGATCCGCCGCGCTGACTATGGCCGAGAGCTCAAACCACGGTTATCTTTCGTCGCAATCCTGCGGCGAACAGCGTCTTCGGAATCATGGCATGGACGCCTCGCACGATGTCGACCACCTGGGTGACACGGAAACTCGCTGCAATGCTGCACAGTGCATAGGCATCGAGTTCGGTGAGCTTGGCGCGCTCTGCCAGGAACTTTATGGCATTGCGCGCCGCCAGCGTCATTGCCTTGTTCAAATCTTTGTCGAGACCCAAGGTGATCCAATGGGTGGGGGTCTCGGCGATCGGCCAAGCGAAGTTCTTTTGTTTATGCAGGATGACCTGGATTCGCATGTCCTTCATGCGCGTCTCGAGCGCCGAGAGGTTAATCTCGCCGTCGCCCTGCACCGCATGCGAGTCGCCCGTGAAGATAAGTGCACCCGGCTTCCACACCGGAATGAACATCGTCGAACCCTCGGACATCTCATTCAAGTCCGTATTGCCCGCATGCGGACCGGGAGGAACCGAGCTGGTGACGCCAGGCGTCAGCGGCGGATACCAGCCGTCGGGCGGCGCCACGCCGAGCGTTCCCTGGAACGGCTTCAGCGGGATGGATATGTCGGAGGCGAACTTGCCGCGCATCGCGTGCAGATCGAGGTCGAGGTATTTCACCTGGCCTTGTGAAAAGTCTTGCGGCAATAGCCCGGTGCCGAGCGATCCAGGATTGTTGAAGACCGCACCCCAGCCGTAGGTCTCGAACTTCCGGTAACGCACTTCGAGCACATCGCCGGGTTCGGCGTTTTTGACCGCGATCGGGCCGATGATCGTGTGCGGCCCTTTGCCGGGATTGTCGCGGCGTAGCTGCGCCAATTTGTCGACGGGCACACCGGGTTGCAATTCGTTCAGGAAATGCGACCAGGTGTTCGGGAAGCTGATCGTATCGCCCGAATTGACCGTGAGAAGGGGCGGCAGATTGGTGTCGAACACGCCGAGGCGCACGCTCTCCTTGTTCGATTCGACGACATGCACGCGGCCTTGATCGGTCCGCTGGCTGCCGGTATTGCCGGCCGCCGACGCGTCGGCGGCCTGCGCCAGCTTGGCGAACCACGGCTGCACTGCCGCCAAGGCGCCCATGAAGCCGCTGGCGCGCAGCAGTTTGCGGCGCGCGCGGCCGCGTGCCGTCAGGTAACCGTCGAGCCGTTCCTGATCGATCTCGTCCATATGCTGAAGGCGATCCGCCGACTTCGGATTCACGGCGGCGTCTTTGAGGTCTTCGCGGATCACGCCGACGCCCTGCTCGTCGCCGCAGCCGAACAGGCTGCCGCAACAGTGCAGCGGCTGTTCGGGCTCGTTGATTTCGGTGTGTTTGTCCAACATGGCGCTCCTCCCGTTAGAAGGCGTTCAAGCTGACAGGTATGCGGTTTGGTCGAAATCGGAGGCCGATGGCGTGGTGCACAGGCACGCCAAGCGCAATCGCGCGGCGCAGGCCGTCGAATTGTTCGCGGACAAATCTAATCGACGGTGTGCCATGCCGTGGTCTCCAACGGGGCTAAACCGCCACGACTGTTACTTATCACGGCCCGGCGCTGTAGGCCATTTCGTCGTTGACCTGAGGCGGCACGTTGCATTTGGCACACACGCAGACACACGGCCCCAGCCGCGCGATCGGCGGGGCGGTCTACCACTTGGATTACGGGAATTTAATCCATTGGTGCGGCTGCCTTGACGCAAAGCCGCATGGCGACCTGCCGATGCTCGATGCGATGGCGCGGGTACGGGCTATGTCGCGATCATGATCTTCGCGCTCTATATCAACAGCGCGACGTTTACGGCGCTCTATCGGTCGTCCGAGTACTTCTGGACTATCTGCCTCGTTCTGTTTTATTGGATCAGCCGCGTCCTACTGTTGACGCATCGCGGCGAGATGGATGACGATCCTGTCGCCTATGCTGCCACTGACCTGAAGAGCCTTGTCTGTGGGTTCTCATCGTCGTCATCGGCGCGCTCAGCATCTAAGCGCGCCATGATGCTCGCCGGCTGGGGCCGTTATCCGCGCGCCGATTGCCGCGTCGTCGCGGCACGCTCGCACGCCGACGTGCTTGCGGTCATTGCTGCCGAATCCAGCCTGATCGCCCGCGGCAACGGCCGCGCCTACGGTGATGCCGCACTCAATCCCGACGCAACGCTGGATCTTCGGCGCGACGACCGGTTCGTCGCCTTCGACGAGACAAGCGGCGTGCTCACGGCCGAAGCGGGCGTGCTCCTTGCCGACATTCTCGGCTGTCTCGTTCCGCGCGGCTGGTTTCCGCCGGTCACCCCCGGCACCAAGTTCGTGACACTCGGCGGCATGCTGGCCGCCGACGTGCACGGCAAGAATCATCACAAGGCCGGTACGATCGGCGACCATGTTGAAGGCCTCGACCTCGCGTTAGCCGACGGACGCGTGGTGCGCTGCTCGCGCGACGACAATGCGTCGCTCTTCGCGGCGACCCTCGGCGGCATGGGCTTGACCGGCATCATCCTCAGCGCGCGGCTTAAGCTGCAACGGATCGAAACCGCCTATGTGCGTCAGGAAACGCTGCGCGCCCGCGATCTCGAGGAGATCATGGATCTCTTCGAAGCCTCGCGCGGCCGGACCTATACGGTCGCCTGGATCGACTGCTTGGCGCGCGGGCGGGATCTCGGTCGGGCACTGCTCTACTGCGGCGAGCATGCGCGCAGCGGCGAGCTTCCGGCGCGCCATCGGGCCACGCCGCTGGCCGTGCCGGTTCGGCGGATGCGCCGGATGCCGATCGATTTTCCCGCTTTCGCGCTCAATCGCTGGAGCGTCGGGGCGTTCAACCGGCTGTTTTATCGTGCGAGCCGGCCTGGCACGGCGATCGTCGATTACGACCGCTTCTTCTATCCGCTCGATGCGATCCACGAATGGAACCGGATGTACGGCCACGCCGGTTTCGTTCAATACCAGTGCGTGTTGCCCAAGGCGGCCTCGCGCGCCGGATTGAGCGCGTTGCTGGACCGGATCGCCGCCGCCGGTGCGGGCTCGTTCCTCTCGGTTTTGAAGCTTCTCGGTCCCGGCCGTGGCATGCTGTCGTTTCCGATGGAGGGCTATACGCTGGCGCTCGATTTTCGCGCCGATCCGGCAAGCCTGGTGCTGCTGACGGAGCTCGATGCGATCGTCGCAGCGCACGGCGGTCGCGTCTATCTGGCCAAGGATGCGCGCATCGCCGCCGCCGATTTCCGCCGCGCCTACGCGAACTTGGACGATTTCGCTGCGGTGCGCGGCGCGGTCGATCCGGGACGAAAGTTCGCGTCGCTGCAGTCGCGGAGGTTGGACCTGTGAGCACGGTCTTGGTTCTCGGCGCGAATTCCGATATCGCGCGCGCCATTGCCCGCGCCTATGCGAAGGCCGGGCACGACTTGATCCTCGCGGCGCGCCAGCACAAGCGCCTCGAGGCCGACGTCGTCGACCTCAAATTGCGCCACGGGATTGCGGCGCGCGCCGTCGAATTCGACGTGCTGAATATCGCCGGTCATACGCGTTTCCTCGACGCGCTGGGCGAGTTGCCGGATACGGTCATTTCGGTCGTCGGATTCATGGGCGAGCAGGCGGCCAACGAACGCGATCCCGAAGCCGCGTCGCTGGTCATGCGCAGCAATTACGTCGGACCCGCGACCATTCTGGGCGAAGCCGCGAACCGCATGGCGGCGCGGGGCGCGGGCGTCGTCGTCGGCATCTCGTCGGTTGCCGGCGAGCGTGGCCGCGCGCGCAACTACGTCTACGGTTCGGCAAAGGCGGGCTTCACGGCTTTTCTTTCGGGACTGCGCAATCGGCTGCATGGCACCGGCGTGCGCGTCATCACGGTTGTGCCGGGCTATGTGGCGACGCGGATGACCGAGGGCATGCCGACGCCCGGGCTGCTGACCGCGCAACCCGATGAAGTGGCGGCGGCCATTCTCGCTGCTATACGTGGACGTCGCGACGTGGTCTATGTCCGGCCGATTTGGCGGCTAGTCATGGCGGCCATCCGGGTCATTCCCGAGTCGGTGTTCAAACGTCTGCGGATATAAGGCGGGCTCTGTCACTGAGTTACTGGCCTAAGACCCAGAAACCCAGGCTGTGGGCCGAGATTTTAACGAAAATTAGCGTTAATTTCTTCGAAAGATTTGCTGGATACCCTGGTTCGATCGAACTCTGGGCGGAGAACCGCAATGCGGCAGTCTATTGGCGTACGTTTCATTGAAATCATGGTCGGCGTGGCGGCGTCGTTGATCGGCCTCACGTTGCATGGAATGTGGCGCTAAGTCAGCGACGCAAATATAAGCCGCTCCGCGCGGCGCACCGATGTATCGGGTTTTATCGAGTTTTGAGTCGAAATAGCAGCCTGCGATTGCACATCTACAACGATCACGTCCGGCTGTAATTTTTCTGACCAACTTCGGCTAAATATTAATCCGTTCCGCGCAAAGTGGTTGGCGCATACAAGCGTCTGAGCTGCTGGCGGAAATCTTATGTCGCTACGGCGACGAATTGTCATCATCGGCTTGCAGCACATCCGAGCGATCCCCTTCGCCCGGCGCATCGTGCTACTGACGATTTTGTTTCTGGTGGCCGTATATGCCGGCAACACGGTCATCCTCGGCCATTATTATGGTGTGCTCGCGGGCCGGGAGCGTGATGCTCGTGACGCCAGAGCGGCGCTGTTGGCCGAGCACGCCGGACGGGCGCTGGCCGCGGTCGATCTCTCGCTGCAAGGCATCGCCGAGCACCTGAAGGTGCGCTTGCCGCTCGACAAGCCGACGATCTTCACGCAGCTTCTGCTCGACAAATACCTCAAGGCGTTACCGGAGGTGCACGGCATCTTCGTGCTCGATGCGGACGGCCGCGACGTCAATAGCTCGTCCTCATTTCCGCCGCCATCGCTCAACGCGTCAGACCGGACGTATTTTTCCGAACAGAAGAAGTGGCTCGGTGTCGGGTTTTATCTCGATCGCCTCCAGGTGTCGCGCGTCGATCGCCGCGTCGTCTTCACCGTGAGCCGTCCGATTCTCGACGACAACGGGAATTTCGACGGGGTCGTCGCCGCGGTCATCGACCCGGCGTACTTTTCTGATTTTTACGGCCAGCGCGGTGGACAACAGGGCAACGTTGTCCTGCTCGAACGCGATGACGACGCCATTCTCGCCGGCACCGGCTTGTCCAACCAGGACTTAGCGGAGGGCTCTCTTAAGTCGTTGAGCAAGCGCTCGAAGGCGTATTCGACCCACGCTGAAATCCACGGCTTTCCGGCCCGGATCGTCGTGATCGGCAAGCCGACAATCACGTCGCCACAATTTCTCAGCTTTTGCGCGATGGATGCAGGGCTGCTGCTCGTTATGACCGTCATCGCCTGGTGGCTCGCCAATGCGGCGGCACGCGAAGCGACTGCGGTCGACCGCGAGGCCCGTGCGCGGCGGACCGCCGAGGCGCGATTGCTGAGCGCATTCGAAAGCACGCCGGCAGCGTTCGCGCTCTTTGACGGCGACGATCGGTTGGTGCTGTCAAACAGCGTCTATCGGTCGTTTTTTGCGCCAATCAAAGACCTCATCGTGCCCGGCAAGACGTTCCGAGAGCTCAGCGAGGCGTCGGTCAAATACCGCGCCTTTGCCAATGTGCATCCTGACGAACGCGAGTTCCTCCGCTGGCGCATCGATCAACATCGCCTGGGCATCGGCGAGCCGGTTCTTCAGTTGCGGGACGGCCGCTGGATCCTGATGCGCGAATCCCGCACCGACGAGGGTGATACCGTTCTATTCTATTCGGACATCACGCCGCTGAAGGAGCGCGAAGCGCAACTCGGCTTCGCACGTCAGCAGGCAGAGCAAGCCAATCAGGCCAAAACCGCGTTCCTCGCCAACATGAGCCACGAGTTGCGCACGCCGCTCAATGCCATCATCGGCTTCTCCGAAATGATTGAGCGCAAGGTGCTCGGTTCGATTTCTGAGAATTACCGCCAATACGGCGAAATCGTCCGCGTCAGCGGCCAGCATCTACTGGCGATCATCAACGACATTCTGGATATCGCCAAGCTCAACGCCGGCAAAACCGACCTCCATCTTGAGCCCGTCGATATCAATCGCACCATCGTCGAGACGATCGCTATCATTTCGCGCAAGGCGGACACCGCCGGGATTACGATCGTCACGGATTTGGCGTCGCAGGCCCCGGTCGTCGATGCTGATCCGGTCCGCATCCGTCAGGTCTTGCTCAACGTCCTCGCCAACGCCGTCAAGTTCACCCCCGCGGGCGGCCGGATCGACGTTTCCACGTCGGTCACGCCCACGGATTTGCGGATTGCCGTGAAGGACAGTGGCGTCGGCATGGCGCCGGAAGACATCCCGCGCGCGCTGGAACCCTTCACCCAGGTTGGCCGCGAACGGGCACTGCCGCAGGAGGGCACTGGCCTTGGCCTGCCGATTTCCAAGACCCTGGTCGAGCTGCATGGCGGCCGGCTGGAAATCAGCAGCGCGCCCAAGCAGGGCACCACCGTCACGATCAACTTGCCGATCCGGCGTGCGGGCCAGCCCGCGACGGACAAGCCGGAAATGGACATTGCCGTCTAGGCCGCGCCAGGAGTGCATGTCATGCAATGGAAAACGTTGAGTGTTGTCGTCGGAGTTCTTGCGGTGACAGGCGCGCCAGCCCACGCCGCCGATCCGATCCGCATCGGTGTCGATGGGCCGTTCACCGGCGGCTCGGCCCCAATGGGTATCGACATGCTGCGTGGCGTCGAGCTGGCAGCGGATGAGATCAACAAGGCCGGCGGAATTCTCGGCCGGCCGCTTGTCCTGGTGAAACGCGACGACCAGGCGAACAACGATCGCGGTGCGCAAACCGCCGAAGAACTGACGGGGCACCATTTGGTCGACGCCGCGGTCGGCTACATCAACACGGGCGTGGCATTGGCGGCGATTCCCTATTTCGAGGAGGCACGCATCCCGGTGATCCTCAACGTCACCACCGGCAGCGTGCTGACTCGTCAATTCGCGCCGCCCGAATATGCCGAGAATTACGTCTTCCGCGTCTCGTGCAGCACCGCGCTCGAAGTCGAGAAGATCGCCGAGCTCGTCAAAGCGCGCGGCTATCGGAAGATCTCGATCTTTGCCGACACGACGGCCTACGGACAGGTCGGCCGTCACGATTTGATGCAGGCGCTGGCGGCGCAGGGAATCACGCCGGTGTCGAACGAGAAATTCTATATCGGCGACACCGACATGACGGCGCAGCTGAAGCGCGCCCGGCAGGCCGGTGCCGACGTCGTGCTGACATACGGCATCGGTCCGGAGCTCGCCGCGATCGCCAACGGCCGCGCCAAGATCGGCTGGATGGTGCCGGTGATCGGCAGCTGGACGCTGTCGATGTCGAATTTCATCGACGCCGCCAGCGTCAACGGCCAGGGCACGGTGATGCCGCAGACCTTCGTCGAGCAAGGTGATACGCCGAAGCGCGCTGCTTTCATTCAGGCGTTCCACGCCGCCTACAAGGTCACGCGCATGGATTCGCCGCCGTCGGCGGCACAAGGCTACGATTCACTCTATCTGCTGGCGGCCGCGATCCGCCAGGCGGGCACCGTCGACGGCCCCAAAGTTCGCGCGGCGCTCGACGACCTGCACGATAAGGTCGAAGGCGTGGTGCAGGTCTATAATCATCCGTTCAATCGGACGAACCACGAAGCCGTCGATGCCGACGATGTGGTCTATGGCGTCGTCGAAAACGGCCATGTCATGCGCCTGACGCCGACGACCCAGACGGCGGGCGTGAAGTAATCGCACGCGGCTTTTCGCGTCTCCATGGCGGAGATCGCCGTCGCAAACGTCGATCTGGCGGCTGATAGTCCCGCTCGCAGCACCGCAATCGGTATACAGTCGAACCTCCCGTTCGCCCGGCGATGCAAGGGATTCCGTGCGCCGATTGTCTGCGACCGTTGATTATCTTGTTCGCGCCGCGCTATGGACCGCGTATCGCCTGCTGCGGGTTTGGTGGTTTATCCGGCGGCCGCGGCACGACGGGGCGGTCATCGCTGTATGGCTTGCCGGGCGCATCCTCTTGGTCCGGCATTCCTATCGTAATCGCTTGAGTTGGCCCGGCGGCGGCATCAAAACCGGCGAACAACCGGCGGACGCCGCTTGCCGTGAGCTCGACGAGGAGCTCGGATTGCTCGTATCGCGCGAATCCCTCGTGTTCCACGGTGACGTTATGGAGCGGTGGGAGAAACGCTACGATCACGTCCGTATCTTCGAGCTGCGCCTAGCGACCGAACCGGTGCTGCGCTCCGATGGCCGCGAGGTCATTGCTGCCCGTTTCATGACGCCGGCGGAGGCATTGCGCCAGCCGTTGACCCCGTTCGTCGCTGGCTATTTACGGAAGCATCTGGCGGGGCCTGACGGCTGATGCTCGTTTGCGCATGGGCCTATGGCGCGCCGTCGGCTTGCATTGCGCGGCGCCGGGCAGGAATACTCCGGCACCGCAACGATCAAAGCTGCTGCCATGCTCGGCGTTCGTGACATTCTGAAGCGCGTTGCCGTCGGCGAGGCCACCGCCGAATCCGAAACCCGCACGTGCCTCGAGCGCATCGCCGAGCGCGAAGCGGCCGTCGGTGCATGGACCTATGTCGATGCCGAGTGCGCCTTAGTCGAAGCGCGCTGTCGCGATCAGGCGCATGCCAAAGGCCCGCTGCATGGCGTCGCGGTCGGCATCAAGGATATCTTCGATACCGCCGATATGCCGACGTCCTACGGCTCGCCGATTTATGCCGACCATCAGCCGGCGGCCGACGCGGCTTGCGTTGCGTTGTTGCGGGCCGCCGGCGCGGTTGCGCTCGGCAAGACGGTCACCACCGAATTCGCCATGACGCATCCCGGCAAAACGCGCAACCCGCACGATCCGGCGCATACGCCCGGCGGCTCGTCGTCGGGGTCGGCGGCGGCGGTGGCGGCCGGCATGGTGCCGGTGGCGCTCGGCACGCAGACGTTGGGCTCGGTCATCCGGCCGGCGGCGTACTGTGGCGTCGTCGGCTTCAAGCCGAGCTATGGCGCGATCAATCGGGCCGGGGCGAAGCTGCTCTCCGAATCGGCCGATACCATCGGCATCTTCGTGCGCACGGTCGCCGACATTCCGCCGGTGCTTGCCGCCTTCACGGGTGCGCCGATGGAGTCCTACGACAAGACGCTCGACAACGCGCCGTGCATCGGCTTAGTGCGCGGCATCGAATGGGACAAGGCGACGCCGCCGGCGCAAACGGCGTTCGAGGATGTCGCGCGGCGTCTTGCCAAGGCAGGCGCCAGCGTGCGCGACGTCGCGATCGATCCGGCGCTCAAGACGGCGCACGAACGCTCGCGGATCGTCACCGGCTACGAGACGGCGCGCGCCTATGCCTATGAATGGTTCAATCATCGCGACCGTCTCAGCCCGGCTTTCGCACGCAACGTTGCCGACGGCATGGCGATCGCGTTCGCCGATTACAACGCCGCGCGCGGTGTGTTCGACGTGGCGCGCCGCGCCACCGCCGAGGCCTTTGGTGATTGCGACTTCTGGCTGACCCTGCCGGCGCCGGGCGAAGCGCCGAAGGGCATCGAATCGACCGGCGACCCGGTGTTCAACCGGCTGTGGACGCTGCTGCACGTGCCGTGTCTGACGATCCCTTGCGGCAAAGGGCCGGCGGGCCTACCGCTTGGCGTGCAACTGATCGGACCGCCACGCGGCGCGGCGCGGCTGCTCGCCGCCGGCCGTTGGGTCGAGGCCACGCTGGCTTAGCGGCGGGCGCCGGTGCGGCGCTTGTTCGCGCGGCGCGCCGCGGGACGCGTAACCCGTGCTTTGGTTCGGCGCGCCCACAGGGTTTTGCTCGCCAGCCGTGCGCCCGCGGCCAGCGCTTCGAGCTTCGCCCACATGATTTCCGGGTGGACGCGGCGGTAGAACGGCCCTTGCGCAAAGCCGCAATCGGTGCCGGCGATGACCTGCTCCCGGCCGATCAGCTTGGCGAGGCGAACGATGCGCTCGGCGACGAGCTCGGGATGCTCGACCACGTTGGTCGCGTGGCTGATGACGCCAGTCACCAGGATCTTGCCCTTGAGGTCGACATCATGCCACACCTGCCATTCGTGCTCGTGGCGCGGGTTGGCGCCTTCGATGACGAACGCGCCGACACGTGCCTTGAGCAGCGTTTTGACGATCGCCTTGAGCGGCACGTCGGTGACGTGCGGTCCGGGCCAGCTGCCCCAGCAGACGTGATAACGCACGCGCGACGGGTCGATGCCGGCGAGCGCGCGGTTCATGATCTCGATCTGGCGTTCGAGCCAGCGGTGGTAATCCTGGAAGGTCTTGGGCGGCACCATACGGTCGAACGTGACGGCGGCGCGCGCATCGTCAAGCTGCACCAACAAACCGGCGTCGACGATAGTGCGGTATTCGGTGCGCATGGCTTCGGCAACCGCCGTCTGCAAATCGTCGTCGGTCTTGTAATACTCGTTCTTCTTGTCGGGCACGACGCTCGACGGCGCCGCCACCGGCAAGAATCCCTCGGTCACGTCGACGCCTTCTAGCGCTGCCTTAAAATCGTCGATGTCGCGCTGCAACGCCGCCTGGCCGGTGTAGCGGATCGGCCCGATAACCACAGATTCGGCGGTCGTTGCGCCCTGATCCCGGCTGTCCATCTCGGCATAGAAGCCTTTGAAGCGTTCGCGGTCCGCGCCGCGCATCCAGGGATTGCCGCCCGCGAATGGCCGGCGCTCGAAGCCGGCAAGCCGCTCGAGCGCGTATTGCGACCAGCTGATCGCTTTGCCGAACTCGCCGTCGCTCACCACGTCGATCCCGGCCGCCACCTGCTGCTGCACCACTTCGGCAACGGATTCCTTCAGGCACGCCGCGTGGGCGCGCTCGTCGTAGGGTCGACGCTCCTGTTTGGCGCGCAGGAATTCGAGCAGCCGCGCCGGCCGGATGAGGCTGCCGACGTGGGTGGTGAGGATGCGATCGGTGCTGCGTTTCACGCGGGAGCTCCTAGCGGCGCGCGGTCACGGCTCTCCGTGTGCGGCGCTCTTTGTGCTAGGGATTCAGGCCAGCGGCAAGTCCGTCATGCCGGCAAGCTGAGAGCGAATGAGACGGGGCCCATGCGGCGCGTCGCCCTTCTGCTGACCGTCGGATTATTGGCCATAACCGCCGCGGCGCGCGCCGAACCACTCAAGCTGCGCATCGGCCCATAAGGGTCCGCGTCAGGCGAGCAGCGGCGGCACGCCGAGCACGTCGCGTGCCGTACCGAGAACGCGCTCCGCCGCCAACGCCGCCGCCAGCAGCGCCTCTTCCTGCCTTGGCCGCGCGATGAATTGGAGGCCGACGGGCATACGCGCCGCATCGAGGCCGACGGGCAGCGAGATCGCGCACAGGCCGAGATAGTTGACAGGCACGGTATTGCGGGTGAGGGCTTGGTTGGCCCGCCAATGGCTGGCGGTGTCGTGGATCGTCGACACCAGCGGCGGCGTCACGGTCAGCGTCGGGGTCGCGATGACATCGACATCGGCCAAGGTCATCCCGACTGACGCAGCCGGCACCGCCAGCCGCGCGAGCCGGCCCTGATAGAGCGCGTCGGGTATCGTCGCCGCGCGCGCGATCACCGGCGCGTTGATCGGATCGAGCGTCGCAATCCAGTCCGGCAGTTCGCGGTCGAGAAATCGACGCAACTCGATCGCCGATACGCCGCCGTCGCAGAAGACCGCAAACGCGACGGCGAATTCCGGCACCGCCTTGGCGACGAGTTGCGCGCCGGCGTGTGCCAAGCGATCGAGCGCGGCTTTCGCTGTTTCGGCGATACCGGGCGCGCAATCGCGCCACATCGAATCATCGATAGCAATGCGCAGATCAGCGAGGCTGGCCGGTGCGATCGGCCGGACGTCGCCCGGATCGATCGCTGCAAAGGCGAGCACCGTGTCGGCGACGCTGCGCGCCAGCACGCCGGGCGTATCGAATGTATGGCTCAACGGCACGATACCGTCCGTCGACCAGCGGCCGGCGGTGACCTTCAGGCCGACCGTGCCGGTGGCGCTCGCCGGAATCCGCACCGAGCCGGCGGTGTCGGTGCCGAGTGCGATCAGTGCCGAGCCTTCGAGCAACGCGACGCCGGCGCCGCTCGATGATCCGCCGGGCGAGCGCTCTTGCGCGGCATCCCAAGGGTTGCGCGGGCAGCCCCAATGCGCGTTGACCCCGGTGCCGCCAAAGGCGAATTCGACCATATGTGTCTTGCCGGTGAAGATTCCGGCTTGGCGGCGCAGCGCGGCGATGACCGGCCCATCCTGTTCCCAACGCACCGGCAAGCGGCGCGGGCTGCCGGCAAAGGTCGGCATACCGGCGACGGCGAACAGGTCCTTGGGCGCGATCGGAATGCCGTGCAGCGGCCCAAGCCGGCGGCCGCCGGCGAACGCGTCATCCGCGCGTTGGGCCATCGCGCGGGCGATTTCGGGCACCCACAGCGAATAGGCATGAAGCTTGGCGTCCCAGCGCGCGTGGTTGGCGATGGCCACTTCGGCGAGATCGCGCGCCGACAGGCGGCGCTCGTCGAAAGCTCGGCCGATCTCGGCGAGCGAAAGCGCGGCCGGCGCGGTCACCCGACGGGCACGTCGGCCAGCGACGTGACGCGCGCGGTTAGCGCGGCCGAGCGTTTCTCCTTGAGCGCGGTGAAGCACCGGTCGATCGCCGGCCCAAGTGCGGCCGGCTCGTCGACATATTCGCCGTGCGCGCCAAATGCGTGCGCCAGCTCGTCGAATCGCCGGCGCTCGCCCGGCTTGCCGCTCGACAGCCGGGCCTGGAACTTCCCGCTTTGGTCGGCGACGCCCTTGGGATAGACGCGCTGCACCGATGCCTTCACCGCCTGCCAGCCGCGGTTGTCGAGCACTACGGTGAAGATTGGCAGGCCGCATTGCTGCGAGACCGCATAGACCGCGTCGGGGCTCATGAAATGGAATGAGCCGTCGCCGACGACCTGGATGACGCGCCGGTCGGGATGCGCCAGCTTGATGCCGAGCGCGATGCCGCCGCTGCCGCCGAGACCGCCGCCGGCATGCGCGAAATAGGTCAGCGGCTTGGTGCGCGGCATCTGGCTCAGCGTCGGGCCGGTGTTGCGCACCGCCTCGTTGACCACAATGTCGTCTGGCGTCAGCCGCTGGTTGAGCGTCGCGGCGACGTATTCGACGGTCATCGCGTCGCGGCTGCCGGTTTTCGCCGCCGCCGCGGCCAGACGCTTGGCACGCGCTTCGCGCGCTGGCGCCCAGCCGGCGATGCGCGCCTTGATCTTCTGCCGATAGCGATCGTCGGCGCGCCGCCGCACCGCTTCCAGAATTTGGCGCAGCACCGTGGCCGCATCGGCTTGATAGCGGCGGTCAGTCGCGAAGCCCCAGACCGGAATGTTCTCTTTCAGCGGATCGACGTCGATCTGGATCCAGCGCAGCGTTCTGGCCCGCGGATGATCGAGCGGAATGAACGGCACGTCGGTGTCGAGCAGCAGACCGAGATCGGCATCCTTGATGCCCTCGCCGACGTTGAAGCCGCCGAAACATGGCGAATCGTGCGGGATGTTGAGCGTTGCCGGGAAGCTCTCGAAGACGCGGATGCCGCATTCGTGCGCCAGTTCGTCGAGCACGGCGACGCCCTCGGGCTTGCGGCCGATATAGGTCGTGGCGGCGATCGGATTGTCGGCTGCCATGAGCTCGGCGGCGATAGCATCGGCCTCCTCCGGCGCGACGCCGCCGGCCTTGACCGGCCCGTATTTGGCCTCGGGAAAGCTCGCGACTTTGTCGTCGTCGATATCGGCGGCGAGAATCTCGCGCGGCAGTGTCAGATAAACCGGGCCGCGCGGATCGCTTTGCATCATCGTGTGCGCGCGGCGCAGAACCTCGTTCACGACGACGCCCGACGGCAGCATGTATTCCCATTTGATGTAGGGCCTGACGATTCCGGCCATGTCGTAAGGATCCTGGACGAAGTGGACATAGGTGTCGCGCGAGCCGGTGAGCTCGCCGTGGCTGGTGAACGGCGCACGTCCAGCCATCACCAGCACCGGCAGACGGGTGCGCGCGAGATTATGCAGCGCCATCGCGGCGTTGGCTGTGCCGGCATCGACATGCACCAGCACCGCCTGGCCCTTGCCGGTGGCGAGCGCATAGCCGCCCGCCATGTGCACCGCGACGTTCTCGTGCTGGCAGAGAATCACTTCGGGCGGCCGGCGATTGGTTTTCTCCCAACGCGCCAGCTCTTCGACGATCGGCGCATGATCGGTGCCGAGATTGGCGAACACGTACTCGATGCCGAGCTCAACCAATCCCTGCAATAAATGGTGGGCGGCGGTATGCGTGGTCATGCAAGCCTTTCCGAGGCGATGGGCGATACGGCGCGGGTGGAATCTATTTCAGGCGTGCCGCTGCCTCTTTGACGAGACTGAGATCGAGATATTTCGACGCATCGAGTTTGGTTTTCAGGAACCCAAGCTGCTGCGCAGTGTCGAGATTGCGTTGCAGGGCATCGACGTTCGGCAGCCCATTGGGATTGCGATACTGGTCCTTATGGGTCAGCAGCCAGCCGGTAAAGAGCTCGGGCGGCCGCTTGGTGAAATCGGCGACGAGCTTGACCGCCTGATCGTGGTTTTTCGGATCGAGATACCAGCGCAGGGCGCGCAAACTGTCTTCCATGAAATCGACGAGTACCGCGCGGTGCGCCTTGATGAAGCTCGCGCGCGCCGTCCACAGCGCGAATTGAGACTCGCCGACGGCCTCCTTCTGGGTGAACAGGATGTTGGCCTTGTCCATGAGTTCGGGGTCGTTCGCGCTCAGCACCGTGGCGGTGATCAGCGTGATCTTGCTCTCGAGCAGCGCCGCCTTCATGTTGGGAAACGCGATCTCGACGACGCTGTAGTCGCGTTTGTCTTCGAGTCCGTGCTTCTTCAGTATCGCGCGCATGGCGATGTCGACGCCGCTGCCGATGGCGTTGGTGGCCAGCACCTTGCCTTTCAGGTCCTCGACCTTGTCGATGCCGCTCGACTTCAACACCACATAGGGCTCGGTGAAGTAGCCGGGCACGCCGTCCTCGAACTCGTTGAAGATGACGCGCAGGTCGCCAATGCCGGCGTTCTCAATCGCCGTGCCGAAGGTCGGATAGGTGAACGGCGCGATGTCGAGATTGCCCGAGGCCAGCGCGGTGATCATCGAAGGCGTGCCCTGGAAGTGCACTGGTTCGAACGTATAGCTCTTGCCCAGGTGCCGCGCGACGCCAGGTGGCGCAAGCAGCACGGGTGTCAATTCGGGCGGGCACACCACCCAGCCGACGCGTAGCGGAAGCGGATCGGCCTGCGCCGCCGTCAGTCCGACAAGCAATGCGACGGCCGCGACGAACGCGGATACGAGATGTTTGCGCACGGCTCCTCCCCGGTCGCGGTCGCGCCTCTGCCGGGCGGTTCGCCGCTGCACCGACTCAAACCCGAACAGGTTCAGTTTTCAAGCGCCGCATGGCTGGCGGCCGTCAAGCGCGGGCCTTTTCCCGGGCGCCGGCAGGCAGGCGGTCGCGCAACGCCGGCATCACCTCGCGCGCGAACAGTTCCGTATTCCGGCGTGTCAAGTCGCCCGGCAGGGTGCCGAAATGCAGGTTCGGCAGCACCAAGTTGAAGCCGGCGCGATCCTGGTACTCGCCCAGCCGGCGCCGGACCGTTTCCGGACTGCCGCAGATGAATTGCCCCTGCTCGATAAGCTCGTCCATCGTGCGCTGACGGCCGAGACCGGCTTTTGCCGCCGCCACGCCCTTCATCGACGACAGCGACAGGTAGCCCGGCGGCAACAGCATCTCCATCGGCATGCGCAGGAACTTGTTGACGAAAAACTCGATGTGCGGCTTCGCCTCCTTCAACGCCTGCTCGTCGGTCTTGGCGACATAGGTCGTGATCGACCAGCCGAGCTGGTCGGGCGACGCTTCATAGCCCGATTTGCGCGCTTCCTCGCGATACATGTCCATGTAGCGGAACAGCGCCGTCACCGGGCTGAAGGTCTGAAGATAGACGTAGCGGCGCTCCTTCGTCGACGCCCAGCGGATGGTCTCGCTCGATCCCTGCGACGGGATCCACACCGGCGGATGCGGCTGCTGATAGGGCCGCGGCCAGATGTTGACGTAATCGAAGTGATAGTACTTACCCTCGAACGGAAACGGGCCCGGTTGGATCCAGGCACGCAGGATCAGGTCGTGCGCTTCGTGGAAGCGGTCGTGGCTTTCGGTCGGGTTGACGCCGCTGGCGTGGTATTCGACGCCGATGCCGCGCACGAAGCCGGCGATCAGCCGTCCGCGCGTGATGTTGTCGAGGATGGCGTATTCCTCGGCCACGGTGAGCGGATTGTTAAGTAGCGGCAGCGCACGGCCGAGCACCGCGATCTTGGCGGTCTTGGTGCGGCGCGAAAGCGCGCCCGCCAGCACGCCCGGCGTCGGCATCAATCCATAGGCCGTTTGGTGATGCTCGTTGACGCAGACGCCGTCGAAGCCCAGCGTGTCGGCGTATTCGATCTCGTCGAGATAGCGGTTGTAGAGCTCGGCGCCTTTCAGCGGGTCATAATTGCTGTTGGGATAAAGCAGCCAGTCGGTGGCGTATGTCTTGTCGTAATCGGGATCGAGATGGGCGTACGGCATCAGGTGGAAGAAGAAAAATTTCATCGGCCGCTCCCTGCGATGAAGCGCCTCACCCGTTCGACGAAGATGTCTTTCTTTTCGAGTTGAGGCAGATGGCCGCAATCCGGCACGATCTCGATCTCGGCCTGCGGCAGGCGCTCGACGAAGCCTTGGGCGAGCGCGACCGGTAGGACGCGGTCTTCGCGCCCCCAGACGATGAGCGTCGGCAGCTTGACCCGATTCAGCCATTTCATCAGCAGCGGGTCGTAGAACCGCGGATGCCAGGCGAGGCGCGCGACCGTGTAGATATTCTTCATCCGAACGTCGTCGCCGGCCGGATCGACCGCGCGCTTCGCCGCTTCGTCGCCCATCGCCTTGTCGTGGAACAACCGTCGGGCCAATACCTCGGCCGACCACAAGAACAGGTCTGGCTTGCGGACGCCGGGGACGTGGATGCCCGCCGGGCCGATCAACGTCAGAGTCTTGAGACGCGACGCGTCGAGCATCGCGATCTCGGCGGCGATCCAGCCGCCGAGAGAGCCGCCCACGAGATGGACGCCGGTGAGATTTTCGGCGGCGAGGAACTCGAGATAGAACAGCGCCACGTCGTGGATGCCGTCGAGCCATTCGGGCGTATCGGAGCGGCCGAAGCCCGGATGTTCGGGCACGATGACGCGGAATTGCCTGGCGAGATCCTCCATCCACGGCAACCACAGCCCGCCGCCGCCCGAACCGTGGAGGTAGACCAGCGGCGCGCCGCTGCCGCCGCGCATGATGTGAATGCTACAGCCGTGCAGCGTGTGCTTGGTTTCGGTGTGCCCCGCCATGATCTCGGCCGTCCACACGCGGTTGGTGCGGGTGTCATGTCAATGGATCGGGCGGTCGCTGTCAACGCACGGCCGCGCCGCTGCCGGCCGCGTCATCGTCGGCAATGTGGGCAGGAACCAACGGCCGCAGGCGCCGTTCAGGGCGGGATATCCAGGGAGAGTCGTATGTTGAAATGGGCGCTGTTTTTTTTCTGATCGTCTTGATCGTTGCCGGCGTCTTCGGCTTTACCGGAATTTCCGCAGCCGCAGCGGGAATCGCCAAGATACTGTTCTTTATCTTTCTCGTCGTTTTCCTGGCCCTGTTGGTCATCGGCTTGATCGCCGGTAACGCGCTTTTTTAGGCGGGTGGCGAAGATTTCGCTGCGCAGGTCACGAGCGGCCGGCTATTTTCTCCCTGCAACCCCCGGGGGGCGTCATGAGACTCTGCCGCTACAACGACAATCGCATCGGCATCGTCCGCGGCGGTGCGGTGCATGATGTCACCGCGATCGTCGACGAGTTGCCGGCGCAGCGTTATCCGCTGGCGCTCGGTGATCCGTTGATCGCGCGCCTCGACACGTTGCGCCCGAAGCTGGAAAAGCTCGCCGATCAGGCCAAGCCGGTGCCCGTTGCCGCCGTTCGGCTGCTCAGCCCGGTCGCCAATCCGTCGAAGATCATCGGCACGCCGGTGAATTATCACGCCCACCGGCTCGAAGCCGACAAGGACAAGGAGATCGCGGTCTATTCGCCGTCGACCCGCGCGCGGCCGATCGAGGAGCAGGGCTTGTTCCTCAAGGCGATCAGTGCGCTGGTCGGGCCATCCAACGGTGTCGCAGTGCGCTTTCCCGATCGGCGCACGGACCACGAAGCCGAGCTCGGCCTGGTCATCGGCAAGCGCGCCGCCAATGTTTCCGAGGCCACGGCGCTTGGCTACGTCGCCGGTTACGCGATTGCGCTCGACATGGTGGTGCGCGGTCCCGAGGATCGCAGCTTCCGCAAATCGATCGATACCTATGCCGTACTCGGTCCGTGGTTGGTGACGGCGGACGAAGTCGGCGATCCATCGAAGCTCGCGTTTTCGCTCAAGGTGAACGGGGAGACGCGCCAAGCGTCGAACACGAGCCTGATGATAATGAGCATCCCGCGCCAGATCGCGTGGGCTTCGACGTTCTATACGTTGCTGCCCGGCGACATCATCATGACCGGAACCTGCGAAGGCGTCGCACGCGTGGTGCCCGGCGATACGATGACGCTCGAGTTCGAGCGCGTCGGCTGGATGGAGGTTCCGGTCCGCGGCGCGTGAGATTCAGTCGCCGTGCGTGATGCGGCCGCTGTCCAGATCGATGGTGACGATGTAGCTGCCGGGCGGATCGTCGACGGCGGGTCCGCCATAGTGACGCTGGCCAATGCCCAGGTCAAAGCGACGGCTGCCGTGAAAACCCGTTTCATCACGTGCTTTTGGCGGCGCTCGGTAAGGCACCAGGCGCACGAATTTGGCTCAATTGTAAGGTTTTCGCGTAATTCCGGACAGGGCGGCCGATGACCAAGATGTGGCCGGCTGCCTGGTTGGGGCGAGCCTGTATTTCGCGTTATAATTCATCTCATCCGGGGGAGCGGTTCGTCCGCCGCGCCGGCGCGAACCGTTCCAGCTTAGTGTGGAGGGTCGCCATGAACGTTAATGACATTCTCAAGGCCAAAGGCCGCGAAGTCGCGACAGTCGCGCCCGACGCCACCGTGGCGGACGCGGTGCGGCTGCTGCACCAGCGTCGAATCGGCGCGCTCGTAGTTAGCGCCGACGCCAATCGTCTGGACGGCATCCTGTCTGAACGCGACATCGTGCATGCGCTGGCCGAGCGCGGCGCGGCGGTGCTCGACATGCGGGTTTCCGAGTTGATGACGCGCCGCGTCGTCACATGTACGCCCAACGATACGATCGCAGAGTTGATGGGTGAAATGACCCGTCGCCGCATCCGTCATCTGCCGGTCGTCGACCACGGCCGCCTTGTTGGGCTCGTCAGTATCGGCGATGTGGTGAAGAACCGGCTCGAGGAAATGGAGTTCGAAACCACGTCGCTCCGGCAGTTCATCGCCGGCGCGGCCTAGCGTACGAAAAACGGCGCCGCGCTCGATGCCGCGCGGCGCCGTCGGAGGTTAGCCGTCAGGGTTTCGACTAATGGCCGCCGGTGCCGACGCCGCCCGGCGAGGTCCCGACTTGACCTTGCGAATTGATGCTGCCGCCGCTTTGCGCGAAACACGGGGTTACGCCGATGGCACCATCGTGCGGCGAAAAACTCGATGCGAACAGAATCGCGGTCAACGCGGTCGCACCGGCGATGGTGAGCTTGGTCATGTGGAGATTCATTAGCGTCGAGTTGCTTCAGAACCCGAAGTCGTGGTTGAGGTCGTGGGGCAATCGGACTCTAAAAAGAAGGCGGCGCGCAGAGCGCGCTGGCCGAGCTGCCGGTGGGGGGAGGGTCGGCAGGGCGGCGCAGGGGCGCGCTCTACGCGTCTCAGTCCGATATAACCTGCGTCTTGGGCAACCAAAGGGCGAAATGATCCCGCACAGATTGGTCACGCCGCGTGACCGGATTCGGGCGACTCGTTTCGTCCAGGTATTCAGCCGACAACACGCAGCCGCGGCTTCGCCGTAGTGACCATCCAGTTGTAGATGGCTTCGTAATCGCGCGCCATGCGGCGCGCGGTGAAGCGCTCTTCGAAGCGGCGGCGGATCTTGTCACGCGGCAGGCGGTCGATTTTATGCACGGCTGCCGCTGCCGCTTGTTCGTCGGCAACGATGAAGCCGGTCAGCCCGTCTTCGACAATCTCAGATACCGAGCCGCTGTCGTAGGCGATCACGGGTGTGCCGCATGCCATCGCCTCGATCATCACAAGGCCAAACGGTTCCGGCCAATCGATCGGCATCAGCAGCGCCTTCGCGCCGCTAAGAAACTCGGATTTTTCGCCGTCGCCGATCTCGCCGATGAATTCCACGTGGCGTTGCGTGAAGAGCGGCCTGATCTCGCGCGTGAAATAATCGCGGTCGACGCGGTCGACCTTGGCCGCGATCCGTAACGGCGTTTTCGCCAGCGCGGCGATGCGGACGGCCCGGTCGACGCCTTTTTCAGGCGAAATTCGACCGAGTACGGCCAGATACCCTGGCTCGATTGGAAGCGGCGTCAGCAGATTTTCCGGCAATCCGTGCTGCACGGTCCGCACCCAATGCGCGTTTGGCACCGGCCGTCGCTGCGCGTTCGAAATCGACACTACCGCAACGTCGTTGAACGTCTCGAAAACCGGCTGGTGCTCGTTCAGATCGAGCCGTCCGTGCAGGGTCGTCAGGAACGGGGTCGTCTGCCGCGAGAAGATGGAAAACGGATAATAGTCGAGATGAAAATGGAGCAAATCAAACTCAGCCGAACGCCGTCGAACCTGCTCCAGCATGACCATATGCAATGCGATCGGATCGCGGATCGTGGCATCGAGCCGCAAGGCCCGCTGCGACATGGGCTCGAGCTTGGCCACGGTCACGGAATCGCCGCTGGCGAAGAGCGTCACCTCGTGCCCGAGCGCCACAAGCTCCTCGGTCAGCCAAGAAACCACGCGCTCGGTCCCCCCGTAGAACTTCGGCGGGATTGCCTCCGTCAGCGGCGCTATCTGGGCAATACGCATAGAAAGATACCTCCGTTCAATTCCTCGAATGCAAAAGAGTGAGCAGTGAGATCGCTGTTCTCGTTTTGCGTTGGCGATAATGTCGCTACTGAAAACGGCGTATTTCGGGCACCAGTCAAAAACGCGGATTTGTCACAGCAGTTCCGGTCGCGACCGCCCATCATTTGAACACGATCAGCACCTACGCTTTTCCCGATGAACACGATCACCACGTATGCTTCCCGTCCACTCGCTTTCTTTTGGCGCTACATCGCCAAGCACCCGTTTGGGCATGCGGCGATTTTCTTGTCTGTCCTGGCGGCCGTGGGTTGTTCGGTCAGCCAGCAGTATGGCATCAAGTTCCTCATCGACACCCTGGCGTCCGGCCCGGCGGCACACCTTTGGCGCGCGTTCGCGGTACTGGTGACGCTGATGATCGGCGATATGCTGCTATGGCGTGTCGGTGGCCTGATCGCCAGCCGCACATTCGTCGCCGTCACCGGTGATGTTCGTGGCGACCTGTTTCGCCATCTTACCGGCCATGCGCCGCATTTCTTCAACGAGCGACTTCCCGGGATGTTGAGCGGCCGCGTCACCGCGACATCGAACGCGGTCTTCACGGTCGAAAACATGTTCATGTGGAACGTGTTGCCGCCGTGCCTCGCGACCCTGGGCGCGATCGGCTATCTCGGGCTGGTCAGTCCAGTGATGACGGCCACCCTTGCGGCGGTCGCGGCTGTGCTCATCGTCGTCTTGTTCCGTATGGCGGCCGCCGGCACGCCGTTGCATCGCGGCTTCGCGGATAAAGCCGCTCGTGTCGACGGTGAGATGGTCGACGTGATCGGCAACATGCAATTGGTGCGCGCGTTCGGAGGACTGGCGCGCGAACACCGGCGGTTCGACGCGGCGGTCGGGCAGGAAATGGTGGCGCGCCGCAAAAGTCTGGTCTATCTCGAGAAGCTCCGGATCATCCACGCCGGCATCACGATCGTCCTGACCTTCATGCTGCTGGCTTGGGCACTTCTGATGTGGCAGCACGGCCAGGCGACGACCGGCGACGTCGTTCTCGTCTGCACGCTCGGCTTCACTATTCTGCATGCCACCCGCGACCTTGCGGTCGCGCTCGTCGATGTGACACAGCACATGGCGCGGCTGAGTGAAGCGATCGAGACGCTGCTGGTGCCGCACGCGCTGACCGACCATCCGGAAGCCGCGGTGTTCCGTCCGGTCGGTCACGGCGTCGTCTTCGATCGTGTCTCGTTCGCTTATCCCGGCGGTCGCGAAGTGTTCCGCGATTTCAACCTGCGTTTCGCAGCCGGCCAGCGTACTGGCCTGGTCGGCCCGTCCGGCGGCGGCAAGTCGACGATCTTCATACTGCTCCAGCGCTTCCATGCCGTGCGGGGCGGCCGCATCATGATCGACGGCCAGGATATCGCCCGTCTGAAAGAGTCCAGCCTGCGCGATGCCATCGCTTACGTGCCGCAGGATCTATCGATGCTGCATCGTTCCGTCCTCGAGAACATCCGTTACGGCCGGCCAGAGGCGAGCGATGCCGATGTCGCAGCCGCCGCGCGCGTCGCACTGTGCGACGATTTCATCGCCGCGCTGCCGCACGGCATCAACACGATCGTCGGCGAGCGCGGCGTCATGCTCTCCGGCGGCCAACGCCAGCGCATTGCGATCGCGCGCGCCTTGCTCAAGGACTCGCCGATCCTGTTGCTCGATGAGGCGACGTCGTCGCTCGATCCGGAATCGGAGGAAACGGTACGCGCGGCGCTCGACCGTTTGATGCGCGGCCGCACGGTTATCGCCATCGCCCATCGTCTCGCGACGCTGCGCGGATTCGACCGCATCGTCGTCCTTGGCGAAGGCCGCGTCGTGCAGGACGGCACGCCACACGATTTGTCGCGCCGCGACGGCGCCTATCGCGATTTGCTCATCCGCGAAATGACCCGTCTCGGCCAGCGCGCCGCCTAGGTCGCGGCGAGGAAGGCCTCGAGCCAGAGGATCACAGCCACGACGTTGTCGAGCCGATAGCGCGCGATGCTCTTGCCGTCGCCAACGTGGATTGCAATTCCGTCCAATCGGTTGGCGACCGCAAATCCGGCTTCATCCGTCCAATCGTCGCCGACGAAGACCGGCCGCTTGCCGCGGAATTCGGGCTCGGCAAGGAACACCTGCACGGCATGACCCTTGTCTACGCCGCGCGGGCGCAGTTCCACCACCATCTTACCGATCAGCATCGTCAGTTGGTTTTCCGACAGCAGCACGGCTCGTTCGGCCACGCGCCGACAGGTATCGGCAAGCTCGGGCCGGCCGCGATAGTGGATGGCGACGGCTAGGCCTTTATCTTCGATGGTCGCTCCGGGCGTCAGGGCCGCAAACTGACGAATGACCGGCCAGATGAGCTCGAGCGCCGGATCGGCGCGCGGCCGGTGAACGACGCCGGTTGCGCTGCGGCGTTCCAGGCCATGGTTGCCGGCCGCGGCGCCGCTATAACCCGCAAGTCGGCGGGTGAGATCGGCAAGCGGACGGCCGCTGATCACGGCGACGGCGCCGTCCAGACGGATGGCAATGCGTTGCAACAGCGCGGGCAGATCGGCCGCGACGTCGATACGGTCGGGTGTGGCCGCGATCTCGACCAGCGTGCCGTCGAAATCGATGAACAGGGCGTCGCTGCGTACCAGCAGTGGCGGTTGCGGTACGGCAGTCGTGTTCGAGACGATTGCCAATGACTCCTCGCGATACACCAAGAGCAGCGATCCGAACGGCCAATTGTGGCGGATTTCGGATGCACGTTGACGCGGCGCACAGCGCGTATTTGTCACGAGTTCGGCCGCACTGCACGCGGTATTTCTGCGGTGCGAAGTGGACGTCAGCGGATGAACGCAGCCCTCGAGCAATCGATCCGGCAGTACACCGCAGACTTGCGTCGTTATGCGCGTGCGCTGGTCGGCCGTGCGGGCGAAGCCGACGAGCTTGTGCAGGAATGCCTCGTGCGCGCGATCGCAGGGACGCGGTTGTGGTCCCGAATTCGTGATCCACGCGCCTACCTGTTCACCATCATGCACAACGCTTATGTCGATTGGCTCGCGGGTCGCCGGCGGCAGCGACGCTATATCGAGCTGCAACTTGCCGTCCGCGCCGGCGATGCATGCGCCGAGGCGCAGACCGTGGCGGTCGAGACCAAGGACCTCGAGCGCGCGTTGTCATATCTTCCGAACGAACAGCGCGAGGTTGTACTGATGGTCGGGCTCGAAGGCATGAGTTATCAGCAGACCGCCGACGCTCTGAAGATACCGGTCGGCACGGTCATGTCACGCTTGTCGCGCGGCCGCGCCACGCTTCGCCATCTCACCGACGGCAAAAAGCGCATGCCGGCATTGCCGGCGGCGACGGTGCCGGTGCGACGCGGTCATCTGCGCGTCGTCTGAAACGCGACCGCCGCCGGCACGCTCGTCGACGGGCCATAGGCTAATTGTTGGAAATGTCCTCGAGTGCGCCAGCCGCCACGCGGCTGCGTTCGAGCTCCTGGCGGAGCGCCTGTTTCATCCGAACGAGGCCAGCCTCGGTCGTTCCTTCGCAACGGGCAAGCAACGCAGCACGTTTGTGCGACGCGCGCAACAGCCACCAGCCTTCATCGGCCTTGAACCGGATGCCGTCGATGGCGGTGATTTCGGCGCCGGCCGCGGCGAGCCGCGCACCGATCTCGTCGATCACGGCATCCTTGCGCTCCTCGGCGCAGGGCAGAGACAGCTCGGGAATGTCGAACGTCTGGGGCAGGCCGTCACGCAACGCCGCCAGGCTGCAATCGGCGCGCGACACGACGTTCATGAGGCGCACGGCCGCATAGAGCGCGTCGTCGTATTGATCGTCCTGATCGCCGAAAAAGATATGTCCGTTGATCTCGCCTGCCAGCAGCGCACCGGTTTCGACGATCTTGGCCTCGACCGCACCGCGGCTGGCGCGCGCCATCACTGGATGCCCGCCGAGCCGGGCGATCTCGTCGAAGAATGTTTGGCTTGCACCGACGTCGGCAATGATCGCCGCGTCTGGATGCGTCTGGAGTACGTCACGCGCCAGCAGAAGCAGGATCTGGTCGATCCGAAGGATGCGTCCTTCGCCGTCGACAACGCCAATGCGATCGCCGTCGCCGTCGAAGGCGACGCCGAGATCGCATTCCTCCGCGACGACGATCTTGCGCAGCCGTTCGAGCGCGTCGGGCTGCGCGGGATCCGGGTGATGGGCGGGAAAGGTGCCGTCGACCATCTCGTTCAACAGGACATGGCGTCCGGGAAGCCGGGTGCACAGCTTGGTCAGGACCGCACCGACGGCGCCGTTGCTCGCGTCCCAAGCCACGGCGAGCGGGTGATCGAGGATGAGCGCGCCGCTCAACCGTTCAACATAGGCGTCGAGCATCGGCCGATTGAGCATCAGCCCATCGCCCGACGCGAACGCGCCGTCACCGGCGATGTCGCCGAGGCGTCGAATCTCGGCGTGCGTCAACGATCGGCCATGCACGCTCAGTTTGAAGCCGTTGTATTCGGGCGGATCATGCGAGCCGGTCACCATCACTGCCGCATCGGCACGCAGTTGCACGCGTGCAAATTGCATCATCGGGGTCGGACCGAGGCCGACGCGCGCGACCTGCATTCCCGTCGTAATCATGCCGCGGGCAAACGCAACCGCCAGCGCGCGCGACGTCAGGCGGCCGTCGAATCCAAGGACAACGGTTCGTCCGTCGCCTTTGGCGACGAGCGTTCCGAAGGCAGCCCCCAGCGCGGCGGCGTCGGCGGCGTCGACCGACCGACCGACGATGCCGCGTATGTCTTCGTCGCGCAGGATGGCAGGGTCGATGACACGTGCGCTGATCGTCTGCGTCGACCCCGGCGACGCAAGACGTTCGGGGCGCACGCGCCCACGCGCGAAGGCGCCGTCGGCGCGATAGGGTTGGCCGTTGGTCTTCAACCGGACGCCTGGAGGGCGGTCGGCTCGACCAGCCGCAGCCGGTTCGTGGTGCCGGCAAGGCGCGCATAGCGGTTCAATAAATTGCGCGCCGCTGGGGCAAGGTCGGTGCGCGCCAGCGTATACGCCAGATTAGCCTCGAAGAGGCCGAGTGCGTCGCTACAATCAAAATACCGTCCGGCAAAGGCATAGGCGCGCAGGGCGCTGTCGGCGGCGCAGCGGGCGATTACGTCGGCGAACGGCCGGTTGCCGGTGGGGTCCAGGCGGCCGAGGGTCGCCGGCTCGAAAATGAACCGGCCAGCCACCGCCCACCGTGC
>Ga0126371_10000503_pt1 | contig 32242 bp, 20 predicted proteins | sample PanSoiMetaPlot_4_FD_110145 | JGI IMG/M metagenome (GOLD analysis project Ga0126371, IMG submission 110145) | Tropical forest soil microbial communities from Panama - MetaG Plot_4 | ecosystem: Environmental > Terrestrial > Soil > Tropical forest > Bulk soil | place: Panama | collected 2016-02-17 | reverse complement strand
GGCTATCGCCCCCGGTCGCTGCACTGGATTCATGGATCTCACTGATGTAGCTATCGAGCACGGCAATATTGGTACCATTGGCAGCGATTCCGCGGCGAATGTTTTGCGTTGGACTCCCATGAATGTAGCAGCGGTCGATGATGATGTCGTTTGGTGTCTCGGCCACCGTGCTCGGCAGGATGCCGGCTCCACCATCGATCTCTACTAGGCCGTTGAAAAGATCGTGCGGGGCGTCGCAGACGCCGGTGGCGCAGGAGACTTCCAATCCGATGAAACGGAAGTTATGGATTCCCGTGGCCGAGAATTGAAGCACTGGGGTCAGAGCTACGCCGGAGAGGGTGGCCATGTCGGAGACCGAAGATGGTCCGACCCGCGTTCCAGAAGGAAGATTCGCCGCATTGCTGGACTCGACTACTACCCAGCCGGAGCAGCTCCCAATGTTCGGAATGGCAAAGCTTCCTCTGTAAACCGAGCCTGCTTGCAAAACAATTGTGTCCCCGCACTGAGCGGCATTCAGCGCTGCTTGCAAGCTCCCTGCGTTACCAGCTGGAACTTGCCGGATGCAATCCGATCCTGTAGTCAAGGTTGGGCAGTTACCCGTTCCCTGAGTCGGCATGGTGATGTCAACATTGGCCGCAGGCAGCGCTGGAGCCGCCGGAGCGTTGCCGGTGATCCCGCCGACAATTGTGGCCGTGCTTGAGTCTGACTTTGTAGTGTCGGCAACACTGGTTGCTGTCACTGTGACGGACGCTGGAGAGGGAATCGCGGAAGGGGCGGTATAAAGTCCGCTGCTCGAGATGCTTCCGCAGGTAGTGCTTCTGCAGCCGGTTCCAGCCAGACTCCAAGTCACAGCACCATTCGCGGTACCGAGCACAGAGACGCTGAATTTCTGAGTCATCCCGACCGCGACACTTGCGCTAACCGGCGTCACGTTCACAGCGATTTGACTCGTCACTGTAACCGTTGCTGTGGCAGATTTAGTGTTGTCGGCGGCGCTTGTTGCGGTCACTTTCACAGTTGCAGGCGAAGGCGGTACAGCAGGCGCGGTATAGACGACTGAATTTCCTTGGGTTGAAAGTGAGCCACACGCTGAACCGCTGCAGCCCGACCCCGTCAAACTCCAGTTTACGCTTGTATTTGGGCTTCCTGTGACTGTCGCATTAAACTGCTGTGTCGCTCCGTTGATGACGCTGGCAGTTGTCGGGGAGAGCGAGACCGTTATCGTTGTTTGACGCGAGCCAACGGCTATCGTCATTGAAGCCTGGGCCATCGAAATCGGTGACGAGGCGTCTTGGACTTCAACAGTGAATGTTGAGCTTCCCGCCGCAGTTGGGGTGCCCGAGATCGTGCCGGAAGAAGCGGTGAGAGCAAGGCCCGTTGGGAGTGTGCCTGAGACCACGCTCCACACATAGGGCGCCTTGCCTCCTGAAGCGCCTAACGAAGCCACGTACCCGGATTGCAGTTGGCCTTGTGGTAGTGGATTGCTGCTAATTGCGACCGCATTGTGAGCTGGGATATTATTATTATTTCCAGTGAGCGCGCACCCACCGACAAAGGGAACCAGGCAGAACAGGCCTAGGCTAATTGAACTCAGAACCCAGCAACCAAGCGTGGAGCTCTTGCTGAGTGCAAATGCTCGCATCTTGGCATCGCATGGCCTATCTTTTCGCCAGCCCATAGTCGCTCGTGCCTCCACAAACCCGTTTGTCCGCGTCCCAAGCTGACATTCTGAGTGAACACAAACCGGAAAACACCTGACCGCAGGTAGAAAAAAGGGTCAGGTGTGCTGACCTGTCCGAGGGCTTGAACAAGGGGTCAGGAGTAGGGAGGAAGTAGTGCTAAACCAAACAGAATCCCCAATTTAACGGCTCATAATCAAGCGGATACACAAAAAGGTAGGATCTAGGATCTGTACGGGGTTTCCAACATTGGCGCTGGACTGGGCGATGACTATGCGTTCTTAAGAGACTCCAAAACTTTTCGTTTTCGACGGAGAATCGGCCACTTCAGACAGTACTTTTTCGAAGAGCGGGGCCACGCAGGACCAGTCGTGTTTGCTTGCCGTCACGGCAGCGGCCTTTCCGATCCGGCCTCGCAACGCGCTGTTGCGCAACACATCCACAACGCGTTTGGCAAATGCCTCCGGTGAATCAACCAGGAAAATATCCTTGCCATCCTGGACTTCCAAACCTTCGGCGCCGATCGTTGTTGATACGACCGCTTTTCCTGTAGCCATTGCTTCGAAAATCTTGAGCCGCGTTCCTCCGCCTATCCGCAGAGGCACCACAACTACCGACGCCGCTTGCAAGTATTCCGTCACTGAGGGCACTGTGCCCGTAACCTCAACCGACTGGGACGCGAGCCTCTTGACGCTCGGACTCGGATTGCGTCCCACAATGCGAAACTTGGCATCAGGAACCTCGGATAACACGAGAGGCCAGATTTCTTGGCAAAAGTGGCTCACCGCATCGACGTTCGCCTCCCAGTCCATTGATCCAAGGAAAATGACCTGGTGACCTGCCGGCTCAGAGTCGTTGGCTGCTTTGAACTGCGTTAAATCCACTCCGGTCGGAACAACGGTGATCTTTTGAGGCGCCACTTCTTTGCTCATTAAATTGCGATCCGATTCGGAAACGGCGATAATGTACTGAAATCGTCTGAGGGCGTTGGCTTCGTATCGATTCATTTTCGCAGCTTCCATTTTGAATACAATTCTCTTGATCGTGTTTTTCTCCCACCGGGCTTGTCGTTGCCAAATTATGCTCTCGACGTTGTGTTGGAAGAGCACTGTCGGAGTTTTCAAAACTACGGGAAAGTTGTGCGACACGGCCAAGAAATCGCATACCGCCACATCGAATTGCCGCCCGTCAAGTTTTTCTGTTACCAATTTTCGAACGGCGCGCGACGTAAACTTTTCGACCGCATAGGGTGCGCGGGAAAGAGTTCTCGTTAGATAATGGCTCCATTGAGTGAGGGCACTGTCGGAATCTTCAGGTGCATTCGTGCAGATTGCTATCGAACCAGGAAAAAGTTCTGCTAACTCTTTCTCATAGCTAAGGTCCTGCTGTCCGCTGTAAGGAGCAAGCAACTCGACGTGATGACGCGAAGCGAGGTATCGGAGGATGTTGTAGGTCCGGATCTTTCCTCCTGCATCGACAGGCAGAAGCTTGCCGTGTTTTACCCAGAGGATTTTCATTCGGATCCGCCGTGTTACCAGCAGATTCCTTCGTAGGGTTTATGGCCGCTGATCCGGTGCTTGCTTTCGAGGTTAATCAGGTCGATGACCTGTTGCTCAGGCCTCAACTGGGATACGAGTGCGTTTTTGTCAAAGGCGCGTGAAGCGACAACTACCACCTCCGCCCATCGAATTACATCGGCAATCTCCGGCGTCAGCAGTTTGCCGATGTGCGGGATCACTTGTTCTATGAACTGGCGATTCGACCCGATGAGTCGCCCAAGGGATACGTCGCGATCCCACACCTTTACCTCACAACCCTCGCCGAGCAACCTCTTGATAAGCTGCACTGTCGGACTTTCTCTCAGATCGTCAGTCCCGCTCTTGAAACTTAGTCCCAGCACGCCAATCTTCTTCCGCCCGGTTCGCAAGATTCCATCCACCGCGCGTTCAATGTGATCGTTGTTGCTCGCCATTACAGATTCCACCACAGGTAAGCGGAGGTCCAGTTGGCGCGCGCGCTGCGTCATGGCGCGAAGATCCTTCGGCAAGCACGACCCTCCGAACGCAAAGCCGGGAGTCAGATAAGCGGCGGATGCATTGAGGCGCGTATCAGCCTTGAAGATATCGAAGACAGCTTCCGTATCGATACCCATACTCTTGCAAAGAGTACCTACTTCGTTTGCAAATACGACTTTCAGCGCGTGGAACACATTACAGATCGATTTAACGGCCTCTGCGGTGGACAGACTGGTCTCGAAAACTCTGCCCGGCACCCACGAATAGAGTGCGCGCACGGCTTTTAGCTGTCCGGGATCGGCGGCACCTAAAACCGTTATCGTCGGTTCCAGGAAGTCTGCTACGGCTGAACCTTCACGAAGAAACTCCGGGTTGTAGCAGACGCCAAAGTCAATGCCCGAGCGTTTGCCACTCTTCTCTTCAAGTTTTGGGATTACGAAGGACTCCGTTGTCCCCGGCATTACCGTGCTGCGAAAAACGATGGTATGAAATTTGTTCTTGTTTCTCAGCGCGCCGCCGATCTCGCTGATCACGTGTTCCACTTGCCTGAGGTCGTGTTCGCCGTTTGACAGGCTTGGTGTGCCAACGCAGATGAAAGAAAAATCTGTATCGCGAACCGCAGCATGCGGATCAACGGTTGCGTGGAGCCGGCACTCCTTATTTGCTTCGGCCGCCAAGGATTCGATACCAGCTTCCATCACCGGCGCTCGCCCCGCGTTCAGACTGGCCACTTTGTCAGGGTTAACATCCACTCCGATGATGTGATTGCCGACAGAGGCAAGGCACGCCGCTGTTACAGAACCTACATAGCCGAGACCGAAAACTCCGATTGATTGCGGCATTAATCTCCTATTCAATTAAGGACAAAGGGTATGAATCACTTCGCACAAGAATCCAGAGGTAGTTACGCAATTCGATTGCCGAATTACTGCCCGCACTCGGAAGCCATCTGCCCATGGCCAGCAGAATGTTGACTTTAGCACGTTGCTGTAGCGCAGCGTGCCAGTGAACAACCAAAGATGATAGCATAGTGGAAGATGTTTTCCGTTTTGCGGTACTAGGATTCCGCACGCGAGTTATCCAAAACTATGGTGCACCGGAATCCGGGCCTTTTAGCTTATGTAACATATTGAAAAAAGGTGCCTTACTATCCGTGGAGCGATTTCTGTGTGTTTTCGGGAAGGTCAAGTGCTAGGACACTTAAGTCCGGCACATTAAGAGGAAGCGGGGCGCTATGCGTTTTCGTCCGGTCACCTGGGACGAACTTACAACTCGCGGCAGTCAGGAACTCGGCAAGCGACTGGATTTCGCGCGCCACAAGCTTGGTCTTAGATTTGGGCCTAGCGGCATTCCCACACCGGACAGCCTCGGTGGCCGCTTCTTCTTTTCTCTGTCAGAGATTCCCACCCTTGTTTCGACAATGCGCCAGCACTTTCCAGAAGAGATCGCTCAAACGATTCAACGGGCCGAACAGATCTGCAAACACGAATTCGACCTGCTTGGCTACAAAAAAATCCGGTTCGGCCCTCAAATCGACTGGCATTCTGATTTGGTGCACGGAAAGCGTGCGCCGCAACGGCCATGGTTCCAAATCCGCTACTTGGATTTTGCTGAGGTCGGCGACTCAAAGATTATTTGGGAACTGAATCGTCATCAGCATTTCGTGACGTTGGCTAAGGCCTATCGCTTCACTGATGATCCTCGCTTTGCCAACGAGCTTTTCAGTCAATGGTTTGATTGGCAGAATCGAAATCCGTACCCCTTCGGGATCAACTGGGCGAGCAATCTTGAAGTCGCATTTCGAAGTCTTTCTTGGCTGTGGGTGCGTCAATTGATGGCAGACACGCCTGTCGTTCCCCAAACGTTGGTCTCCAAATGGTCGGAAGCCCTGGCGCTCTCCGGCAGGCATCTCGAAAAATATCTTTCTACCTACTTTTCACCCAACACGCACTTACTCGGAGAGGGCGTTGCGCTTTTTTTTATCGGCGTTCTGTGTCCGCATTTGCAGGGGGCACCGCGATGGAGGGAGAAAGGCTGGAGCGTTGTTACACGCCAAGCTGCCCGCCAAGTGCGAACCGATGGAATGTACTTTGAGCAATCGTTGTATTACCACGTCTACGCTCTGGATTTTTTTCTGCATGCTCGAATTCTCGCTGCAATGAACAACATTCCCGTGCCTGCCGAGCTTGACGACACTCTCGTGAAAATGCTCGAATTTCTTGCATGCGTGAGTGAGGCCGGTCCCCCACCGCGCCTGGGGGACGATGACGGAGGCCGGCTGTTTGATCCGCAAAGAAACAGCACGGCGAGTTTGCTGGATCCATTGTCGACGGGCGCCGCGTTGTACAAAAGGCCCGACTTCAAGGCGGCCGCCGGTGGCTTTCGCGAAGAGAGTCTCTGGCTCTTGGGCCCCCAAGGCTTAACCGGCTTTGATTCTCTTCCTTCCATAAATTCGCCTGTGCGTTCGGAAGCGTTTCGAGACAGTGGTATCTATGTACTGGCCGATGCCGAACCAAAAGCGCAGATGATCATCGACGCAGGCCCTCAGGGCGCTCTCAGCGCCGGCCACGGGCATGCCGACGCACTCAATATTTGTTTTGCCGCAGAGGGATGTGAGCTGCTCACCGATCCGGGAACGTATTGCTACGTCTCGGCTGATAATTCACGAAATGAATTTCGTGGCACTGCTGCCCACAATACCTTGCGAGTGGATGGCGTCGATCAATCGATTCCCGCCGGGCCTTTCTCTTGGAACGGTTTGGTCGAAACAAAAACGGACCTCTGGGTTGCAAGCGAAGGATTCGAGCTTTTCCGTGGTTTCCACACGGGTTACACCTCGCGCGAAAATCCCGTGATTCATCGCCGGGACGTTTTTCATCTGAAGTCGAATTTCTGGTTCGTCCGCGACGTTGCGGCCGGAGACGGCGAACATACGCTCGACCTCTTTTGGCACCTCGCTCCCGACATTGCTCTTGAGAAGATTGAATCCAGCGTTTTCCTGCTGGATGGTCGTGACGGAATGCGATTTGCTCTGCTCTCGAATGATGACTCGGGCTGGACAGCCAGCTTGGAGAAAGGCTGGTTGTCACCGGTGTATGGAAAAAAAGAGCTGGCACCTGTGCTCCGTTTTCATTGCGAGTCTCGCCTGCCCGCTGAACTGTGTTCGTTGTTTCTGCCTGCGCGGCAATCTGTCCGAGACCTCGGCAGATTGCAGGTAAGCCAAGCGCAAGTTTCAAGCCCTTCCATTCGAGCATTCACATTTGTTCGTCCGTCCGCGAACCACCATCTTGTTTTCAGTGACGCGCCAGGCCCTTGGCACTGTGGCGCGATCGAGAGCGACGCCAGATTTGTCTGCTGCATGTTCGACGCCACAGAAACCAAACGGCTGCTCGCGTTTTGTCTTGTGGAAGGCAGCTTCCTAAAGTGGCACGGTGCCTCTAAGTTGGCCGCGGCACGTCCAGTTTTGAGTCACGAATGGACGGACGCGGCCAGCCCCACTAATGCATCAGCTAAGGATCTGTCAGAAGCCTTTTCTCTTTCGGGCGCGGCTCGTCAAAACCCTTCGCGCAAGGGAGGCAGTTAGCTGTGTGTGGCATCTGCGGCGTCTTCAATTTCGATCCTGAACGCGCGGTCCCTCGCTCTGTTCTCGAGGACATGAATCGCCAGATTTTCCACCGCGGACCCGACGAGGACGGCTTTTATACTTCCGGGAACATCGGCATGGCCATGCGCCGGCTGAGCATCATCGATGTTGCAGGAGGCCAGCAACCCGTCACGAATGAAGATCGCTCAATTTGGCTCGTTTTCAATGGAGAGATTTACAACCATGCGGAGGTCCGCGTCACTCTCGAGCGGCTGGGTCATCGGTATCACTCCCGCTGCGACACGGAAACGATTGTTCACGCCTATGAAGAATATGGCCCGGATTGCGTAAAGCACTTGCGCGGCATGTTTGCTTTCGCCGTTTGGGATTCGCGGCGCCGCACTCTGTTCATCGCACGCGATCGGCTCGGAATCAAGCCGCTCTATTTCCTGCAGCGCAACGATCAGTTTCTGTTCGCATCAGAAATCAAATCGCTTCTCGCCGCTCCGGGCGTGCGCGCGGAATTCAATCGCAGCGCTCTTCCTGAGTACTTGGCGTTCGGTTACTTGTCCGGTGCGCGCACAATGTTTTCCGGCATCCAAAAACTGCTCCCGGGCGAAACGGCCGAAATCGACGAAGCGGGCCACCTGAACATTCGCCAGTATTGGGAGCTCCCTGCGAAGACCACCGGCGAAGTTCGTCCTCGCGAGTTTTACGTTCAAACCTACCGCGAAATGCTGGAAGGGGCTGTCTCAAGCCATCTGATGAGTGACGTCCCTCTGGGAGTGTTTCTGAGCGGAGGCCTCGACTCAAGCACCATTGCCGCGCTGATGTCGAAGCTCTGCAAAGATCCCATCGAAACTTTCGCCGTCGGCTACGATGAGGAAGCATACAGCGAGCTCCGTTACGCGCGCGTCGTCGCTGACCACATCCATTCGCGTCATCATGAAATTCGAGTCAGCCGCGACGACTTTTTTGCTGCTCTTCCCAGACTCACTTGGCAGGAAGATGAACCGATTGTGTGGCCGTCGAGCGTTTCTCTTTACTTCGTTGCGAAACTTGCGAGCGAACACGTCAAAGTCGTCCTCACCGGCGAAGGCAGCGATGAAACTCTCGCGGGATATGGCCGATACGCCTGGACTTTGCTGAATTCGCGTTTCGACCGCATCTATCGAACTCTCACACCTTCCGCGCTGCGAAAAACGATTCGAAAGCAAATCAATAATTCCGGCTGGTTTGCCGCAAACACTCGCCGACGTTTACAGCATACGTTTCTCGGTCGCGACGGCGCATCGTGGGCTTCTCTTTATTTCGATAACTTCTATTCGGCGTTTTCAGAAGCGGATCAGTTGCGTGTGCTATCGAAGCGTTCCCAAATCGATCCAACTACTGCCTATGATGACGTACTTTCCTACTGGGAAAAATCTCAAGACGATCTGCTTCATTGTCTCCTCTACACCGACATCAAGACCTACCTCGTCGAGCTTTGCATGAAGCAGGATCAAATGAGTATGGCCGCGTCCATCGAAAGCCGCGTCCCTTTTCTGGATCATGTGCTCGTGGAGTTTGCGGCTTCGATACCCGCTCGATACGAGATAAACGGAAGAGAAGGGAAGCTCATCCTTAAGGACGCTACACAGGATTTGCTACCCGCTTCCATTATTCACCGCAAAAAAATGGGTTTTCCAACGCCCATGTCTTCCTGGCTCCTAGGCCCGCAGCTCGAGACCATCGAGGGAATGCTTTTGTCTCCCCGCAGCCTCGACCGCGGATTCTTCGAGCCGGAAAGTTTGAGGGAAATTTTCGCCGAACAACGCGCGAATCGCCGCGATCACGCCGATCGCATCTGGAGGTTGCTCACGTTTGAGATTTGGCACCGAGTTTTCATTGATCGCGATCTCGAACCGATGAAGCCCGCCCTGCATTCAGCATTTGAACAGATGATTCGTTAAAAACGATTCGAGTCTCGGGCGTTTGCGTCTCTCGCTAACTTCAACCGTTCTCTAGCCGCTGCCGGTAAATCTCTGCTAATCTTTCCACGTTTTTTTTCAAATCATAGTTTTCTTGCACGCGCAGACGTGCTGACTTTCCCAGCCGCTGCCTGAGATCGCTGTCATCCATCAGCCGCGCAATCGCTTCGGCCATCTGTGCTTCGTCACCCGGCAGGACCAGCCATCCATCGACGCCGTGGCGAATAAGCTCGGGTATGCCGGTAATCCACGTGGCGACGCATGGAATTTCCATCGCCATCGCTTCCATCAAAACTACAGGAATCCCTTCAGCAAAACTTGCCAGTGCGAACAAATCCGTCTCGGCATAGATCTCTCTCACGCGCCCGTTACCGCAAGCTCCTTCGAACACCACATAATTCCCCAGCCCTCGAGCCGCCACATCGCGTTCCAGTCTCGGCTTTTCGCTTCCATCTCCAACCAAACGCAGCCGCAGATGGCGGCCCGCGCGTACAAGGCGGTCGATCGCGGCAATCAGAATCGGCAGTCCTTTCGCCACCTCCAGGCTGCCGACGCACAGAATTTCGAAAACCTCGGGCTTCGCTCTGTGCGCATGGGGAGAGAATAAGTTGGAATCCACGCCCAACGGCGCAAGCTCAATTTTGCTCCAGTGCCGAGGATCAGAAGCCCTCATCACTTGGCTCCGGCCGTAGGAGCTGATCACACACAAAAACAGCGCAGCCTCCGCCTTTTGAGCCATGTGAAATCCGATCACGTCATTGAATTCCGCTGAACCGTGAATCGTCGCCGAGAACGTAACAGGGAATGTGCGGCCGACAAGCATTGCGAGAGTGGATGCGTAATGGGTGTGAACGTGATGGAGTTCGTGCTTCATCATGTAGTGTCCCGCGACGACCGCTTCACCAAAATAGATTACATTCGAGAACAGTTTTCTCAGATCCGGCCCCGACAATCGAATGGCCTTCGCAAATCCTGTGAAGTAGCCTTGTGGCCGCCGCAGAATCGTTTTGCCGTGAGCCGCGAGAATCCTCCCCATTCCTGATCCGAGCACAGTGAAAGTCTTCTGCCATTCTGACAATTCTTCGGCGTTAAGTTGTTCTGGCTTCCGATCGGCTTCCCGCACAGAGATAACCTGAATCTCGAAACCAAGTTCACGTAGAGCGCGAATTTCCCGCAAGAGATAGGTGTGAGTTACAGTTGGGTATTGGCTAAGAAGGTATACTAGGCGCATTCATTCTCGGGCGACTGAAGCGGATCTTGCCTACTTTGATTTTTGCCAGGTTCGCCCACGTGAGTTTAGCTTTGTCGCGGCCTCCCCCGCCAGCAATGCCTTTGTTCTGTAGGTCGAAATATACAACATTGCCCTGCGAACGTCCTTTCCGAAGCCAAGGTCTGAACTTCCTCCAATTGCGCAATTTATTGCACATCTTCCTGTGTCCTTGAAGGTATAGCCTGTAATCGTTCGGTAATGACCGTAAGGCTATGAATTGTAGTCATTTACAAATTTTTTCAGACAGCAGTTTGCCAGCAAGATAGGCAACTGGCTTGCACACATCAATCCCGCGAGGTGAAACTTCGCCGTCTGTCTTGGTCCTTTGGTTGCTAAGATAGAGCATATTTTGGTTGGAGAGAGCGGCAGTCGATGCATCACATTCTGCTTATTGCGCTGATTGGACTTGTGGTTGGCCTCCTAGTCGGGCTCACCGGTCTCGGCGGTGGTGCTTTGCTCGTTCCGATCCTTGTGACGGCTTTGCAGATACCCGCCATTATCGCCGTCGGTACGGCAACACTTTTTGTGCCTACAACAAAGATAGGCGCCGCGTGGCAGTACCACCGCCGAGGTCTCATCGAGATGCGCTTGGTTTTTCTATTGGCGCTCGGCAGCATACCTGGCGCGGTGCTGGGCGTCAGCTGTTTGGCCCTCCTCCGCCATCATATGGGCGACAGCGTCAACGGGCTGCTGAAGGTCATGATAGGTGTTCTGCTCATCACCACTCCTTCCATCGCGCTCCTAAAAAGCTATTTGGAGAGGAAAGGCAAGAAGTCATTCCGAGATCGGCTTCCAGCTTTCATTACCGCTACGAACGGCGCCGTGATCGTAGGTTTCATCGGCGGATTTCTCGTCGGGATGACGTCGATGGGTTCAGGCAGCATCATCATGACCCTCCTTCTCTTGTTCTACTCTCGCTCGGCTATCCAACTCGTCGGCACTGACATAGCTCACGCAGTAATCCTCGGTCTGGTTGCAGGTGCCGGCCACCTCGCCTTGGGCACGGTCAATTTTCCATTGCTGGCGGCCCTGCTACTTGGTTCCATTCCGGGAGCATGGATTGCTGCCAAACTGGCCCCCTTGATAGGAACAATGTGGCTGCGTCGTCTGGTGTTTTGCGCCTTGGTTGTTGCCGGCGCGCTAATGTTCTAGCTCATTTTTATGCGTTGGCTCCAACGAACAAAATGTCCCGTATGTATGCAAACTATTGCACATTGTGACGCTTTTCCTGCGTATCTCTGGGCGCATCGATCGTTTTAAAGTAAACACCTTATAATCATGTATATAAATACAATCATTCACCACTGAGATACCCTACTTAGGCAATCGGCTTGCACATAGAGTATGATTACCTAGGGGCGAACAGCAGATAGTCCGCCCCCGAACGAAAGGCGGTATGGTTTGTCCATAAACGGCTCTGCCACCGCGAGTGTTGTGACGCCGCAAGCGGTCGAAAAGCGCATCCCGTGGACCGCTTGGATCGGCGTTCCCGCGGCTTTGATTCTTGTTTTGTACGGTCCTATTCTGTGGCATCTGGGAGAGAGCTGGTGGCAGGATCCAAATTATGGGCACGGATTCCTGGTGCCTGTTTTTTCTGGCTATGTTCTTTGGACGCAGCGGGACGTTCTATCTAGGATTCTGCCAAAGCCCTCGAACTTTGGACTTCTGGTCATGCTATCGGCGATCGGCTTATTGCTGTTGGGTTCGCTGGGAGCCGAGCTCTTTACAAGCCGAGTTTCTCTCTTGATTCTCATCGCAGGGATCGTCCTTTTCCTCTCGGGTTGGCAGATGCTGAAGGCAATCTCTTTCGCATTAAGCTTCTTGATTTTAATGATTCCAATCCCCGTGATTATTTACAACCAGATTACCTTCCCCCTCCAACTGATCGCATCCCGATTCGCCACATTTTGGTTGCAACTTCTTAATGTTCCTGTCTTGCGCGAAGGAAATCAGATCATCCTGCCGAACTACACATTGGAAGTCGTCGAGGCCTGCAGCGGCATCCGCTCCCTGATGACCTTGATTACACTAGCCATCGCCTACGGCTACTTGGTAGAGAAGAAGCGCTGGGTGCGGTGGTCCTTGGTCCTTCTCATGTTTCCGATCGCAATTGTCAGCAATTCGATCCGCATTTTTGGGGCCGGCTTTCTGACGTATCACTTCGGTCAAGATATGGCCGAGGGTTTTTTCCACGAGTTCTCAGGCTGGGTGATTTTCGTCGCCGCTCTTTTACTCATGTTTGTTTGCCACTGGGTGCTGCGCAAGATTGCCAACATACGAAAGGGAACCGTCCGTGCGTAGTCGCGAGCTGACCGTACGTCTTGTCATTGTTGCGCTTGTTCTGTTAGGTGGAACGGCGCTCCTCCATGCAATGAGCCACGGCGAGCCTGTCGTTGCCCGTGAGTCGCTTAGCGATCTGTCCTATCGAATTGGCGGTTGGAGCGGTGTCGAGGCCCCCATGGAGCAAACCATTGTGCAGGCCGTCGGTGTTACCGATTACACCAACCGACGCTATTTTAAATCAAGCGTACCTTATATCGACCTCTACATCGGATACTACGCGAGCCAGAGAACCGGCGATACGATTCACTCCCCCAAGAACTGTCTGCCCGGATCCGGATGGGATCCCATCTACTCTGGATATACAACCATCCCCGTTTCCACCGCACTGCCAATCAAGGTAAACGAATATGTCATAGCACAGGGCTTGGATAGGCAATTGGTTTTCTACTGGTATCAGGGCAGGGGGCGAGTCATAGCCAGTGAATACTGGGGGAAATTCTATATGATTGACGACGCCATCACACGGAATCGGACCGACGGCGCCCTCGTACGACTCGTCACGCCGATCGGAGACGATGGTCAGGCTGCGGCCCATGCGCGCTTAGAAAGTTTCGCTCAGACTGTCTATCCATCGTTAAGCCATTTTATTCCCAACTGATGTTGTCGTGACGGAGGATTCTCGATGAAACGCAGATGGACTCAACTGATTGCCGCAGCGACCGCCACCGTCGCGCTGTCACTGCTCTTAATCTCGTGCGGGGGTAATCCGCAAAAAGCCAAGCTTGAGTATCTCCAAAAGGGCGATGCATACATGAAGCAGCAACAGTTCTCGAGTGCCGCGATTGAATATCGCAATGCCCTTAAGGTCGATCCCCGCTACTCCGACGCCCACTACCACCTGGGCAAGGCCGACTTGGCTCTGTTCCAAGAGGATACACAGCACAACAAGCGGGATGCCGCGGCGCAGGACATACAGGCAGCCTACAAAGCTTTCTCTGCGGCCGTTTCAAGCGATCCAAACCAGTTGGACGCCCGGGTCGCGCTCGCGGAGTTGATACTGTCAGCGCATGCTGAGAAGGAATACTACGCCGCAACGGACGACCTGAACTACGTTCTGAAGCAAGATCCGAAAAATGCGGAAGCCCATCGCGCGCTCGGCGCACTTCTCCTCGCCCAGAAGCAATATGCCCCGGCGATCCAGGAGTTCTCCAAGGCGGCCGTCCTCGCCCCGAGTAACGCCGACGCGTACATTGGTATCGCCGTCACGAACATGGCCATGCACCGCCAGGACAATCCTGGCGATCATCACTTGGACGATGCTCAGTCGAATCTGAAGAAGGCCATCGAGGTTGATCCACACGCAGTTCAAGCCTACCTAAAGCTGGCCGACTTGTACCTCCTCGAAAAGAAGCCGGACCAAGCGGAAGGGGCTGTTCAGGCTGGCATCAACGCTAACCCGTCCCTTGTTCTTCTGTATGATGAGCTATCTAGGTTCTATCTTGGGCAGAATAGCCCGGGCAAAGCCGAAGAGGTTCTTCAATCTGGCATAAAGGCTAATCCGTCAGCTACGCAGTTGTATGAGGATCTTGCCCAGCTATACTTCAGGCAGAAAGACCAAGCCCAGGCTGAACAAGCCCTTCAATCCGGGATCAAGGCCAATTCTTCCGCTGTCCCGCTTTATATCGGTTTGGCGCAGTTGTACGAAGCTGATCGGAAGCAGGCGGATGCCGAGAACACGCTGACAAGCCTCTCGAACCAGATGCCTAACTCAGCCGATGCCGCCATCGCCATTGGTAATTTCTATCGCGAAGCAAGAATGAATGACCGCGCTCTCGCGGAATATCAACGGGGACTCTCGGCCAATCCAAAGAGCGACAACCTTCAGGAAAACATTATCGATCTCTACCTGACCGAAGGGCAGACGGACTCCGCAGCGAAGTTCGATGATGAGCTACTGAAGCACTCTCCGAACAGCGTTTTGGGACTTGTCGACCATGGCCGTGTCCTGCTGGCGCAGGGCAAAACTGCGGATGCGATCAATGCACTGCAGAAGGTCACGACTGAAGCCCCGAATTCTCCGGAAGCGCACTATTACCTTGCGGGCGCCTACTTGCAATCTCACGATGCCGCACAGGCAAACAACGAGCTTCAGCAAACGCTCGCGCAGGCAAACAACGAACGGCAACGCACTGGCCGTCCTTCACCTTATCTCTCGAAGGCTCTCACTGCGCTGGTCAGCATCAACTCGGGCCAGGGGAAATTCTCTGTCGCACAACTTTATGCGCAGGAATTCATAAAAGACAATCCCAGCAATCCCGGCGGGCACCTTATGCTTGGGGAAGCTCTGCTGAATCTGAAGCAATTTAAACAGGCTGGCGATGAATTTGCCACAGCAGAGAAGCTCGCGCCCGACAATCCAGCAGTTAATCTCGATTCCGCGCTCCTTTACAATGCCGAAGGGAATTCCGCCCAAGCTGAAAAACAGCTGCAAATCGCGATGCACGAAGCCCCGGCAAATCCCGCTATCGTAGCTGCGTATGCGAACCTGTTGGTGTCAGAGAAGCAGTTGCCGAAAGCAAACACAGTAGTCACGCAGTTTCTTGCTCAGAATCCCAATCAGGCTGCTGCGCACTACCTCATGGGCAAAATGGATCTGCTCGAAAAGAACGACTCTGCGGCTTTGGCTGAAACCCAAAAATCTGTACAGCTCGATCCGAAAAACGAACAGGCCTACATCCAGTTGGGTATCATTTACCACGATCAGGGGAATCGGGACGCGGCTATTCAGGCCTACCAACAGGGAATGGCGGTCGGATCACCTTCTGCACAAATTGCCACGGCCATTGGAAGTATTTATATGGAAGAGGGCAACTTATCAAAAGCAAGTGCTGAATTCCAACAAGCGTTGAGCATTGACCCAAATTTCTTTGTTGCGGCCAACAACTTGGCCTGGATATATGCGGAGCAGAATCAAAATCTTGACGTCGCTTTGGGTTTGGCTCAAAGAGCAAAGGCTCAACGTCCTGACGTTCCTAGTTTCGCGGACACCCTTGCCTGGGTGATGTTTCGAAAAGGGAATTACACAGGAGCCATACCGCTTCTAAAGGATTGTGTCATGAAGGACCCAAGTTCGGCTCAATTCCTCTATCACCTCGGAATGGTACTCGTTGCCGATGGGCAGAAGACCGAAGGCAAAGCAAAACTCCAAGCGGCCCTTCAGAAGAACCTGGATGGCCAGGATGCCGAGCAAGCCCGAAAGACTCTTACCCAATAGCAGAGCCACCTCTTCCTTGAAGTATTTAGTAATTTATATTCAATTCCCTCTTCCCAACCATTGTGCAGGAGGGGGCGGTTTCTGTAGGGTATGCAATTGATTGCAGCTAAAGTCCAAGGCAAATGCAGTGTCGCGAAACGCTAGCTGCCTTGCTTTCCACCATTGCCTACTGTTATTACTGTAATATAATGATTGTAAATGATTTAGATTGTTTTAAGATTGGCGTCACGTACAGCGAATTTGGCAGGTTGCGTGCTGTAGGGTATCCGAGTTTTCTGGGGGCAAGGATTTCAAGGAGGAAGCTAATGGTAAGAATGATTTCAAAAATCGGGCTTGTTGCCCTTTGCATGCTGGCTCTTAGCGTGTTCACCCAGCGGGCGAACGCAACCGGCACCGATTTCAGTTGCGGTTCGGGCACTTGCACCGGATCAGTTTCTGCGAGCGGTGGGAATTTCTCCGGCAGTGGCATTAATCTTCTGGCCGGACCGTTTACCCTGCCCGTAGGAGACGGCGAAGAAGGCGGCGAGACTTTTACGTTGGCATTCAACACGTCTACCGGGCAAATCAGCCTCACCGACACCGATGGCGATGCAAGCCTGAGCGGGACGATCACCTCGTTTTCGGCGAGCGGTACCAGCCTCTTGATGAGCGTAAATTGGACAGTTCCCCCGGGCTTCGTTACTCCGTCGGGATTCGTCGTCATTGATGGGACCACCTCGATCTCAAAGTGTACAGGTTCGAGAGGCTGCGGCGTCGTCAGTGCGGACATCAACGTAACACCGACCCCCGAGCCGGCTAGCCTGTTGCTTCTCGGCACTGGCCTCCTCGGTATGGGCGCAGCTGTTCGGCGTCGTTTGATCGGATAACGCTTTCGGAAGTTGAAGATTACGTTTGCTGGGTAACGAAATAGCGGCCCCAAACGGATTTGCTTCCTCCAAAGCTCTAGCGTCCCCGCCGTGCTTCTAAATCAGGCGCGGCGGGGATTGCCGTCCCCGAACACGTTAACCCCATCTAAAATCTTGTTGGGCGAAACGTAAGCGGTCACAACTCCAGGCCAGCTTCTTGAGAACGCGGCGTCACCAATAACTCTGCAATGCATCTCTCTTTATTCAGTCCTGCAATGCGAAAGATTCGTTTTCCGGATTTCGTTTCTGTATCATAGAACCTTTATCTGCTCATGGAGAGCCCGATCAGATGACTCGTAGAGCGCCAGATCAGTTTCTCAAACACGATTTGAAGATTGGAATCATTGGATGTGGTTACGTTGGACTGCCGCTGGCTTTGAACTTCGCTGCCAAAGGCCATTCCGTCATGGGTTTTGACACGGATCCCGCTAAGGTGGAGAAACTCAACCGCGGCGAATCTTACATCAAGCATATTCCCGCCACTGAGATCGCCAAGCATGTCCACTCGAAGCATTTTTCTGCTACCACAGACTTCGCGAAATTGCGCGAAATGGACGCTGTTCTGATTTGCGTTCCTACGCCTTTGGACGAGCGCCGCGATCCGGATCTTTCCTATGTGGAAGACACCGCCAAGTCTATTGCGCCGCACTTGCAGCGCGAGCAATTGATCGTCTTGGAGAGCACAACCTATCCCGGAACAACCGAAGAGCTCGTCTTGCCGATTCTCGAGCAAGGCGGTTTGCATTGCCCGATACAGAAGGAAGCTGACGCGAACGCGCCCCTTCCCGATTTCTACCTGGCGTTTTCTCCCGAACGCGAAGATCCCGGCAATAAGCATTTCGGCCTCGCCCAGATTCCCAAAGTTGTTGGCGGAGTCAATCCACCGAGCGGCCAGGCAGCCGCCAACCTTTACGCTCAAATTGTCGGCCGCGTTGTTCCGGTCAGTTCCACGCGCGCTGCCGAGATGACCAAGCTTCTTGAGAACATCTTCCGCTGCGTCAACATCGCGCTGGTCAACGAACTGAAGCTTCTTTGCCAGCGAATGGGAATGGACATTTGGGAAGTCATCGACAGCGCCGCAACGAAGCCATTTGGCTTCATGCCGTTCTACCCTGGCCCCGGCCTCGGAGGACACTGCATACCTGTGGATCCGTATTATCTTTCTTGGAAGGCTCGCGAGTACGACTTCGCTACGCGATTTATCGAACTGGCCGGCGAAATCAACACCTCCATGCCCTACCACGTCGTCAACGCGGTCGCTGATGCCTTGAATGAACGCCAGAAGAGCTTGAAGGGTGCGCGCGTGCTGTTGCTAGGCGTTGCGTACAAAAAAGACATCGATGACTTGCGCGAATCTCCCTCGTTGAAGTTGATGCAATTGCTGATCGAGCGCGGCGCAAAGCTCGATTACAACGATCCTTACTTCCCGGCATTGCACAAGATGAGGCATTATGATTATTCGCAGATGCGTTCCGTCGACTTGAATCCGCAGTCGCTCGCTTCGTACGATTGCGTGCTCATTTCCACCGATCACTCCTCATACGATTATGAGCAGATTGCGGAAGCGGCCAAGCTCGTCGTCGATTCTCGCAACGCGACGCGCCACATAAAAAAGAACCGCGCAAAGGTAGTCCACTGCTAAGCCTTTTTTGCGAATCAAGCGTTTTGTTAAGGAGGGTTAGGGAATGCGCTACCTGGTGACGGGTGGTGCCGGCTTCATCGGCTCGAATATCGTTGATGAGTTGTTGCGGCGCGGCCATGACGTTACGGTGCTTGACGATTTCTCTTCTGGAAAAGAGGAAAATCTCGAGCACGTCATCAAGAAGATTCGTCTGATCCGCGGTGACATTTGCGATCTGGAAGCCGCGCGAGAAGCCTGCGACGGGGCGGACTACGTTGTCCACCTGGCTGCGCGTACCTCAGTCCCGCGCTCCGTCAAAGATCCCATTGAAAGCAATCGCGTCAATATAGACGGCACTCTGAACGTATTGGTCGCCGCGCGCGATGCCAAGGTCCGCAGGCTAGTCTATTCCGCTTCATCGGCCGCTTACGGCGAAACGCCCACGCTGCCGAAGGTCGAGACCATGCCCACTGCGCCTATTTCTCCCTATGGCGTAACGAAGCTCGTCGGCGAAATGTACGCGCAGGTATTTGGCCGCGCCTACGGCCTGGAAAACGTCTCCATTCGTTATTTCAATGTCTTCGGTCCTCGCCAGGATCCCACATCGCAGTACTCCGGCGTCCTTTCGCGTTTTATGCTCGCAGTTATTGAGAGCGCTGCGCCCGTTGTTTACGGCAATGGGGAGCAGTCCCGCGATTTCACCTACGTCGATAACGTCGTAGACGTTACTCTGCGCGCCTGTGAAGCCCCCGGAGTCTCCGGCAAAGTTTTCAACGGCGGAACCGGCAGCAGGATTTCGCTCAATGAAGTCCTCAAGCTTCTCGGAAAAATCACGGGAGAGTCCATTCGCGCCAAGTACGACCAACCGCGCAACGGCGATATTCTGCATTCCCAGGCCGACATTAGTCTCGCGACGCAGTTGCTCGGATATCGCCCGCACGTCGATTTCGAAGAAGGCCTTGGCCGCACATGGAAATGGTACTCCGAAGCCTTCGTAAAGAAATGAACCCCTGGGCCTCAAACTCAGATTCAGTCCGTGCTCCGGAGCGTCTTTATACAATGGATTGCATATGAGAATTCTGGTCACCGGAGCCGCGGGCTATATCGGCAGCGTCTGCACTGAGACGCTAATCAAACGCGGCCACAGCGTCATTGCTCTTGACGATCTTTCGGAAGGTCACAAGGAAGCCGTTGACAGCCGCGCGACATTCTGCCGCGTCAATCTTCATGATTCAGATTCTCTCCGCGATGTATTCCAACAGCACAAACCTGACGCAGTGATGCACTTCGCCGCCCTCTGTCTTGTCGAAGAATCCGTGCGCGAACCCGGGAAATACTATCGCGCCAACGTCGCTGCAGGGATCAATCTGCTCGAAGCGATGCTTCGCCACGGAGTGAAAAAACTGATCTTTTCTTCCACTGCTGCAACCTACGGGGAGCCCGAAAAAACACCCATTCCGGAAAAGCACTCCACAATGCCCGTAAATCCTTACGGCGCTTCAAAGCTCCTGTTTGAGCGTGTCCTTTCCGAATTTCGCGCGAACTCCGGCCTCGAGTACATCACCATGCGCTACTTCAACGCCGCCGGCGCCTCCGAAGAGCACGGCGAGGATCACGATCCTGAAACTCACGTGATACCCATTCTTCTGGAAGTCGCCGCAGGTGAGCGCGAAGCTTTCCAGGTCTACGGTACGGACTATCCGACTCCCGACGGGACCTGCGTCCGCGATTACGTCCACGTGCTGGACATTGCCCAGGCCCACGCGCTGGCCGTCGAGCGCATCTACGAATTTGCCGGCCGCATTTACAATATCGGAAATGGCGCGGGATTTTCCGTCCAAGAAGTCCTGCAAACCGCTTCCCGCGTCACCGGCCGAAAAATCAATCACCGGACCGCGCCTCGCCGTCCCGGTGATCCAGCCGTCCTCGTTGCCAGTTCCCAGAGAATCCGCGGCGAACTCGGTTGGGTACCTGTCTTTTCAAGCTTGGAGGCGATCGTTCGCAGCGCCTGGGACTGGAAACAGCGCTTCCCGCGAGGATATGCCTCAGCTTAATGTTGAACTGTTAAACGGGGAGTTGACTTTTCCCAAACACGTCTCTCAGCTATTTATTGCCCATCGAACTGATATTGGTTAGCCTGATTTGCGATGTCTAGCAACTCCCGTCCGCACCGCCTGAAGGTGTGTCTTCTTTCGCCGCACCCGCTCGTCCGTTCCGAGTTCGAGCGTGTTCTGCCGGAGAAGGCCTTTCAGATTTCCTTTCGGCAATTGACCTCTTCTTCGCCCTCGGAAATCAGGCAAATGGCCATCCCGAAGTCGCCTGTATACGTCATCGACGGCCAAGCCTCCATGCAGGTCGTTCACGCCCTCATCGAGGGCATATTAGAGCGCCACCCAAAGGCCCGCGTTCTGGTCCTCGCCTCGAAACACACTGATTCCGGAACATTCGAATTTCTCCGTCTGGGTGTGAAGGGACTGCTTGCTTACGGTCAGGCCACAAAACAGTGGCAGGATGCCCTCCCGCTCGTAGCCGCCGGTGGCTATTGGGTTCCCCGCGCCGTGCTCTCTCGTTTTGTCGAGTCCATTATTGGCAGTCGCAAGCCGGCGGCCTCCCGAAACCACACACCTGGCACTTTGAGCCGCCGCGAACGCGAAGTGCTGGATTCCCTCTTGCGGAATCTTTCCAATAAAGAGATTGCCAGCCAGTTGAACATCTCAGAACGAACCGTAAAATTCCACGTTTCAAACCTATTGGCCAAGCACAACGTGCGGAGGCGCGCAGACCTCATTGTCATGCGCTTCCAGGAAGCCCAGCTTCCGAACTGACTTTTCCTTGCTGTTACCCCCTTTGTTTGTTTAGAATCGCTGCTCCCTCCCCAGCACATTCAGCACATGTAGGCTACAGGTGGTTCCGGGAAGTGGAAGATAAACACTGAAAACGGGGGCCTATGCCTGTTCTCGATTCCTTCGACCAAAAAAGGAACTCTGCATGCATTAGCTTGGAAGGAGGCGTGGTTTTGTCAGTACCGGTACTTTTGGGGGATAGAAACCTCACCTTTATGTACATTGTCGCAGTTCGCAAATTATTGCTACAAAACCGCGTGGCATTTTTTGATTCGAACCGATGAGTCTAACAGCTCAAGCTCCATCGCCCGCCCAGCCCGCGCCTAAGCGAGCTCTGAAGCCGGGAGCTCGTCTGTGGGCCATTCGCATCCTCATCGTCATCACGGTCATTTTTACGATTCGCTACTTCTACTGGCGTGCGACCTCGACGATGAATCCCGCCGCGGTCTGGTTTTTTTATCTTTTCCTCGTCGCTGAGATGCTGAATTTCTGCGAGGCCGCGCTGTTTTACATCACCACGTGGAAACCAACGAATCGTTCCCCTCGTCCCATCATTCTGAACCGCTCCGTCGACGTCTTTATCACCACCTATAACGAGCCGGTCAACCTGCTTCGTGAAACCGTCCTTTGCGCTGCCAGCATTGAATATCCCCACAAAACGTATCTCCTCGACGATGGCGATCGTCCCGAGGTCGCCGATCTCGCGCGTGAACTGCGTTGTGAATACATCTCGCGCAAAGATCGCGCCGGCGCCAAGGCCGGCAATCTAAACAACGCCTTAAAGCAAACTCAGGGCGAATTCATCGTCACTCTCGACGCTGACCATGTTCCGATGCCCGGTCTGATCGGTGAACTGATCGGATTTTTCGATGATCCGAAAGTCGGCGTCATTCAAACCACCCAGGACTTCTACAATCTCGATTCCTTCCAGCATCGCACCCAGGTCGAAAAGGAAAAAGGCTGGCAGCAGCAGGAGCTTTTCTTCAGTGTCATTCAACCCGGCAAAGATGGCTATAACGCTACCTTTTACTGTGGCAGCCCAGCTATGCTTCGCCGCACCGCGCTCAATGAAATCGGCGGCTTTGCCACGGAAACGATCACCGAAGACATGCACACCGGCCTGCGCCTCCAGAAGAAAGGTTGGAAAGTCGACTATTACAATCACACCGTCGCTCGCGGCCTGGCCCCGCAGACTTATCGCGGTTTCGCCACCCAGTGGCATCGTTGGGGACAGGGTGCCATGCAGGTCCTCCGCAAGGAGAATCCGCTTTTCGGCCGCGGATTGACCTTTGGTCAGCGCCTCAACTATTTCGCGTCTTTTTATTTTTACTGGATGAGCTTCCAAAAGTTCATTTACATCGCTACTCCCATTTTCTGCCTGCTTGTCGGAATTTTTCCGCTCATCGCCGTTCCGAAAGTCTTTGCGATCTATTTCCTCCCCTATTTTCTGCTGAACATTTTTTCGACAGCTTCTTTGCAGGGCGGTTTCGGAGGCTTCTGGCTCAGCGAAGAATTCAATCTCATCAAGATGCCCGTCTTGATGGCCACCACCTTCGGCTTTTTCCGCAAGGAAGTTCCGTTCAAGGTCACTCCCAAGGCGCGTGACACTTCCGCGCGTTGGACGGAAGTTTGGCTGCAAAGTCTCCTGCTGATCGGCGTGCTCGTCGCCCTCGGAGTCGGTTCATGGAAGGTCGCGCACACCACGCCAGAGGGATATTATTTTTGGGCGCTCGTTGTGAATATTTGCTGTGTGATTTTCTACATCTTCCTTTTCGTGCCGGTGATATGGCGCGCGTTTCGCCACAAAGAGCTGCGCGCGTCATATCGCTTTCCGAGTCATCTCGATGTTCCTGTCCTCTTCGGTTACAACGCCGATGGTGGCGGCCACGTCGTTGCGCGCGGCTTCGCTCGCAATCTCAATCGCAACGGATTCTCCGTCACACAGAAAGAAGCCCTTCCTCTCGGAACTACTCTCGCTGTCGAGCTAAGTCTGCCCACCGGAACCATCCATGCCCACGCCCGCGTGGTCAGGAACGTCGAATTCTTCAAAGGTGAAAACAAACGCACCGCAAGCGGCCTCGTTTTCGAGCAGATTGAGCCCGCTGACCAGGATTCCATCTCCAAACATCTGTTCTGGGAAGTCGCTCCCCGCCACGGTAGCATTCTCACCATGACCCGCCGCAGCCAAACTCGGGGAGCGCGGACATGAAGCGTTTTGCTGTACTCGCAGGACTGTGTTTCAGCCTGAGCCTTCTGCCTCTGAATCGTGCGAGCGCCCAACAAGCCTCACCTTTGGACGAAGCCCAAAGCCAGGCCGCGTCAGGAAATCTCGATCGCGCCACTCAGCTTTTCCAGCAAGTGCTGAAAACTGATCCCGATAACCTCGTCGCGCTGCGCGGTTTGACCGACGCCTTTGTCGCACAAGGCCACTGGCGCGCCGCTGTAGAACCTTTGCAACACCTTGACCAGCTCCAGCCTAATGATGCCGCCCGAATTTTCCAGCTTGGCCAAATGGAAAGCTGGCAATCCGGCCATCGCGACCAGGCCCTCGCGCTTCTCAAACACGCGACCGAACTCGACCCTTCAAATCTTCAATATCAGAAATACTATGCGCAGGTCTTAAGCTGGAACGATGCCACTCGCCCCGAAGCTATAAAAATCTACCAGCAAACCCTTCGCTCCTCTCCGAACGACATGGATTTGCTCATGACCTACGCTGAGATGCTCTCCTGGAATCGCACCACGCGCCCCGAAGCCCTGGACTGTTATAAAAAAGTCCTCGCGCAAGATCCCCGCAACGTGCGCGCGCTCGACGGCGAAGCGCAATTGCTCTCGTGGACCGGCCATTCCTCCCAGGCCATGGACCTTTACTCACAAGCCCTGTCGCTCGATCCCAACAGCGCAGCGGCCTTACGCGGCGAAGCGCAAATCCTCGGCTGGCGGGGAGATTACCGCCAAGCCCTCGCTCTCGCCCAGCAGGCGCACGCCATCGACGGCACGGATTCAGCAACCACTCTCGAACTCGCCCAGGCCGAATACGACATGGGCCATTTCGCCGAAGCCAAGCGCGGCCTCGATCAAGTCACCGCCGTTGACAGTCCTGACTACGTCAACCTCAAACACGAAGTCGATCATGCTCTTGGCACTTACGTCCAACTCGGCTACGCTATGCGGCGCGACGGCAAAATCCTCAACTACGATTCCGTGGATGCGCTGGTTTCGACTCCGCTCGGCTCGCGCAATCGATTGAGCGCCCTCTATCAGCCATTTCGCTATCAAACAACCGGCGGTGATTTCAATTCCAATTACTACGCTCTTATGCTCGATTCCCAGCCGTCCGACACAATCGCGACCCACGCGGAAGTCGCTGGCCGTACCTATCCTGGCGTTCCCGGCCAAATCGAAGGCGCCTTCGACACCACTTTCACCGTGCGTCCTTCGTTCAAGCTTCAAGTTGGCTTCAATCGCGAATCCGATCAGGAAACGCTCGCCTCCACTCTTGGCGCGGACGTAAGCGGCGTCTTCGTCGGCCAAGTCCAGACCAATCTCGCCAGCATCGGCGGCAGCTATTCCAGTTCGCAGCATCACTACGACGCTTCGCTCACTTACACCGACGGCGTTTACACCGGCCAGAATCTCGCTTCCAATCGCCGCTGGAGTTTCGACGGTCAGCTCGGAAAATCCATTCGGGGCGACCATCCTTATATTCGCGCCGCCTATGGCTTCACGTATCTCAGCTTCGACCACGACGCTGAATTTGTCCCTGGCGACGGTGAACCTCCGCGCATCACCGGCGGCTACTTCAGCCCCACGAAATTTTTGCTCAATTACGGCCAGCTGACCTTCTCCGGCAATTTCGGCCGCCGAGCCAAGTGGGATTTGGGCGGATTCGCCGGCGTGCAGAACGCGCAAACCGCCTTCACGTCCTTTTCCAGCGTGCAACTTGCCTCCACCTTCTCTACGCACCTTACATGGAGCATGACTTCCAACGATGAGATTCGCCTCGGCTACGATTATCTGAACACTTTCAATGCCTTCCATCGCCATCTCTTCCTTGTTTCTTGGCGGCATTATTTCTAGTGTCATTTCGGCAATAGTGCTAAGTTCCCGAAACCGCGATGACTTCGACTCTTTTTCCCTCTAAACAAACTGCAGGCGCAAACGCGTCCATGATGGCGTCACGCCCTTCGCAATCTCGCCTTAGCCTCTCATCATCTTGGGACATGCTTCGCAAGCTTCAGTGGCCCCTCTTCGCCATCGTTGCTGTCGCTTGGTATTTGCGCGCGCACGATCCTCACTACTCCAGCGCATACATGGACGAATCCATCTACGTCCTCTATGGCCGCATGTTCCTCTCGCACCATTTCGAAACACCCATCGACCATCCTCTGAATTTCAGTTTCGGCTGGTATCTGTGGCCGATTCTGGCCGCGTGGGCCGATCGCATCGCAGGTCTCGTCGGCGTTCGCGAACTTGCCGCCGCCATGGGAACCATCACCGTCTGCTCAGTTTATGGCTTCTCTAAACGCCTGTTCTCGACGGGCGCCGCGTTAGCTTCGGCGCTTGTCCTCGCATTTCTTGGCCCGGCAGTCCTCGTTTCGCGCGTCGCCACGCGCGACATCGGCTCGCTCTTCTTTTTCGCCCTCGGCTTCTGGGTCTTCGTCAGCGCATGGCAGCAGACATGCCCAATGCCGCAAACAAAGCCCAGACAATGGCCCGCCTGGCTCGCTGCGGCGCTTCTCATGTTCGCGTCATTCCTTTGCAAATACCTCGTCGCGATTTATTTTCCCTTTCTCGTGCTCATCCTCATCCTTTTCCGAAAAGGCCGCTACGCCCTGCTCGGTTTTTTCCTTCCACTCGGCGTTCTGTGCGCTGCGTACGCGATTTGTTTCCGCGCATCGCTCGCCGCTCTCGTCCATTACGGCCGCGCCTACGGCTCTCTCCGCGCGCCAGCCTCCGAAGCTCTGCAGATCTATTTCACTCACCGCTTCGATTTCTGGATTCTTTTCCTCCTCGCGCTCGTCTCCTGGTTCTTCGTCAAAGAGCTCGGCCGCTGGAAACTCGCACTCCTCTGGTGCGGCGCGGCCATTATGCCGCTCTTTCAACTCGTCTCCCGCGCCGACTACGACTACTGGAAGCACATCAATTATTCCTTCCTCTTCCTCGTTCCGCTCGCAATGGCCGGATTGTTGTCTCTTCTCCGCCGCGCGGGCCCTCTCTCGTACAAAATCGCCTCAGCCGTCATCGTCGTTTGCCTCGCCGTGACCTTCGGCTGGATCAGCAGCGCTTGGCACATCGATCAATTCGTCTTCTGGCCCAACGCCGAACCCATCGCTGCGTATTTTCAGGGCCGCCTGTCCCCGTCCGCGCGTGTCCTCGTCGACGACACCGTTTTTCGCTACTACTTTTCTCCGTCTCTGCATCAATGGCAAATCGTCGATCCTTTCTATTTCCGCTACGGCTCCTCGACCGGTGCGCCCGCCTATTCCGCCGCCGTCGCCAATGGCCTCTTCGACTACATCGTTCTCGACGGCGGCATCGGCGACGACGCCCGCCAAATGGCCGCCGCCATCGCGCCGCAGCTTTCCGCGCGCTACGCTCTTCGCCTCCGCATGCCCGATTCCACGCTCGGCCAGACCATCCAAATCTACGAACGACAAAATCCGCCTGCCGCCGCGCCACCCTCCGCAAGCGCTCGCGTTGAAGTCACCGCGCCCGCATCCAACGCGGTCGTCCAAACCGATCACACCGCGACCACTCTACAAGCCCGCGTCTTCGGCATCTCCTCCGGCGATTACGTCCTCGCCGACGTTTTCACCAATCGCTGGTACGCGCAGACCGGCAAGCTCCACCCGGGCGCTCCCGATGGCGGCTTGTCCGCGACGATTTACCTCGCGGGCGAAGGCCGAGAGCAGTGCTACCACATTGTCCGCGTCCGCCTGTTCGACCCGTCGGGCCATCTGCTCAACTCCGCCTTGAGCTTCAACGTCGTCCGCGCCAACCCCGACGGCTCCGCTCCCGCCTGCCGTTAAACTCAGTCTTTTGCGCTTCACCGCGCCCCCCGTACCGCTCAGTGCACGCACCCCGCGCGCATCCGCAACGCCATGCTATCCTTGTATCAGCGCGAGACTTGCGTGCATCTTCAACCTGGAAGGAGCTTCAAAATTCTCTTACAAAAATAACGCCGTGAACCCCTCATCCAATCCTGCCGCCGAGCTGAAAGCTCTCCTCAACCAGCGCATCGTCATCCTCGACGGAGCGATGGGCACCATGATCCAGGCCCGTAATCTCACCGAAGCCGACTACCGCGGCAAGGAATTCGCGCGCCATCCCCGCGATCTGCGCCTGAATAACGATGTCCTTAACCTTGCCCAGCCGGCCATCATCGAATCCATCCACAGCGCCTATCTCGAAGCTGGTGCCGACATCATCGAGACCAACACCTTCAACTCCAACGCCATCTCCATGGCCGAATACGGCCTTCAGGATCGCGTCTACGACCTGAACAAAGCCGCCGCGCAAATTGCCCGCTGCGCCGTCGAACGCTTCCGCGCCGAAAATCCCGGCGCCGGCCCGCGCTTTGTCGCTGGCGCACTCGGCCCCACGAGCCGCACCGCCTCCATGTCGCAGGACGTAAACAGCCCCGCATCCCGTGGCGTAACTTTCGATCAGCTCCGCGCCGCCTATTCCGAACAGGTCCGCGGCCTCATCGATGGCGGCGTCGACGTCCTTCTCGTCGAAACCATCTTCGACACGCTCAACGCTAAAGCTGCTCTCTTCGCCATCGAAGAATCCTTCGACAAATTCGGCGCGCGCCTGCCCATCATGGTTTCTGTCACCATCACCGACCAGAGCGGCCGCACGCTTTCCGGCCAGACTGTCTCCGCATTTTGGATCTCCGTCTCGCACATGAATCTTTTGAGCGTCGGCATCAATTGCGCCCTCGGCGCAAAGCAGATGCGCCCCTACGTCGAAGAGCTGTCGCGCGTCGCGCCCATTTACATCAGTTGCTACCCGAATGCCGGACTGCCCAACGCCTTCGGCGGCTTCGACGAGACGCCGGAAAAAATGTCCGCCGATCTGCGCGACTTTGCCGCGAGCGGCTGGCTCAATATCGCCGGAGGCTGCTGCGGCTCTACTCCCGCGCACATTCGCGCCATCGCCGCCGCCGTTAAAGGTCTGAAGCCGCACGTGCTCTCCACGCCCGAGCCGTACACGCGTTTCAGTGGCCTCGAACCTCTCGTCATTCGTCCCGACACAAATTTCGTCAACGTCGGCGAACGCACCAACGTCACCGGCTCGCCCAAATTTTCCAAGCTCGTCCTCAACGGAGAATTCGAGCAAGCCCTCCCCATCGCCCGCCAGCAAGTTGAAGGCGGCGCGCAAATCATCGACATCAACATGGACGAAGCCATGCTCGATTCCGAGCAGGCCATGACCACATTCCTCAACTTCGTTGGTTCTGAGCCTGACATCGCCCGCGTCCCCATCATGCTCGACAGCTCCAAATGGAGCGTCATCGAAGCCGGGCTGAAATGCATTCAGGGTAAAGGCGTCGTCAATTCCATCAGCCTCAAGGAAGGCGAAGAAGTTTTCAAACGTCATGCGCGCCTCATCCGCCGCTACGGCGCGGGAATGGTCGTGATGGCCTTCGACGAAAAGGGTCAGGCCGATACCGTCGACCGCAAAGTCGAAATCTGCGCGCGCTCGTACAAAATTCTCACCCAAGAAGTCGGCGTTCCTCCCGAAGACATCATCTTCGATCCCAACATTCTCACCATCGCCACCGGCATGGAGGAGCACAACAACTACGCCGTCAACTTCATCGAAGCCACGCGCCGCATCAAAGCCAGCTTCCCGCGCGTGAAGATTAGCGGTGGCGTCAGCAACATCTCTTTCTCATTTCGCGGTAACAACGTCGTCCGCGAAGCCATGCACTCCGCGTTTCTCTACCACGCGATTCAGGCTGGCATGGACATGGGTATCGTCAACGCTGGTCAGCTAGCAATTTACGAAGAAATTCCCAAGGACCTCCTCGAACTCGTCGAAGACGTGCTTCTCAATCGCCGTCCCGACTCGACTGAGCGCCTTCTCGCTTTCGCTGATTCCGTCAAGCAGAAGGGCAAGACGCAAACCGAAGACCTGGCTTGGCGTCAGAGCCCCGTCGAAGAGCGCCTCAAGCACGCTCTCCTCAAAGGCATCGTCGATTTCATCGAAGTCGACACCGAGGAAGCCCGCAAGAAATACCGCAAGCCCATCGCCGTCATCGAAGGCCCGCTCATGGACGCCATGAACGTCGTCGGCGATCTCTTCGGCTCCGGCAAAATGTTTCTTCCGCAAGTCGTCAAAAGCGCGCGCGTCATGAAAAAATCCGTCGCGTACCTTCAGCCCTTCATGGAAGTGGAAAAACGCGCCACGGGCGGCGGTCAGGTCAAAGGCCGCATCCTGCTCGCCACCGTCAAAGGTGACGTGCACGACATCGGCAAAAATATCGTCGGCGTCGTACTCGGCTGCAACAATTACGAAGTCATCGACCTTGGCGTGATGGTCCCCAGCGACAAAATTCTCGCCACCGCGCGCGAAAAGAAAGCCGACATGGTCGGTTTGAGCGGCCTCATCACGCCGTCTCTCGAAGAAATGGCTCACGTCGCCAAAGAAATGCAGCGCGAAAATTTCGAAGTACCGCTTCTCATTGGCGGAGCCACCACCAGCCGTGTGCACACCGCCGTGAAAATCGCGCCCATGTATCGCCAGCCGGTCATTCACGTGCAGGATGCGTCGCGCGCCGTCGGCGTCGTGGGCAGTCTGCTCAGCGACGAGTTAAAAACAAAATTCGTCAGCGAGAATCGCGGCGAGCAGGAAAGAACGCGCGAAAAGCATCGCGGCCCGCAAACGCAATCTCTGCTTTCATTTGCCGAAGCCCGTGCGCGTAAGCCCGTCTTCAACTGGTCTGCGTACACGCCGCCGCGTCCATCCTTTACCGGAGTCCGCGTTTGCGCCCCCGTGCCACTCGCCGACATTGTTCCTTACATCGACTGGACGCCCTTTTTCCACGCCTGGGAGTTGCGCGGCATTTATCCGCGCATCTTCGATCAGCCCGAAGTCGGCCCGCGCGCCAAGGAACTTTTCGACGACGCGCAAACTCTTCTCGCGCGCATCGTCCGCGAAAATCTCCTCGTCGCCCGCGCGGTCTTCGGCTTTTTCCACGCGAACAGCGTCCTCGAAGATATCGAACTCTACTCCGACGAATCCCGCTCCCGCTCGCTCGCCACTTTCCACACGCTGCGCCAGCAAATTTCGAAGCCCGAAGGCGAATCCGATTTCGCTCTCGCCGATTTCATCGCTCCCAAGGAAACGGCTGTGCACGACTATCTCGGCGCGTTCGCCGTCACGGCCGGAATCAACATCGAACCGCTCGTTGCCAATTTCGAAAAAGCTCACGACGATTACAACGCGCTCATGTCCAAAGCTCTCGCCGACCGCCTCGCCGAAGCTCTCGCTGAAGCCACTCACAAGCGCGCCCGCGATGCCTGGGGCTTCGGCCGCGACGAAAATCTCACTCACGACGACCTCATCCGCGAAAAATATCGCGGCATTCGCCCCGCGCCCGGCTATCCCGCCTCGCCCGACCACACCGAAAAGCGGCAGCTCTTCGAGATTCTTCAGGTCGATGAAAACGTCGGCATTCGACTCACGGAAAATTTCGCCATGTATCCGGCCGCGTCCGTCTGCGGCCTTTATTTCTCGCATCCGCAATCCAGATATTTCGCCGTCGGCAAAATCGGCCGCGACCAGGTCGACGATTATCACCGCCGCAAAGGCATGGACCTTCGCGAAGTCGAGCGCTGGCTCGCCCCCAACCTCAACTACGACCCCGACGTGTGAGTGGGGCAGTCATGCTTGGTCTGTCATTCCGAATCCTCTTGCTCTAACACTCGGAATCTGATATATCGGACTCCGACTATGGATCGCGAAGAACTCAGCAACCTACTGCCTTTATCACCTGCTGCTCTTCATATCCTGTTGTCCCTCGCTGTGGAGGATCTTCACGGCTACGGCATCATGCAGGAAGTGAAGCGTCAATCTGCGGGTCAGTGCAAGCTGGGTCCGGGAACGTTGTACGACAACCTCGGCAGACTCATGCAGTCGGGCTTAGTGAAAGAGGCGCACAAAGCGTCCGAGAAAGACGATCCACGCCGTCGCTACTATCGCCTAACTGCGTTTGGCCGCCGCGTTCTTGCGGCGGATATCGAACGATTGAAAGCCGTCATCCGCGACGCGAGGCGTAATCTGCGGCCTGCGGAACCTAGCAAGTCGTCATGATGCGAAACCTCTATCGCTTTCTAATTTTCCTGCATCCATATGCGTTCAAAGAACGATTCGGCGACGAAGTGCTCTGGATTTACAACGAATCGACAAAGAGGGAACTATCCCATCTCTTTCTTGACGCTTGCATCTCTCTCATTCGCCAATGGCTGCTGCGCTCCGGCATCTGGAGGTTCGGAGTAGGAGCATTTGTCAGCGCTCTCCTGTTGATGAGCTGCGGATACTCGTTGCAGGTCGCGCTCGCGTCCGCTTTTCGCCGCGGGAACCCGGGGCACTACGCGGAGCTTCGTCAGCGCAGCATGCAAAAACCGCCTGACGCCCCTGCTATCGCACCAACGTACAAAGGATGGCCGATCCAACCTGCTCAGGCCAGCCCGCAAGTCACCGCCCTCAAGCAGCGACTCGCATCGGGCGATCGTCACGCTTTGGAGCAATTTTGGCAAAATGCCGCCAAAATCGGCACTCCGCTCCTC
>Ga0126371_10000502_pt1 | contig 32261 bp, 27 predicted proteins | sample PanSoiMetaPlot_4_FD_110145 | JGI IMG/M metagenome (GOLD analysis project Ga0126371, IMG submission 110145) | Tropical forest soil microbial communities from Panama - MetaG Plot_4 | ecosystem: Environmental > Terrestrial > Soil > Tropical forest > Bulk soil | place: Panama | collected 2016-02-17 | reverse complement strand
GCTGTTGTTTTACTTCTCGCCGGCCGCGCTCGCGCTCAATCCACATCAAGCTCCTGGAGAGACCTCACCGCCGCTCCTTTCAGTGCCAGCTGCTTCGCCCTCTAGGGCGGGACAAGCTTAATGATTGGCAAGGCAGGTCACAACTGAGTCAGCATGGCAATTGCAGCTCACTTGGACCACGTCGCAGCGTGGCAATTCTTTTGAGCCAAGAAACATTCCTTGTGAGAACCCATTTGCTCCAGGCTCGCAAGAGCGAAAACCAAGTGATTCCAACACTTGCTGAGCCGGCCGATTGCGGAGCGTTGCTTTGAAGTTGATCCACAATGTCCTCGCAGACTCTGCGTTGTGGCGCTCGAGAAGATGATGGAAGAAAGCCTTCTCGAGCAGCTTTCCTTGCACGCGGCAGGAAAGCATGAAGTCCTGCACGCAAATCGTGTCTGGCTCGCGCCCGACGATACAGAAACCAATCGTGCCGTACGAGCCGTACCGGTCGCTGCATTTCAGGACGTACTTTTCAAGTGACCGATCGGCGAGAACTTGCTCCAACTCCGATCGCGTGTACTTGCGCCCCGAAAAGTTCAGCTGATTTGTCCGCTGAACTAATTCCGCAACCCGTTCCGAATTCTCCGAAGAGTCAGTGGAAATCTCCAACTTGATCTCGCACGATGCTAAAAATCCCAGATAGTCGGATCCATACGATTCCTGCACCGCCTCTCGTGTGGCAGCATCCTGGTAAAACTGCCTGCGCTGGAGCGCGTCGGCCGTGGCGCTTCCCTGGAAGCGTCGATCAGAAACCAGCGAAGCCATCTCTCCTGCGTTCACGCAAACGACTTCGGGAAGTGCCCGGGACACCTCATCCAGCTCAAACGGATTGTCATCGATGAACGCCAGCGCATCGATCCCGATATTTAACCGGTCAGCGACCGTCTTCAGGCTCTGGCTCTTCGGGTTCCAGCTTACTTGCGGATACAGGAAGTACTCGCCCAGCCCTAGCTCCTGCAATTTTCTCCAAGCAGTGTCATGGTCATTCTTGCTGGCGATGCTGAGCAAAATCCCTCGTTCGTCCAAAAGCTTAATCAGCTTCATTGTCTCTTGCGAGACAACCACGTCATCCCCTTCGATCAGGACACCTTTCCACAGCGTGTTGTCCAGGTCAAAAACGGCGCACTTCACTTTTCTCGCGTCCGAATCCTTTACGCGCGGAGCAAACTTGACAAACTCACTGGTCAAAAACACCAGTCGGGCGTTGGTGTCGCCTTCCGGAGTCATCGAAATCAGAAATTGTCTGCCCGAATCGGCGAGGCGGCCCAAACGAGCAACATCAACTTCATGCCGGGAGTAATCCGGTGTACAGGAAATTGTCGTACTAAAGCCTTCCGATATTCGCATGAGCCCATTCTTCGGCTGCCCGCCTGCTGGCAAATCGGAAAAATTCAATTGCATTCGGACCGTTTGGTCAGTTGGATTGTAGACCTCCAAAAGAAACGCGTCGGGCAAGCCTTCTTTGGACAGTCTTTGATCCAGGCGGCGCACTAGCTTCTCAAGTCCGATGTGCGTGATGGCCTTCCAGTAGGGCTTTCCGGTGATTCGGGCCATCAACATGCCACCGAAATTCGCCACAGGCCCGGCAACCTCCACCAGTTTCTCTGCCCAGAGTGCGTATCCATGTGGCAGTAAGCGCAAGTTCCCGTATGCCTCCATCTTGGCCCACTTCTTGAACGCGATTTCTACTCCGTACCCGCGCGTAGAAGGAAAGTTGTGGTTCTTAAATGCGCCGAAGGCAAAGCGGCGGCATCGCAAATCAATGCGGGGCTCGTACAGATCGCACGTGTGGTAGCAATCGGGCGCCGCACACTCTACGCAATGCTCCGCCCAATAGATGATTGACGCCTTTTGGACGTTCAACACAGGGATGTACGGCAACCTGGGAGTTGCAGGCTCGTCGTGGTGCAGCTTCGGCTGGTACTTGTCCAGTTCGAAAATCAAACGAGAAGCACTCCTTGAACCTTACGTAAGAATGCGGAACAAACCTAGCTGCCTCCCGAGAACGGCGTGTTAACCGGCCGTTACGGCTTCGGCTATAACCGATCGAGGTTCGCGAGGAACTAGGCGATTCTTCACGCGAGCCAGCCGCACATACGCAATAGAAAACACGTCCGTTACACTGGAAGCCGAATACCAAAGCTCGTACTCTGAAGTGTCGTCATCCACCTTGCGCAGACTTGCACGGTATTGAAGGTTCGCCTCGAACTCATAGACCTGTTCTAGCATAGAGCCTTGGGTAGCCCAAGTCAGGCCGCCATCCTCGCTGTGCGCGTAGTGCAGTCGCGTCCCGCTCCCACCTAGCCCTGTACAACTCACCAGCGCTGCGCTCAGCCTGTCCCTCTCTGCGATTACATCGATGTGCCACGGCTGCCTCCCCGCATCGAGCCCAATAACCCTGCCAGTCCGCCGCGCGGTCCAACCCACGCCATCCGTGCTGCTGCGGCGGACGAGCTTCAGTGCTCCCCCCTCCAGTTCCACCGTCCACATCTGAAAGCACTGCCCATCGTGAATCACGGCCGGCGCGAGCAGGCCTCTGCCCGCCGAATCCTCCAAAACCTGCACCGGCGGCCTCCAATGCACTCCATCTTCGCTTTTCAAGAGATAAATGATGTTCCGGTCGGGCGTTTCCCCCGGTGCTCGGCTTTTTTGCGTCTCCCGGGAGTACAGCCAAAGATGGTTTTCATGAAAAACCATGTCCGGATCAGAGTTGTGGTCCCCCGCAACCTTCGGCATAGGGACGAGCGGATTCCGCCCGCCTTCCGGAACGGTCCAGAAGATTCCGTCATAGCTAACGAAAACCTCCGGGTTCTCCACCCGGTTGTCCTTATACGGGTAAGGTGTGCACACCATCCAATACGGCCATCTCTTGCTCCCGAATCCACCGGGAATGTAGACGACATCAGGATGGCAGGCCTGTCCTGACCCGTCCGAAGTCTCCAGATTCAGCAAAATCGGCCGGTGCGGTTTGCCCGCCCCTTTTCCGACCCGCCTGTACGGCGCATCCCGTTTCACCGGCGCGGGCCCACCAAGTCGGCCCAGTAGCCGCCGTGCAATTCCCGCAACTCTGCCAACGTACCCCACCCGCCATTCCCTCCCCAGCGATCGGGGCTACCCGCCCTCTAGCCTCTTTCCGCCTTCCCTCTTTTCCTTCCTTTTTCCTTGTACCTTCTGCCTTTCTTGCTCCCATCCCACTGAAGAATAAGGCCTCACCGCGAAAACCCACGGACTTAGCCCCAACCCGTCGGGCGCCCGAAAAGGTAAGCTTCAGCCCCAGCGCATCTCCTTCAAAACACGGCGCTTACTATTATTCTATTCTTAGGTAAAAGAAAGGTAAACATATGTTACATTATCTTCTGTTTCTAAGCCGCCAGTCCTCCACCCGGAGCGGGTCCCTGTCATTGTCGCCACCATGCAACTCCTTTAGAATCAACACTTGCGGAAGTGTAACAAGACAAAGAACTTTATCCCTTTGGAATCAACACTTACGCAAAAACCATAGGGGGGACTCCTTCAAAGCCTGCACCCCAATCGCCTACCATTCCGCGTACTTCGTTCCGTCCAGCGCCGTGCCTTGCGATTTCGAGTGCACGTCGTACACATTCCCGCCGCCCCAGGATGTGGAGTCCGGATCATCTTGAATCGACTGCAGATTCCATTCCGCGCGGCCCGTCATCGGGTCCACCGGAATCCGCCGCAGGAAGCGCATCACCCGGCCGCCCCCGGCGTAATCCACGCCCTTCACCAGCGTTTCCAGGTCCGGCGGATACCCTTCGCTCCCATACTTGGACTGAATCAGGTTCCGGTCGGCGAAATCCTTGTACCGGTCAATGGCGTCGCGCATTTCGCGCAGTTCCTTGTGCAGTCGGGCCTCTTTGGGGCGCACAACCGCAAACCGAACGATAGGCAACGCCGCGCCGGCAAGAACGGCGAGGATCGACGACGCAATAATCAGCTCGAGAAGCGTCATGCCGACGCGCGAGGTTTTGCGGCATTTGCGAGCGGCGGGCATTTAATTAGGGCCTCCATTCGGGAGAAACGAAGGATATTTGAGGGAAGCCTCGCCAACCGATTTTGCGGCGCCAGCGGCGAGACCCATCCACAGGAAAAGGAAACCCTGGAGGATTGCGTTATAAAAGGTTGACATGCCGATGTTCATGACCAGCGCCGTGAGTATCATCACAAACCCGAGCCGCAGAACAAGAAGTGTAGCTGGAATGCGCTCTTCCAGCTCCGGACGGGCTCTTCCAACAGCGCGCATTCCTCGCCAAACCAGGAGCAGGGGAAACAGGAAATACGCCAGATACGATATAAAACCAAGGGCGCCGAATTTCTTGAGCACGTCCAGATACTCCGAATCGGTAACAATGCCTTCAAACATGGTTTTGGCAGGCCCGCGCCCAAGAATCGGCGATTGAGAAAAAGAATCCAGCGCGTCGATCCACAGCCGGTCGGCGCGGTCGCGGAATGAGTCCGTTTCCGCAGGCGCCCGAAGCGTTTCAAAACGTTCCAACGTCCTTTGGTTGGTATCTGACACCAGAAGAACGGCTGCCGCGAACAGCGGCAAAAGCGCCAATGGCAGCATGAGTCGGGAAAGTCGAGGACGCGCAGAGGCAAACGAACTGATGGCGACCAGTACAACGGCAAGCGCTGTTGCCAGAAGGCCATAGCGGGACCCCGTCATCGCCAGCGTCGCCAGGCAAACTGCGAGCAAAAGAACGTTCCTCGCTTGCCTGCCCACTCGCAGGATGATCGCAAGCAAAAACGCCGTTGCGGACCACGTCATGAGCATGCCAAGTAGATTCGGATTGCCCATCGTCGAGTAGACGCGCTTGGCATAGGACAACGCGGCTTGCGTGTGCTCCGGGGCAACGTACTTAGTGTCGAGCCAGTTCGCAAAGCCCAGGCCGGCCCACTGGCCCCAGGCGTACAGGCACACAAGGACTAGCGCCGCGGCAAAAAACGCGACGAGCCTTCGCAGCGCAATCTCCGACAAGCGAGCCTCATAGGCCAGAGTAAAGAACGCAACGGGGAGCAACAGTTTGGGAAATTCGTAGAAGTCGCGCAAAACCACAGTTTGGCCTAGAAGGGCGGAGCCGTACCAAATCGATAGCGCGACGGCGACGGAATAAAGCCCGCCAACGGCAAACATCCCATTGAACTGGATCCCACGGACAAAACCCGTGAGAAAAAACCAAGTGTAGACAAGGAAAATAACGGGCAGTACCGCTACTTCCCACTTCAGGTAAAAACTGTTCGGATCCCACATGATGGCGGGTGGCGAGGCAATGGAGAGGATTATGGGCGAAATGACCGCTATTTGCGCAAGCGTTTCCCGGAGACGCGTTCCCGAAGAATCGAGAACGCCCACGAACGCGCGAGTCGTAAATGCGTCAGCGTTGCTCATCGGCTGTATCGTTCTTTCCAAAATTCAACCTAGCGCAACCCTGGCGGGGCCAGGGGCGCTGAATCTGGCCAGAGTCGTGCCTTGAATCGCAGCCAGGCCTGTTGATAAAAAGCAAATTCGCCAAAGGATGGGACCAGAAGTGATTTCCAGGGAACCTGGAGCTGCCGCTTCAAAAAGATGGCAAGAAGCACGGTCTGCACGGTGTACGCAGCCGTCGAAGCCAGGGCGGCCCCGTTGATTCCCATGCGCGGAATCAGCAGCAAGTCCAAACTGACGGTCACCGCCAGCGAAAGGAAAGCGCAAATGGAGCTGAATTCCGGCCTGCCCCGTCCCGCAAGGTCCGCACAGATCACTTTGGAGACGGAGAGCGCAATGGTGCCTGGAAGAATCCACCAGATCACAGGAACACTAGGCGCGAATCGCGCGCCAAATACCAGGGGAATGACCCATGGGCTCAGAAGGGCCAGCGCTGCGCCAGACACACACGCGACGAGAAGGACCTGGCGAATCACGAGACAAGTGAATTGAGTTGCCCCTTGGTTTAAGGTGCGGGCCGTGCGCGGGAAAAGAGCTAGGGCAGTCGCATGGGGGATCTGCCAAAGACCCTCGGCCACAAGAACGCCCACGGCATAGAGCCCGACTTGGGTGGTATCGAAGAAGTAGTTCACGATGAAAACATCGAGACGATAGTTGAAAAAAGTGGCCAGGTTTCCCAATTGCCCCCGCACTCCCAGGCTGAGAGCGGAATAGACCCTGCGCGCGCTCACGCGAACGTTCCATGCGTTGCGCAGAAAGTCCCGGAGGAGGGCTGCGGTCACTAGCGCGCAGATTAGCAACCCCAGTAGATAGCCCATCAAGGCGATCTCGGGCTTGGCTCCAAGAAAAAAAACCAATAAAGCGACGCCCAGCAGACCAGCGACCTGATTCGACAAAGCCAGGCCGGACCGCAACCGGAACCGCTCCAAGCCCGTAAGAATGGCCATGAGATTCGTGAAGAGGATACTCAGCGGAATACCGACCAAGGCAACGACGGCTATGCGGGAGGTCATACCCTTCAGAAAGGAAGGAGACCATTTCCAGTAGGCCAGGAACCACAGACAACTGGCCAGGAGACTTCCGAGAATAGCGGTCAAGCCAATTGCAGGAAGCCATTCCGATGACTTTTCACGGGACTCCGCAGTCCAAAACGTTAAAGCGTAATCGCCGCCGAGTCCCCCCACTAGCACGCCAAAAGCGATCACCATAAGGCATAAGCTGATTTGTCCGCGCCCCGCAGGACCAAGCAAGCGGGCGTAGAGCGCCTGAACAAGCAGGGCCACAATCGCGCAGGATAATTGGCCCCCGAGTACGGCGCTCAAATTAGAAAGAAAGCCGGGACGAGAGGCCTCTTTAACACGGGGATCTTTATCAGTGATTGCTCTCTCCGGATCCGCAATGGCAGTGCTCATCGATGAGACTCCCGTGGCTCGCGGGCACACAAATAAGTGAGCTTCCACTTGCGCGGCGCGTGAGACCTGAATACGCGCTGGATGTTAGCGTTGCGTGACTGATCGATGAATGTTAGGGTTTGGCGGAAGAGCTTGATTCAGAGGGCTCGGGAATGCGACGTTTTTGCCTGGCAATAGCTAGCTTCCGGAAGCTGCCGGCGACTCCCTCCCGCAATAACAACGCGATTTCACGGACCGTTTATCCGGCAATAACAACCCACGGATATCTATAACGCCTGCTTAAGCCCCAGATTGGTTTTGAACTAGCTGCGAGCAGTATGGTGCAACGCGCAGCGCGTCACGTAACAAACGTGAATTTGGAGCCTGTAAGCCACAGGGCGGAGCTTTATGCATTCAAGCATGAATGAGAGGGAAGGCGAAGGCCAAGTTCTGCAATCGTCGCCATGGTATGCAGTTTACACAAAACATCAGCATGAGAAGACCGCATGCGAGTTGCTGACCGGGAAGGGGTTTGAGGTTTTGCTCCCGTTGTACCAGGCAAGGCGCCACTGGAAAGACCGCATGAAAGTCGTGTCGTTGCCCGTCTTCCCTTGTTACCTGTTCCTGCGAACGAACCTTGTCCGCAGACTCGAGATTCTGCAAACGCCGGGGGTGTTTTGGCTGGTTGAAAGTGGAGGCCATGCGTGCCAAATCCCGAACTCAGAGATTGAAGCCGTTCGAAGGATTACGCAGAGTTCGGCAGCGGTTGAGCCGCATCCTTATTTGAAATGCGGAGATCAGGTGCGCGTTCGCCAGGGCGCGCTTGCAGGCATAGAAGGAGTGTTGGTTCGGGTGAGAAACCGGTATCGAGTGGTCGTGTCGGTGAATCTCCTGCAGAAGGCGATGGCTGTGGAAGTAGATTTCTCAATGGTGGAACGGATACACCCAAGAGACGAAACGGCAAATTTTCGCCAGCGAGAAGCTGGCGCCTTACTCAGCGCCTGCAATTAGGCCGCGAGCAGGGCAGTGGAAGCACTTTGCAAGCGGAAACCAAATGATGAGAGGGGAACCACTTAGCAACGAAATGCGCCGAGATGCCTTGACGAGGTTTGCAGAACCGACGCTGGATGAGATCCTTCTTCACCCGGTCGAACGCGAGTTCCGGTGGGAGGGAATGGTGCGAGTCCTGCGCAAAAATGCGCGTTTAACCATACTCGTCTCCGTGGCACTGACGTTGGTCGTTATTTTCCTCGCGTTTTCGATGAAGGATGTATACCAGCCGGTGGCGCGGCTGGAAATCGTTCCGTTAAACAGCGGAATCAAGAGCCTTCAAGAATCCGAGGACAGCCAGACCACGGACCAAGATTATTTGGAAACGCAGTCGCAGATTTTGCGTAGCGACGCGCTAGCGACGAGTGTGATCCGCGAACTGCACCTTGACAAGAATCCCGAATTCGCCGGCAAGGCAACACAAGCAAAGCCGGTTCAGCCGCAGGACACCCCCGAGCAGGCAGTCTCCGCCAGGGGCAAGGACAGGTCCTTCCTGCAGGAGCAGTTTGAGTTGGTCGAACGCACTCCGGCGGAGTCCATGGCGCTCGAAGCTTTTCGCCAACACCTCGCGGTGAATCGGGTCCGGAATAGCCGCTTAGTCGAAGTAAGCTTCCAGAGTCATGATCCACGTGTAGCGCAAAACGTCACCAACACACTGATCACGGAATTCATGGATCAAAATTACAGGCACCGATACGCCTCGACCATGCAAGCTTCTGAATGGCTCTCGTCCCAGCTCAGCGATTTGCGGCAAAGAGTACAAGAAGCCAACCAAGCAGTGGCTGACTACCAAAAGCGATACGGGCTGGTTGAGGCGGACGAACGTGATGTGCCGCTGGCCCAGCTAATGAGCGACGTGAATCACCAGCTTAGTGAGGCGCAAGCGAACAGGATTGAAGCGGAAGCTTATGTGCGGATGATTGATCTCGGCCAGTCGGAATCCATTCCCGCGGTTCGGGACGATCAGGTATACCAGAACCTAATAACGCACTATGCGGATGTTCGGGCTCAATTGGCTCAGGCACGCACCATCTACGGGGATGAAAACTCCAATGTGAAAAAACTGGAGAACGAGTCCAATGAGCTTGCCGCGCAAGTAGAAGCAGAACGGGTTCGCATGGTAGGCCAGGTACGGACAGCGTTTGCTGCGGCTCGCGACCGGGAGAATATGATGCTGGACGCGAGAGAAAAGCTAAAAGCTCAGATGGGCGATGCAACCTCCCATATGGTGGTTTATCGAGTGCTGCGAAACGACGCGGTAGCCAAAGCGGAGCTTTACAACACACTCCAAGCAAGGCTAAGAGAAGCGGGAATATTCGCGGGGCTCAGGTCCAGCAACATCAGCGTAGTGGATCTGGCGCCGCAGCTTCTCAAACCTACGGCACCGCACAGAAACGTGATGATGGCGGCAGGAGCGATGCTAAGTGTTCTTTTGGGCGTTGTGCTTGCGTTTGTGAAAGAGAGCTTCAACAACACCGTGAGAACCCCGGATGATGTGAGGGATTGGACAGGATTGCCATCACTAGGCATGCTTCCGACGATGAACGGAGCAGAGCGAGGGCACAGCAGATCCTTGGTCCCTGGAAAGCTTGGGATGCTTGAAAATCATTCCAATGGAGTAGCGACACTTCCTAGGGTCTTGGCCGGCGGGTCGCGCACCGCGGAAGCGGAGGCGATGAGGTATCTGCGCGCTGGGCTGCTGTTTTGCAAGCCGAGCGCCCCACGGAAGATCGTCCTAGTGTCTTCTGCGACAGCCAACGAAGGAAAGACCACCGTAGCCATCAATCTGGCTACGGCGTTGGCCCAGCGGGGCAAAACTTGTCTGGTGGAAAGCGATCTGCGGCGGCCCATGTTCGCTGAAGCTCTTGGCCTCGGGACGAATCCGGGCCTTACGCAAGTGCTCGGTGGAACCGCATCGCTTGATACCGTTCTGGAAGCAGTACGAGAAGAGCAGAACCTGTCTGTGCTTCCCTGCGGGCCGGCCACCAGCAATCCAGAGGATGTTATCGAGTCAGAACAAATGAGGGCTCTTCTCATCGTGCTGCGGGACAAATTCGAATACATAGTCATCGATTCGCCGCCCGTGATCCCTTACTCCGATACCCGAGTACTCTCTACTTTTGCGGATGCGGTGGTTCTGGTGGGACGGTATGGGTTCACCACGCGCCGAGCGATTACGCGTTGCGCACAAATTTTGGCGGAAGTCGGAGCACCGGTAATGGGATTCATCCTCAATGACATCGATCTGGAATCGGCAGACTACCACTATTACAACTACGGTTTCAGCCGGCGCTTGAGAAAGATTCGTCCGTACACGAAGAATGGTCAGGAGCCGCCGGCGACGATGACGGATCCAGAACTACCAATCAAAAAGAAGAGCGCGCACGCCTGAACCACGCGGAAGCAGCAGGATGGTGAATACCATGCGAAAACAAAACGAGAGGACTGCTCGCCGGATAGAGCTTTTCTTCCTTCTCCTTGCGTTCCCATTTTTCTGCGGAAGGGCGAATGCGCAATCGACGCGAACGGGCCACGAAGAGCCGCCAGGAAATTCGAGTGCGTTGGAGGAATACAAAATCGGGCCGGACGACGTTCTACAGATCTCGGTTGTGGACGCGCCGGAATTCGGAGGGAAATTCCGCGTGAGCGACGCGGGGCTCATTGAGATTGCGGGGATTTCAACGCCGATCCACGCCGAAGGACAAAGTGCTTTAGGGCTCGCGCACACAATTCAAGCGGCGCTACTTGATGCGAAGCAACTACGCGACCCGCACGTGACCGTATTTGTCGAGGAATATCATGGGCGCACGATAACGGTTTTGGGCGCGGTGAGTAAACCAGCCGTGTATTCCTTGCAAAGGAGGACGACGGTTCTCGATGCGATATCGATGGCCAGCGGCACTCTGCCGAATGCAGGGAGTGCGGTGACCGTTGTACGGGGCAGGGCCAGCGCGGAGGCGACGGGAACTGAGGTTGGATCAGTTCAAATCATTGACATGAGCCGTTTGGTGAAGGGCGAACAAACGACGGCGAACGTCGAAGTGAGAAACGAGGACGTGATTAACGTTTCGTCGGCCCAGGTTGTGTACGTGGTGGGCGCTGTCACGAAGCCGGGGGGATTCACCATGAGCAACCCCAGCGAAGGGATTTCCGTTGTCCAGGCCATTGCCTTGGCGGAGGGCTTCCGATCCGTTGCGGCAACGCATCGGGGGGTTATTGTGCGCCAGTCAACCAGTGGCCAAGGGCGGCGAGAGATTCCCGTGAACATCGCTCTAATGATGGCCGGCAAGGACACGGACCTGTTGCTGGCACCCAACGACATCCTTTATGTTCCGGAAAGCACCGGAAAGAAAACGCTGAAGACCATGGGAGATGTCGCCATGGCGGCAGTGAACGGGCTTGCGATTTACGGCCTGGGGTACAGAGTGGGAACGGCACATTAGCATCCAGCTTTAAACAAAAATTCCAATCAAAGACAACCAAAGGGGAGCAATGACTACGTTTTCGAACGAAGGTGCGGGAAGCGCTACTGTGCGAGCACTTGAAGTAAAGCCAGCAACTCTGGTCGAGGCACGCGGCTTTGACTTTCTAGACTTGAAAGCACAGTTTGCTCCGATCCGCAAAGAAGTGATGGAAGCCATCACACGGGTCATGAACAACCAGCATTTCATCCTGGGGAGCGAAGTGAATCTGTTCGAGGAAGAAATCGCGACGATGCTAGGGGCCAAGCACTCGGTGGCGTGCGCATCGGGATCGGACGCTCTGATACTGGCGCTGATGGCCCGCGAAATCGGGGCTGGCGATGAGGTGATAACGACTCCGTTCACTTTCATAGCGACCGGAGGATCCATTGCGCGAACAGGCGCAAAACCGGTCTTCGTGGATATTGATCCTGAGACTTTCAATATCAACCCAAGGGAAATCGAGGCCGCAATCACGCCGCAGACACGAGCCATTCTCCCCGTGCACCTTTTCGGCTTGCCAGCTGATCTTGACCCGATCCTGGAGATTGCAGGCGAGCGAGGTCTGGCGGTCATTGAAGACGCGGCGCAGGCGATCGGAGCACGCTATAAAGGGCGCTTTGTTGGAACCCAGGGCACTTTCGGATGCTTCAGCTTTTTCCCCTCAAAAAATCTTGGCGGTGCGGGCGACGGAGGGTTGGTGACGACGAACGACGATGCACTGGCCGAACGGCTGCGGCTGCTGCGCGTCCACGGCAGCAAACGGAAGTATCACCACGAGATTCTGGGAATGAACAGCCGTCTTGACGCGCTTCAGGCGGCCATTCTTCGAGTAAAGCTCCGTCACCTGGAAAAGTGGACGGAAGGCCGCGAGGCCAGGGCCGCGCGGTACCGGGAACTTTTTGAAGAGACGAACGCGAGCCAATTCGTGCGTCTGCCGCAGGTTCCTCGAGTAGACTCCCGTCACGTCTATAACCAATTTTCGGTTCGGTGCGAAGAGAGGGACAAACTGCGAAAATTCCTGGGAGATGCCGGAATCCCGACCGAAATCTATTACCCTGTTCCTCTTCATCTGCAAAATGCGTTCGGCTATCTGGGCCATCGAGCAGGACAGTTCCCGCAGTCGGAAAAAGCAAGCCAAGAAGTTCTCGCACTGCCTGTTTACCCTGAACTGAAGGAATCCCAGCAAGAAGTTATCGTTCGAGCCATAACTGATTACTATTGCGGCAGAAATTAGAAACAAAAATCGATTGGGGTTGGTAGAAGAAAAGCAGCGTCAGTGGCTTTTGAAGCCGATTGCTGTCGAGACAAGGGGAAAACATGGAAGCTAACAGCGTGCCGGGCGTCGCGGTAATAGGTTGCGGGTATTGGGGCCGCAATTTGGTACGGAATTTCTTTGAACTAGGAGAACTGGCGGCGGTTTGCGACGTAGATGCGACACGCCTAGCCGAAATGCGCACGAACTATTCCGTCAGGACGACCCACAGCTTCGAAGAAATCCTAGGGATGCCAGAAGTACGCGCCGTGGCCATAGCCGCGCCTGCGGCGCAACACTTCAGCCTGGCAAAGAAGGCCCTCCTGGCGGGGAAAGATGCATTTGTCGAAAAGCCGCTGGCGTTGCGAGTTGAACAAGGCGAGGAACTGGTGGAACTGGCGCAAAAGCATGCGCGCGTCCTCATGGTTGGACACTTGCTTCACTACCATCCGGCAGTGACGGTGCTGCGCCGCTTGGTGCAGGAAGGCGAGCTCGGGAAGGTGGAATACATCAGCTCGTCGCGCTTGAATCTGGGCAAGTTGCGAACCGAGGAAGATATTCTGTGGAGTTTTGCGCCGCATGATATTTCCGCGATTCTTTATCTTCTGAATGAGGCCCCAACGCAGGTAACGGCGCAAGGGGCGAGTTATCTGAATCACCCCGTTTCCGACGTCACGCTCACTATCCTGAGTTTTGCGAGCGGAGTGAAAGCGCACATTTTTGTCAGCTGGCTGCACCCGTTCAAGGAGCAAAAGCTGGTCATTGTTGGTGACCGGAAAATGGCTGTGTTCGATGACACGGAGACGGAGAAAAAGCTGGTGTTGTATCCGCACCGCATCGAATGGGTCAATCGCGTGCCCATAGCGCGGAGGGCCGAGGGCGAGGTTGTGAGCTTAAGAAAGGAAGAGCCGCTCCGGCTCGAGTGCGCTCACTTTCTCGATTGCGTTCGGAACCGCAGGATTCCTGACACAGACGGGGAGAATGGCTTGCGCGTGCTGAAAATCCTGCATGCGGCGGGAGAATCCATTCGAAGCCACGGGCAACCTGTGTTAGCTGAGAAAAAGCCAGAGGCGCGTTTCTACACGCACCCCTCGGCTTTCGTCGACGAGCCTTGCGAAATCGTTGCGGGCACAAAAATCTGGCATTTCTCTCATGTGATGCCGGATTGCAAGATCGGAGACAAGTGCAATCTCGGCCAGAACGTTCACGTCGCCAGCGGCGTTCGAATCGGAAATAACGTCAAAATTCAAAACAACGTGTCTTTGTATACGGGAGTCGAGCTGGAAGACGACGTGTTCTGCGGACCTTCGATGGTGTTTACGAATGTCATCACTCCGCGAAGTCATGTGAATCGCAAGGCGGAATATCGCCGGACGCTGGTCAAGCGCGGGGCATCTTTGGGTGCAAATTCGACGATTGTGTGTGGTGTCACGATTGGCGAGTACGCCTTCGTGGGTGCCGGCGCGGTGGTCACGCGTGACATCCCTGCTCATGCCCTCGTTGTCGGTGTACCAGCGCGACAAACAGGATGGGTTTGCCGGTGCGGACTGCGGCTCGAGATGTCTTCCAAGACTGGAGCGTGTTCTGGCTGCAAAGCGATGTATTTTCTGCGTGACGGCAAATTGTGGGTATCGCAAGCGCCTGAGGCTGAACCCAGCGAGGCAGCTCCCCGGACCATGGCAGTTGCGGCCGGTCACCAATCCTAAAAGCGTCCGCAATAGCTCAGGTCATTCGATGGATGACAACGAATGGTATTTCGCGAAGCGACCATGCATGACGCGCTTTTGGAGCAGACGAAGAGCAGAAGGCCCCGGCGAGTGGCCGTTCATGGGCTGCCGTATTTCTGCGCGAAATTGTCGGCGATTTTAAAAGACCCGGAGTGGGACGTCCGCCATCATTTCTACCAGACTTCAGGACTGCTTCGTTTTGCCGCGGACTTATGGAGATGCGACCTTGCGTTTACGTGGGGCGGCCGGATAACGATGGGAAGATTTCTGCGGGCCGCGCGGTACTCAGGGACAAAAAAGGTCGTCGTTCTTTGGTGCGGGAGCGACGTTTTGTATGCTCAGGATGAGCTTTCAGCTGGAAAGAAAGTAGATTCGTGGGTCGCAGACAGGATTCATTGGGCCGCTTCGCCCGCGCTGGCTGAGGAAGTCCGCTCGATGGGGGTTTCCTGCGAGTATGTGCAAGTTTCCTTTGTCGAACCTGTTGCCATTCCCGCGGCGTTGCCGGCCAAGTTTTCGGTTCTCGTCTACGTGCCAACGATTGAAAGAGCAAGCCTTTACGGTTTGGACAGAGTGCTGGAAGTCGCGGACACTCTCCGAAACGTCGAGTTCACGCTTATGGGACTGCAGCGGGGAGAAACCCTAAAGGGCCCTCCAAACCTGAAGGTTTACAACCGGGTAGACACTCTGGCTCCGTATATTGAGCAGGCATCTGTGATCTGGAGACCGGTCCGTCATGATGCGGGAATATCGTTTCTGGTCTTGGAAGCGCTGGCGCAGGGCCGCCACGTGCTTTACAGCTACCCCTTTCCAAGTTGTATTCATGTCACGACCGCCGCTACCGCCCGCGGCGAGATAGAACGCTTGCTCAATCTTCATGAATCCAAAGCATTGTTTCTGAATGAGGGTGGAATCCGCACGATCGCTCAAGACTTCACGCCTGAACGAGTGCGCGCGAACCTTTTTGCAAGGTGGACGGAAGTCATCAATGGAAGCTGCAACCCAAGAAAAATGAGTCAGGTTCCCATCAACGGGAATTGAGTAGTCGCGAATGCCAACTGTGACAAAGAGAAGGACCGCGTCCAGCGCCACCGCCAAAGACTCCAGTGCTCTTATGAAAAACAAATTCCTGAGACCGGCGGCGTGCCTTGCTGTCAGCATGCAAGTGCAGATCGAGCAGCTAGTGCGGTTGCCTCGTAAGGCGACAGTCTACGCGATAAAGGAACTCGTGCGGCGCGCCGGTGTAACTACCGAGATGTTCCAAACCTGGCGAATCGAATTTGAAGACGAGGGTTTCGTTAATGTATTTGTTCAGCCGGGCACAAACCAGCGGATTCGCTTTCCCCAGGCTAATCTCTGGTTTTGGAAGGAATTGAATGCGGGACAATTCCGCACCGCGACGGCCAAATGGATGTGCGATCCGGGAGCTAAGTTTGCACTTGTGCCTGATTTCAGAATTCCATTTTCGTCCGATGCTAGAAAGGATGTCGGGCCACTGTTCACGGCCACAGGCAGGGATTGTATTGAATGCCCCGTAGACCTACCGGCCTCTACGTTGCTCACATTGTCCCGCTTTGAAGAAACACTTCCGGGACCGCGAGACGTTCACGGCCGCTTCTCAGCTTTTTCGAGCATCGCCTGGCAAAACGGATTTCTTCACCGGCCCATCGTGGATGAATACGGGCTGGCGCTTGAACAAGCGCTATCGATTCTGCTGCCAGGATGGAACCCGGTTGAGCGACGGCTCCGAGTGAAAATTGGGCATGACGTCGACGAAATCGGCGTACCGTTCTCTCTTCGCACCGTGCTAGGTCACACGCTACGGCGGAAGATCCCTTTGGGAACTCTTCGGGATCTCGTTGCCCCCTGGACTGGAATTGATACCACTTACGCAATACTTTTGCGGAAGCTAGTGGCCCTCTCGCTTGAACACGGGTTGGATGCTGCGGTCTATTGGAAAGCTCACGCGCCAGGACCGCAAGAAGCAGGTTACGACCTGCGCCACAAGCGGATCCAAGGTTTGGTCGCTGCCCTTCGTGCCCAGGGAATCGAAATGGGAGTGCATCCTAGCTACAACACGTTCGAGTCTTTGGAAAGACTTCAGGTAGAAGTTTCGGCAGTTCGAGAATTACTTGGCGCACATGAAATCGGGGGCCGGCAGGATTTTCTTCGATGGAATCCTGAAACGTGGGTCCATTGGGACGAATTGGATCTGGCATACGATGCGACAGTGGGCTTCGCTGATCATATTGGATTTCGGGCGGGCACCTGCTATCCGTTTCGGCCGTGGTTGCTTTCGAAGGGACGTGAAGCGCAGCTTCTGGAGATCCCGCTGATGGCGATGGACTCCACTCCCCAGGGATACATGAAGTTATCCCCAGAAGACGCATTCCGGGAGTTGATCGACTGCGCAGCGCGGTGCCGCACCGTGGGCGGTGTCTTCTCTCTTCTGTGGCACAACACCAGACTTGTCGGGCAAGGGTACCCTGTCGTTTATCGAAAGCTGCTTCACGAATTGGCCGGGAGCGAGCGTTACGATTGGAGGCAGAGCTGTGATTGATGCTTCTGGAGGTAGAAACAACGGCTCAGCGGTCAAGTGGGTCAGCATTGTTGGAGCGCGCCCTCAGTTTGTGAAACTTGCTCCGGTGTGCCGAGCCATTGCGTGTCACAACAAACAGGGCGTCTCGCCGCGCATAGAACACTGCATAATTCACACTGGACAACACTACGACCGTGAAGTCGCTGAGTTGCTATTCGTACAAATGCAAATCCCCAGGCCCGATTGCAACCTAGCAGTCGGGTCAGGCTCGCACGGCGTGCAAATCGCCAGGATGCTAGCGAGGCTCGAACCCATTTTGATTGAAAAGCGCCCGGACTGGGTCGTGATCTATGGCGATACCAACTCAACGCTTGCAGGCGCATTGTTAGCCGCACGGTTGAAACTACCGGTCGCCCACGTGGAAGCGGGGTGCCGAAGCGTAGATGCCGGCATGCCTGAAGAACAAAACAGGATCATCGCGGACCATCTAAGCCGCCTGCTCCTGGCGCCTTCGCAAAGCGCAATGGAAAATCTGCACCGGGAAGGAATCGGCGTGAAGGACGATTTGCAAAGGCGTCGCGCAGTGCTGGTGGGCGATGTAATGTACGACGCGCTGCTCCAGAGTCTGGACTTTGCCGAACAAAATTCAGACGAGAATCTGCGCCAATACGGTCTCGAAGACGGGCAATATTATCTATTAACGCTTCACCGAGCGGAAAACACAGAGTCTCCCGATTCATTGCGCCCGATTCTGGAGGCCATCGGAATGCTTCAGCTCCCCGTACTTTTTCCGGTCCACCCGCGCACTCAACATCTCCTTCAGACCGCAGGAATCTTGCTCAACCGAACGCTTCGTCCGATAGCTCCCCTGGGTTACCTCGAGATGATCGCGCTCGAGAAACATGCACGAATGATTCTTACGGATTCCGGTGGAGTGCAGAAAGAGGCTTTCTACCTTGGCGTTCCCTGTGTCACCCTGCGAGACAAGACAGAATGGCCGGAAACGGTCGAAGTGGGAGCAAATCGTGTTGCCGGGCGCACGCCAGAGTCCATCCGGCAAACCATTCAAGAAAATCATCAAAGAGATTGGGGAAAATCGAAGCCCTACGGAGATGGAAGGGCGGCACAAAGGATCGTGACCGAACTTCTGGCTGCCGGTGGTCACTAATGACTTAGAGTCCGAGCCTCTCAGAATACCTTTGGTTCCATAGCTACTAAGTTAGTCTCACGTTTTGACGGGTCTGAACTAGTCGATGCGTTCCATCAGCGTTGTTCACATGACCTCCGTCCATCCAGCCTTGGACGCGCGCATTTTTCACAAGGAATGCCGCTCGCTGGCGCGCGCCGGTTTTCACGTGACATTTGTATGCCCGCATTCCGGGGATCTGGTTGCTGACCAAGTGCAGATCAAATCGATTCCAAGAAACAACTCAAGACTTGCTCGAATGACCCAGACGGTGTGGCGCGTCTATCGTGAGGCGCGGAAGCTAAAAGCAGATATCTATCACTTTCACGATCCTGAATTGATCCCAGCGGGCCTTCTGCTGCGCATGAGGGGCAGCGAAGTCATCTACGATATTCATGAAGATGTTCCAAAGGATGTCTTCTCGAAGCGGTATCTGCCGGGTTGGAGCAGACCTTTGATTGCCTGGCTGATCGAAAGGCTCGAAATATTCGTGGCCAAGCGATTTTCCGCGCTTATTACGGTAACGCCTTCGATCGCCGAGCGATTCCGCCCGCTCAACTCCCGGACGGTTATCGTGCACAATTACCCCTACCAGAAAGAGATCTTAGGAGATGTGCAGGAATCACCTTGGGAGGGTCGCCGGCAATCGGTTGCCTATGTAGGGCTCCTCAGCGCCAATCGTGGAGTCTGCGAGATGGTGTCCGCGATGAGTTTGCTGCCGGAGGGGTTACCGGCAACTCTCGAGCTCGCAGGCCCCGGAAATTGGGGAAGGGAACAATTGTCGGACCGCCCCGGCTGGGAGCGTGTCCATCACTATGGCCTGCTGGATCAGCCAAGCACTTTTCGTTTATTGCATGGAGTACGCGCAGGATTAGTTCTCTTCCACCCGGAACCAAATCATCTGGAGGCGATGCCACAGAAGTTATTTGAGTATATGGGGGCAGGACTGCCGGTCATTGCCTCTGATTTCCCCTTGTGGCGCCGTATTTTGGGAGATGTGGGGTGCGGACTTTTCGTCAATCCGTTGGATCCGCAGAGCATCGCGGAAGCGATTCAGTATGTTTTGACGCACCCTCGGGAAGCGGAAGAGATGGGGCGCCACGGACAAGCCGCCGTGCTCGAACGCTACAACTGGGAAACTCAAGCTGACACACTTGTCAATCTCTATTCGGAAATAAAAAAGACATGTGCGGCATAGCGGGTATTGTGGCCGTGGACGGGTTCGATCCGCGGACCCTGATCGAGATGACTCATCTCGTCAGCTATCGTGGACCAAATGGTTTTGGTTTTACGTTTGCCGAACCGGGCCCGGACGCACCCATTGAGACGATTCACAACGAGCATCGCGCACCCAGGCTGACTCGTCCGGTCCTGGGCCTAGGAAACCGCCGGCTCGCGATTCTAGATGTCTCTGCGTCGGGAAGCATGCCGATGGAAATTGGGGATGGCTCCTACTCCCTCACATTTAACGGAGAGATATACAACTATCGTGAGATTCGTAAGGAACTTGAGAAGAGCGGCCACCGTTTTCAAACGGCGACGGACACAGAAGTTATCCTGCACGCTTATCAACAGTGGGGAGAGGAATGCCTCCAGCATTTCAACGGCATGTGGAGCTTCGGCCTCTGGGACCGCGGCAAACAAAAACTCTTTTGCGCCCGCGATCGATTTGGTGTGAAGCCGTTTTATTACGCCCTCTCCGAGGGTCGTTTCTTCTTTGGCTCTGAGATCAAACAGATTCTCCACGGAGCGTCAATAGCGCGACGGGCAAACCCACGATCGGTTTTCGCCCTTCTCGAATGGGGGTTGATGGATCACTCTTCGGAAACCTTCTTCGAAGGGGTTCATCAACTTCCTGGCGGTCATTCGCTAACGCTCGACCTAGGCAGCTCTCTTTCGCCAGTCATCCGCCGCTATTGGGACCTCCGCATCGAGCCGACCGCCAATCTGAAACCGGCAGAAGCGACTGAACAATTTCAACAGCTATTCAAAAATGCTGTGAAAATACGTCTGCGAAGCGATGTGCCTGTGGGTGTGTGTCTGAGCGGCGGACTGGACTCATCCGCCATCCTCTGCCAGGCAAATGAAATCGCGCCGGAAACTCGATTCCAGACTTTCTCAGCTTGTTTCCAGGACCGGGCGATCGATGAGCGCGAGTTCATGGTCGCGGCAGCCTCCGCGACGGGAAGCATGAATCACCCGACTTTTCCCCAGGGTCGTGAGTTCTGGGAGAGCGCGCAATCCTTGATCTTCCACCACGACGAACCGCTCGGGGCCGCGAGTACGTTTTCTCAATGGAGCGTTTTTCAGAGCGCGCGTCAGCGGGGCGTGCCCGTGGTCTTAGGCGGGCAAGGCAGCGACGAAGCGCTGTGCGGGTACCAAAAATACCGTTACTTCTACTTTTGGCATTTGCTTCGCCAGGGCAATCCCAGGCTTCTGCGAGAAATCATTCTGACCTTTCGGAACGGAACGAGTACGCGCGGGCGTTTAGCCGCGGCCACGCGTTATTTGCCGGCAGCGCTGCGAAGGCCATTCACTCCGGCGCAACGGTTGTGTAACCCCGAATTTCGAAAGAGCGTTGACTTCCGCGGGACGAAGCTCGGCGCCGCGGGAAGTATTGCGGAGCGCCAGAAAATTGATTTGACTTACTCCAGTATTCCGCCTTTCTTGCGTCACGAAGACAGGAATTCCATGGCGCACTCCGTGGAGACGCGTCACCCCTTTCTCGACTATCGGCTTGTGCAATTTGCCGTCAGTTGCCCGCCGGACCTGAAACTTCGCGACGGCTGGAGTAAATGGCTTCTCCGCGACGCCATGCAAGGCATCCTGCCGGAGAAAATTCGCCTGCGAAAGACAAAACTGGGCTTTGACGCTCCCGACGCAGCCTGGATGCGCATGGGTTTGCAAGACGGGCACCGCGAACTTTGGGATACACCGAAATTGCACATGGACCGGTTTCTACACGGGCCAAGCCTGGCGCGCGAATGCAAGAAATTCTTACGGGGCGCTCCGACGGCGCTGCCGGCCAATTACGTTTTTCTGGCGATCACGCTGGAACTGTGGGCCCGGGTACAGAGAGTTTCCTAATTTCATGCTGAGTTCATGACTAAATTTCCGGCTATGCAGCCAGGCGGGTTTGCCAGCTGCCTAGCACATTGATACCCGGGGAATCCGAATATGCCGGCGACCGCAACTAGCTTCTTGCCTTATCACCGTGCGCTGATCGACGAAGAAGAAGTGTCAGCCGTGCTCGAAGTGCTACGGAGCGGCTGGCTAACGACCGGACCGCGCGTGCGGGAATTCGAAACAGAATTCGCAAGGTACGTCGGAGCCCGCCACGCAGTGGCCTTCAGTTCCTGTACAGCTGCCCTTCACCTGGCGCTTGCGACGATCAACCTCCAAGAAGGGGATGAGGTGATTGTCCCGACTATGACTTTTGCGTCCACCGGGGAAGTTGTTCTGTATTTCAAGGCCCGGCCAGTGCTTGTGGACTGTAAAAAAGGAACATTCCATCTGGATCCCGAGCAGTTCGCTAAAGCGATTACCAACCACACTCGAGCCGTCATTCCTGTGCACTATGCTGGCTATCCCTGCGAAATGAAGGAGATTCTGGAGATTGCAAGCCAGCACGGTCTGAAGGTCATAGAAGACGCCGCACATGCTTTGCCATCCCGCTACAAAGACAGGATCATTGGAACCCTTGGCGACATCACCTGTTTTTCCTTCTACGCGACGAAAACCCTTACCACCGGAGAAGGCGGGATGGCGACTACAGAAAACGCCGAACTTGCCGAACGAATGCGCATGTTGAGCCTTCATGGCATCAACAAAGATGCGTGGAAGCGCTATACCGCGGAAGGCACCTGGCGCTATGACATTCTTGAGACCGGGTATAAGTACAATCTGACAGATCTTCAAGCATCGTTGGGAATTGCTCAACTCAGGAAATGTGACGGCATGTGGGCGCGTAGGGCCGCTCTAGCAGAGCGTTACAACGATGCCCTGGGTTACTTGGAAGCTTTCGAAATTCCACAGTTGCCAAAAGAGGGGCAGCATGCCTGGCACCTTTATGTGGTCCAGGTGGATCCCTCGGTGCTGCGTATAGACCGCAACCAAGTGATCGAAGAGTTGAGGAGTCGAGGAATCGGAACTTCCGTCCATTTCATCCCGTTGCATTTGCATACTCTTTACCAGCGACAACTCGGCTATGAGACTGGGCAATTCCCCAATGCGGAAGAGCGCTTCGAAAGAGCCATTTCTCTCCCGATTTACCCCGCAATGGCAGACGAAGATTCAAACCGCGTGATCGAAGCGCTACATGAGATTGCGCGCGAATACCGAAGGTGAGAACCAATGATTGGAACAGTATATAGAACCATAAAGGATGGTTTTTATTTCAGAGTTGGAAAACGGTGCTTTGATACTGCTGTTGCGTCTACAGCACTGGTCCTCTTGGCGCCTTTGTTTCTGCTTACGGCCCTCGCCATCAAGCTTACAAGTCGGGGACCAGTTTTCTTCAGGCAGCTCCGAGTCGGACAACTCGGGACACCCTTTCGCATCTTCAAGTTTCGGACCATGAGGACCATGGCCGGGACGAACGGAGGAACTGGATCGTCGCTGACTGCAGCGGGGGACCCAAGGATTACGACCCTCGGACGATGCTTACGCCGGACGAAAATCGATGAGTTACCGCAATTGATTAACGTCGTTTGCGGGGACATGAGTCTTGTAGGTCCTCGGCCCGAAGTTCCGGAGTATGTGACCCGGTACAGCGAGAGACAGAGGCAGGTCCTTCGTGTCAAGCCAGGGATTACTGGCCCAGCGGCGAACGATTTCATAGATGAGGAGCTTCTTCTTGCGGGGCAACCTAACAAGGAGGCCTTTTATCTAAACACAATTCTTCCCGCAAAGCTGGACTATGACATCGCGTATTCCAACCGAGTGCGGTTTCGTGGCGACTTGCGCATCATCTTGGAGACCCTTTCAAAGGTCTGCAACCGCTTTGTCGTACCACCAGGTCAACCCCTGCAATCGCCTGATAGCCGGGGCTAGCTTGCACTTCTTGGGAATACAAAGCGCCATTTGAGCGCCAGCGCACAACTCAATCTCTGAGGAATGATGCTCATGGAAGCGGTAAAACAACGTCTGCTTGTCTCCGTTATTCTCGCGGTCTTCAATGAAGCCGGTTGTATTAAGAAATGTATGACTTCCTTGCTTGAACAGGACACGCCAGGCTTTGACCTCGAGATTCTAGCAGTCGATGGCGGGTCAACGGATGGTACCAGAGACTACCTGGAGACGATCGCTTCCATCGATTGGAGAGTACGGGTGTTGCACAATGAGCAAAGAAGAGCGCCTTTCGCCTTTAATCTGGGCCTTCGCGAAGCCAAGGGAGAGTATGTTTGCATTTTCGGCGCCCACTCGGTTTACGCCGAGAACTACGTTTCGGTGTGCCTCAATGAACTCCTCGCTCGAGGTGTCGTTGGCTGCGGGGGCAGGGTTCTCACGCAACCTTCGGCGAACACTCTGCCAGCGCGCCTCGTTGCCCTGGCACTCGGTCACCCTTTCGGTTCCTCACGAAAGTCAATACGTACTCGATCCGAAGGATTTTCGACTGCGGCTTTCATGGTCATCCGAAAAAGCCCGTTGCTGGAGGTCGGCGGATACTCTGAAAAACTCCACCGCAATCAAGACAACGATGCTTACGAAAGGCTCGAAGCCAAGGGCCATAAGTTCTTTTGCACCTGGAAGACCCAGTGTACCTATTATCCAAAGTCTTCCATTCGAGAGATGCTGCGCTACGGTTTCCGGATGGGATTTTGGGTCGTAATCTCCCTGGAGCAGAATCCGTCCTCTATGGCTGTGAGGCATTTTGTCCCGTTTCTTTTTGTGATAAGCATGGTCGTTGCTGCCCTCTTTGGGTTAGCTGGGCCAATCTTTCGATTCCCTCTCTGGGGATTTGCGTGGGCTCCGCTGGCCGCATTAGTCAGCATTCACCTGACTGCCGGATTGACCGCAGCGGTGCAGGCCGCTATGCGGAAAAAGTTCGTCGGGGCACTGGCGCTACCCTTCGTTTTTTTTGGATTTCACTTTTCGTACGGTTTGGGAACACTATGGGCATTCCTTAGCCGCGCAAGACCCGGCAAATCAGCTCCTCAAACTCTAGCCTCCGGAAATGCACTCGAGAACGGCGGCTAGTGAGTGACTCTGTCCACGGCAGAGTGTCACACCACCCTAGGAAGGATCGGAAAGACGATGTCCAATCCGAAAGCCCTTGAAATGAGAGGAAATTCCGCCGCCCCTTCCGCGAAGTTCTTTGATGATTTCGCGGCGGCCTTCGACACGCTCTATGACAAGAAGCGCGGCCCCTTCATGCGCTGGGTCGACGAACGCTATCGCAGCGACATGTTCATTCGATTCCGTTTAACGTTCGAAATGTTCGGCGACCTTCACAATAGGACGGTTGCGGATGTTGGCTGCGGCTCAGGCCCTTATGTCGTCGAAGCGCTCAAGCGCGGAGCGGCACGTACCGTCGCTGTTGATCCAGCTCCGGGCATGCTTTCTTTATTGCGACAGCGATTGGCCGACACCGGAAACCAGGATCGGTGCTCCATCTTGGAAGGAGCCTTGCCCGAGATTTTACCGCCTGTTTGCGACCACGTCATCGTTATGGGAGTTCTGGATTACGTTCCCGATCCTCTGGCGTTTCTGAGAGCGCTGCGTCAAATCACCAGGATTTCAGCCGCCGTTTCGTTTCCCAGCAAGCACTGGTTTCGCACGCCCCTGAGGAAGTTCCGATATTGGGTCAGAAGATGTCCGGTCTACTTCTATGAGGAAAAACAGATCGAGGAGCTCTGCCAAGCCAGTCGTTTTGCTGGAGTGCAGATTCGCAAGATTCCCGGAGCAGGCCAGGATTATCATGCATGCCTAACCATCTGAAGTTTGGCCCGCCTTGCATTTCGGTAGACGTAGAAGATTGGCCTCAGTCTTCGTGGGATCGTGCGTTGCCCATCTCCCCGCGTGCCGCGGATAATACACGCCGGGTCTTAAACCTGCTCGACGAGGCGGGTGTGCGGGCAACCATGTTTGTGCTTGGCAAGTTCGCAGAGAAATACCCGAACATGGTTCGTGAAATTCACAATGCCGGCCACGAAGTGGCATGCCATGGTTACGGTCATGAGGAAATCTTTAAACAGTCTAAACAAGCTTTCCGCGAGGACATCCGCCGCAGCAAAGGGCTGATCGAGCAGGCGATCGGCCAGCGTGTCGTGGGCTATCGAGCACCAGACTTCTCGGTTGTACCCCAAACTCTGTGGGCGCTGGGTGTGCTCGCGGGGGAGGGTTTTAGTTACGACTCCAGCATTTTTCCTGTGCGGAACCGTCGGTACGGAATCCCAGGGTGGCCAACAGAGCCGATCCGCGTGGTTCTTCCGAGCAACATCACCATTCACGAACTGCCGATTGCAACGTTCCGAGGCCCTGGTGGGAATTGGCCCGTGGGCGGCGGCGGATATCATCGCCTGCTGCCAAGCCCCATGATCAGATACTTTGCGAGAAGAACCCTAAATGTCGCACCATTCGTATTTTACTGTCATCCCTATGAGTTCGATTCCCGAGAACTTAAGGAAATACCTCTAAAGCTGCCGCTACGAACTCGGCTCCATCAAGGACTGGGAAGGCGCCGGTTTGGGCATCGGTTTCGCAAGTTCCTAGATGAATTCGGCGGTCGAAAAATGATTGACCTTCTCTCGAGCAACACGTGGAAGACGATAAATCTCAGTGAACTTGTGCCTGGATTTCAGCTTAACTCAATTGAACCTGTTGCCGAGATGCCCTGACGAGACCGCAAGGAGGTGTCTATCCGTCCCAACACCTGAAAATGATGCACGCGTTCACATCGCCAAATCCGAAACTCGTTTTCAAGGCCGTCCGGCAATCGGTCCGCATGGCGCTCTTTGGGACACGAGGCTCCAATTCTCCGATTTCGGGATGAAAGTCCTCGCAATTCAGCGAAGGGTGAAGAAAGCCGTTTGTCATCTGTAGCACGGTCGCAACACACTCCATGGACCCGGCAGCACCAATGCCATGTCCAATCAGGGATTTTGTAGCGTTGACCCAGGGCATTTCAGAGAAACTTCTGCCTAGTGCTGCCGACAGGCAACGAATCTCTTTGACATCGCCTTCTGTTCCCGTGAGATGCCCATTGATGTAATCGATCTCTGCCGGCTTGGTTCTCGCAACTTCAAGAGACTCCCGAATGCATCGCTGCACGCTCTCCGGATTGGCGGCCGTTATGCTTCCTCCGTTTCTCTGGCCCCCGCTGTTGACGTACCCGCCTAAAACTTCGACATAAATTCGCGCATTCCTCGCCTGCGCGGAAGCCAGACTCTCAAGCATTAGGATTCCCGCTCCGCCCGAAGGCACCAGACCTGAAGCAGAAGCGCTCAGCGGGCGGCATGCCGCTTGGGGCCGATCGTTGGATTGGCGGGTCGCAACGCGTAAAGCATCCAAGGTTGCCCAGGTATAGATGGAAGCAGGTTCCGAACTGCCCGCTAAAACTCGCTCGCTCCGGCCTTCGCGAATCATCCAGTAGCCGTTGATCAGTGCTTCAGTCCCCGTGGCACAGGCACTGCTGTTGGTCGTAACTTGCCCTCCCAGCCCCAGTAGACCGCCGACACAGGCGCTTCCGCAGCTAGCCATGGATCGCTCGGCTGCGCTGCTTCCTAAGCGTCGAACGCGCCCCGCAGTCGTCGCTGGGCCAACAAGCTCGGCTACCGTGTCCGCTCCACCTGCGCAGGTCCCAATAATGGCCGCGGTGTCCCAGTCCGGACTGGAGTCAGACCGGCATAACGGCAGACCCGCATCCCGCCAGCAGTCAACAGACGCTACTACCGCGTATTTCATGGAAGAATTCGAATTCCGCGACAGCTCAGCGCCGAGGTATTCCTCGGCAACGCTATCGGAAATGTGAGGTACGCCACCCACTTGGCATGCAAAACCCAGCTCTTGCATCTGCTGAGAATGGGCAATCCCCGACCGGCCTTCGCACAAGGCCCGGCGAAAGCCTTCCAGATCAGTGGCATTGGGGGAAACGATCCCCATGCCTGTCACAACGACCCTGTTCACGATGACTTGCCTTCCCAGGTGCCGGCACGTAAGCACCAGGCAGCTTCAAATGCGACGTCATGCTGAAACACTTTGACCCCGATCAAGCAGGTACAGTTTTCGCGCAGATGTAATCAATCGCATCACCTACGCGATCAAAACGATCCATTTCTTCGTCACTGATGGTGATGTTGAAACGATCTTCCGTCTCGAGGATGATGTCCACGAAACGAGTGCTGTTCACTTTCAGATCGTCGACCAGGAGGCTCGATTCCGAAATCACCGGGTCCGGGATGCGCACATAGGGCTTGATTAAATCGAAAAAAACAGTTCGGATTTGATCGCGATTCATTGACTACCTCCAGAGTAATAAAGAATTACACTTCGTTCTGGATCGTTTTGGCCGCAGGATCATTCTTCTGTGCCTCCACGCTCCACAAGACGCCCATACCTGATATCGCAGCCGTGGCGACCAGCGTGCCCTTGTCGCTGAACAGCTTCACATCTGTTCGAATACGACGCTTCCTCCACGCCGAAAGCTGGCTGCGAATGAGAACCGTTTCTTCAGAAAGAACCTGCCCGAGCCATTCAACCTCAGAACCGGTAACCAAAAACCGGTAGTTCCTTGCGTTCTCAACTCCAATCTCGTGAGCCAGCAGATACAACCCCTGGGCCACCATGCCGCCTTGGCACATCGCTTCGAGCAATATCACACCGGGAGTGAGGGGGCGGTCGCGGAAGTGTCCCGTATAGAAAAACTCGCTTTGTCGAAACCTGTAACGCGCCAAAGTGTGGAGGCTGTCCGCTTCCAAGAATTCGTCAATGAATAGGAATCCGGGACCATAGGGAAGCAGCGTCAACAACTCCGAAGGGGAAACCGTCGATTCGGCGTTTGCGGCTTGTGCTTTGATGTTGCTCATCGAAGAGCCAAGAGCCTCCGAAACCATCGATGGTTTTCCAGGATTCAGTTGGGATTCTGTATGCATATTCTCATCCCACCCCAACTCAAGCCTGAACCGACAACTGCTACATTTACCGCGCAAGCATTCAAGGAGTCCCAGTTTTGCGACAGAACCGAAGGAGCGCCGGCTGCGCCGCAATTTCCAAAGTACTTTACGTTCGAGAGATGATCTTCGGCCGGAATATGCAGCCGCGCACAAACGGCCTCCAGCATGCGCAAGTTTGCCTGATGTCCGATGAAGAATTCGTTGGCATCACCGGGAGCACCATTGCCACGACGAAAGTGGTCGATCAAGTCGATAGTCTTTCGCACGGCGAACAGCTGCACACGGTGGCCGTCCTGTGCAAAATGGCCACCGGCAGGAATGGTGATCTGATCGTGCCCGGAAGGGTCGGTGTGGAAGCATGAGGCCACAATTCGCGACCGCGAAGCAACGCGAGGGGAGACGATGGCAGCGGTCGCCCCGTCCCCAAAAAGCACCGCGGCGCGCCGATCAGAGTAGTTGATCGCGCGGGTAAAGGCTTCCACGCTTGCGATTAAAATAAAATCAGGCAGGACCTCTTGCCTCATCTGCGAAAGGAAGTGAATCTGCGCTGCAAAACTGGCGCAGGCAGCAGAAACATCGAGTGCCAACGCATCCAAGTCGAGGGAGGCGGCCAACCGGCAAGCTTCCGCTGGAATAAGCATTTCGGGGCAACAGCCGCCGGCCAGGACCATTTTAATGTCATGCGCTTCGATGCCGGCCCGCTTCACGGCAAGTTGGGCGGCCTTTTGAGCCATTTCCGTGGTCGATGTGGTGGATCCTTCCACAGCGGCTCTGGCGTCTTCATTTCGAGTTCTGCGTATGTACTCGAGAGAAAGGGTCGTGCGACGTTCGCTGATTCCCACCCGTTCCTCAATCCAGGGAGCATCAACTCCAATATCCAGCGAGCACAAAAAGGAGTTGTCGATGACAGTTTCGGGATGGAAATGCCCTAGGCCGTGCAGGTAGAGCACGTTTCCTCCCAACAAGAGGTCTTGTCTATGAAACCACCGCCCGAAGGGACCCCGCGGCGGTTGCCAATGGGCCAGCCCATAGCGACGGCGGCGAATCTACCATGGTGAGAAAAGCTAACTTCGATCGCCGCGTCGTCGCCGTTTTTGTATTTGAGAACCGGTATCCGGCCTTGAAAGTCCTGAAAAACCCCCTCTTCGCAATACCGCGAGGCGAGCTCTGCAGCCAACGAACGAACGGCCTCGGATTCCTGTAAAGGTACCGGCCCCCTGCCCTTGAGAGAGGACGCATCGATCTCATGTGTTTTCGACCGAACAACTTGAACTGCCGGAGAAATTGCAGTCGCGTGGACCCATTCGTCCGTTATTGTTAATTCAACTCGTGTGGGATTACCGCCGTAGCTCACAATCGCTGTTTCAGAGGCGGCCAGCCGAACAGGCTTGCCAAAGCGGACGGCAAAAAGCCTGGGAATGAAAGGACAAGGCACTTCCCTGGAAAAGAGCTTATAGACTGCTTCCTTGGAGGCCCACAACGCCGCCAGAGTCACGCTGGGCTTCTCGGCTTCACCGACGGTACGTACTTCTTCCGAAGTGCACACGCGCTCTAGATGCCCAACGTGCTGATAGGGTGGCCAATCGATGAAATGAAGGTCTACGATGTCGTTTCCGATCACAATTCATCCTTCCCGCATAGAAAGGCGAGAAAGGGCAAGCTCCAGGTTGCTTACCTGTCAAATCAAGGCTGACACTGTATAGTCTGTTTCGGGAAGCAGCATTACGGGACTCTTAAAATTCGATTAACGGGAGCTCTACAGGAACACCTGGCTCAAGTGGATGAGTGGTTTGCAGGATTCGCAGCATTTGCGATCGTCTGCCACCCTTCATTTGTGATCGGGGGGGCTTGATCCCTACCAGTGAAAGCTAAACATGGCGTCTGTAAGGTTCCAGTTTGCAGGGCTCAGAAATTCCTTTTCATCCGACTTGATTTGGAGCGTTCTGGAACGTGGAACGCAGAGAAACCCGAAACGGCGCAGGCGGCGAACTAGGGTCTTGGCTGCCTCATCAAGGTCGTAAATGGCCCAGCGGATGCCAATAGCACCGTCACTCTGCGCGATCCGAATCAATTCAGCAATGCGCGAGAGGCTAAGCTCGCTGGCATCCAACGACCACTGACAAATCCGCATATATTGGCTGGCCGATCCCTTTTTGTAGATAAGGTAATGAGAATCTTGTCCGCCTATCGCGACCCTCTCGTAGTCGCCAGTGGGATAGCGCCAGTGCAGAGACTCTTGGTCTTCGAAGAATGAAAGAAAACGGAGGCATGTAGCCGGGGGAAGACCATTGATGGGCGAACAGCGAAAGAGCGCATCGCGAGGTGGAAGGAGCGCTGCGGGCCACCAGAAGGTCCGCTGAAGCGTGCCACTAACCAGCAAGCCGCACTTTTGCCACCGTCGGATGTTCTGTGTTTCGCGAGCTGCAGCGATGGGCCGCAAAACCAACAAGCATTCCCACAAGGGGAAATCCGTGGCAATGAAACCGTAAAATCCGCGCCGACGAAGGGAGGGAATTGTGGAAATCAGAAACGGTCCCCACCCTTCCGTCTGGCAGCGCTGAACAAGTTGATTGGCGGCAACGATATGTGTTGGGCGTTTTATCCCTTCAAATCCGCAGATTTTCGTCGTCTGATAATCTTCGTGGAGGAACGTGTACTCCGATTTTGCGGCAGTGACCCGACGCCCCAGCCATTTGGCCCGCAGGGGAATATAACACTGGTGGCCCACGATGCCCTGCGCATCGCTTTCCAGAATTGCGTGCCAGGCGGGACCTTCAGGACCATCCTGAATCCAATGCAAAAACTCCTGCAACGAAATCCGGGGAGACTCAATGCGCATGTTGTACTCGGAGAGGATTGCTTCGTTTTCCTCCGGGAGTAAGGGACCTCGAACGATCCTCAGGTTCAGAAGCGAGCAGCTACTGGATGAATGTGCTTGAGTTTCAGGGAGAAAATCGCGCGACACACTTCGCGCACTCGTAGCCACGGTCTATTCCGCCGGAGCCCCTGATATGGCGACGTCCAGGGCTCCTCCCGCACGTAATGTAGGCGCGTCAGCGGTTCTTGTGGAAATGGATGCTCCGCGCGGGGCTTTTTGAGGGGTCTGCGCCGATCGCGAAGCCGCGCTCGCAAACGCCGCCATCACCCTGACGTCGAGCTCATCCTTGGGATCAACTCGCCCGTTTTCCCTAAGGAAGGCTGAATTGTTGTAGGCGGGCTGGCAGTAGTTGGAGATCTGACCTGATCGAAATGCTTCTATGATTTCGCGGATGCCATCTTCAACCTCCAACGCGGCCAGGAAACCGATGCGCTCGCGAATCTTCCGGAAAGACACGCGATAGTTTCGACGATCGGCATTTTCCACAAATTCAACGCGAGTTTGGGGTAGTTGTTGCCTGATCTTTTCCGCAATCTGTTTCAGTGTGTAGTTAAGGCGGTCATCCCCAACATTGAAGATCTCTCCACTGACGGATTCAAGCGGGGCCAAAAATACTTCCACAACCGCCTGGGCGACATCTTGAACGTGAATGAACGGGCGCCATTGCTCGCCGTTAAAAATGGTGATGACTCCGTCTTGAACGGCTTTTGCGGTGAGCAGATTGACAACGAGGTCGAACCGTGGCCGGGCGGATAAGCCGAAGACGGTTGAAAAACGCAGAATCGTCGGATGGAATGATTTTGAACGCTCATCGAGCAGCACTTGCTCGGACAGCAACTTTGTCCGAGCGTAAAGGGATATTGGATTGGTTTCCGAGTTCTCGTTCATCAAGCCATCCGAAGCCCCGTACACGCTGCAAGTCGACGCATAGACGAAACGCTCGATGCCGTGACCTGCAGCGATCTCGGCCATCATGCGTGTCGCGGCATAGTTGATCTGGGAAGCGTTTTCTCCGTCTTCCGCGCAGGCGGGGTCGCCGACGATCGCAGCCAGGTGCACGACCGCGTCGGCTCCGCTCATGGCCCGCTCGCGGGCCTCGGCGTCGCGGATGTCGCCCCGGACGACGAGCACGCCGGCGGCCTCCTGTTCGGCGGCGATGTCGTCCTGCCCGTGAAGCAGG
>Ga0126371_10000501_pt1 | contig 32272 bp, 24 predicted proteins | sample PanSoiMetaPlot_4_FD_110145 | JGI IMG/M metagenome (GOLD analysis project Ga0126371, IMG submission 110145) | Tropical forest soil microbial communities from Panama - MetaG Plot_4 | ecosystem: Environmental > Terrestrial > Soil > Tropical forest > Bulk soil | place: Panama | collected 2016-02-17 | reverse complement strand
TTTTTTGCCAGCGCCCCAGCCTCACGCGCATTCTTGGCGTGATCAGAGCCCGGCACGATGGGCACGCCGGAGGATTGCGCGATTCGGCGCGCCTCAAGCTTGTCGCCCATTTTAGTGATGTTATCAGCGCTTGGGCCGACAAAAACAATATTGTGTTTCGTGCAGGCCTCGGGCAGCGCGGCGCGTTCAGAAAGAAAACCATATCCGGGATGAAGGGCATCGCAGCCGGTCCCTTGCGCGGCGGCGATTAAAGCTCCGACTTGAAGATAACTATCTGACGAGCGGGCGGGACCGATGCAGACGACGCGATTGGCTCTTTTCGCGGCGAGGCTGTCGCGGTCGGCTTCGGAAACGGCGGCGACAGTCTCTATGCCCAGACTTTGGCAGGCTTTGATGATACGGACAGCGATTTCACCCCGGTTCGCGACCAGCACCCGGGTTACGCTCATGACGGCTTGACCAGGAAGAGCGGTTGTCCATATTCAACGAGCTGACCGTTTTGTGCGAGCACTTCTGTGACAACGCCCTTGACGCCCGCGCTAACGGCGCTAAAGACTTTCATCACTTCAATGAGTCCCACTGTAGTGTCTTCTTTGACTGCGGCGCCGACTGTGACGAATGGCGGTTTCCCCGGCTCCGGGGCGACATAGAAAATGCCGACCATCGACGCATTGATGGAAACGTGACCCTCGGGAATGACAACCGGTTTCGGCGCCTCCTTTTGAGGGGCAGAAGCCACCGCAGCCTGCGTGACTTGAGGCGCCTGTGCGGGCGCAGGGCTAGGGGTTTGCGACACGGAAACATTTTGCGGCGCCGCCGAAACAGGGATTGGATCTCCTTTGCTGACGGTAATTTTCAGCTCGCCGACCTCGAGTTGAAAATAGTCGAACTTCGATTCGTCAATGAGTTTCAATATATGAAGCACATCATCTTCGCTGAGTTCCATAATCCGTTGGCCTTTCTGTACTGTGTTAATGGCTCTGCCGCGCGGCCAGCCGTCACTGGGGACCTAACATGAATTTGCCGCGCAAGGCAAATTCTTGCCAGGAAATTTGGTTTCGTTTCCCTATGGCGCGCCCGTAGACGTTCGCCGAACGTTCCGTAGGTCCATGCGCGCCATGGAATTGAACTCCAGGCCGGTGAAGCGCGGATTCAAGACCGTAGTTTCGGCAGTCCAGAAAAGCGGCATAATCGGGAGATCGGTTTCACAGAGAATCTTCTGAGCTTCATCGTAAAGTTTTACGCGTTTCGGCGCGTCAAGTTCGCGCGCCGCTTGCTCCAAGAGTTGATCGTATTGGGAATTCTTCCAGCGGGTGTTGTTGTTGCCGCTGTTGGCGGTAAATAGTTTCATGAAATTGTCGGGGTCTGGATAGTCCGCGCCCCAACCGAGTCGAAATATATGCGGCGGATCATTCCGCAGCTTTTTTAGATAGACTTTCCATTCCTGATTTTCCAAGGAGACAATGACGCCAAGATTCTTCTGCCACATGCTTTGCACCGCTTCCGCGACCATCTTGTGGTCTTCTTCGGTGTTATAGGCCAAAACAATCCGTGGCAGTCCTTTGCCGTCGGGAAATCCCGCTTCGCTCAGCAGGCGCCTGGCCTGCGCCGGATCGTAAGGCAGCCCGATCTTAGGATTGTGCGCGAACATGCCGGGTGGAATCCAGGATGGCGCTGGCGCTTCGCCGCCATGGAGAATCGTGGAAAATATGCTGCGATCGATGGCCATGGAAAATGCTTTGCGCAGGCGCACATCGGCAAAGGGCTTCCGGTCCGTGACAAAACCGTAATAGTACCCCCGTAGTTGTGGCACGTGCTTGAACCCCGGTTGTTTAGCCATCCGTGGTTTGTCCAAGGTAGGAATGCTGTGGTTATCCATGAAATCGAGCTGTCCTTGTTCATACATAGCAAGGGCCGTGGTTTTTTCGTTGACCATTAGCATCGTCACGTTTTCCATGGCGGGTCTGCCGCGGAAAAAATTGGGATTGGCGCGCAGCCGGATCTCATTTTCATGCTTCCACGAGTTCAACAGAAAAGGGCCATTGGTGATGATGTTTTCAGGATCGGTCCAACGGTTTTGGAATTTCTCTACCATGTCCTGTCGCTGAGGAAAGGTTACTTCGAAAGTGGTAATGGCAAGAAAATAGGAAGCCGGGTGTCGCAGTTGAACGGCCAGGGTCGTGTCGTCCTGGGCCTTGACCCCCACGGCCTGAGCTTCGGCAATTTTTCCCTCATGGTACTCCTGGGCGTTAACGATGTCGAAAAGGATATAGGCGTATTCGGAAGCGGTCTTCGGGTTGAGAAGTCTCTTCCATGAATATTCGAAGTCCTGAGCGCGAACTTTTCTACCGTCGCTCCACTGCACGTCGTCGCGCAGGTGGAACACGATCTTGCTGCCGCCGTCAAGAATATCCCAGGACTTCGCGATCACCGGCGCCGGCTTTAGCTCTTTGTCGAACTCGGTCAAGCCGACCATTAAGTTAGCGATCACATTGAACGAAACATGATCCGTCGCCAAGGACCAGTCAAGGCTGGGCGGCTCGGTTCCGAGATTGACGCGGAATTGGTTGTCCGCCCCGCCTTTGGGAGTTGCCTTGCAGGCCGCGCACGCCATTAGGAGAGCCAGGCCAAAATAACCCAGATAGGGCGCCAGTTTGTTTCTGTGATGTGACAAAAGGTGGTTGCTTATAGGGACGTTTGCCACTATTAGTAGCTGAAGGTGCGAGGTTCTTCAAGATAAGGAAGGAATAGTCCATGGACGGGAAGGAAATCCTCAAGAAGTACATCGTCGTCGAGGGACATAGGGACGTCTACGAACAGCTTTACCGCACCTCCATCGGCGAAACTTCCCCGATACGCGATGCCATCGCGCCGCGCTTGATCCGAGACGGAATTAACGTTTGCGCTTATGCGATCAGTGGGGATTCCTACTCACATTCACAAAATACCGGCCGCTATTTGGAAACGGCCCTTGATCAGATCGATCAGTTTCTCGAAGAGGCGCCGCGCTCGGAAGGCATGATACAGATGATTAAGACCCGCGGTGATCTGCCCGACAAGGTCGAGCCCGGCACGGTTAAGTTTCTACTCCACTTCGAAGGCTGCATGCCTCTTCGCGGCAGCATCCATAATCTACGGAATTTTTACCGCCTAGGCCTCCGGTCTTTGCAACCTGTTTGGAACTTTCGCAACGAGCTCGGTGATGGAGTGTGGGAAAACCGCACCGGCGGCGGCCTGACTAATTTTGGCGTCGAGGTGATCAAAGAGGCGAATCGCTTGGGCATGATCGTCGATCTCTCGCATATGAACCGCGAAGGGTTCTTCCAGGCGCTCGACGCCGCCACCGCGCCGCTGCTGGTGAGTCATGCCAACGCTTGCGGCATGCTCGACAACCCACGGAATCTCGCGGACGATCAAATCAAAGCCATCGCCCAGCAGGGAGGTCTAGTGGGAATTTTGGCGCTCCCCGAGCGCGTTGCCAAGGGAGAGGTGGGGATAGAGGACATGTTGAAACACATGGACTACATGATCAAGCTCGTGGGCGTCGAGCACTTGGCACTTGGCATGGATTTCGTGAAATACGACGGACCGCGAACGCTCAAGGATCGTCATCATCCGCTGCATAAAGACCCGCTGATTAAGGGCTTCGAAGAGATCGAGGATCTTCCCAATCTAATCGACGGCCTTCAGAAGCACGGCTACAAAGAAGAGGAAATCGCCTTGATTCTCGGTGGCAACTACCTGCGGGTGCTGAAGACCATTCTTCCCGAACAATCCGTGATCTGAGGTTTTCGGACTCGTCTTTTTTCGCAGCATGACATGATAATCGGCTCCAAGATTCCGCGCGTCGACGGTTTGGAAAAAGTAACGGGCGAGGCGAAGTTTACTGCTGATCTGCGCTTTCCAGGAATGTTGGAAGCCAAGGTGCTGCGCAGCCCGCTTCCCCATGCAGCCATCGAGTCGATCGACGCCCGCAAAGCGGAAGCGTTACCCGGCGTGGTTGCAGTGCTCACGCGCGATGACCTTGGGGACATTAATCCCTTTTACGGCAACTGTTTTCGGGATCGACCCATCGTCGCCATCGACCGGGTGAGGTTTGTCGGGGAACCTGTCGCTGTCATCGCCGCAGACGATGGAATGATCGCAGAGGAAGCGCTTGCTCTCATGGATGTCCGCTATCGAGAGCTTCCGGTCTTGTCTACGGTTGAGGACGCGTTGGCGCCGGAGGCCATCCTGCTGCACGAGAATCTCTCTGGGGCAGGTGAGTTTCACGACATCGCAAGTTTGGGCGGCAAGCCCGAGCCGAATATTTGTCACTACGAACACTACGAGAAGGGCGATGTCGCGCGCGGTTTCTCCGAAGCAGACGAGGTGATCGAGGAGAGTTATGAATTTCCGATGGTCTACCAGTACGCCATGGAGCCGCATACCTCTGTAGCTCGCGTCACCAGCGAAGGCATAACGCTTTGGACTTCCTCTGCCCATCCATTCCTGGTCCGCGCCGAATTGGCGCACATGTTCGGCTTGCCCCATTCCAGAGTCGAAGTGATCGTTCCCTTTGTCGGCGGCGCCTACGGCAGTAAGTCCTATTTCAAGATCGAGCCGCTCATTGTCGCCATGGCGCGCAAGATCGGCGGAAGGCCGGTCAGGCTCGCGCAAAGCGTTCCCGAATCGATGCTAACCACGCGCCGACATTCGGCGCACTGCCATATGCGCACCGGCGTGAAGCGCGATGGCACACTCGTCGCCCGCGAAGCGGAAGTTGTGATGGACACCGGCGCCTATGCCGACAACGGCCCGCGGGTGGCTCGGCGCGGGGTTAGCCGGATGATCGGTCCATACAGGCTCGCTCACTGCAAAGTCGAAGTGCGCGCCGTCTATACCAACACAGTACCGGCGGGCTCGATGCGCTCCATCGGCGGCCCGCAGACAATCTGGGCCCTCGAATCTCACATGGACAGTATCGCGGAACGCTTGGGGATCGACCCCCTGGAGTTACGCCTGCGCAATCTGCTCCACCGCGGTGCTGAGCTCAAAACCGGAGCGGCAGGCATTGACGCGGACCTGCGTGAGGGGGCGAAGATCGTGGCGTCCGCGACCGGCTGGCCGGGAGCAAAAAAATTCGCCAGGGGAGTCGGCATAGCGCTGGGCGTCTCGGATTCTGAAGCGATGCCTGTTTCGGTGGCTTTGGTTCGCCTACTTGCCGATGGGAGTGTTATTTTGATCGCCGGTACGACGGAAGTGGGTCAGGGCGCTCGCACCGTGCTCTGTCAGGTCGTTGCTCAGGAGTTGGACATTCCCGTCGACAACGTGATCATGCGCGGCACGGAAACTTTGGCAACACCATTTGACCGTTCCACAGGAGCGAGCCGTTCAACGACGGTAATGGGTAATGCGGTCCGCCTGGCGGCGTTGGATCTGCGCAGCCAGATTGAAAGCGCGGCAGCGGAAGCGTTGGGGGTCGAACCGGGCCAAATTGCGCTTCGTGCCGGCGAGGCGATCGCAGGTGAGAAACACTTGCCCTATGGCAGGGTCGTAAGTCGGTTTTTCGGCATGCCGGGAGGCGAATTGATTGGACGCGGGTACATGAGGCCCGGCGACACCGTCGGTTCCCAATTTCCCCTGTTCTGGGAAACCGGTATGGGTGGGGCGGAGATAGATGTCGATTCAGAGACAGGGGAAATTGCGCTACGCTCCTATATCACGGTGGCAGATGTTGGGAAGGCGCTCAATCCCGCGCAAGCGGAAGGCCAGGATGAAGGCGCTGCTATTCAGGGGCTCGGGCATACGCTTTTTGAGTCGCTGCAATACGAGCATGGCCAACCTCTTAACGCAAATTTGGTGGACTATCGGGTTCCACGCTTTACCGATCTACCAAAACATTTCGATTCGGCATTGGTTGAAAACGAAGATGGCCCAGGACCATACGGTGCGAAGGGGATGGGGGAATCGGGGATTGTGGCGGTCGCGCCGGCTGTGGGTAACGCTTTCGCGCGTGCCACAGGCGTGCGCATCCGCGCATTGCCCTTAACCCCGGAGCGGGTCTGGCGCGCCTTGAAAAATAATAGAAAAGCGCAGTAAGGCAGGTACACCATGGAAAAGAATCCGGCTTACGAGAAGCTTATTCAAAACATCGATGGGCACAAAGACGATCTAGTGGAGTTGTGCCTAAAAATCGGCAACACTCCGAGTCCCCACGCTCGGGAAAAGAAATTAGGCGAGCTGGTTCTCGACTCGCTGTGTCGCTATGAGATCAATGGGGAGCTGCAATTCATCAGCGAAGAAAGCGTGAATGCCATTGCGACCATCCCTGGAGTGGGAGGCGGCGGCCATGCTCTGATCTGGAACGCCCACATGGACACCGGTCCCGAGCTTGGGCCAAGCGCCACGGCCGACGAGCACAAACTGGAAACCGCATGGGTCGATGGTGACATGCTTTTCGGCAAAGGCATGATCAACGACAAAGCGCAGCTTTGCGCTTTCATGATCGCCATGCGCGCCATCCAAGAAACCGGAATCAAATTAAAGGGCGACCTGACCCTCACGGCGGTTGCCTTTGAGACCGGAACGCCTTCCCATGGCGAGTTTCAGGGGGTTAATTACCCTGGCGAGGGATTCGGGACGAAATGGGCGGTGGATCGCGGAGCGGTGGCAGATTTCGCGTTGGTCGGCGAAACATCGGGGTTCGGCATCGTTCAAGCTGAATGCGGCGCGGCATGGGTCAAGGTACGAGTGAAGGGACGCGAAATCTACACGCCTAGACTGGAGCGGGGGAATTCGATCCAGGAAAATCCCAACGCCTTTGCCAAAGCGGCTTATATAGTTTTGGCGTTGGAAAAGTGGGCGGTTGAATACGAAAAGAAAGAGACCCTGAAGTTTGCCGGCGGTACGATCATTCCAAAAGCTCAGATCGTCGATGTCCGCGGTGGCGATCATCCTGGCCGCATGAACCCATTCTGCGATATCTTCGTGGACGTGAGAATCGCGCCCGGTAAAAATCCCAATCACGTTAAAAATGAAATTGCTGAACTTACCCGCAACCTCAAGCTGGATTGCGACGTTTCTCTGTTCCAGTATTCGCGTGGACACATGGCCACGGGAGCAGAACCGCTGATCACCGCGATCCAGACCGCGCACCACTATGTTTTCGGTTCCGAACCGCCGCAGCCGCCGTCGGCGGAGACCAGCATGTGGCGCGATCTCAATGTCTTCAATGAGGTGGGAATTCCTTCGGTGTGCTACGGTCCGCCGCGACAGCGCGAGCCCCTGAGCGGCGCGCAGAACCGCGCGATGAAGATTTCCGACCTAGTGCAAGCCACGAAAGTTTACGCATTGACGGCATTGTTGGTCTGTGGTTACGAGGCCTTGCATAGGTAAGCAGGGATAGGTTCCGGTGAAAATCGGCGTGCAACTCAATCCCCAAGTTTCCCTCGATAAGCCTGGAACGTCGCTTATGCCTACGTTGATCGAACAGGTTCGCGTGGCTGACGCGGCCGGGTTCGATGCGTTTTCTATGGGCGAACACTACAATATTCCGGGGCTGCAACGCCTCCACCAAATCCCAGCGTTGGCGCGGCTCTGCGCTGAAGCGAAGCATTGCGCCGTCGGCACCGCCGTCACCTTGCTGGGGCTGCGACATCCGGTGACTGTCGCCAATGAACTGGCGAGTCTCGATATCATCAACAACGGCAAGTCGTTTGCCGCCTTCGGGCTCGGCTATCGCGACGATGAACTCAATGCGTTCGAGCTGACCAGGGAACAAAGGTTTCGCCGTTTCGTCGAAGGTATCGAGATCATAAAAAGGCTCTGGACAGAAGATCATGTTTCCTATGAAGGCAAGGAATTCAAGATTAAAGATGTAAGCGTCGATCCAAAGCCGTTACAGAAGCCGCGCCCGCCTATATGGATCGCCGCGAACTCCGACGCAGCCGTGGAGAGAGCTGCGAGAATAGGAGATGGATGGATCATTGGGCCTCATTCCGCCATCAAAGAGTTGGAGCGCCAAATGAGCCTTTTCCGCAAGGCGTGGGCTGCCGCTGGGAAGCAGGAAAGGCCGGACATTCCAATTATTCGCGAAGCTTTCGTAGCTAGAAGCCGCAAAGAAGCGGTGGAGAAGGCACAGCCCTGTCTCGAAGAGCTTTATCGTTCCATCTACATCAAGTGGAAGCAGAACGAAGCGATGAGCGATCCGGACGAACTCAGTTGGGCGTTCGATCGTTTGGCGCAGCATCGCTTCGTCCTGGGATCACCGCAAGAGTGCATCGATCAAATTCAAGAATACGAAGAGCGGCTCGGGGCAAGCCGCTTGTTGTGCCGATTTGATTGGACCCCTGGTTTGCCTCAGGAAGAAATCCTCGCTGCCATGAGGCTCTTCGGCAAAAAAGTAATCCAGAAGCTTTAATCTTGCGCGCTGCCTGGGTACAGGTGTAGAAGTTCCTAAGAAAATAAACGCACGCGAGATAAAGCAAAAATCGGCTCGATTCATCTTCATCTGAGGAGGAGGAATGGCAAAGAGAAGCTTAGCTCTTGTGATTGTTCTTTTGCTCTGTTCACTATCGGCTTTACCCACCCGGAGTGACGCCAGAATCATCGTTGGTCTCTCCTCCGTGAACGTGGCGTTTTTGCCGGTTTATGTGACCGAGGACAAAGGCTTTTTTAAGAACGAAGGCCTCGATGTATTGCTGGTCCTGTTCAACGCCGGTGCGACCAACCTGCAGGCGCTCATCGGCGGGGACGTGCAAATCATGGGCAGCGCTTTTGTGGAAACCATCGGCGGGCGCGCTGCCGGAGTCGATGTGACGAATTTCTGGGGTATCTGCAACTTGATGCCGTTCCAGTTGTATTCCCAGCCTGCCTTCAAGTCGATGAAGGAAGCCAAAGGCAAACGCTTCGCCATCAGTCGCTTCGGTTCGCTGACAGATTTTCTCACCCGCGCGACATTACGTCACTTCAACATCGACCCCAAAGACGTGACCATTCTGCAAATCGGCAGCACGCCCGCCCGCTTTGCCGCCTTGTCCGCAAAGGGCGTAGATGCATCCATTGTGTGGTTCCCGGTGACTGAGATCGCCAGGTCTCAAGGCTATAACAAACTACTCGATTTGAAAGAGATCTTTCCGGAGTGGCCCTATGAGACCTTCGCCGCCAAGGAGTCTTATCTACGCAAGGAAAAGGACCAGGTCAGCAAATTTTTGCGCGCTTATCAACGCGGCGTGAAATATACTCTCGACAACAAGGACGACGCTGTCAGGATCATGAAAAAGTACGTGAAGATGGATCCGGCCTATGCTCCGGCGGGTTACGATGAGTATCGCGATTCATTCCCGCTCAACGGCCAAATCGCCGAGAAGGCGATTCCCACCGTTATTGAGCAGGAGTTCGAAAGCGGCAGACTGAAAAAGAAAGTGACATTGGAGGACATGATTGACCGTTCCTTCATGCGCGCCATGGGAAAATAGCAAAGTGTAACCGAGCAAAATATTCAGGAGGTGGTTTATGATTATCGACTTAGATTCTCATTTGCGTGAAGGTTATTTCTTGGACGAGGTCTACAACTTGCCTGAACCCTACGCGCGATTCACGCCGCAAAAAGCCGGGGAGGGCAGAAATCATAATACCAAGTGGATTCATTCCCTGGATCCCGGTGACCCCCAGGGCCGCGCCGCGCATCGCCATCCCTATATTTACGATCCGAAGGTCAACTGGCGCAACGGCGAGATTGCTGAGCGGCAGGTGGCGGGCTACGACATGGAGCGGCGGCTCAAAGACATCAAGAAGGAGGGAATCGAGAAGCAAATCATCTTTCCCACGGGCATTAACATCGCAACCGAGAACATCGGCGGCCTGGGGCTGGCTTGCGCGCAGTCCTACAACAACTGGGTGGCGAAACTCGTGAAAGGCCATGAAGATGTATTTTTGCCTGTGGCGATGGCGCCTGCAGGGTGCCCGGAAGCGATGGCCGGCGAGCTGCGCCGCTGCGTCAAGGAGCTTGGTTTCAAGGCATCTCATTTAGTGCCCTATGTAGGGAATCGGAACTTGGATCATCCAACCTTCTATCCATATTATCAGACAGCGGAAGAATTAAATGTGCCGCTATTCTGTCATCCGAACAGCAACGGCGAATTGACCGACCGCTTCGACAACTTCTTTAAGACCCACGTACTCGGCCGTGTTATGAATTGTACCCCGGCATTGATCGCGTTGGTCTTGGGCGGAGTGTTTGAAAAATTTCCCAAGTTAAAAGTCGCCTTTTTCGAATGCAGCGCGGAATGGCCGTTATACTGGATGCACCGCATGGACGACGATTGGGAATGGGCGAAAGATTTTCCAAACATTTCCGGCGAATTAAAAATGGCGCCGTCGGAATACGTGAAGCGCAATTGCTATGTCACCTGCGAGGCGGACGAGGGCGATATGACCCAATCATTAAAAGAGGTCGGCGAGGACCACATTTTGATGGCCACCGACTTCCCGCACTTCGATTCCGAATATCCGCATACGGTCTCCGGCATTCGCGAGAGAAAAGATCTGAACGCGAAGCAGAAAGACAAAATTCTCGGCGAAAATGCCGCGACATTGCTCAACCTCTAATAATTAACCAGCCATGCTCCGCGGCCCAACGACGGGCCCGCGGAGCATGACGAAAATCTTTCATGATTAAATTTCTTCACCCGGTTTTTCTTAAGCAGTAAATGATATGGCCGGTATTCTGATCCAATTTTTGTTCCTTGTTTTTCTTGTGGTCATCCGGGCCGATGCGGCTTTTGGACAGCCTCGTCCCAAAGTTGTCGTCAGCTACGCCTCCATGAGTTCCGTCGTTACGACGTTGTGGGTAGCGCAGGAGAGAGGTTTCTTTGCCAAGAACAACATCGACGTTCAGACCGTTTTTATACCGGGGTCACCGACGTTAATCGCTACACTCAACACCGGCGATGTTCAGTTGGGCTACACCGGCGGCACGGCGACTCTGGGGGCAGCCGTGGGCGGCCTAGATCTAAAAATAATCGCGGCTTTTTCTAACCACATACAAACCGATCTCGTGGTGAGGCCGGAGATTAAAACGGCTGCAGACATGAAGGGAAAGCGAATTGGCGTTACTAGCATCGGTGGCACTGGCTGGATGTCGGCGATGCTCGGGTTAGAACAGGTAGGCTTGAATCCGGAACGCGATAATATTTCCCTTGCCGCTTTCGGCGATCAACGAGTTATCAGCCAGGCTCTGGAAACCGGGACGATTCAAGGCGCTTCGCTAGCGGGTGTGTTTGGCCTGCGGTTGAAGCGCTCCGGCTACAACTTTCTGGGCGATCTGGAAAAAATCCTTTTGGTCGGCACGAGCGTCGTCGTGAAAACGGACTATCTGGCGAGCCACCAGTCCACCGCCCGGAACGTTGTGCGGGCGTTGATCGAAGGGCACGGGTTTGTCCTCAACCCGGCAAACAAACCCGCTGTTATGGAAATCATGACCAAGAAGCTTGGCCTGACGGATCCGGTGGCGGCGAACGATGGGTATGAAGATTACGTGCGCCGGGTGGACCGGCGCGGGTTCGTTCTACTCGATGGCCTGAAAAACATTCAGCGCTTCATGAAGCTGCGCAATCCAAGAATTGGCGAAATTCAAGTAGACCGGCTCGTAGATGAAGGTATTTTGCGCGAGTTGGAGAAGAGCGGCTTTTTGGATCAGGCATTAGGCGGAAGAAACGCCACCAGATAGTTTCATTGAAAGAGGAGGAATAACGATGGCGATCGACGGAATGAAAGTTATCGATTTGGACAGCCACTTGGTAGGGGACCTGGAAAGTTGGGAACAGACCATCGAGGACCAATGGAAAGCTTTTCTGCCGCGAAAACTCCCGACTAAGGATAACGAGCGCCGGAAGACCCTGGTCGGCAACCGGATCATGGTCGGCTCGGAACTCGGCCGCCAGAAAGCAGAAAAAAACGAGTGGGTAACCCCCGATGATCTGACTCCGCAAGGGCGTGTGCGCAATATGGATCTCGACGGAATCGACGTTGCAGTTCTCTCGCCGAATTCTCCCGCGCTGGATATCCTCTGGTTCGTCGACGATCCAGAGCTTGCCGCGGCCTACGCTCGGGCGCAGAACAACTACATGAACTATTACGCTTCACAACAGCCAGGCAGGCTTATGTGGGCGGGGGTGATACCACTGCAAGATTCAAAAGAGGCGCTCAAAGAGCTGCATAGGTCGAAAGAGCTAGGCAGCCAAGCGTTGAACGTGAAGGCGACCCCAATTCCAGGAAAAGAGTGGTGGGACCCTCATTTCGATCCGATCTTTGACGAGCTCGAGAAGTTGAAGATGCCGGTTATTTTCCATGACACCAAGACCGGGTCGATGGGTCATGAACGCTTTGCGGACAATTTCTTCTTTTCCCATATGGTCGGCCGCACCATTGAAACGATGGTTTGTCTTATGGTTTACATTTGCGGCGGCATTCTCGAACGCCACCCAGATCTGAAGATTATTTGCCTCGAAACCGGAGCGTCTCAGATGCCTTGGTGGCTTTCCCGGATGGATGAGCATTATGAAAAATTGCCCCATTTAGTTCCCTGGCTCAAGAGAAGGCCGACGGACATCTTTAACCAGAGCGTTTACGTCGGCTGCGAACCCTTCGAAGACGGTTTGTTTGAGTGGGCGGTGGAATATCTTGGCGGCGATCGCCTAGTATTGGCGACGGACTCGCCGCACTGGGATTCGTCGCAACCCGGACAGGTGACTGGGCCAGTGGCCAAAAGCACAAAGATTTCTCAAGAGAACAAACGAAAGGTGCTGGGGGAGAACGCGATCAATTTGCTTGGGCTAGGCCTATAGAATGATTTCTTGCTCAAAGGGAGAATCGATGGCTGCGCTGTTTTCCGTTCTCGCGGTGATAATGCTCGCTATTTGGATAGAACCTGCCCGAGCCGCGTCCGCTGGCCCGCATGTTGTGGTGGCTTACGCGGCGATGAACGCCAGGGTTGCGCCCTTATGGGTTGCCCGAGACCGAGGTTTTTTTACTAAATATGGCGTGACGGCCGATACGATTTTCGTTCGCGGCGCACCCACCCTTGTCGCTGCGATGCAGGCCAATGAAATCGATGTCGGCTACACCGGCGGAACGGCTGTCGTAGGAGCGGTAGCCAATGGCGCCGATCTAAAAGTACTCGCCGCATTTACTAATCGGGTGACCTACGATTTGATGGCCAAGCCGGGGATCAAAACCCCGGAGGATTTACGCGGGAAAAAATTTGGCATTCAAAGCATCGGCGGGACCGTCTGGATGGGAGCGATTTTAGCGCTGGAAAAACTCAATCTAGACCCCGAGCGCGACAAGATCGCTATTCTAGCTGTCGGCGATCAGAACATCTTATCCCAGGCGCTGGAGGCGGGTACAATCGACGCCACGGTCCTGGACGGTGTTCAAAGCCGGCGCCTGGCCGCCCTCGGCTTTCCGACTCTCGCGGACCTCAACAAATACAACTTGCCGATACTCAGCTCCGGTTTCGTCATGAGAGAGCCGAATATTCAGAAAAACCCGCAGCTCGCGGAAAACCTTTTGAAGGCGGTCATCGAAGGCGCCGCTTTTTCGTTGTCTCTGGCGCAGAAACCCAACACGGTAAAAATCCTGCAAAAATATTTGAAGGTCGGCGAACGCGACGCGGAAGAAGGCTACCGGGACCTGGTAAATGGTACCGATAAAAAGCCTTATGCCGCGCCGGCGGGAGTGACTAACGTCGTCCGATTGATGAAAAGAAGCAACCCCAAAGTTGAGAAGGTCAGAGCAGATCAGCTTATCGATGATCGCATACTAAAGAAAATAGATCAGAGCGGTTTTATCGATGAGATAATGGCGAAATACGGGGTGAAGTGACGCCTTGCGGGCAAGGCGTCATCCTGAGCAAAACGAAGGATCTGATTTCTTTGGCTTCGCCTAAGAGTGACACGCCATAGAAGGAGAATTGTTAATGTATATCGACGGCGATACCCACTATTGGCCCCTGCGTTTCATCGACAAAGTCTCCCACCCTGGCAAGGGATATCTCGAAGTTAAGAAGGACAACAGCGACTTTTATATTCGCTTTGGCGAGCGAGTGCCAGGGGATATTGCCACCTATTACCGCGATGGTAATAAAATTCATTCTTTCAAAGAAGGACGCTGGAATCTTGAGCTGCGCGCCGAATTCATGAAGAAGGATGGATTCGATATGCAGGTTTTGATCCCGGATAACCGGCCGTTGATCTACGAAGTCGATCCGGAACTGGGACGCCAGCTGGCGCGCGCTTATAACGACACGGCAGCCGAAGATATACAAGGCGACGGCCGCTTCATTGGTTGCGCGTGGATCTATTTGCCGGACATTCAGGAATCGGTTCGTGAGTTGCGCCGCGCCGTCAAAGATCTCGGCATGAAAGCGGTCAAGTTCAACGGCGGCTGGGGAGACGGCGATCTCGACAATGAAGTGCTATGGCCGCTTTACGAGGAGATCGTTGACCTCGACATCCCTATTCTCCTGCATCCCGCAGCTCGTGTATTCGAAGTTCAGCATAGTCATCCGTGGTTGGTCGGCAGCGAGCGTTATCAGGGCTTTCAGCATTTTCCCACGGCCCTGGGATTTCCGTTAACGTATATGGTCAGCGCGGCGCGGCTGATTTTCAGCGGAGTGTTGGATCGATTTCCGACATTAAAGTTTGCATTCTTCGAAGGCGGAATCGGCTGGGTGCCATGGCTAATGCAGACGCTTAACGCGCACACGCCCGGAGAAGCCAGCATCTCCACAGCGGTACGGCAATTTTACAACGGCAAAGAGAGACTGAAAAAGGCGCCGAGCGAGTATTTCGATCAGTTTTTTATCGCCGCCGTCTCCTGGGAAAAATATTTGCCCGAGACGATAAAAGGCTGGCCCAACCATAACATTATCATCGGGAGTGATTTCGACCACGGCGATGCTGTCGCTACGTGGCCGAATACAGTTCAAGTTATAAAAACGATGCCAGGCTTGTCTGAACCCGATAAAGAGAAGGTGTTGGGCGGAAACGCTATGAGGCTGTTCGGGCTGAATGGCAATGACGCTAGCTGGTCTTCGCACAAATAAGCCGAACCGAGTCAATAATCGACTTTAGGGTCATGGATAAAAATACTAGGATAATCCTGCTGATTCTCGCTATTGCAGCTCTGCTTGCCTATATTATTCTTACCGGCCGATAGGCTTTGCACGGCAAGGTAGAAATTTTCTAAGAGCAGCGAAAAAAGCGCTAGGTCGACGTTTGCATGCAGGTTAAGGCTCATTCTTCTTGCGGTTCTCCTTTGCCACGACGGGTGCCAAGGGCTAAGCCTCTCCCTGGTTTCCTACGGCGTGGCCACTTGATCTTTGATTCTCCTGTCCAGATATTCTCTCCACTCGGGCGAATCGATGAGTTCTGAAAGTACTACGATATGCGAGAAACGATTGGCTTCCGCTTCACGGATGACATGGGGCGCTTCTTTGCCGGCTTGCATATCCCGGAGCGCTTTGAAAAATAGTTTGCGGCAGGTGATGAGCGCTTTGTCGCTGCTGCCAAGATACTCCTTCGTGCGATCTAGAATGGTCCCCGAGCCTTCCACGATGGCCACGTCCTGCACGTTAAAAATTCTGCCCATGCCGCTAAAGCTCCAACTCTTCATCGCTTCCCGGTCCTGTAGGTAGTTGTTGGCTTTGTTGCGAATGGGAAAGTAACCTTCATCGACTTCCGCACGTATCTCCCGGATTCTTTTCCAATCTCTGTCGTCCAGCGGCGCGGTACGCCGGAACATGATTTCGTATCTCCAGTGACGGGTGTCATCGATGGGAACGTGCCAGAACATATAGTATCCGTCCCCGCCCATGGGACCGACGACGGTGCAGATACTCGGAAGAATGAAGTTGTGCACCCGAAAATATGCCTTGCCTTCCTCCGCCTTTCTTAAGGATATGACTCTAGCGCCGAAATCGGTTTCCTCCGTTTCGATATAGGGCGCCGAGTCGTGGATGTAGAAATGCATGGGCAATGTCCCGTTGGTCCCCGCAACCGGTCGCTTCAAGTCGGGCGGCGCGTCCAGTTGCCTGTGCAGGAAAGACGTATGGCTCGGATCCATGTTGCCTTCGACCGCCTGAAAATAATTGCAATCGTGAAACATTTTGGTCACGTAGCGATGCGCCGGCGGAACCAAAAGGGGCTCGTATTTAGGCAATAGCGGGGGCTCCCCTGGCCCGAGATAAGCGAACACAATCCCACCAACTTCCTGGCAAGGATACGACAAGTGACAGACTTTATGCTTGAACTGGTTTTCGGCGGGTTCGGAAGGCTGCTCAAGACAAGCGCCATCAATAGCGAATAACCAGCCATGATAAAGGCAGCGTAGACCACCGTGCTCAACGCGCCCCATGGCGAGATCAGCGCCGCGGTGCGGACAATGTAGTCCTAAGAGCCCTGGGCGTCCTTCATCGTCCCGGAAAAGCACCAGATCTTCGCTCAATAGGCGGATTCGAAGCGGCGCGCCATCCGGCGGCAACTCTTCCGAAAGGGCTGCAGGTTGCCAGTAAGATCGAAGTAAGGAGCCACCCGGGGTACCGGGACCGGTCTGAGTTAAGAGATCATTTTCTTCTTTAGTCAACATGATGAACGTCTCCAACTAAAGATACGAACCAAATTTAAATTAATATCCTCATCTATTGTCAAGAATGCAACGACGAAAGAGGTTTGACAAAGTAGATCCGAGTTGTTGTTACGGGCTTGCGCGTAACGTTCCGTTGACAAAATTTGGGCCTTCCGATAAGTATTTTGCATAAAATATTGCATAATTTTTTGGGAGCCATCATGCCGAAAAGTCTTAGAACGTTTATAGAAGATTGCCAGCGCGAGCTGCCGGGGGAGGTGATTCACGTCACCAAAGAAGTGAATCCGGCCAATTACGATGTCACAGCGATCATCAAGTATCTGGGAGCACAAAAGAGATTTCCCATCATCATCTTCGACAAGCCGTTGAATTTAAATGGAAAAGTCGGTCCCATCAAGCTAACCATGAATTGTGAGATCTCCCAGGGGAAGACTCAGATAGCGTTGGGAATGTCGCGCACTGCAACGCGGCCAGAGATGGCCGAGCGCTGTCTCGAGATGGAAGAGCATCGCGTGCCCCCGACCATCGTCAGCAAGAAAGACGCTCCGGTCAAGGAAAATACCATGGTGGGAAAAGACGTTGATCTTTACGAGATCCCCATCATGCGCCACCACGAAATGGACGGCGGCCCCTACATCGTTCTATCGACGATCACCAGAGACAAGAAATCTGGTATCTACAACTGTTCCTATCATCGCATGGAAGTAAAATCGAAAAACATGACAGCGCTTTACGCCTCGCCGCGCCATCTGTGGAGGATCTATCGCGACTACGAATCACGCAATGAGGAGATGCCGGTAGCCACGGTTCTAGGCCACCACCCGGCGTTTCACATGGGAGCCTGCTATAGCGGCCCGTTCGAAGTGAGCGAATATGACGTCATCGGCGGCTATCTTGGAGAACCGCTGCGATTGGTGCCGTCGGAAACTTTCGGCGACGATCTGTTGATTCCTGCTGACGCGGAAATCGTTATCGAAGGCGTGCTGATTCCGAACAAACGCGTGGTCGAAGGACCCTTCGGTGAAGCTCCCGGTTACCTTGGTCCGCAGCGTTATACCACCTGCGCGGAATACCAAGTCCGGGCGATCAATTACCGCAACGGCGCGATGTACCAGTCGGTCATTACGCCGGAGGGCGATAAACCGTGGATGGATCTTCCGCGCGAAGGCGCCTACCTACGGCGCTGCCGCGAAGCCGTTCCCGGCGTCACCGCAGTGTGCAAGCAGGGACGCCATGCGCACTACAACGTTTTTATCTCCATGAAGAAAATGTCCGAAGGGGACCCAGGTCGCGCCGCGGCTGCTGCTTTGACGTTCGACCACACGAAGAACGTTTTCGTATTCGACGACGATATCGATGTTTTTAATCCGACAGATATTCTTTGGGCCATTGCCACTCGCGTCCAACCGCACCGGCAGGTCTCGATCCTGCAGCCGCTCTTTCGCGGCAATTTTCTCGATCCATCGTTGGTGGATGAGATCAAAACTTCCGGCATGATCGTAGACGCGACGCGGCCGCTTGATCGGCCCTTCTCGCCGGTTTCGAAATGCCCAGATGAAGCAATGGCGCGGATCAAGCTGGAAGACTATGTGCCCGGCGAAGTGTTGCAGCATATTCCGATGGACCGGACAACTTACTGGGCGTAGACGGTCGCAATCAGTCAATCATAAGTAATAGCCAGGAGGAACTATGGGTCAGGCGGTCGAAGTAACGTGTCCAACATGCAAAAAAATCTTTGTCGTGAATCCCCACATGCTCGGGTCCGGCATGGATTTTCATTGCCCATTCTGCAATCTATATTTTCCGGAAAAAGATAGTCCGAAGATTCGCAAATAGCGCCATAGGCCACGGGTCTCAAGTACCGTGGCTTCATATCATCTCCAATGACGAAAACGACGCCGAGTTATAGCGTTGCCGGCAAAGATGCGCGCCGGGTCGATGGTATTGAAAAGGTCACCGGTAAGGCGATTTACACGGGCGACATCCAACTGCCCGGAATGGCTTACGCCAAAATTCTCCGAAGCCCTGTTGCCCACGCGCGAATTACCAAAGTCGATGCGTCGAAGGCCAAAGAGCTGACCGGCGTCATCGCGACTTTGACCCGCGACGATATTCAGGAATTCGCCTACAAGTATGGCGCGACATACAAGGATCAATCCATCGTGGCGGTGGAAAAAGTGCGCTACGTCGGTGACCCAGTGGCGGCAGTGCTCGCAGAAGACGCTGCGCTTGCCGATCAGGCCTTGGAGCTCATCGAAGTAGAGTACGAGGAGCTGCCCAAGGTTACCAATATCGAGGAAGCTATCGCGGCGGAGGCCCCGCTGGTACACGAAGCTGACGTTGCCCGAGCTGAGCTGCGCGGATCGGTCTACGGTGCGCCGGAAAGGTTCAAAGGGACGAACATCTGCTATTACCTGGGCTTCGACAAGGGCGATATCAGTAAGGGTTTTGCGCAGTCGGATTTCGTTTTCGAAGACACCTTTCGCTTTCAAAAGGTCCAGCACTATTCCCTGGAGGCGCACATCAATATCGCCTACTACGACGGCGATAAACTCACAATGTGGTCGTCATGCCAGGATCCTTTTACGTTGCGGGATCACTTGTCGGGGATTTTCCGTTTGCCGCTTAGCCGGGTGCGCGTCATCGTTCCTTATGTCGGCGGCGGTTACGGCGGCAAGCTCTATGTCAAAGGGGAGCCCATCGCCGCCGCTTTGTCCTGGAAGACGCGCCGGCCGGTACAGCTGGCGTTTTCCGTCAATGAAAGCTTCAAGACGATAACTCGGCATCCTGCGCGGGTGACGGTCAAGACCGGTGTCAAAAAAGATGGCTCGTTGGTTGCGCGCGAATGCCAGATCTACATGGACACGGGTGCCTACGCTGACGCTGGTCCGCGGGTTACGCAAAAAGCTGGCTATCGCTCACTCGGTCCCTACAAAATTCCCCACGCGAAAGTCGAAGCCCACGGAGTTTACACGAATACTGTTCCCGCGGGCGCGTTCCGTGGCTTCGGAGCATTGCAGGTGACTTGGGCTTATGAATCTCAAATGGACATGATCGCCGAACGGCTAGGCATCGATGCGCTGGACCTCCGGGTCAAGAACCTGCTTAAAAAAGGCGATCTCTACACCGTGGGTGACACGCCGGTGGATTGCGATTTAGAAGAGGGTTTACTCAAAGTGGCCACTGCCATCCAGTGGAAACAACCGAGCAGCAAGCCAAATCGCGCGAAAGGGCTGAGTTGCTGCATGAAGGACGCCGGCGGGACCTACAAAGTCGCCGGCGCCACGGTGAAGATGTCTTCGGATGGCAGCGTTGTTTTGTTGACGGGAACGGTTGAAATTGGACAGGGGCCGCGAACCGCGCTGAGTCAGGTGGTAGCGGAAGAGCTATGCGTTAGCTTGGATCAGATCGCCGTGGCGCAGCTCGACACCGATGTGACGCCGTACGATATCTCTACCAGCGCGAGCAGCTCGATGGTCGTCATGGGAACCGCTGTGCAACGTGCGGCCAAGGATGCCAAAAAGCAATTGCTGCAATGCGCTGCTAAGGTGCTGAAGCAAAAAGCCGATGGACTTAGCTTGCATGACGGAAAAGTACACGTTGGCGAGGGACCGGGCATTTCATATAGTAAAGTAATCGTCGATTTCTTTGGCAGTAAGGCGGGTGAAATTATCGGCAAAGGGCTTTATAAGGACAAGCGCAGTAAAAAGGCGATTCTCGGTTCGACGACGACTTTTTGGGAAGTTGGTTGGGGAGCAGTCGAGGTGGAGGTGGATCCCGAAACCGGAGTGATTCGTTTGCTCAACTATATTTCGGCCGCGGATGCGGGGAAGGCCATCAACCCTGATCAATGCATCGGTCAAGATGAGGGCGCGGTGATGTTCGGCATCGGCCACACTCTGATGGAGGAGATGGTTTATGAAGATGGCCAGTTGTTGAATCCCAATCTGGTTGACTATCGAGTTCCTACGTTTCAGGACCTGCCAGACCATGTGGATACGATTCTTATCGAGAACGGCAACGGGCCCGGGCCGTTCGGCTCAAAAGGATTAGGTGAAGGGGGGTTGCTTCCCGTGGCTTCGGCGGTGGCTAATGCCGTTTCGCGCGCGGTGGGAGTGAGAATCAAAGACCTGCCTCTTACTCCGCTCAAGATCTGGCAAGCCATTCAAGCGAAACAGAAAACTCCCGACGCTGCTTAATAGCGCGGATGGTCTTTACAATTCCAAGACCGCATTGCAGCGGTTGCAGGTCGCGAGCTTAGGATCCGCTTTTATCGCATTCGTCGCTTGCTTTACCGCGTCTCCCGGATCGTCGAACCGTACCTCCGTCTCATAGAGGTTGTTGCCGCATTCTTCGCAGGGCCAGATGAATCGGTCCATCTCGGTCGGTTGCCGCTTTCGTTCCACGACAAATGTCCAGGATCCCTCCCCCCGGCGAGGAGAGTGAGGAACTTTTGCCGGTAAGAGGAACATATCGCCGGTCTTGAGAAGCGCCACTTCATGCTTCTTGTCTTGCATCAAATAGTGTAAGTTGAGATCGCCTTCGAGTTGATAGAAAATCTCGTCTCCGGGATTGATGTGAAAGTCCTTGCGACGGTTGGGACCGCGGGTGACAAAGGCAATGAAGTCCGAGTCCTCCCAAATGACTCTCCGTTGGCCCCAGTTAGCGCGGTTTTCATCGATCCATTGTTTAAGATTGAACCCTTTAAGGTGCGGAAACATAAAGCCTCCCTATTCTGGATTATTTACAGAACAACGGCCGAGAAGCAAACCTCTCCGCTCGCGGCAATGGGCCTGTACATTAAAGGGTTCAAGGTTCAATGTTCGAAGTCAAAACATTGGAACCTTGAACTTTGAACGGTTTCTTTCCGCCACTAGTATAGAATCAGCGTAAAACTTAAATCAAGTCGGAAAGATAGCCGTTTGGGCTCAACTAAGAAACAAGAACCGCAGTTGATCGGCCTGATTTCCGATACCCACGGTCTCGTCAGACCGCAGGCTCTGCAGGCATTGCAGGGTGTCGATCTCATCATCCATGCCGGGGACATTGGTACGCCAGAAGTCATCGCTGCCTTGAAACGCATTGCGCCCGTGATGGCTATCAAGGGGAACAATGATCGCGGAAGTTGGGCTAAGTCATTGCCCGATACAAAATTAGTCAAAATCAGCGCGGCGAAACTTTATGTTATTCACAACGTAAAGGAGTTGGATTGCGATCCTGTCGCGCGTGGCATCCAGGTTGTGATCAGCGGCCACTCTCACAAACCATCCGTGGTGCATCGCGATGGAGTGCTGTATGTGAACCCGGGCAGCGCCGGGCCACGAAGATTCAAATTACCGGTGGCGGTCGGAAAACTATACGTGAACAAGTTGAATGTGACAGCCGAGGTTATTGAGTTAGAGATCTGAAACTCTTTTGACGTAAGAAATGCTACCCGTCGGCCCTCGCCGCGCGGCGGGCGATTTTTGCTATTCTTTCGAATACGCCTCCCGGGTGATATATTCATCGCTATCCTCATAAACCGAAAACCTTTACTGCAAAAATAAGATCGAGCGCGGCCATGGGAACATTTTACGTAAAGTGCAAGATCGAGAATCCAGTCGATCGGGGTCGATCAGCGATCGTAACCAAGACGCTGGTTGATACCGGCAGTGAATTTAGCTGGATTTCCGGGCGCACGCTTGAAAAGATTGGTATTCGACGGGAGAAAAAAGACATCGTTTTTGTGCTCGCAAACGGGCAGCAGGTTACCCGTAGCGTTGGCTTTGCCATCATTCGCCTCGACAAGTTTTTCACTATCGACGAGGTCGTCTTCGCCGAGCCAAGTGATCTTCAACTGCTTGGAGCGCGGACACTTGAAGGCCTCAATTTATCCGTTGCACCTGGCCGAAGGAGACTTGTGGCATCGGGGCCTCTACCAGCGGCGTCGCCGACGCGAGTGCGTCGAACTTCCAGATCGTTGCGAAAGCGCAAACCTGGTTGACTTTATTTTCCTCACACGATAAGTAAGTGTAGTCCTTTTAATCCGATCCTGTGAGATCGGAAAAGGTTAAGATGATTACCGTAGTTTCATACGCCGTGTGCAAGCTAGTCCTCTCGGTAAAGGCCGAGGGGATTTTTTTTGTCTATGAGCCAGGAAAAGCAAATCCTCTTTGAGAAGGACGAGCTCGGTAGAACCATAAGCCGAATGGCGCACGAGATCCTCGAGAAGGCGGCAAGCCCGGGAGACCTGGTTTTGATCGGCATTCGCTCGCGTGGTGTGTACCTGGCCCGGCGCATCGCGCGAAAGATCCGAGATATATCCAAAATCACTCTGCCCGTGGGCGTCATCGACGTAACCCCCTACCGTGACGACCGGGCCCACGATCCTGATGCAAAGACGGCCGGTGCGTTGGAAGCTCAGGTTCGCGTCGATGACAAAACAGTGGTGCTGATTGACGATGTGATTTTTCGCGGGCGTACGATTCGCGCGGCCATGGATGCTGTGGCGCGACTTGGACAACCGAAAAGGATCTTAGTGGCTGCCCTCGTGGACCGCGGTTCTCGCGAGCTGCCAATTCGAGCCGATGTCGTAGGCAAAAATAGCGATGCCAGCCAAGGCGAAAGAGTTAACGTCATGCTGGAAGAATGTGACGGCGTCGATCAGGTCAGCGTCACTCGTTGGCAATCGCGGAGCGCCGTTTAAGCTGGGGTGAGCCGTCTAAAATGCGAAACTTACTATCCATTGCCGATTTGACTAACGACGAGATCGACGAGATTTTCGATCTGGCGGATGGCGCGGACAAATTGCGCACTGATAAGTCCGCTGCAGACCAGATCATGGCTACGCTCTTCTACGAGCCCAGTACGCGCACCCGGCTTTCTTTTGAATCCTCTATGCACCGCCTGGGCGGGGCGGTGATCAGCTGTTCGGATATGAAGGCTTCTTCCGCCGTCAAAGGGGAAAGTCTGGCAGACACCGCCAGGGTCGTTTCAAGTTATGCCGATGTGATGGTTGTGCGACACTATTGGGACGGGGCGGTGCAAGCGATGGCTGAACACGCGAACGTTCCCGTCGTCAATGCCGGTGACGGAAGCCGCGAGCACCCGACACAAACCCTCTGCGATCTGTATACGCTCAAAAAAGAAAAGGGGGAGCTAAGAGGTTTAACTGTTGTCGTGTGTGGCGATCTCAAGAATGGCCGAACCGTACACTCATTGGTTTTCGCCCTGGCTCGGTTCGGCGCCCATGTGGTCACCTTAGCCGCCAACGGCATGGAACTCCCGCATTACGTCTTGGAACGTTTGGAAAGAGAATACGGCTATTCGTTGGCACCAGTGGCTTCGGACGATTTGAGTGGGGTGGTCACGGAAACCGACGCTCTTTATCTTACGCCTAAACAACCGCACCAACTAGCGCTGTTCACACAAGTCGACGCGGCAATGCAAAGCCGCTTGAACACCATGGTTTCAGGATTGCGCTACGATGCTTTTTACATGACGCGGAAGCAAAAAGAGCGCATGAAAGAAGGAACCACCGGGGGCACCTACCCGACCATCGGACCAAGCTTCCTCAAGGAGCATCGCTTCAAAGATACGGTTGTTATGCACCCCCTGCCGCGGGTCGACGAGTTGTCACCCGAAGTGGATAAGGATAGGCGCGGCATTTACTTCAAGCAAGCCGCCAATGGGGTCCCAGTGCGCATGGCGCTTTTGAAGTTTCTGCTCAACCGGCGTGAAACAAAGAGAATTGCCGGTAAGAGAACGGCCTCGTTTTACGAAAGCCCGGAGCGGCTCGGTCCCAAGTGTACCAATCCCAACTGCGTTACCGTGACGGAACCGGCTTCCACGCGGCGGAGATTCGAACTGCTCTCGGGAGGGCCCGGCGGCGCTTTACTCCTGGGCTGCATCTATTGCAATCATCGTTTCAAAGTCCAGTTCGTCGGCCACGTCAAATCCAAGCGCTACTGTGCCTACGACATCGCCCTCGCGGACACTATAAGAGGCTGGCTTAAAAAAGACGAGCTGGCCATTTTCGACTCCATCAAGGAAGCAGAAGAACTGGGCTACGAGCCATACAAGAGTGGTCCTCAGCGAACTGTCATGGACGAGCAGGAGATTCAAGCGGCAGTACGGGAAATGAGCCGACAGATATTACGCGAGTGTCAAGATCCGGACCGCCTATTGATCTTGGGCATAAGAACCAAAGGCTCTTATCTCGCTCAACGGATCGCTGGAGAGTTGGCGGCTCAACGAAGGCAAAAGCCGGAGGCCGGAGAGATCGAGCTCTACGGCGCCGGAGATGAGATGCGCAGAATTTTTCCCGACGACGAGGATGCGCCGGCGCTCAATCTCAAGGATCGCGAGATTATCTTGGTGGATGACGTAATTTATACGGGCAGAACGGTGAAAAGCGCGCTGAGCATCCTGTTCCGCTCCGGTCGGCCCCAATCCGTACGCTTGGCGGTGTTAATTGATCGAGGCCACCGGGAAGTGCCAGTTAAGCCGGACTACGTCGGCAAACATATCCCCAGCTCCGAGAAGGAACGGGTGCGCGTAAAGCTGCGCGAGGCCGAACATGATGAAAAGGATAAGGTCGTTATCTATTCGATGATCAGCCCGGCAGAGACGCAAGCGGAGACAATCGCATGAGTCAGACGAAAGCGATTTTAGCTCTCGCCGATGGCCGGTACTACGAGGGCGTTTCGTTCGGCGCCGAAGGCGAAGCGCTTGGTGAGGTCGTGTTTAATACCAGCATGACGGGCTATCAGGAAATCCTCACGGATCCATCCTACGAGGGTCAGCTGGTGGCGATGACCTATCCTGAGATTGGCAATGTGGGAGTGAACCCGGAAGACGTGGAATCAAGAAAGCCTTTCATGAAGGGATTCATCATCAGGGATTACACACCGGTGCCGAGCAATTGGCGCGCGGCCCAGCCGCTTCACGATTACATGAAACAGCGCGGGATTGTTGGTATTCAAAACGTCGACACGCGCTCGCTGGTGCGCCGTCTGCGCGATCATGGTTCCCAGGAAGGCGTAATCTCGACAGTGAATTCCAATCCTGAAGAGCTTGTAGCCAAAGCGAAGGCCTCGCCCGGTCTCGTGGGACTCGATTTGGTTCGAGATGTAACGTGCGCGCAGGCCTACGATTGGGACGAAGGTATGTGGGAGCTCGCAGCGGGGTACAAGAAACGCAACGCTGCAAAACAAAACACCAAGGGCAGACGCTCCCAGAAGGGATCCTTTCGGAGTCCTCGATATTTCGTCGTGGCGTACGATTTTGGGATCAAATACAATATTCTGCGCAACTTGGCTGAGGCGGGGTGCCGGGTCAAAGTCGTACCCGCGGCGACATCCGCCGAAGATGTCTTAGGCATGAATCCTGACGGCATTTTTCTTTCCAATGGACCGGGCGACCCTGACGCCGTTCCGTACGCCAAAGAAAACGTGGAGAAATTGATCGGCAAAAAACCGATATTCGGCATCTGTCTTGGACATCAAATCATGGGACTGGCGCTTGGAGGCAAAACTTACAAACTCAAGTTTGGCCACCATGGCGGTAATCAGCCAGTGATGGATTTAACGACCCGGAAGGTGGAAATCACCGCGCAGAACCACGGCTTTGCTGTGGACGCAGATTCCCTTAAAGGCGCGGCGGAAGTGACTCATCTCAATCTCAACGACAACACCGTCGAGGGGCTGGCGCATCGCGAGTTGCCGATTTTTTCGGTGCAGTATCACCCCGAGTCATCCCCGGGGCCTCACGATGCCAATTATCTGTTTCGCCGTTTTATTGATCTCATGGCAAAGGACCGACCAGGGAAGAGTTAAAATTTCGAATTGCAAAATTCGGATGGCGAAATTGAGATCTCTGAAACCATGCCCAAACGAACCGACATCAAATCGATCTTGCTGATCGGCTCCGGGCCGATCATCATCGGCCAGGCGTGCGAGTTTGATTATTCGGGCACGCAGGCACTCAAAGCCCTCAAGGAAGAAGGCTATCGCGTCATTCTCGTTAACTCCAATCCGGCGACGATCATGACCGATCCGGGCTTTGCCGACCGGACTTACATCGAGCCCATCACCACCGACATCGTCGAAAAGATCATCGCCAAAGAACGGCCCGATGCGCTGCTGCCGACCCTCGGTGGGCAGACAGCCTTGAATCTTTCCATCGATTTGGCCGAACGGGGAACCCTTGAACGTTATGGCGTGGAGATGATCGGCGCCAAACTGGAATCCATCAAAAAGGCCGAAGATCGCGATCTCTTCAAAGAAGCGATGCGCAGGGCCGGTTTGGATTTGCCGCGCAGCGGTTACGCCCGCAACATGCGCGATGCGATGCGCATCCAGAAACGGCTTAACTTTCCGGTCATCATCCGCGCGTCCCGCACCCTCGGCGGCAGCGGGGGAAATTTTGCTTTTGGTCCTGAAGATTTTCGCGAAGTCGTTCAAGCCGGAATGAGTATTTCGCCCGTCCATGAAGTGCTCATCGAAGAGTCCGTGCTCGGCTGGAAAGAGTTCGAACTCGAAGTCATGCGTGATCACAAGGACAACGTGGTGATCATCTGCTCCATCGAAAACTTCGATCCCATGGGTGTTCACACCGGCGACTCCATCACCGTGGCGCCGGCGCAAACCCTCACGGACAAAGAATACCAGATCATGCGCGATGCAGCGCTGCGGGTCATTCGCGAAATCGGCGTTGACACTGGCGGATCGAACATCCAGTTCGCCGTCAATCCTAAAGATGGCCGTATGGTGGTCATTGAGATGAACCCCCGGGTATCGCGCAGCTCTGCTTTGGCGAGCAAAGCTACCGGGTTTCCCATAGCTAAAATCGCAGCGAAATTGGCGGTGGGTTATACGCTTGATGAGATTCCCAACGATATTACGCGGGAAACACGAGCTTGCTTTGAGCCCACCATCGACTACGTCGTCGTCAAAGTTCCGCGCTTCACTTTTGAGAAGTTTCCCCAGGCTAAAGACCTGCTCACCCCGCAAATGAAATCCGTAGGCGAGGCGATGGCCATCGGTCGCACCTTTCAAGAGGCGCTGCAGAAAGCCATGCGATCGCTAGAGATCGGCTCCTTTGGCTTTGAACCAAAGATTATCCCCTCACCGGATCGGGATGAAGATCTCCAAACAATTCGCGAGAAGCTCAAGAACCCCAATGCGCAGCGTTTGTGGTATTTGGGCGACGCCTACCGTTTCGGTATGACCACCGAGGAAATCTACCAGCTATCAGCTTTCGACCCTTGGTTCTTGGAAAAAATCCGCGAGATCATTGAAACCGAAATGCAGATCGAAAGTTATCGCGATAATATGACCTCCGTCTCATCCGAGCTGCTGCGTTCGTGGAAGCAGATGGGATTCGCGGATGGCCGTCTGGCCATGCTAACCCAATGCGGTGAGGATGACATCCGCCAACTGCGAAAACAAAAAGGCATTGAAGCCGTCTTTAACTCGGTGGACACTTGCGGCGCTGAGTTTCAGGCTTTCACTCCGTACCTTTATTCAACCTACGAGGGAGAAGACGAATCCAAACCCAGCGCGCGAAAAAAGGTCATGATCCTCGGCGGCGGCCCGAACCGTATCGGCCAGGGCATCGAGTTCGACTACTGCTGCGTGCATGCCGCTTTTGCCCTGAAAGAAGAGGGGTGTGAAACCATCATGGTCAACTGCAACCCGGAAACTGTCAGCACAGATTACGACACTTCCGATAAACTCTACTTCGAGCCTTTGACCATGGAAGAGGTCATGAATATCGTAGATCGGGAGAAGCCCGATGGCGTGATTGTTCAGTTCGGAGGGCAGACCCCGTTGAAGCTCGCTCTACCGCTCGAGCGCGCCGGCGTGAAGATCATCGGCACGTCTCCCGATAGTATTGACCTCGCGGAGGACCGTGAACGATTTTCCGCATTGCTCAACCGCCTCGGTATCAGGCAACCGGACAATGGCATCGCGCGCTCGTACAAGGCAGCCTTCGATATTGCGGACCAGCTGGGTTACCCCGTTTTGGTGAGGCCGTCGTATGTTCTCGGTGGCCGCGCCATGCAAATTGTTTATGACCGCGACGCGCTGCAACATTACATGACTTATGCGGTGGCTGCTTCGCCTCAGCATCCCGTCTTGGTGGATAAATTTTTAGACGATGCCATTGAACTGGATGTCGATGCCCTCGGAGACGGAGAGAACGTGGTGATCGGCGGCGTCATGGAGCACATCGAACGCGCCGGCGTTCACTCGGGCGACAGCGCTTGCAGCTTGCCGCCCAAGTCGATTAGCCCTGAGGTTCAAGCCGAAATCCGGCGGTACACCGTAGCACTCGCAAAGGCATTGAACGTTTGCGGGCTGATGAATGTTCAATTCGCCGTGCAGCGGGATAATGTTTACGTGCTCGAAGTCAATCCCCGCGCTTCTCGTACTGTGCCTTTCGTCAGCAAAGCCATCGGCGTGCCCTTGGCCAAAATGGCGGCGCGCATTATGATTGGGAAAAAGCTCGATGAGTTAGGGTTACGGACAGAAGTTTTGCCGAAGCATATCTCAGTCAAAGAGGCGGTGTTTCCATTCAACAAATTTCCTGGCGTAGACACTCTCCTTGGCCCTGAGATGAAGTCCACAGGGGAAGTGATGGGCATCGACACCTCCTTTGGTCTCGCCTTCGCCAAGGCTCAGCTCGGGGGCGGTATGCGCTTGCCTCGATCGGGAAGTGTCTTCATCAGTGTGCGGGACGAGGACAAAGAAGGCCTGACCCCCATTGCGCAAAAGCTGCAGCGCGTCGGGTTTCAGATCGTCGCCACATACGGAACGGCGCGATATTTCGAAGCCAAAGGCATTGTTTCGGAAATCGTCAAGAAAGTTCAAGACGGAAGCCCCCACATAGGTGACCGCATCAGAAAAGGCGAAATCGCCATGGTCATCAACACGCCCGAGGACGTCCACTCGCAAATGGCTTCTTTTCAGATCCGTCGTCTGGCATTGGACTACCATGTCCCTTACTTCACCACCGTCGCGGGCGCCGACGCCGCCGCCGAAGGAATCGAATATCTCAAACAGAAGGAGTTCGACGTGCAGGCCTTGCAAGATTACGGAGCGCCGCCTTTGGCGTAGGCGCAAGTTCGCAGTTTAGTGGCCGCATGGACTTAACTCTTCCTGGCCATCGGGAAAACTCCGCTAACGACCCAGCGAAAACTTTCACTCTTCGAGAGTGCTTGCGCGCCCTGCAGACGCCGATCCAATTTCTCAAAGGCGTGGGGCCGAAGAGAGCCGCTCAGCTCGAAGCGTTTGGTCTATGTACGGTTGAGGACCTGCTCTACCATCTGCCGTTTCGCTACGAAGATCGGCGGGAAATCCATAAATTGCGGGAGGCAAGCGTAGGAAAGGAGCAGAGCTTCGTGGGGCGATTGATGGCGGTCCAGTTGAAGTACATTCCGCGGCGACGAAGCCAGATTATGACCGCCACTCTGTGTGACGAGACAGGTAACTTGGGTCTGGTTTGGTATCGGGCGCCCTCTTACATGGCAAAAGGGTTGTCCAACGGGCAGACGCTTCTGATCCATGGCAATGTAGAGAGGGGCGTGGGAGTTCAAAAGCGGATCGTACATCCGGAGTTTGAAGTTATCGAGCCGGGCGACGACGGTCAGTTGCAACGCATTCGGCCGATCTACGTGCGTCCTGCCGGACTGCCGCTGTCCCTGATTCGCAAATGGGTGGCGCAGGCGTTGGGCGAATATCTGCGTTATCTTCCACGCGGCTTACCCGATGCTGTAAGGCAACGCCAGAATCTTTTGTCTAATCAGGTCGCTTTGGTCCAACTTCACGATCCGGCAGTGGACGCTGATGTTATTTCTCTCAATCAGTTTGCGTCCGCCGCGCACCGCGCGGTTATTTTCGATGAACTTTTCTTTTTACAACTGGGTTTAGGACTGCGGAAATGGCGCCGCGCTGGGTCGGCCGGGATGACCTTTCCTCGCCTCGAAAATGGTCTGACGACTCGCATGAGGGCGCTATTGCCTTTCAATTTAACCGGCGCACAGAAGCGCGTGCTGGGGGAGATCGACACCGACATGGGATCGGCCCGTCCGATGCAGCGCTTGCTTCAGGGCGACGTCGGTTCCGGAAAGACGATGGTCGCTTGGCTAGCCTCCTTGCGCGTGATCCAACACGGATATCAGGCGGTGTGGATGGCGCCCACCGAGCTTTTGGCAGAACAGCATTTTCGTAACCTGAAACGTTACTGTGAGCTGTTAGACATTAAAGCCGCGCTGCTTACGGCATCTCTTAAAGCCAAGGAAAAGCGGCTGCTGCTCGAACAAATTGAAATTGGGGAAGTGCGCTTCATCGTAGGAACTCACGCGTTGATTCAGGAGAGCGTCCGCGCGCCCCGCATGGGCTTGGGCGTCATCGATGAGCAACACCGCTTCGGTGTTATGCAGCGTCTGTCGCTGCAAAGTTTGGTTGGTCGTGACGGTGAGGCTGCTCTTCACAGCCAGCAGCCTCACATGCTGCTCATGAGCGCGACGCCCATTCCGCGAAGTCTGGCCCTAGTGATTTACGGCGATATGGAGGTTTCATTTCTCGACGAGATGCCGCCCGGCCGCACGCCGGTGCGGACAAAAATCTTCCGCGATAAAGATCAGGCGACTATGTACCGACTGGTCTTGGATGAAATCCGCCGGGGCCATCAGGCATTCGTTGTTTACCCCCTGGTGGAAGCGTCGGAGCAATTGCAGCAGATTCGCGACGCCACGCGCATGGCCGAGGAACTCGGCAAAACTGTCTTTCATGATTTCACAGTAGGTCTGGTACATGGCCGGATGCGCGCCGACGAGCGCGATCGGATCATGCGCCAGTTCAGGGACGGGGAGATCCATATCCTGGTCGCTACCACCGTGATCGAAGTGGGCATTGACATACCGAACGCTACGGTCATGATCGTCGAGCATGCGGAGCGCTTTGGCCTCTCGCAGTTGCATCAACTCCGCGGTCGAGTTGGCCGTGGCGAGAGCGCGGGCTACTGTTTGCTGGTCAATCACGTGCAAGGCGGCGATGCACTGAAACGATTGCGCGTGATGGAACAGGAGGACGACGGCTTCAAGATTGCTAAAGCGGATCTGTCGCTGCGCGGGCCCGGGGAATTCCTCGGGACGCGGCAGTCCGGAATGGCCGATTTTCGTCTCGCCAATTTAGCCCGGGATTCTCGGCTCTTGATGGAGGCGCGAAGAGAGGCTCTGGCATGGTTGGAGATAGATCCCGAACTTAAACATCCGGAATCTGCGAGCTTGCGTGAGATACTCAATCACCGCTGGGGGCAACGGCTTCAACTCGGCACAGTCGGATAGATCGAAATTGTTCCAGTCGTTCAAGCAGTTCAATCGCTGCGCTCGGTTCAACGCCCTTCTTTAATCCTCCCCCTCGTCGCGGGGGAGGAAAGAGAGCCCACCCCGGACTTGATCCGGGGTGGAGGCGTGAGCGGCTTGAACTGTTAGAACCTTTGAAACCCTATTGTAGGTCAAGTTGCACCCCGTCCCGCTATAGCTTAGAATCCACACCTAAAGTTATCTCGTAGAAAGGCGAAAGTAGCGTGGAATTTCAGCGGATCAAGCGACTGCCTCCGTACGTGTTCAGCATTATCGATGGGCTGAAAATGGATG